>Ga0307512_10006774_pt1 | contig 11509 bp, 12 predicted proteins | sample 14_EM_MG_FD_200267 | JGI IMG/M metagenome (GOLD analysis project Ga0307512, IMG submission 200267) | Populus trichocarpa ectomycorrhiza microbial communities from riparian zone in the Pacific Northwest, United States - 14_EM | ecosystem: Host-associated > Plants > Roots > Unclassified | place... | reverse complement strand
AAATCGCATGCATATCATAGTAATCTAGTCAACACGTAGGTCCATAGGACTTTCATAGTGCCACGCGTCAAATATGCTATGAATTACCGTCCCAAAAACAGCTTCTCTATGAGTAACGCGTCGCGTAAGGTCATTTTTCCCGGTGCCGAAAAGATTTTGACTGAGGTTGAGTTGAGTAGGGAGTATGATGAGGAGAGGGCAGAAAAACTCGATCAGAGGTTGGAGAAGATGGAAAAAAAGGTGGCCAAGTTACCCCCGGTTAATATGGCTAAAACGATTGAAAATGCAATGAGTGCTTGCATGGAAAAGATGGTGGACCAATTGACCGATAGGGTGGTTAAGAGGTTTGAGGATATGGTGGAAGAAAGCCAGAAGAAGGATGAAATCCGAAGGGGGAAACAGGAAGAAGCCACCCCTGAGGAGGAAGAGATGAGCGACATTGAATTTGAGCCAGGAGCCACTTTTCCCAGGGAGGAAAGTGAGAAGGTGGAAAGAGTAATTAGGGCTGAGATGGAGGTGGATGAGCAGCGGTTGGAGCAATCCAAGCACGCACCGGTTATACCACCCAGAGGAGTTAGACAGGAGTTTCCGCGTTTGGAGGCGGGGCAGGTTACAATCCTGAAGAAAAAACCGGTGGCGCCAGCAGTGCCACAACAGAAAAAGAAAGAGGCAGAAAAACCGGAGGTAGAGGCGGTACCAAAGGGACCAAAGGTCGGAGGAAAAAGGCCAGAGGTTAAGAAGCCAGAAATTAAGAAACCGGAAGTTAAGAAACCGGAACAAAACAAGAAGGAAATGTGGGCGCAGAGGGTGGCCGCGCTTCCACCACCAAAGAAGCAACTCGAACAGCGACACCAACAACAACAATCGGGACAGCAGCAGAAGAAGAAGGGGGATGGTTTTGTTGAAGTGAAGATGCAACAAAAGAAAGAGGAGATGAAGCAGGTCCCCCCAGGACAAAATTCGATGGAGAAGAGGAGAGTTACCTTTACGAGGGATAACGGTCTCCCCCTTTCTCAGAAGAAAGATTTGGACATTTCGTCAGAAGTGAATAGAGCACTTTTCGAGGCAAAGGTCCCACATTTTGTGCGCATTCAGGGAGTTACAAAGAACACCCGAGGATGTCTGTCAACAATTACGACTCCCGGAGCAACGGCCGAAATGTTGATCCAGTATAGGGAGATCGTGATAAAAGCAGCAAGAAAAGTGGACGCAGGAATTGTGGACATTGAGACAAATGAATTCTGGGAGAGAGTGAAAATGCACGGCGTCAATTTTGATAGGTAGTTGGGAAAGAAGACTGGGGGAGGACTTGAAAAATTGAGGCAGGAATTGCAGGCTGAGAACGAGGGGGTGGTGTTGCCCCTCGCCATCAACTGGATTGGAGGACCGAAGGATGTGCAGAAGAAGAAGGCGGAAGGAAAGAAAGCATCTTCGGTCGTGTTCGCGGTCAAAGGTAGTAAGATGGCCGAAAATGTTCTGAAAGGAGGTTTGAGGGCGGCTGGAGTGAAGTATGATGTGGAGAAGTTCATGAATGCCGGAGCAGATTCTTTTTGCGGAGTGTGCAGCGGATGGGGACATGTTGAAGCAAAGTGTGGGGCTTTGAGGATGCCGGCGTGTATGCTTTGTGCGGGAAGGCATCTAACGAAAGACCATAAGTGCAACGTGGTTGGTTGCAAAGCTAACGCAGGACAGAACTGCACCCATAATGTCGACAAGTGCGTCAACTGCAAGGGGAACCATATTGCGAAAGCCAACTGTTGCGTTAAGAAGCAGGAAGCTATTAAGAACGCGAGAGAGGAAAGATGTACTTGGAAGGAGAGAGAAGGGGAACGTCGAAATGTGACAACGGATCAACAAAAGACGCGGAATGGTACAGAGGATGTGGAACCATCGACTGCAGATGCGGAACGAAAGCTCAGGATGATGAGCAAACCGAAAAGGAGCCGGAAGTCCACGTTGTGGCAACACAAGAGACTGAAGGACAATCTTCTAACGCAGGGACCCAAGAAACCCCCATGAAGTCATGGTGAAATGCGTAATGCATAATTGTGGAAGGGGGTATGAGGCGACTATGGGAGCGTTGGAAATAGGAATTGTTTGGGGGGCTGATGTTGTGATGTTGCAGGAACTGTATGTGGAGAAAGAAGGATACAACATTAGTCACCCAGGATATAGATTGGTCAGGGGAGGACGAACTATGACCGCAATAAGAAGAGATACACATCTGGAGTTTTTGGAAGTGGATCAGGGGGGAGATGGAGATGTACAGGTGTTTGATATAAGATACCCGTTGGGTAGAAAGATGAGATTGGTGAATCTGTATGATCAGCTGAGACAAGAAGGGGGAGTGAGAAGTCAAGGCAGACCGGCACAGACAGCAAGATGGAGGGAAATTTTGGAGCAGGAAAAGATTCTTTTGGGAGGAGATTGGAATGCTCACAGTGATAGATGGGACCCCCAGTGCCCACCAAAACGAGATGCGACCTTTTTGGAAAATCTTATGGATGAGTACCATTTGATCGACGTTACGGACGGGGAAGAAACCCATTCGAATACGAGAAATGGCGAAACTTCGGGATCGCTTATTGATTTCTTTATTACTAAAGTCTCTATGGCTGATAGATTAGAGATCTCAACAGATTTGGCAAATACTTCGGATCATGCGATTGTGTGTGCCCAGTTACGATGGGACGAAGGGGAGGGAGTCAAAGTGTCGCGAAAAATTACAGGATGGGATATTGATGGGCTCAAATTGAAGGAGGAGGAAGAAAATTATAAAAAAGCACAAAAAGAATGGAAGGATAAGAGCTTAAAGAGACCCATTTTGGATGAGAAGAGCAGTGGAGAAGATTTACAAAAGGAAGCTGAGTGGATACAGCAAAATTTCGTTAATCATCTTAATAGGTGCTGCAAAAAAGTTAAGGTTTGCGCGAGATTTAAGAGGTGGTGGACGGCGGAGATTGCGGAAAACCGAAAGATTTTGGGTTCGAGAAAAAGAGCCAGAAAGAAAGGGGAAGCGTCGCAGCAACAGGTTAGGAAGCAGCGAAGTAACCTCCGGAGAATGATCCGACAGTCCACAACGGAGATGTGGAGGATGTTTCTAACTTCGGCCACAAGAGATCAGGTCTGGCAGGCGTTGAGATATACGAAACCAGGAGGAAAACAAACGACAAAGTCTTTGAAGTCCAGGACAGGAGAGGTGGCGGAGTCCTTGGAGGAAAAGGCGGATTTGATAAAAGAAGAAGCGTTTCCGAAACCTTTGAAGGGTGTGGAGAGAAACGCCCAAGAAGAGGGAGGAGCAATGTGGAAAAAGATGACTGATGAGGATATCCGAATGGCTCTATTCGATCAGTCAGTGAAGAAGGCACCCCGACTAGATAGGTTGGGTTTTAAGGCAATACGATTGTTGTGGGAATGGGATTCTCAAAGAATAATTAATGTTGTCAAGTCGTCATTTGGGTTAGGAATACACCCGCGAGTTTGGAAGGAAGCAAAGGGGGTGGTTATAGCGAAACCGAATAAGCCAGATTACGGAGTTGCCAAAGCATATAGGGTGATTCGGTTGTCGAATTGTCTGGGAAAAGTGGTCGAGAAGTTGGCAGCCAACACAATAGCAGAGGAGTGTGAGTGAAGGAGGTTACTTCACGACGGACAGTTTGGATGTAGAAAGACAAGGTCAGCAATAGACGCGGATGGAAGGTTAATGAAGAGAGTTGAAGAAGCGTGGGGGAGGGGGAATACCGCGGCAGTGCTGTTGATGGATGTTAAGGGAGCCTTTCAACATGTGGCGAAGGGGAACTTGATAAAAAGAATGGAAGAAATGGAATTTGAAGCCAACCTGGTGAGGTGGGTGGAAAGTTTTATGGAAGATAGAAAAGTGATAAGGTCGATGGACGGAAAGGAGGGAGATAGTATGGATGTGGAAACGGGAGTTCCGCAGGGGTCGCCAGTATCGCCAGTACTTTTCGTCATATACCTTTCGGGGTTGTTCGGCCAAGTTGAAAAGAAACAAGAAGAGTGTGGAAGCGAGGGTATATCTTTTGTTGATGATGTGGCATGGGTGGCGGAAGGTGAGGATGTGGGGGAATGCACACAACGACTTGAGAGATGCGCTGCGGAAACAACAATTTGGGCAAAGAAAAATGCCTGTCAGTTCGACATCGAAAAAACAGAAGCGATGTTGTTCACACGACCAAGAAAGAATCAGGAACCGAAGATGAATGCCCGAGTAAGGGTAGGAAATCATGAGGTTTCATATAATAATGAAGCGACAAGATGGTTGGGGGTATGGCTGGATGATATGCTGACGCTGAATGATCATACGAGAAAGACCTTAGCGAAAGCACAGAGAGCGCAAAATAGAGTGAGATCCTTGATGACGAAGAAAGGATTAAGCTCGGAAGGGTGCAAACAAATTCAAGTTGCAGCGGTTCAGGCAGTGGCGTTGTATGGGTCTGAATTGTGGTGGCATGGACAAGGAAATCGAGCTCAAGAGGTGCAGAAGTTGTTGAATGATCAGGGCAGAAGGGTAACTGGATGTTTTAGGACGACACCTCAAGGAGCGTTGATGAATGATGCAGGTTTACGACCGGCAAAGGCTCTTCTTAATAACTGGGTACGCCGGTATAAGTTGAGACAGATGATGATGCCCGATGCTCAAGGCGAAGGGAGATTGTTAGAAATACGGAGGAATGTTTTACAAAGGGTGGAGGGGATTGATAAGGTGATCCCGGAGGATAAACCTTTCGAAAGGAGGAGTTACGAGAGGACGACATTACCGATGGAAAAAAGACGCCTTAAAGGCGAAGTGATAATTCAGGATGAGAAACAAGCGTTGAAAGAGGCGAAGTTAGAAAGAGAGGGACTTGTTTTTTGGACTGATGGATCGAGAAAAGAAGATGGGTGGGTAGGGTGTGCAGTGGTATGGGGAGAGGAGGGAAGGTGGAGAAAGAGGAGGGTACACCTAGGCCGACAGAAAGAAGCATTTGATGCGGAAATGTATGCGATGTCAGAAGCAGTGAAGATTGCGGATGAGATGGCAGAAGAAAAGGAGGTTACCAGGGTTATGGGTTTGACAGACTCCCAGGCAACTTTAAAACGAATACAATCGGACGAGCCAGGACCATGACAGGTTCTAGCGCTATGAACGATGAACAGGACCGACGCATTAGCCAGAAAAATTATCCAGGTGGAGTATCGATGGGTACCTGCCCATAAGGGGATAGAAGGCAATGAAGAAGCAGATCAACAGGCAACAAAGGCGGCGTATAAGCATTGCGGAAGTTATACCGAAACGCAAAATCCGCTACCGTTTTTAGATCATGTTTCTTTCTCCCATGTTAGCCGAAGGTTGACAGAGGTGAAATGGGAAGAAAGTAAGAAAGAAATAAAAGAGTTTGGGAAGAAGTCAAAGCACAGTTACTGGTATGATTTGGTGAAGAGGGGAGGTAACAGTGCGGTGATGGAAGCCAAAAAGATGATTGCCGCGAGGTTTTATCAGGTTAAGTCATGACATGCACTGGTAGCGAAATACCTATTGCGAATCAGAAAAAGAAGCGATATGAAATGCTGGTGGTGCGGGCATCAATATCAAACAAGAGACCACCTTTTTAAGTGGTGTAACAGATGGAAACGAGAACAAAAGAGGCTTTTGGTTGATGGGCAAGAGGGGGAGGATGGGTATGAGGGCGTTGAAAAGGTTTTGAAGAAGCGAAAGATTTCATTGCCAATGTCTCTTGTTTTTGCAGAAGGAAAATGTTCGCAGGCTCTGATGGATTTTTTATCTTGTACAGATGTTGGCAGAATTAGCGGAGTGGTGGAGGAGGCGGAGAACTCAGATCAATAGGAGTCGAGTGATGGGGGGGTGTAAAAGTTGATGTTGTTTTTGGCGGTTTCTTTTGTTAATTGGGAGAAGAGGACTCGCGACTTTGCTTTTGTTTCTTTATGTTACGGAAGAAGCGGGGAGGAACTATGTACGGGATATGCCATGGCCGCCTGCGGCCGAATGCAATATGATTACAAACAAACAAACCCGTAGTAGGTTGGTAGTATTTACCGCTGCAATTACCTAGCTACCACTATGTGGTCTAAGAATTAGCCTAATTGGTCGGCGCATCTAGTTGCATAAATATTGGCGATCTTTTTAAAGGGAGATAACTCTAAAAATTAAAAGCATAGCGGTGACACAAGATAGATTGGAACCACTACTCATGCCAAGTTCCACGCAATAACAGAGAGCCCAATGAGGTTGCATACCATAAACGCAGATCTGAGTAGTGATTCAGTCGGATACGCCTGCAGTTTGCGAGGTACGCCAGTATGGGGAGAGGTCACCAGCTGTCATCACTGACAAGTCTTGCAAGATTAATAAATCAAAGTTGAGGGTTTTGCTGCAGTTAACGTTGTCGTTACGGCTTTGACACCTATTGCTGGTACGCGAACTGTTGTATACGGACTATCGTTTGCTCTATTAAGCTCAGGTAACTATTTCTAGGTAGCTTTTTGGTCATTGATTGTACAGGTGGCCGCCAATTTGTAAACCCGGCCATTGTCAAGTATATGCCTAAATACATTACTCAGAAAATTCGGCGATTCAAGCCGTCTAACATACCGTACTTGTTACAGTTGTTCAGACGTCAGCAGTCAGACTGGTGTGTCCAAGAAAGATTTCATTGTGGATTTGACCGGTTTTTGCTCATTGGGATTGAAAAAATCTGTCAGCACAAAAAAAGTGTCTCAACCTCTGTAACTAGTATAGTATATTAACCCTACCTTCGGTTAACGAGAGCAGTGTTCCCAACGAGCCTACAAATTTGAAAGATGAAAATTAGCAAACTATCCTGTATGGGTAGCAGACGTTATTTTCAGTGGTAGATGGACTACTTTCGGTAGAGAATATGTTATTATGTTATTTTACGTTGTGATAGGTGATCGCTCGGCCTGCGGGCTCCCATAGTGTTACAGAATTGATTCAAATTAAACGTAACCGGGGCTGATATCCCCCGTATATATCTCGAGTGTTTCTCCCTCTCTTCTGTCGGTATCTTAAGTCTATATTCACGGTTCTCCCTCTTCCGTATCCCTTCACCGGTATTGGGCCCACGAAAGGGCCCACTTTCGAGTATGCTGCGCCTTGTCGCTTATAAAAACACAGCCACCCACTTAACCCCCCCTCTAGAATATTATGAATTGAAAGATAACTAGTAGAAGCTTCTATTTACAAATTCTTGTGGCAGTGTGACAAGTTCTGTGGTGCTGAGTTGCATATAAATAGCAGTACTTTGGAGATTGTGAGAGTACCATCCTTCAGCCAAGCGGCAACCACCTTCCTACTTCCCATCTACCACACAACAACAACCGTGAGCAGAGAAGCCCTCAGACCTCGGAACCTTAATGTCAACTACCTACCCCCACCACTTATACTCTCATCTCCACCATCCTCACCAAAAAATTTCAAAAAACAAAGTGCCAAGCGTCACATCATGGACAATCACTCTGGTCCAAAGCGCACCTCCTCCCAACCACCCCCACCACCTACAGTGGTACAGCATCGACCTGTCATTATACATGATGTGTTTTCACTCACTACTGAAGCTCCACCTGCAATGCTCAACCTTGATGATGATTATAGCTCCTCAGATGAGGCATATATTGAGCCAGCTGAGGTAATCTCAGCTGGTCACTCGGCCAAGCAGCGCAAGAAAACACCCAAAAAACCGATTCAAAATTTGCCAGATCTTCCTAAGCTTCCCACATTTGACCCTTCACAACGAGTTGTCCCTCCTCATAAAGCATGGAACCATTTGCCCATCTCATTCTCCGAGCCAGATGCCATTACTCGAATTCAAATCTTCAACCTCAGCAAATACTCGAGTTTCGGTCAGAAACACCGAGGTGTTTAGGACGGCTCTGATGGCTCTGATGGAACCTCGTACACTCTGATGGAGAATTACACGCTACCCGTCAGCCAGGTGACGGGTCGCGTTGCATGCGTACTCCTTTACTTACTGGTGATGTTTACGCACCATCAGATGGACATATGTGTTACACTCTTTGTAGGGGCTGCAGTTATGCTGAAGCCGTTTACACAACGCCTGACAATGTTAAATCATAGCTACTACTTATCGTTCAACGATTTTCAAAACATATGCATTCAGTTTATATTCTCATCTATGTATCTATGTATCTATATAGCCACCGATCAACACATGGTATATCTGGACTGGCAGCACACAGTGATTGTCAGCAATTCATGGTGCGCCTGAAGATGACAATCAAGTGAACTCAGAAATACACCCTGAGGCCATGATCGAGTGAGTTTGGAGATGCAATTGCAGACCGAGATTGAGTAAACTCAGAGATGCACTAGGAGGCTGTGATTGAGCGAGGTTGCAGATGCACTTTGAGGCCGCCATCGAGCGGGTATGGAGATGCACTTAGAGGCCGAGAGCATGTCAACTCAGAGATGGACTTGGAGGCCCTGATAGAGCGATTCTGGAGATGCACTTTCAGGCCGTGATCGAGCGAGATTGGACATGCACTTTTAGGCCGTGATCAGGTAAGTTTGGAGATGCACTTCGAGGCCGTGATCGAGCGAGTTTGGAGATATGCACTTGGAGTCCATGATCTTGCGAACTTGAAGGCCGTAATCTTGCAGGTTTGGAGAGGCACTTGGAGGCTGTGATCGAGTGAGATTGGACGAGTACTTGGGGGCGGTTGATGGATGGTGCGCCCGGTGCTAAGACTCTATTCATCAGATAGTTGACTCACAACCATGGGAATGTGACAATGTGACTGTACCTTTGAGCTCGCATGGAGAACTGGCTGATGGAGGTCAATCGTGTATAGCGGTATGCTGGAAGCTGAAGCTACATTCAGGGGTCAACTCGTAATCATGAGAATCGAGGGAAGACAAACAATCTTGGATGTATGCTGTACTCGGTGAATGCTGTACTCGTAGTATTCTATACTTGGTGTCAACTCATGATCATGGCATCGAGAGATAGAGAGAGATGACTTAACTTTGTGTTCTGCGATGATTGTTGAGTTGTGGATGAGAACGAGAGAGATGGGGGATGAAGATGGGAACCATGTGGAGGATACGAGCGGATATGAGCAATCAGGGGTACGACCTGCCTGATTTGATTGGGAAGATGTCGCATCAGTGTAATTACACACCGGATCGGGACTGGTACATGCCGTATCAAGCATGATAAATTGACTCGCATATGAAATTCTCCAAGTCCCAGGTTCCCATGATGATTTCCCCCATCTCCTCTCATCTCTCTTTCTCGTCCTCAACCCTACCATCACCTAAGAACACGAAGTCAATTCATCCCTCTCTGTCTCTCCATCCAACGATCAAGAGTTAACACCAAGTACAGCATACACTGAGTACAGCATACACCAAGTACAGCATACACTGAGTACTGCATACACCACATACTGCATCATCCCAAGATCAACTGTTTCCTGCTCCCAGCCCGTTTCGCATCTCTCGGCAGACCATGTTGTACTCAATCCTCTACATTCCCACAATTACAAGTTAACCAATGAATAGAGTCTCAGCTCCTGTCGCGCCTCCCTCCTGAACTACCACCTCCAGATTGACTGCTTCCATGTACTCCTCCAATCTTGCTCGATCATACTGTGCAAGTGCATCTCCAAACTCGATCAATCACAGCCTACCAGTGCATCTCTGAGTTCACTCAATTTCGGTCTCCAATTGCATCTCCACACTCGCTCTATCATGGCCTCCAGGTGCATCTCTGAGTTCACTCGATCTATCTCCAAACTCGCTCGATCACGGCCTCAAAGTTCATCCCTCAACTCGATCGACCACGGCCTTCAAGTACATCCTTAATGAGCGACGGCAGGTGTACGGAGATACAGGGGTATAGGAGGTGGACTGAATGACTGGGAGTACATATTCGGGATACCCCGGGGTAGATAGACATCATCTCATTTTCATCTCAACTGGAGCCCCGGAATTGCGTGGATTCTCACGGCCGGGTAGTATCATATCTCCTCACCATCTTCTTAGGCTCCTCAAGCTAGAACCTCTGATTCTGCTCAACTACCATCTGTGGCCAGATTGACCGCATATATATATTTAAAGATACCTATATAATGCATGCCATGTTATGAGGGAGTGAATCTTGTGACTGTAACAAAGACGAATATGATAGACAAAATGCCTTGTGCTTACGGAACCCTGTGTGTGGCTTCCGGACCAATTTACATTTTGCTGATGTGCGCAATGAACCCACTCCGCCCGGACGGAAATGTTATTTGCTGATGAATCTCTTTCTTACCAACTACATTATCGGACAGCTTGTAGCCAACACCAATTCCTGTGCCCAGCTGCAGCTTCTTGGGCCAGAGAAGGAGCAGCAGCGTTCCTGGCAGCCAGTTAATGCTCAGGATCTTCATCTCTAGCTAGCAATTCGAATTCATATGGGTCTGATTGGAGTTCCTCCTGAGAGGTACTGGATGAAGGATGGAGTTTACCTTCCCAAGGATGGATTGCCACCAGCTGCCTACATTGGCAAGACTCGCTTTCAGGAGATCTGCCGCTTCTTTCATGTTTCTCCATACCATTCACCAAATGAAACTCCTGAAGGCCTACCTCGTTGGCATTCAAAGGTGGATATTCTACTGGAGCAACTGTGGTTTTTCCCGCAGCAATACCGAGTACCTGGCAGCAATGTTACTATTGATGAAGCCATGATCCTATTCACTGGCAGGTCAATTCACATTACAAAGATGTCAAACAAGCCAATTAGTCAACGATATATGTTTTTCTGCATGGCAGAGAAGGGCTAGGTCTGTGAGTTCCACCCATCATCGAATGCAGTTGGAGGGGATCCTCTCGATGTAGAATCCCATCTGTTACAGCTTACAGTCACTGGAAAGATGGTTCACCACTTGATTAGACGTTTGCACCAGAGGCATCGAAAGCTCTCCTTCAATGTATACATGGACAACTTCTTCACAACACAACCTCTGATGGCAGAGGTCTGTTGGATGGGGATAGCAGCATGTGGCACCTGCAGGCTGCAGTTTTGCGGATTTCCCAAGGAGCTAGACATTGGGAAGATTGCCAAATTGCCATATCATTCTCGAAGTGGAGCTGTTAATGATAGGGGTGCAACCCTGCTATGGATGGACAGTTCGCCTGTTACCATGATGTCTACAATCCACCCTCTAAGTGGTGAGGATTCACTGGTACTGAGAATGAGAAAGCATCCAGCCAATAAGAGTACCAATGCAAGTGGAGCAAATTCCACATTTCTTCCTGGAGAACACCAGAAAGACCTTCATATACCTGTTATTGTTGATGCCTACAACCAGCACGAGGTGGGAGTGGATGTAGCTGACCAGTATCGAACCTATTTTGATACACAGCTCATATCCAGATGCAATTAGTATCCACTGTTTCATTAGATTCTGGAGACAGCCCTTATCAACAGCCTTATAATCTATCGAGATCTGCCAGCAAACAAAGTGC
>Ga0307512_10006773_pt1 | contig 11510 bp, 11 predicted proteins | sample 14_EM_MG_FD_200267 | JGI IMG/M metagenome (GOLD analysis project Ga0307512, IMG submission 200267) | Populus trichocarpa ectomycorrhiza microbial communities from riparian zone in the Pacific Northwest, United States - 14_EM | ecosystem: Host-associated > Plants > Roots > Unclassified | place... | reverse complement strand
CGGCCGATCAGCCACCATGCCCGGCGAACTCGGCTCCGACCGACCGGCCGACGAAGCCGCGGACTTAACGGCCGGCCGCCGGCTACCCGGCTCACTCGCCCTAGACCTGGATCCGCTGGTCGCCGTTTCCGAGGCAGCGGCCTTCTTGGCGGCGGTCCGCCGGGATGTGGTCGACTCCCGCACCCCGGAGTCGGACCCGGTTGAGCTCCGCGCGGGGATGCTTGCGCTGACCCGTTTCCGGGCACTTGAGGTCGCCGCCGCCACCCGCTCGCCGCCGGCCTTTCCCACGGCCTCGGGCCCTGCCGATCCAGCCCGGTTTGCTTCCTTGTCCGGACTGCCCGCCGGGTCAGCGAGCGACTCGGTCGCACCGGAACTCGGCGCCGCGGTCGTTGCTGCGACCTCGCCGGGATGCCCGCTTGCCGGTTCTTTCGAGGCACGCCGACCGGATGCCGCGGTGTGGTCCCCGATGGACAGATCCTCGGCGGCGGCCCGAGAAGCTGCGGGACCATTTGTCGCATTTGCCATAACGTAAGCTAGAATGCCATGAGCGGGCGTTGATCACGGGCGTTTCCCGAGTACCCCGTCGAAGCCCTTGAGAACGTTCGCGAATCCCGCACTTCCAGCCCGGCCGACCAGCACAAATCGCCCCAAACCGACGGCGACCAGCAGCTAAGCGACGGCGGTCCGGGCCAGCAGCTCTCCTAAGAGGGAGCCACGGGGCGCTAGCCGACCGGAGAGTGAATCTCCTCGAGCATCCCGACGACGGCCCGGGCCACCAGGCGGGGCACCTCCATCTGGGCCACGTGCCCGACGCCCGGCAGGATCAGCAGCCGGCTGTCCGGGATCGCCCGGGCCACCGTCACGGGCACCCGCGGATCGACCAGTTTGTCGGTCAGCCCGCCGATGACCAGCGTCGGCGCGGTGATCCTGGCGGCCAGCCGCCATTGCGAATCCGCCCCCGGCAGGTACGCCCGCAGGAAGCTCGACACCAGTCCGCGCAGCGTCCCGAGGTAGGCCTTCGGGTAGTGGTCGACCGTGAACCGGAGTTTGATCTCCTCGGTTGCCTCGGCGCGACGCTGCGGGCTGACCTTCGTCACGTCCCCGAAGCAGGCCTCCAACGCCTGGTCGGCGAGCTCATCGACGGTCAGCCGAGCCATCCCCCAGGCAAACAGCCGGTCGGCTCGCGGCACCGCCAGCAGCGGCAGAACCGGGCCATGCTCCGTGCGACGCGGGTCGAGGAAGGGCATGGCCGGAGAGATCAGGGTGAGCGTCCGGACCAGGTCGGGCCGCAGTGCCGCCACGCGTACGGATATCGCGCCACCCAGGGAATTACCCACCAGATGGACGGGGCCCCGGTCCTCGTACTCGAGGAAGGCAATGATCCGGCTGGCAAACGCTCGGATGGAGTAGCTGCGACTCGGGTCGCTGTAGCCGAAACCGGGCAGGTCGACCGCCTGCCCGTCGAACCGGTCGGCGAGCAGCGCCGCCAGATCGGTGAAGTTTTGCGACGAGCCACCCAGCCCGTGCACATACAGCGCGGGCTCGGCACCCGTGGCGGCCGGCGGGGTGTCGCGGACCTGGAGCATCGCTCCGTCGATCACCACACGACGAGCCGGCCAGGGCGACGGGACGAGTCCCTCGCCAGGCAGCGTGCCGTCGCCGGCGAGGATTGCGCCCTTCATCAGGACAACAGTGCCTCAAGTCGGCGGTTGACCGCCGCGAGTGTGGCGCGAACCATTGCGTGCCGGTCGTCACCGGTGACCACGGCGGAGCCGGCGAGTTGCTCGACCCAGCCGCCGCAGGACAGCAGCAGCACGACGACTGCGACCTGCACCGATCCGAAAGGCACCCGCGCGGCATGCTCGACGAAGCACTTGGCGGGCCCGTCGACGTGGTTTGACGCCGACAGCAACTCGTCGATCGCCTGGGCTGTCGCGGTGGCGCAGAGCCGCATCAGATAGCTGTCGACCGCCGGGCCGGTCGCCACGCCGACAGCGGGGTAATCGCCCACGGTCAGCCGGACCTCGACGGTCGCCTCGTTGCCGAACGTGTTGACCTGCACGTTCTCGATCAGCACCCGGGGGCCGGGCTGGTCGCCGATCTCCAGCGGGCGTGGCGTCGCCGAGTCGATCCCCGACGGTGGCGCCTCCAACGTGTCGGCCGAGAGGAACCCGGTCGCAACGGGGGTGGGCTCGGGCTCGTTGACTGCGGGCAGCGGAGCCGCCACGGGGTAGTCGACGGGCGGAGCCGCCGGTTTGGTGACCGGCGGGGCCGAGACGATCGGGGCCGAGACGGGTACGGGTGCCATCGGCGCGGGCGAAACGGACGCCGGAGCGGGCGGCGTACGCAAGGCGGGCGCCGGCTGGAACGTCGGCTGGGTGAACCCCGGCGGCTGGGGCGGCACGGCCGGGATGGTGGGAGCGGGGGCGACCGGGGCGGGCAGCGGCGGCAACCCGCCCTGCATGGCCGCGTCCAGGCCCATCCGGTCCTGCAACAGCCGGGCGACCTGCCGGCTCACCTCGGCCGGGTCGGCGCCGTCGGCCAGATCCAGCCGCAGGCTGTGCGCCCCGGCCGGTGTGGTCCGCAGGGAGGCGTCCCGAACGCCGTCGACCTCTCGCACCGCCGCGAGGATGGCCTTGACGTCGAAGCCTTCCTGGCGATCCTGCACCGGCAGCACGTCACCGCGGCGCAGGTGCGTCGCGATCCGGGCTAGCGCAGGGGTCTCGGCCGTGGGCTCCACGGAAGGCGGCTCCGGGACGGTGGGCACGTCCGGCTCGGCCGGAACGCGTTGGGGAAGTCCCATCGAGGTCTGCTCACCCGGCCCGGTGCCGGGGTCGCCGACGGACCGGCCGGAAAACCCGGAAAACGCCTCAGAGCTGGCGTAACCGGTCGAACTTTCGGCGGGTGGGGCTGACCCGACCGGCGATACGGGTTCGTACGGCAACCGGCGGGGAAAGCTCTTCGGATCGTACGACGCCCGCGGCTCGAACTGATCAACGGCGGGACGTTTGTCGTCGACTCCCGGAAAGTCTTCGACCGGGTTCGGCTCGAGGGGACGCCGGACCGAATCCTGGGCCGACCAGTCGACCGGCCTGCTGCCGGGCGAGGTCGGCCGTACGGCGGGAAATGCCATCCTCGACCGTCGCGGCGGTTCCGCTCCCGGAAGCCCCTCGGCCGGGGGCCGCCCGTTGCGCCGCTCGTCGTCGAGATCACCCTCGTACGGATATGGCGGCGCGCTGGCCGGGGCCGGTGGCTGCTCGACGACTCGCAGCTGGTCGTCGGACTGCAGCGTTTCGGGACGCCGCAAGCGGCCGGGCCCGTACGAATCGGGCGGCCGGTCGCCGTTGGGCGACAGGTGTGCCAGCAGGTCCGCATACCGGGCGCGGCCGTCGGACCACGACGGCAGCGGCCCCTCGCTGCGCGTGGGCGGGCCCGGCGGCAGGTCGGCGAAGGGACGGCTCTCCTCCGGCGGCAGATCAGGACCCGCCGAGGACGGGAACTGCCGAAGCGTGAACGGCCTCGACTCGGGCGGCCGCCGGCGCCGCCAGGTCGGCACGTCGTCTTCCGGGTCTAGTGCAGACCCGCCGTTCGACCACGGACTCTCGGGCGTGGCCCAGCCGTTCAACAGGGTCTGATCGTGCGAATTGGCACCGTTACCGCCTTCCGTGGCGCCGGTGTCACCGGAATGCCCTGTTTCGTCCACCGCGTGCTCCTCGCTCGCCCCTGCTGAGGCTACCGTGTGCTTGCAGTGGCGATAAGTTGCAGCGTCGCGACAATTGCCCGGCTGGCCGTGACTCACGGCGTTCCGGGCAATCCGCGCCGAAACCGCGGGGCTGAACTCGGAGGGTTGAAGAGATGACCGCTGCGTCCGGCGGCGCACAGATGGCAGGCCGCCCCACGCGGCTGCCGCGTTCGGCGCGCCGCAAACAACTGCTGGCTGCCGCCCAGCAGATCTTCGTTGCCCAGGGCTATCACGCTGCGGCGATGGATGAGATAGCCGAGCGGGCAGGTGTCTCCAAGCCCGTGCTCTACCAGCATTTCCCCGGCAAACTCGACCTCTACCTGGCGCTGCTGGACACGCACTGCGACGCGATAATCGCCAAGGTGCGGGACGCGATGCTGGCCACGCCCGACAACAAGGAACGGGTCAAGGGCGCAGTCCGCGCCTACTTCGACTTCGTCGACCACGAGAGCGAGGCGTTCCGTCTGGTCTTCGAGTCGGACCTGCGCAACGACCCGGCCGTACGGGAACGGGTCGAGCGGGTCGAGCAGGGCTGCATCGCCGCTGTGACCGACACCATCATTTCGGACACGGGCGTCAACACCGACCAGGCCGAGCTGCTCGCCTCCGGGCTGGTCGGCGCGGCCGGCCAGTCCGCCCAGTTCTGGCTGGCGAACGGCCGGCGCACCGCCAAGCCGGAAGCGGAAGCCCTGGTCGCCGCCCTGATCTGGCGCGGCATCGCCAGCTTCCCGCTGCAGGGTGGGTCATCGGGCGGAACAACGGCAGAAATCGGCTAGCCTTTCGTTGAGAGACATCTGAGAGGGAGGACCCCGTGGAGGTCAAGATCGGCGTGCAGTACGCCCCGCGCGAGCTGGTGCTGGAGAGCGCACAGACGCCGGCCGAGGTCGAGCAGGCCGTGACCGAGGCAATGGCCAAGGACAGCGTCCTGACCCTGACCGACGAGAAGGGGCGCAAGGTGATCATCCCGATCGCCAAGGTCGCCTACGTCGAGATCGCCGAGACGTCCAACCGGCCGTTCGGCTTCACCACCAGATAACGCGATATTTCGACGGCAGGGGATCCGACCCGGGTCCCCTGCCGTCCTCGTTTGCGCACCCGTGACCATCGGTCTGAGGTGCGCAATCGTCATGTCGGGTAGACTTCACCACGTCGCCGCTGACGTCGATCGGAAAGTCCCGGTTTCGCCGAGATATTCCAGTCGTGCAGGCAGTTGGTCCGATCATGCAGGCAGCCCGAAAGGGTGCGTCTGCCGCCAGGACCCGCTTGCCGCGGCGACGCGCGTGCGGCCCGCGAGTTCCATCTCGCGCGTGGCCCGCGCCCTATCCATACCGCGCCCAGGAGTTCGACGGGCGCACCACGAGAGGCACCCGAAAAACTTCATGACGGATATCGAGAACGAAGTAGCTGAACCTGCCCTGGTCCCCGTGCTCAACCGCGCGCCCGTCCGCCCCGACAGCCCCACGTTCGCCGAGCTCGGCGTCCGCGCGGAGACCGTCGAAGCATTGGCCGCAGCCGGGATCACCAGGGCATTCGCCATCCAGGAGTACGCACTCCCGATCGCGCTGCGCGGCACCGACCTGATCGGCCAGGCACCGACCGGCACCGGCAAGACCCTCGGCTTCGGCCTGCCCCTGCTCGAGCGCGTGCTCGCCCCGAGCGAGGGCGCCGACGGCCAACCCCAGGCGCTCGTCGTCGTACCGACCCGCGAGCTGGGCCTGCAGGTGGCCCGCGACATCGCCGCCGCCGGCGCCACCCGCGGCGTCCGGGTGCTGCCGATCTACGGCGGCGTGGCGTACGAGCCGCAGGTCGACACCCTGAAGAAGGGCGTCGAGATCCTGGTCGGCACGCCCGGCCGGCTACTCGACCTGGCCAAGCAGAAGCAGCTCAAACTCGGCTCAATCAAGGCCCTGGTGCTGGACGAGGCCGACCGCATGCTCGACCTCGGCTTCCTCGAGGACGTCGAGAAGATCCTGGCCATGCTCCCCGTGCAGCGCCAGACGATGCTCTTCTCGGCGACCATGCCCGACCCGATCGTCGCGCTGTCCCGCCGCTTCCTGACCCACCCGGTCACCATCCACGCCGGTCACACGTCGGACAGCGGCCCGTCGCCGCTGACCAAGCAGGTCGTCTACCGCACCCACCCGCTGAACAAGCTGGAGATGGTGGCCCGCATCCTGCAGGCCAAGGACCGCGGCCTGACGATGATCTTCACGCGTACGAAGCGGGCCGCCGACCGGGTGGCCGAGGATCTGGACTTCCGTGGCTTCGCGGTCGCGGCCGTCCACGGCGACCTGGGCCAGGGTGCCCGCGAGCGGGCCCTGCGCGCGTTCCGCACCGGCAAGATCGACGTGCTGGTCGCCACCGACGTGGCTGCCCGCGGCCTGGACGTCTCCGGCGTCACCCACGTGATCAACTACGACTGCCCCGAGGACCCGGACACGTACACGCACCGCATCGGCCGCACCGGCCGGGCCGGCGCGACGGGCGTCGCGGTGACATTCGTGGACTGGGAAGACATGCCCCGCTGGGTGCTCATCGACAAGTCGATGGGTCTCAACATGCCGCAGCCGCCGGAGACATACCACACGTCGGCGGCCCTCTACACGGATCTGGACATCCCGACGGACATCTCGGGCACGCTGCCGACCGCAAACCGGTCCCGGGTGGGCCTGTCCGCCGAGGTCGAGGAGGACCTGGGCGGCGGCCGCCGGCGTGGCCGCGAGTCGGGCCCGGGCCGAGGCCGCGGCGACCGAGACCGAGACCGAGGCAGCAGCAGCCGCGGCCGTTCCCGGGTCGCCAGCGACACAGTCGCCGAAATAGCGGCACCAGCCGAGGAGGAGACCGCCGACCGCCCGCGCCGGCAGCGTCGCCGCCGCCGCGCCGGAGATCCCCTTTCCAGTACGTCCGCAGAGGTCGAATCGTCGCAGTCGGTGGACGAGGAGCCGGTCGCCGACTCCGGCCTCGACGAGGCACCGGCGCGCGCCCCCCGGACCCGGCGGCGTGCCGTCCCGGCTACCGAGGCGCTCTTCTCGGACGGCTCGGAAACCCTCTCGGACGGCTCGGAAACACCGAGCGCGGCCGCGGGCGACGATGAGTCCCGCACCCCGCGGCGTCGGCGCCGGGGTGGGCGGGGCAGTCGCGGCACAGGATCGGCGGAGACCCCGGTCGCGGCCGAGATGACCGGCGGCGCCGAGGCCGGCACCGACAGCTGACCTAGCGGGCCACCGGGCTCGGCTTCCGAGCCCGGCCCCACGCTGCGCACCGGCCCGCCGACCAAGCACATGGTTGGCGGGCCGGCTTTGCGTTTGTTTCCTGGCTGGGCCCTCAGTGGCGGGGTTCGACGCCGAGGGCGGCGCACGCCTCTCGGTACATCCGGACCGCCTCGGCCCGGATCTGGCGGCGTTCCGTGAGGCGTTCGCTGAACGGGATCCGGACCGGCACCTCGACACCGTTCACCGCGGCCGCGAACTCCATGCCGTCCGCGTCCATCCCGGACATGCGCGCGGCCGTCGCCGTGTGGATGCCGCCGAGGCCGCGCACGATCAGCACATTGTCGTCCGCGTGGTCGTCGTTCATGTGCCGGGCTACCTGCGCCACGACCTCGGGCTCGAACGTCATGCCCACTTCTCCTTGAGCTCGGCCAACACCGCGATGTTAAGCCGATATGCCCGCGCCACCTCGGCCAAGAACACATCTTGCTCCTCAGCCGGCCAGGTCACCCGATCGAGTAGCTCGCGATACCCGGCCCGGAACGCCGGCGGGTGCACGCCCGGGAAGACGAAGAACCGGTGCCCGTCCCCGTTCAGCCCGTAGGCGCGAGCGATCGCCGGCCCGAGATACTGCCCGCCGGACAGGTCACCCAGGTACCGCGTGTAGTGGTGCGCGACGAACGCGGCCGGCCGGTCGAAGGCGACGTCCCGGAGCCGCGCGCAATACGCCTCGGTGGCCGGCAGCACTGGCGGCGTCTCGCCGAGGAAGTGCAGGTCCGCGGCCAGCGCCGGCAGCCGAGCCAACTCGGGAAAGACGAACGCCCCGGCGGAGGGATCGTCGGCCATCACCGCCGCCGCCTTCTCCAGCGTCTCGTAGATGGCGTAGTGCTGGGCGGCCAGATCCGCGTACGCCGCCAAGGGCAGGCGGCCGTCGGCCAGCGCGTCCAGGAAGCCGCTGCCCTGCGCCGCGTCGTGTTCGGCCCGGGTGCCGGTGCGGACGCGGGCGGAGAGGGACTGATCGGCGTTCGACGTCATCGACACCTCATCGCTCGGAGTTAGGTAAGCCTAACCGACGATCCCAGGATTGGAGATCAAAGATTGCGGCGCGGCAGAATGGAGGGCATGCCCCAACCATTGGAAGCCGTCCTCGCCGAGGTGCGCGAGCTGTTGCTCGATCCCGCGCTGATCCGGGCCGTAGCGGCCGGGCGCCGCCGCGGGCACACACCGTCGGTGAGCCGGGCCGAGCTACGGCCGGTCGCACTCAAGGGCGGACCCCGGTTGCAGATCGTGACCGACGACGGCTCCCGGCCGTACACAAGGAATGTCGCTCCGGGCTCGGAGGCCGCCGCGGCGGTCGACGCCCTGCTCGCGGAGCCCTTCGGGAACTGGCATGTCGAGACCGCCATGGCCACGGTGCAGGTGCGGGTCACCAAGAAGGGCGACGCTCAGCTGCACCGGGCCGCCGCGGTGACCGCGCCGGTCGCGCTCGATCACGACCGGGCCAAGCAGTGGCTGCTCGACCCGGGCGATCCACTGTTCACTGTGGTGGGCGGGACGGCCGCGAAGCGCCGGCAAGTGGACGCGTTCCTGCGCGCGCTGGCGGCCACCCTGCCCGACGACCCGGCCGAGTTGCCGTCGCCGCTGCGCGTCGTCGACCTCGGCTGCGGAAATGCGTATCTGACCTTCGCGGCGTACCGCTATCTGGCCGACCGCGGCGCGAAGGTGCAGGTCGTGGGCGTGGACGTGCGGGCGGACCAGCGCGAACGCAACACCGCGGTGGCGGCCCAACTGGGTTGCGGCGACGATGTGACGTTCGTCGCCGGCACGATCGAGGACGCCGTGCTGGCCGAAAAGCCGGATCTGGTGCTGGCGCTGCACGCCTGCGACACCGCCACCGACCAGGCGCTGGCCCGAGCGGTGGGCTGGAACGCGCGCTGGGTGCTCGCGGCGCCGTGCTGCCACCACGACATCGCGGCGCAGCTCAAGGGCAACGCGGCCCCGCCGCCCTACGGCGAGATCACCCGCCAGGCGATCCTGCGAGAACGCTTCGCGGACGTGCTGACGGATTCGCTGCGGGCGTCGTTGCTGCGGGTGCACGGGTACAAGGTGGACGTGGTCGAGTTCGTGGATTCCCAGCACACGCCACGCAACCTGCTGCTGCGCGCCCGCCTGGCCGGCGTCACCGGAGATCGGGCGGAATACGACGCGCTGACTTCGCAGTGGGGCGTGACGCCGGCATTGGAAAAGCTGCTCAGCTGACGGTCAGGCTCCATGCTGCGGTGTGCACCCGGCCGGCCACCTGGAAGTCGAAGAACATCCGGTAGCGCCCCGGCCCCGGCGCGGCGAGCCAGAACCTGACCTTGCCGGCCACCAGTTCGGCCTCGGGGTGCACGTGGAGATAGCCGACGTCACCCTCGCGCAGCACGACCAGATGACCGTACGAGCCGAGGTAGGGCTCAAGCGCAGCCGGCTTGCCGTCCGGGGCGGTGACCGTCACCAGCAGGGGCTGGGTGGACTCCACTCGCGGCGTTCCCTCGTACCCGACCTGGAAGCCGTCGGTGGTCGCCTGCTGGACAGGCGCGGGAAGGGCGACCGGCGCGTAGTTGCCGGCGACCGTCAGGTCGGCGCCGAGGGTGGCGGCGACCTGGCTGCCGCCCACGATCGCGGTGAAGTCGGCGATCGCCCGGTAGCTGCCCGGCGCGGCCAGGGTGAGGTCGATGCTCCAGGTGCCGTCGGGCGCCATGGTCGGGTGCAGGTGCTGGAAGCCGGTCAGATCCCGGCGAACCACGACGAGATGCAGCGGCCGATCATGCACGACGGCGAACGTAGTGATCGGCACCCCGCTCGCGTTAGTGATCTTGAATTTCAGCGGCTGCGCCCGGCCGGCCGTCCACACCGGGCTGTCCAGCGCGAGGGTAAGGCCGCCGGAGCTGAGCGAGAGGCCGCCGCCGACCGCGCCCATGCTCATGGTCGTCCCGGCCTGGGTGGCGGGTCCGTGCGTGTGCGGCTGGCTCTCGTCCACGGTCGTGCCCATGCCCGGCATGCTCGTGCCGGCGGTCATGCCCGGCATGCCGGCGCTCGTGGGCGCGGGCCGGGCCGGGGTCGAGTTGTTCAGCCGGCCGATCCCGTAGCCCGCGAAGAGCACGACGACAAGCACGGCCCCGAACGCGGCAAGCCGGAAGCCGGCCCGATCGTCCTTGTCCTGGGTGACGGGCCGCTCCAGAGTGTCAGGCATCGGCGAGTTCGTAACCGGCCTCGTCGACTGCTGCCCGGACCGCGTCGTCGGCGAGCGGCGCCTCGCTGGTGACGGTGACCGCGCCGGTGCCCAGATCGATCTGCACCGCATCGACGCCGGGCAGCGCATTGAGCTCACCGGTGACGGCCTGGACGCAGTGTCCGCAGGTCATTCCGACGACGGTGTACGTGCTGGTGACAGCCATGTTGAGCCTCTTGTTCGCGAGTTCAGGAACGGACGAGCCGGGCGATGGCGTCGGACGCCTCTTTGACCTTGGCGGTCGGATCACCGGCCCGGGCGGCATCGACGACACAGTGCGCGAGATGGTCCTCGAGCAGCCCGACGGCGACGGCCTGCAGCGCGCTCTTCGCCGCCGAGATCTGAGTCAAGACGTCGATGCAGTAGGTGTCCTCGTCGACCATCCGCTGCAGCCCACGGATCTGCCCCTCGATGCGCCGCAGCCGCCCGAGCAGGGCCTGCTTGTCACCGGAATACCCATGCGGCCCGACGTGCTGCCCGTGCTCGCCGCTCTCATCAGACATGCCCCCAGCATACCCCCTCCCCGTATATGGACGAACGCCCGCCTGGACGCCGCCTCAACCCGCGACCGCCAGGGCCAGCGGCAGGATGCCCGGCGCCCCGGCACGGCGGAGAGCACGCCCCGCCAGCACCATCGTCCAGCCCGAGTCGACCAGGTCGTCGACCAGGAGCACCGGGCCATCCAGCTCGGACACCGCAGCTGCCAGGTCGGGTGGGAGTTGGAAGGCGTCGTGCAGGACCCGGACCCGTTGGGCGCTGTTGCCGCGGGGGCCCGCATCGCCGACGTGCGTCGAGGTGAGCGTTCCGAGCAGGGGCAGACGGCCGACCGTCGCGATGTGCGACGCCAGGCTCTGCACCAGCGCGGAGTGACGCCGGGAGCCGACCGCCACAACCGCGGCCGGGCGCCGCTCCCACTTGTCGTCGCCGCGGGCCCAGGACTTGAGGACCTCGACCGCCGCGGCCGCGAGCTCGTCGGGGATGGGTCCGTCGACCGAGTCGGGGGCGACCAGGGTGCGCAGGCGGGTGCCCCAGCCCAGGTCGGAGAGGCGGCCCACCGCACGTCCGGGCAGGATCTGCTCGGCCGGCGGGATCTTGCCCTTGAGCGGTACGCCGACCGCCTCCATGCCGGTGGGCCAGAGCTTCTTCGGCGAGACCTCGACGCCGGGGCGGCCGAGAAAGGCGTTCGCGGCCGCCAGGGACCCGGGTGAGACCTCGGCGTCGAACAACGGCTCGGTGCAGTTGTCACAGCGGCCACACGGCTCGGCTTCGGGGTCGTCCAGGCAGC
>Ga0307512_10006772_pt1 | contig 11512 bp, 1 predicted proteins | sample 14_EM_MG_FD_200267 | JGI IMG/M metagenome (GOLD analysis project Ga0307512, IMG submission 200267) | Populus trichocarpa ectomycorrhiza microbial communities from riparian zone in the Pacific Northwest, United States - 14_EM | ecosystem: Host-associated > Plants > Roots > Unclassified | place... | reverse complement strand
TGCCATAGCATGCAGTACAGGGATCTGACCTGCAACCATAGCATGCAGTACAGGGGTGTGAACTACTCCTGCCTATCTGGGATGCATTCAATCTAACCACCCACACCAAAAATTATCGCCAGCCTTCATGAGACTCAATCTCATACTGTACTATTTCTCCACAATTGCACAATAGAGAGAAGAAATAATTACAAGGGATTAGAGATAAGTATGAAGAGTGCATGATAACAAAATTTCACACTGAGAATTGCATTATTGATTGAGTAGTAGTTGACTATGCCCAGGAACATGAACAAATATAAAAAAAAATGCGACAGGGGATGAGGTGGTGTGAAACCCCACGCAAAATATATCTTGGCAGCTGAAAGTTTCCCCATATCTGTTGCTCTGACTCAGCAACAATTACATCATAGAGAGTTGAAATTCATGAAAGGCTTCGAAGACAACTATGAAGAGAAGCTGCTCACAAAGTTTCAGGGTGAATATCATCGTATTTGTTCAGTAGTTGTTGAATTGGGATTGAAACCTGGAACAAAATACTAACCAATGCAACAGGGGATAGAATAGAGTAGTAATCCACTTCATATATATCGTTCCAGCACTGATGGTTCCACTCGCCAGCAGGAACAATGTGTCTAGAGTGGTACAATAGAGAGAAATACTAAATTAAGAACATTGCAGGCAAATATGAAAAGAAGCTGTTAACGAAGTTTTGGACAGAGATTACCATTTTTGTTGAGTTGTAGTTATGTTTGCCACGAAGCATGGAGGAAAATACAAAAAGATCCACCAGGTGATCAGAGGGCGCAATTGGCAGCATATGTAATGGCATCATACGTAATTCTGGTATCGTATTGTATAAATATGACGTCCATTAAAGATACCAACAGCTTCGTAAAAATTCCTCCAGCTATCCAAATATCAATATGTCTTGCAGGCCTGAAACTAAACTCATTCGACTAGTTTTAATTTGAATACTAGTATTGGACGAGAATCCAAAGATCATTCTCCTATCATTGTTAACAAAATCACAGTTCAGAAAAGATACTGGTAACTGTTTAAATGTTTCTCAATCTATCCAGATGAAACACTATCATTGGAAACTGATACTGCAGTCGCTCATTCAATTGGAATGTGAATACTATTATCAGTGAATCATGCAAAGGTAGTTTTTGAATCATATGTTGAAATGAGATGACTAGTAAAGATAATGTAAACTTGGAAAATGGTACTCCACCATTCCAAATATGAATATGTCATTGACAACTGATACTACAGTCATTCATTCAATTTGACTGAGATTACTAGTATCAGGGGATAAAGCATACATAATTTTAGTATCATAATGTATAAATATGGTGTCCAGAAATGACACTGACCAGTTGGTAAATCATACTGCACCTATCCAGATACCAAGATGTCGGTTAGATCTGATACTACGATCATTGATTCAATCTGAATGATAATACCAGTATTAGTTATTAACCAAGGCATCATCTTAGGATCATACAGTAAATAGTAGTCTATGTCGTGCAGAGGTGATACCGCAGTCATTTAAGCAATACGAAAGTGAATACTTGACAGTATCAGTGCATAATGCAAAGAGAATTTTAGTATCATACTTTGTTAATATGCTGTCCAATAAATATACTAACAACTTAATAAATTGTACTCCACCTGTGCAGATACGATTATGTTTTTGAGAACCGATACTACAGATGTTCATTTAATTTCAATGTCACTACTAGTATCAGTGTATTATACAAAGAGAATTTCAGTATCATATATAATATATATGCTATCCAATGAGATACTAACAACTTCGTAAATGTTACCTTACCTTGCCATCTATGAATAGCTGGTTGAGAACTGATACCACAGTTGTTCATTTGATATGAATGTCATTACCAGTATTATTGCAAAGTGCCGATAAAATACTGATACCACATCGAATTGACCAGCGGCCCAGTAGAGATACTATCGATGTGGTAAATATGACTCCACCTATCCAGATACGAATATGTCTTTGAGAACTTTTACTACTGTCGTTCAATTAAGTTGCACGTTAATACTAGTATCATTGGATCATGCAATGAAAATTTCAGTGTGATGATTTTTTTATATGCTGTCAAGTGAGATACTAAAAACAAGGTGAATCTCACATGAGCTACTTGAATACTACTATGTCGTTGTGAACAGTTACTACAGTAGTTCACTTCATTTCAATGTGAATACTAGTATCACTGGAAAATGCACCCATAATTGTTGTACGACATTGTATGAATATGCTGTCCAGTATAGATACTATCAACCTGGCAAATGATACTTGACCTATCCAGATGAAATATGTCATTGTGAACTGATACTACAATTGTTCAGTTCATTTGAATGTGAATGCTAGTATCAGTGGCCCATGGAAAGAGAATTTTCATATCATATTGTACATATATGTTGTCCAGGAAGATACTAGAAGTTGGCAATTATTGTTTCACCTATCCATGGACGAATGGGTCATGGGGAACTGATACTACAGCAATCCGTGCAATTTGAGTGTGAATACTAGTATCTCTGGAACATGCACTGATCATTTTAGTCTGATATTATACAAAATTGTATCATATTATAAACATATGCTATGCAGTAAAGATACTAATACTATGTTGAATGTAACTACACCTAACCAGATAAGAATATGTGGTTCAAAACTGATACAACAGTCATTCATTTAATTCAAATTTGAAAACTAGTATTGGTTGATACAGCACAGCTAATTTTCGTATCATATTGTATGAATATGTTGTCCAGTAAAGATACTAACAACGTGTTGAATGTAACTATACCTGACCAGATACAAATATGTTGTTCAAAACTGATACCACAGTCGTTCACTGAATTCTGAAGTGATTACTAGGATTGTTCAATAATGCACAGCTAATTTTCGTATCATAGTATAAACATAAGCTGTCCAGTGAAGATACTAACAACATGCTGAATGTAACTATGCCTGTCTAGATATGAATATGTGGTTCGAAACTGATACAACTGTCATTCACTTATTTGTATTTGACTACTAGTATCGGTGGATAATGCAAAGCAAATTTTTATATCATAGTATAATCATATGGGGTCCAGTAAAGATACTAACAACATGTTGAATGGAACTATACATGACCTGATAGGAATATGTCATTCAAAACTGATACTACAGTCGTTCACTTAATTCGGATTGGAATACTAGTATCGGTGGGTACTGCACAGCATATTTTCGCATCATATTAGAAAAATACGCCGTCCAGCAAAGATACTAACAACATGCTGAATGTAACAATGCCTTACCAGATACGAATATGTGGTTCAAAACTGATACTACAGTCGTTCACTTAATTCAGATTTGAATACTAGTATTGGTGGATAATGCACAGCTAATTTTCATATCATATTGTACAAATATGTTGTCCAGTGAAGATACTAACAAAATGTGGAATGTAACTGTACCTGACCAGATACAAATATGTGGTTCAAATGTGATAGTACAGTCTTTTACATATTGGTATTTGAATACTAGTATCGGTGGATAATGTACATCTAATTTTCGTATCATATTATAAACATACGCTGTCCAGTAAAGAATCTAACAACATGTTGAATGTAACTATTGCTGACCAGATGAAAATATGTGGTTCAAGACAGATACCACAGTAATTCACATAATTCGGATTTGAATACTAGTATAATTGGATACTGCACAGCTAATTTTCGTAGTATAATATAAAGATATTCTGTCCAGTAAGGTTACTAACAGCATGGTGAATGTAACTATACCAGACCGGATACGAATATGTGGTTCTAAACTGATACTACATTCGCTCACTTGATTCGGATTTGTATACTAGTATCGGTGGATAATGCACAGGTTATTTTCTTATCATATTATACAAATATGCTGTCCAGTGAAGATACTAACAACATGTTGAATGTTACAATGCCTGAACAGATAAGAATGTGTGGTTCAAAACTGATACTAGAGTCGTTTACTTGATTTGGATGTGTATAGTTCTATTGGTGGGTATTACAGAACTAATTTTCATATCATATTTTACAACTATGCTATCCAGTGAAGATACTAACAACATGATGGATCTAACTATACCTGACCTGATAAGAATACATGGTTCAAAACTGATACTACAGGCTTTCACTTGTTTCGGAATTGAATGCTAGTATCGGTGGATACTGCGCAGCTAATTCTCGTATCATGTTATAAAAGTATGCTGTCCAGTGATGAAACTAACACCATGTTGAATGTGACTTTGCCAGACCAGATACGAATATGTGGTTCTAAACTGATACTACAGTTATTCACTTAATTCAGATTTGGATACAACTATCTGTGGATAATGCCCAGCTCATTGTCATATCATATTATACAAATATGCTGTCCACTGAAGATACTAACAACATGTTGAATGTAACTATGCCTGACCAGATTTGAATATGTGGTTCAAAACAGATTCTATAGTGATTCACGTATTCGGATTTGAATACTAGTACCGGTGGATCATGTACAGCTAATTTTTGTCTCTTATTATACGAATATGCTATGCAGTAAAGATAGTAACAACATGATGAATGTAACTATACCTAACCAGATATGAATATGTGGTTCAAAACCGATACTACAGTCATTCATTATGCTCATTTGAATACTAGTATCACTGGATAATGCACAGCTAATTTTCGTATCTTATTAGAAACATATGCTGTCCAGTAAAGATACTACCACCATGATCAGTGTAACTATACCTAACCAGATAAGAATATGTGGTTCAAAACTGATACGGCAGTCATTCGCTTAATTCGGCTTTGAATAGTATTGTCAGTGGATACTGCACAGCTAATTTTCGTATCATATTGTATGAATATGTTGCCCAGTAAAGCAACTAACACCATTTTCAATGTAACTACATCTGACCAGATACAAATAAATTGTTCAAACTTGATACTACAGTCATTCACTGAATTCGGATGTGAATACTAGTATTTGTCGATAATGCACAGCTAATTTTCGTATCATATTATACACATCGGCTGCCAAGTGAAGATACTAACGACATGATGAATGTAACTACTCCTGACCAGATACAAATATGTGGTTCAAAACCGATACTACTGTGATTCCCTGATTAGTATATGAATACCAGTATCGGTGGATAATGCACAGCTAATTTTCATGTCATATTATAATCATATGCTGTCCAGTAATGTTACTAACAACATGTTGAATGGAACTATAGCTGACCTGATAGGAATATGTCATTGAAAACTGATACTATAGTCGTTCACTTATTTGGGATTGGAAAATTAGTATTGGTGGACACTGCACAGCTTATTTTCGTATCCTATTAGACAAATACGCTGTCCAGTCAAAATATTAACAACATGATGAAAGTAACTATGCCTTACCAGATACGAATATGCTGTTCAAAACTGATACTACAGTCGTTCACGTAATTCAGATTTGAATACTAGTATTGGTGGATAATGCACAGCTAATTTTCATATCATATTCTACAAATACGTTGTCCAGTGAAGATACTAACCACATGTCGAATGTAACTGGGCCTGACCAGATACGAATATGTGGTTCAAAACTGATACAACAGTCATTCACGTATTCGTATTTTAATACTTGTATTGGTGGATAATGCAAAGCTAATTTTCGCATTGTATTATAAAAACATGCTGTCTGGTAAAGATAATAACAACATGTCTAATGTTACTATACCTGACCAGAGAAGAATATGTGGTTCAAAACTGATAATAGATTCGTTCACTCAATTCGGATTTGAACACTAGTATCGGTTGATTCTGCACAGCTACTTCTCGTCCCATATTATAAAAATATGCTGTCCAGTAAAGATACTAACAACGTGATGAATGTAACTATGCCTGACCAGATACGAATATGTGGTTTAAAACTGATACTACAGTCGTTCACTGAATTCGGATTTGTATACTAGTATTGGTGGATAATGCAAAGCTAATTTTCGTTATCATATTGTACAAATATGCTGTCCAATGAATATAATGACAAGATGTTGAATGAAACTATGTCTGACCAGATATGAATATGTGGTTCAAAACTGATTATACAGTGATTCAGTTATTCAAAATTGAATACTAGTGTCGGTGGATAATGTACAACTAATTTTCGTATCATATGATAAACCTATGCATTCCAGTACCGTTGCTAACAACATGGTGAATATAACTATACCTGACCAGATAGGAATATGTGGTTCAAAACTGATACTGGAGTTGTTTGCTTAATTCGGCTTTGAATGCTAGTATCAGTGAATACTGCATGGCTAATTTTCGTATCAGATTATTAAAATATGCTGTCCAATGAAGATACCACCAAAATGTTTAAAGTAACTATGTCTGACAAGATACGTATATGTGGTTCAAAACTGGTACATCTGTCATTCACATATCTGGATGTGAATTCAAGTATCGGTGGATTATGAACGGTGAATTTTCGTTTCTTATTATACAAATATGCTGTCCAGTACAGATACTAACAACGTGTTGAATGTAACTATACCTGGTCAGATACGCATATGTGATTCAAAACTGATACTACTGTTGTTCACTTAATTCAGATTAAAATTATAGTATCGGTGGACAATGCACAGCTCATTTCCGTATCATATTATATGAATATGCTATCCAGTAAAGATACTAACAATATGCTGAATGTAATGATACCTGACCAGATACAAATATTTGGTTCAAAACTGATACTACAGTCATTCACTTAATTCGGATTTGCAAACTAATATCTGTGGTCAACGCACAGGTAATCTTTGTATCATATTTTAAAAATATGCCGTCCAGTAAAGATACTAACCAATTGTTAAATGGTAATCAATCTTTTCAGTTACGAATATGTCATGCAGAACTGTTTCCTCAGTCCTTGATTCAATAGAAATGTATATATTAGTATCAGACGATGATGCCAAGCTAAGTTTAGTATCATGTACTACATATATCTGGTACAGTACTGATAATCACAACCAATCAAATGTTACTCCACCAGTACAGAAATGAATATGTCAATTGGAACTGATACAACAGTGGTATATTGAGTTTGAATGTGAATACTAGTATTGCTGGATAATGCAAAGATTATTTTAGGACAATATTTGATAATTATGCTCTCCAGTAAAGATACTAACAACTATTTATATGGTACTCCACCTAGACAGATATGTATCCATTGTTCAGAAATGATATCACAGTCACTGATTCAATTTTACTGTGAATATTAGTGTCAGTATATCATGCAAAGATTATTAGAGTATCATCATTTGTAAATATACTGTCGAGTAAAGACACTCACAACCTGGTAAATCAATCCCCACCTGTCCCGTTATGAATATGTTGTTCATAACTGATACCAAAGTTGTTTATCTAATTCCACTGTGAATACTAGTATGTGTGGATAATGCAAACATAATTTTGCTATCATAATGTATAAAGATGCTGTCCAATAAAGATACTAACAACGTTGTTAATGGTAAACCACCTGTCCAGATAGGAATAGTTTGTTCAAAGCTGATACTACATTTATTCATTCAATTTGAATGTGAAAATTGGTATCAGTGGATCACTGGATACTCCATGGCTAATTTTCGTATCATATTATAAAAATATGCTGTCCAGTAAGAATACTAACAACACATTCAAAGTAACTATACCTGACCAGCTATGAATATGAGGTTCACAACTGATACTACAGTGGTTCACATAATGTCGATTTGAATACTATTATCGGTAGACACTGCACAGATGATTTTCGTATTAAATTATAAAAATATGCTCTCCAGTAATGATACTAACAACATGTTGCATGTAACTATACCTGACCAGATACAAATATGTGGTGCAAAACTGATACTACAGTCGTTCACTTAAATCAGATTTTAATACTAGCATTAGTTGAGAATAAACACCTAATTTCCGAATCATACAATTCATATAGGCTGTCAAGGGAAGATACTAAGAACATGTTGAATGTAACCATGCCTGAGCAGATACTAATCTGTGGTTCAAAACTGATACTACAGTCATTGACTTAATCGTATTTGAATACTAGTATTGGTTGATAATGCACAGCTAATTTTCGTATCATATTAGAAACAGATGCAGTCAAGTGAAGATACTAACAACATGTTGAGTGTAACTATGCCTTACCAGATACAAATATGTGGTTGAGAACTCATACTATAGTGACTCACTTATTCGTTTTGGAATACTAGTATCGGTTAAAAAAGCAAATCTAATTTTTGTATCAAATTATCAACATATGCTGTCCATTAAAGTTACTGACAAGAAGTTGAATGTAACTATACCTGACCAGATAGGAATATGTGGTTCGAAACTGATACCACAGTCGTGTACGTGATTTGTATTTGAATACTGTTATCAGTGGATACTGCACAGTTAATTTTCGTTTCATATTATAAAAGTATGCAATCCAGTAAAGATTCTAACAACATGTTGTATGTAACCACGGCTGAGCAGATACGAATATGGGTTTTAAAACTGATTCTACAGTCATTCAGTTATTCATATTTGAATACTAGTATCAGTGCACAATGCACAGCTAATTTGTGAATCATATTATTAACATACGCTGTGCAGTAAAGATGCTAACAACATGATCAATTTAATTATACCTGACCAGATAAGACTTTGTGGTTCAGAACTGATACTACAGTCATTCACTGAATCCGGATTTGAATACTAATATCGGTGGACACTGCAATGCAAATTTTCATATCATATTATTCAAATAAGCAGTCCAGTAAATATACTACCAACATGTTGACTGTAACTATACCTGACCAGATAGAAATATGTGGTACAAAACTGATACTATAGTCGTTCACTTAATTTGGAAATTAATACTAGTATTGGTGGATACTGCACAGCTAATTTTCGTATCATATTATAAAAGTATCCTGTCCAGTAAAGATACCAACAACATGTTGAATATAACTATGTCTGAGCAGATATGAATATGGGGTTCAAAACTGATACAACAGTCATTCTCCTATTCATATTTGAATACTAGTATCGGTGGATAATGCACAGCTACTTTTCGTATCATATTATAAACATTCGCTGTCCAGTAAAGATACTAATGATATGTTGAATGTCACTATTGCTGACCAGATAAAAAGATGTTGTTCAAGATTTATACTACAGTCATTCACTTAATTCTGATTTGAATACTAGTATCATTGGATACTGCAAAGTAAATTTTCGTATTATATTCCAAAAATTTGCTGTCCAGTAAAAATACTAACAGCATGGTGAATGTAACTATACCAGACCGGATAGGAATATATGGTTCAACACTGGTACTACAGTCGGTCACTTGATTCGGATTCCTATACTAGCATCAGTGGATAATGCACACCTAATTTTCTTATTATATTATGCACACATGCTGTCCAGTGAAGATACTAACAACATGTTGAATGTGACACTGCCTGAACAGATAAGAATGTGTGGTTCAAAACTGATACTAGAGTTGTTTACGTGATTCGGATTTGTATAACAGTATTGGTGGATAATACAGAGCTAATTTTCGTATCATATTGAACAACTATGCTTTCCAGTGAAGATACTAACAACATGTTGGATCTAACTATACCTGACCAGATAGGAATACATGGTTTAAAACTGACACTCCAGTGTTCCACTGAATTCGGATTTGAATGCTAGTATTGGTGGATACTGCACAGCTAATTTTCGTATCATATTATAAAAATATGCTGTCCAGTGATGATACTAAAACGATGGTGAATGTGACTATGCCACACCAGACACGAACATGTGGTTCTAAACTGATACTACAGTTATTCACTTAATTCAGATTTGTATCCTAATATCTGTGGATAATGCACAGCTAATTGTCGTATCTGATTATACAAATATGCTGTCCACTGAAGATACTAACAGCATGTTGAATGTAACTATGCCTGACCAGATATGAATATGTGGTTCAAAACAGAGTCTGCAGTGATTGACTCATTCGGATTTAAATACTAGTACCCGCGGATAATGCACAGCCAATGTGTGTATCTTATTATAACAATATGCTATCCCGTACAGATAGTAACAACATGGTGAATGTAACTATACCTAACCAGATATGAATATGTGGTTCAAAACCGATACTACAGTCATTCATTATGCAGATTTGAATACTACTATCAGTGGATAATGCATAGCTAATTTTCATATCATATTATATACATATGCTGTCCAGTTAAGATACTACCACCATGTGCAGTGAGACTATACCTAACCAGATAAGAATATGTGGTTCAAAACTGATACGACAGTCGTTGACTTATTTCGGATTTGAATACTAGAATCGGTGGATACTGCACAGCTCATTGTCGTATCCTGTTGTATGAGTATGTTGTCCAGTAAAGATACTAACACCATGTTCAATGTAACTATACCTGACCAGACACAAATATGTTGTTCGAAACTGATACTACAGTCGTTCAGTGAATTTGGATGTCAATACTAGTATTGGTCGATAATGCACGGCTAATTCTAGTCTCATATTATACACATAGGGTGCCAACTGAAGATACTCACAACATGCTGAATGTAACTACGTCTGACCAGATATGAATATGTGGTTCTTAGGGTTATTCTAGAAAGAATCACGAAGGAGAAAATAATAAAGTGAAGAGTACTTGGCTGCGAGTATAGCAAGAAAGATATTGTGGTCGTTTCGAGCTTTCGTCAACTTTGACTCCTCAGTACTTGTGCAGCGTGTGAAATATATACTTTTTCACGTCAGTTTTCCTTGCCGCGACACCGCGCAAATTTTTTCAAAAATGCGTTCAAGAAAAGGTTGGGGCAACGCAGTGACCCTGTAAAGTGTGCGAGCCGTTCCGGCATTTCCGAAAGGTGTGGTAGCAAGAAAAAAAGACGCTTATATTGCATGACATATAATCCCAAATAAATAACCAGGCGCTTAGCCGCATGATGCAACGTAAGCTTTAAACACGATATTAAACCCCCACCACAAACTCGACCCCTGTTACGGGGGAGAATGCGGCACACCACCACACCGTTCGTAGGAGACTTTTTACGGCCTCAACCACTACAGCGCAGAGGATTGAGCGGACGCAAGTCGTTGCCTCTTAGAAGCGCGGAGAGCATCAACGTTAACATCTGACCTGGGATGGGCGGTCCTAGCGGGTTAGGGTTAGGGTTAGGGTTAGGGTTAGGGTTTGGGTTTGGGTTAGGGTTAGGGTTAGGGTTAGGGTTAGGGTTAGGGTTAGGGTTTGGGTTAGGGTTAGGGTTAGGGTTAGGGTTAGGGTTAGGGTTAGGGTTAGGGTTAGGGTTAGGGTTAGGGTTAGGGTTAGGGTTAGGGTTAGGGTTAGGGTTAGGGTTAGGGTTAGGGTTAGGGTTAGGG
>Ga0307512_10006771_pt1 | contig 11513 bp, 15 predicted proteins | sample 14_EM_MG_FD_200267 | JGI IMG/M metagenome (GOLD analysis project Ga0307512, IMG submission 200267) | Populus trichocarpa ectomycorrhiza microbial communities from riparian zone in the Pacific Northwest, United States - 14_EM | ecosystem: Host-associated > Plants > Roots > Unclassified | place... | reverse complement strand
GTCGTTCCTCATGACCGACGTAACCATGAACCCCACCACTGGCCTTACGTCCTGGAACGCTGGATTCAACAGGCTCGTCGACATCATGGTCGCCTTGCACAGACAGGGACAGCTCGAACTCAGTACGGTCAACGCTGCATCCAAGGCTTGTTCCGAGTGCTGGAATGTTGCAGGATCCTGGCGGAACATGGAGGAAGCTCGTCAGTGCGTAAGGGGTGTTGCTGCAAAGCTTCAGGGTTTATTGGATGAGAATGGGAGGACTTTTGGGGGTAATAGGGTTTACACCCCGTAATTTTCGTTGTTAACCGTATTATCGCCAAACCCTCTGCTCAAACCATGTATTGCATCATGTGACTGACATCACTGCGGAATCCCGCCCCGGGTTTGTCCCCGATCCACTGCCTTCATCCTCAAACTTGCAAGAGCGAGAGAGAGAATACATGTCTTCTGGCGACACCGATCCTCAAAACTTGGCCCGTCAGCCTTCACTTCACCCACGACGGCCAACGAGAACTTTGCCACCAGAGCCAATTCAGGCCGATGCCGGCCCCCCAGAAGCAGACCTCGCCTCCTCTCCGATCGCTGCAGATCCCGTGCCTTCCAATCGGAAGACCGCTGACATCCAGGTCGATGGTACAGACACAAACGACACCAATGACCTCAGCACTCTCACCCCAATACGGGCCCATTATCTCAAGAAGACCTTGATCCAGCTCCAATTCAACAGGGAGCTCGATATCGTCACCTCGTCTGCACATGGGACAGTGTCGCCCTTATCGTACCTGGGACAACCATTCAAACCACCCCCGAAGGATGCGCCGCGCATAAGCCTCCCATTCTTGCGCTACATTTTTCGCCAGTTCGTCCTAACTTTTCCCTTCCTGGATGAGGCTCCGAAGAACTTCTTTCCGGATAAACTCCAGCCATTCGCTGCTTCTGTCCTGTCGAAGAACTTGTCGCCAACTTCAATTATGGATGAGGATCCCGAGCAAATAGGAGAGGCATCCAAGTCTACGAGGAAGAAGCTCATGATCAAGGCCGAGCGATCCCTCTCCATTCTTATCAGCTCCGGAATCAAGCTTGTTGAGCCAGAGCGAGTTGTGCGTTTGTCTCAAGCAGACTTGAACCGCCTCGAGGCGATTGCCAAGAACCGGCTCGCTCGGGAACGTAAGTCAAAGGATGCCATCGACGTAAACATAATCTGCGTCAGGACTGTGATATCAAGGGGCCGCGTTCGAAGCAGAACCCATGATGTATGTATCTTATCTCGCAATCAGCTCCTCGAGGTTGAGTGTAAAATTTACAGGAATTCATCATCCGAACTCGGAGAAGGGGACGACCCGATGTTTTCGTCGGTCGTAGATACGGAGACTTCAAAACTCTTGCGAATGAGGTTCGTAGGCGAGACCTACGCCTCGCCTTAAATGCTAATGTTCACTCAGCTGCGCAAAGCATACCCAGATGCGGTGATCCGCCCACCACCAGCCAAGGACCATGGCTATGTTAATGCCGGAGCGGCTCCTAAATCACCGAACTCGGCAGTTTTTTTCGGCCCTGGGGATAGCAACGAATCTCTGCCAACGTCGCCTACGGGTGGAAGCATTCCACCATCTGTCCGCCTCGGCCGCGAGAAGAATCGTTTGACCCTGAGAGCTTATCTTTGTAGCCTCATCTCCACTTCTGTAACGGCACACTCGCCGGTCCTTCTGTCGTTTTTGCTTTCGGGTCCAACCACGCTCTCACAGAGCGAAGTTGAGGATTCACAGAGACGAGAAGAAGCCGACAGGACGAGAGAAGATGGAAGGAAGACGTTCGCGAGGGAGATCGCCAGCAGGGTCGACGGCTTGAGAGAGGCTGTCCGGAATGTTAAGGGTGATCTCGTGGGCAAAGGTAGGAAAATTCTTCCGCGTTATCACAGATCTCCGGGCTTAGGGTCTCATCCCAGATGGTCTGACGAAAATCTTTGCGACGATCAAGGTCACGCCAGACATAAGGCAGCTTCCATCCAATTACCAGGCTGTGATCGAATGGGCGAGGATGTCGTACGCCCCACTCCACTCCCACGATACCATGAGGCCGCTGACTAACAGGATCGCATACCAGGCTCGCATCTACGATTTTCCACCATTTCGTTGCCTCGGATGACGCCTCTGAGAGTTTTACTTCCATGAAGAGGATTCACGGGTTGATGCCGTACTTCATGATGAAAACCGCTCTCAAGATCAGTAACCCGGTCGCAATGATTCGATGTTAGTGGCGTCGAGAGCCCAGGGAGGACGACTTCTAACCCTTCTCCACAGCAATGTTAGATTTGTTCCTTGCCCAGCCTTTTGGCGGAAAGAGCCTTCTCCAACGGTAAGTGGATACATCAAGTGTTACCGAAGCCTCTGGTATTCATCCACGTTTCTCAGGATGTTCACGAGTTCCTTGATGGAAGAAATTAGAATGCTCGAGGAAGATGTCGAGGCAGTGAAGGAGAAAGTTGACGACCAAATGATGTGCGAAAAAGTGCGGTTGTTCATTTACGCTCCCTCGGAAATCCAACAATTTTACAGGGAAGAATCATGTGAGTCTCCCCACCTTATTGATAAGGTCAGACTGATGAGAGGTCTGATAGTGGCAGAGGAAATGCATCTGATCGTGGTTGTACTGAGGAACTCGGAGCACCCGGTCCTGTCAAGACCGCAGATGTACCGGGTTGCCAAGGCGTGGGAGAAGTATCGGCAATACATCAAGTACAAGAAGCAGCTTGATGATTCAGATGATGACGAGGGTCCAGCGGATGAAGAAGCGTGGCTGTTTGAGGACCTCCAACTACTCGGGAAATTATACTCGAGGTTAAGGGACCGGGAACAGTTGATCTCATTGATATTCGAGGTTAGTCAATTTTGCTCTCCTCGGTCCAAGGGTTCATCAAAACAGCCATACTAGGGAAACACCGCAGATCTGCTGAAAGACATCATCACGATTTTCTATTCCCCTCTTGCCCAAGTGTATAAGGCGGCTAACATTGCCGACTCTCTTGGAGACTTCCAGGCGTTCATGAACGATATGATCAGGACAGTTGAACAGACGGAAGAATGTGCGTTCATTCGTTCATTGTAGGTCTCGAAAATTTCTATTGGCTAATGTTACTGTCCGCACAGTGAGCCAGGAAGATCCGCACCAGACTGTGCAAGCGTTCATCAACCTCGTAAAACGTCACGAACAGATGTTCTATAACTTCGTCTACAAGGTGCACTCGCGAGGCGGCAGCCTCTTCGATAACCTGACGAGGTGGATCGAACTTTTCCTCACAGTTGTCCGAGATGGAATCGGGGATCAGACCAGTGTCGAGTTCGTCCTCCCGCACACCGGTCAGGAACGGGAGGAGATCATGAAGGAGATTGATAATGTCGCGCTATACCATTACAAACTAAAGCTCGCTCACGAGGATAAGCTTCGGAGGCGGTTCGGGAGGGCGCAGAAGCGGAGCGATGCTGATGCCGAGGACGAGGCCGCCGCTGCGCTCGTCCAGGGGGTCGTCAACGATATCAGCTTCGGGGATTTGGTTGATGGGGACGCGGATGATTTGGCAGCGGAAGCATCTGCAAGTGACGGCTCCTCGGATTATTCCTCTTCTGATGAGTGCGATTCCGCCGAAGGGTCTGGCGATGATGACGACTCTGATGAGAGCGCCGAGGGAGATAAACCTCCGCGACCTCCACCAAAGTCACCACGTCTTCAGCAGCATGGTGGTGCTCACAGTACCGACCATAAACCAAACCATGCGGGCCCTGCGTACAGGACTCGGGCCACCACCATGAAGATCTCCCACTCGGATGCGACCGCCTCAAGTGTCTCATTAGACCTTGGGACGAAGGAGCGTCTAAGCATTGCCCAACGCTTGAGGAACTCCAAGTCCATGGAGATGCTCCGCAGGAGTAAATCTATGTCTGCTGATCTGCCACCTCCACCCCCGATCCCGCAACAGCACCAACCATACCAAACATACCGCCCCAAACGGAGTGCTACGGCAAGTAGCACCGGCCCTTCTCAATCAACACCGCGATCATCCCCGGTACCTCTGCGGCGTCCCCCGCCCACCCAGGGACCTCCCGGTCCATCAAAGGAGACCACCACAGCCACAATAGACACAACACCCAGAAATCGCTCTAAATCCATTTCAAATAGCACCACGGGTCCACGAAACTCGACGAGGACGGCATCAGGTGAAGGATCGACTTGGAACTCTCGGACGAGTTTGGAACCGGACAAGAATAAACCGTTACCGGATCCGGAAGTGAGAGTTGGGTTAGATCCTAAAAGGACTCCGAAGATGCCTCAGAGTGATCCGGACGCGACGCCAAAGGTTGGTCAGAAGAAACCCAAGCTGAAGAAGGTGGTCGATCAGATCAAACCCCCCGAGTTGAAGCATATCCCGAAGCTGTTGCCAATTTTCGTCGAATCTGTTCGTAACTTTTTTTTTTCGGCTTTGTATCTTTGCTTATACCCTTCTTGGGGACTATAGCTTTTGGATAACCTCACCCAGATTGTCAAGCGGAGCTGATTGGGTACCGATGAACAGTTTCGTCACTGCTTAGACGTGCGCCAAAGAACTAGACTACTACACGACACCTCCCCCTTTTCCTTGACTCCATCACGACTCATAATTCCCTATTCGTATTTTGTGCCCATACGCAGTGCTGCAAGTGCTATTTCGAAGCGACTAGATCTTATCATCTGTGTTTATCTCCTCTCTCGGAATGTATTCTAGGCGCCATTCTTTAATCTAGGAATTGTATAACCCCCAGGCGCGGATTGAGGGTCAAGGCTGCGAGACAACGTGTCAAGTATCGCTCTCATGAGAAGGGGGGTACCTCTTGGCATTCTTTCGCACGAAACAAACGCGATCCAATTCCTTTTGCGGGTTTCTACATTTGGTACACCGAACAAGGTAAAGGAAGTGGGAGAGCAGGCCAGTGAGAGAAATAAATCGTCCGATAGTATTTGAGGGGATGAAAAGATGATAGAGGAAGAGGGAGAAGCGCCAAAGATGAAAAAAAAACCAAACAAGAAAAACCATGCCAAACCTACGATGGGAGAGAGGGGGGAAGACGTGACCTATCCTGCGGTCATGTGCGTTCCATCGTAATCCTCGAAATCACGCCACACGTTGTAGAAACACGAACAACGAAACGGCGGAAGAGATCCGCCCATCTCTCGCTTTCACTGAAGAGGAGGACGCGGCGCCTCGACGACGGATCAGAAGGCGTTCGAAGAGATTGTGAACCTCTTGAACGTATAGCTGTAGGAAACCGAGAGAAAAAATAAAATAAAACGGCACACATCAGTTTTTCATTTCAAGTTTCCAAACCCACACGATCTGGATCAAGATCGAGAGAAGAACGACGTACCCCAAGAAAGCCAACTCCTTGTGTGCCCCAGTGGTATCCCCACCCGTAGGTTCGTCCGGAACCTGATCCAACTCCTCCGTGGGGAAATACGACGTATCCGTGATCGACCTCAACCTTGGAATGAACGGTGCCTCGATATTCCTGATCGCGGTCCAGTCCACCCCATAGAAGAAAGGGTGTTTCCTGATTTGTTCCACCGCCAAACGACGATCAGGAGAAGTGATCAACCTGGATATTCATTGTTTTTCGGGTTTCAGTTATTTCGCTTTTGCAGGGGAAATGAAAAGCGGAAAAAAAGGGGGGAATCAAAGGCGAGAAGGGTGAACGGACGTTCTCGGTTATCGGTGAATCCGATTTCGGAAGATGTGGGTTAAGTGAACCCACTGATTTCAAAAAGTGTCGGACCGATGAAATCATGGATGCGTAAGTCGAACGCGGGTCGTTGGGAAACGACCAACCTTGTCATCCTCGAGGCGAGCGAACGGCACGGAACGCCAAGAAATGCCAAGATCCCAAAACAGGAGCGGGGGATCGAAAAAAAAAAGAAATTCAACTCACCTCCGTATCAGGTCCTCAGCCTCCCTACTCAAATGCACGTCATCGGGGATGACAAGGTAATGCGGCCAATTGATAATCTTCTGGTACGTCTCGTGCGTAGTTTCCGAACAGAAGGGAGGATACCCGACGAGACACTCGAACATGATGGCGCCCAAAGACCACCAATCACACTCGTTTCCGTATCCCTTCTGCAAGAAAATCTCGGGCGCGATGTAATCCGGCGTCCCGACCGTAGAATATGCCTACACGAAAGAGAACAAAGCCAAAGAATCAGAATCCCGTTCAAATGAATGGTCAGGGAGGGACAAGGATATTTCTGAAGGTTTGAAAGGGAAAATCGGGTGCGGTAAAGGGGAGCGCTTACAAGTTTTCTACGGTTCGCTTTCCAAGTCGCAATCTGGTCCTTGCTGGACATGGTCAGATGAATGGCGTTGACCATCACGCTATTCCTCGCCGATTGTGCGGCCGTCGTCGGAGACGTGACACCATTCGCGGAATCCAAGAGACGTTGGTAGTAACTCGAGTCGTGTTGTTTATGGAACCCGGTGGAGAGGCCGAAATCGGACAACTTGATATGACCGTCCTTGTCAATCAGGATATTGTCCGGCTTGATGTCTCTGTAGCAGGACGTGGGTAGTCAGTGGCTGCGCTCTGGATAATGCACGCACCACTTACCGATGGATAAAACCGAGGTTATGTACGGCCTCGATCGCGAGAACGCACTCGGCGATGTAGAACCTCGTCACGTCCTCCGAGAAGGTATCGTACTTGATCAACATCGTCATCAAGTCTCCTCCAGCCAGGAACTCCATGATGAGATACAAGTATGTGGGGTCTTGGAATGAATAGTACAGTTGTACGACCCAAGGAGAGTCTGATTCGGCCAGGACATCACGCTCGGCGCGGACGTGGGCGAGCTGATTGATAAAGGGTGAACATCGGTATATCGCACAATGTAAGATGGTGCAATGGGCAAACGAACCTGGTCTTTCTTCAACATCTCTTCCTTTTTCAACGTCTTCATCGCATAGATCCTCCCCGTATCCGCCTTCTGCACGACACGAACCTCACCGAACGCGCCCTTCCCGATGACCTTGACGGTCCTGAAGTCGGTCAACCCCATCTTCGTCCTCTTCAACCGTAAGAAAGAACCCTCCTTCTTTACCAGCCCGATCAATTGCCTCTGCTTTCGCTCGTCAGACATCATCGTGTCAGCTGCGAGTTTTCGTTCAACCTCTACGCGTCTGATAACATAACCGTAGTAGTTAGCGACCACAAAACAAATCCACGAGAACGAAAAATCATAAGAGAAGCAAGATCAAACCACACGAAAAGACACACCTCTGATTCCTCTCGATGGCAGCCTCGACCGCAACCTTATAATAATGCTCCAACTTCAACTGTGCAGCTTTGGATCTAGGCAACGCATCCTCAGAGAACCCAGCGATCGTCCTCTCAAAGTAAACATAATCGGCCGGTTTCCCAGCAGAGCTCGAAGACTGTGATGACATGGCCGATGGTATGGCAGGTAGCGTCACTGGGAAGGCTTTTTTTTGGAGGACCTTATTTCGCCTCTGACGTGGTTACGGGTTTCAGATGTTTTCGATTGTGGAGAAGCGCTGTGTTTCCGTGGTTGTAATTCAGTCGATGCGCTTGGAGGTCGTTTTTAGAGGGTGTTAGGGAGGAGGGAATGGATGGGGGTTGTTCGGGACGTCGCCAACAGTGGAAGAAAAGGAAGAGTACGTTGCAACTGGTGAGGCGTGCTTGTGGTCCGAAGACGGGGTGGTGCTTTTGGAATTCTTCGCTCGGCTAAAGCGCTCTCACAACCAACAGACAATGAACGGATGATCCAGATTTGTATACTCGTCCGTCGCGATGATATTGACCTTGGAGTAAATGTAGGCTCAGATTGCAGCAGAAATTTTACAACAGACTACACTATACAGGACCAAGAGGTCGCGGACAAGGTATTCAACCGGGGGCTCGTGGGAAGAGGGAGGAGCGGTAAGTAGGGAGAGTGTATGGTGGTTGATGCATGATGCACAACCATTAGTATGCATGAATTGGTGAGAACGAGAAGGATACCTAATAAACAAGCGATCGGAACGTCACGGGTCCACGGAGAAAAAAGAGTTGAGGGGACAGACATATCCAGATAAAACGTGAAATGGAAGCAAACATGTACTTAGGAAGGGTTAAATAGATAACTCATAACTGGGATTTAGCGGCCAGGATGGAAAGGTTGTGCGCGGTGGTCCCAACCGCGATTGGGAGGCATATTCACGGGGGAGTTTGGATAATAAGACGAATCGGTGGAGATGACCGACATTGCTCGTTCGCGACCCATGTTCACGTCTCCCATGTTCCCCATGGCAGCAAAGCTATCAAACGCTACAGCGTGATGGGGCTGGGGGTGTTGCAGTTCCCTGCAATCAAGTGTCAGCCGTCTTCGGGTAAGGTGCGCGGCTGCGAGGGAAACGATATTTACCGTTGATACACCCCATTTGTCCGATAGGTTTGAGTGATTGCTGAACGCTGGGGACTAGCGGTCGAGAGGACGGCTGAGACTGCGGAACTGATAATTGGTTAATAAGAATTTGAATACGATAGATATAGAAGCAAGAGATGGACGGATGAAACTCACTTGTAGAATGATGATGGATCCACTCTTTCGGGAGTCGGTTCAAGACCAGGGGTGAAAGGAGACTTGTATTTATAAGCAGACATAGGGTCGAAACCAACTCGTCGCCTGGGCTGCTGCTGCTGATACTGAGGGCGCTGTGTCTGAGTAGATATCGGTCTTTGGGCGGTTTGGTGTTGAACAGGGGGTGGCGGTGGAGGGGGCATAACCATATTAGGACGTGGGGGCGGAAGGACAGGCGGACGATAAGAATCGGTCGACAGTATAGACATCGGAGACGATGGACGAGAGTCCCCGGGTACATAGCTCATTGTCACTTCATCGTAGTCTGGACCATCCAGACTAGGTCCAATGGGTTCAAACATTGGAGGCGGAGTGCTTTGGCCCACACTGAGAATGGAGAAGTTTCTGGCCAATGATGTCCCCTCATCAGACGAAGACGCAGGAGCGCCAGGGTGAGGGTTGGGCTGGTACGACCTAGCCTCGACCGCCTTATTATAGGCGGCGGCGGTTTGAGTTTTCTTGACGATCCGAAGGGGGCGGACCGCGGGTTCTTCCTGCTGTGGTGGGGGTGGTGAATGGGGACTTGGGGCCTTTTCTTTGGGGTATTTTTGGGCGGTGGTGGGTGGAAGAGCAGGTGCAGATGAAGAGGAAGACGCTGAGTCCTCTGGTAGGGCGCGGGCATTCGCCTCAAACTTTGTCTCATCCCATTCCTCCCATATATCTTCATTGGCATTAGCCTGAGGGTCGAGAGAGGCTTGGATTCCCTGTCGGGTCTTTTGGTCAAAGGCTTCTTGAGAAACCTCGTAAGAGGGGGGAGGGAGTTCGTCGGTTGGCTGGGGGTCAAACATGCGTGAGGGGATGGTGGTCGTCGGAGACTAAGGCAGTGGTGGAAGTAGCAGCAGTTGGAGGATTAGCTCAAATATTTCGACATGGGAAAATCACAGCCGTGAGTCACACCAGGCACAGACAAACACAGATGATGTGACATGATGTCACTATGTACGGATAGGAGGGTCACGTGCGGGCGACGGGATAAGCCGTCGGAAACTCCCGCTATTGGCGGAATTTGTATTACTAAGTTGCGGCTCACAAGTCACAACCGACTGAAGAGGTGGGATTGTCAGTCCGACGGTTGCAATTCGGTGAGTTCTTTCCTCGACCACGACTGCGGCGACGGTGACTACGACGACGACGACGGCCACAACAGGATAGTCAGGACTCCACCCCATCGGCAAAAGATGCCTCGACTATCCAGGTCCGTCTTTCCCCTCTCTCGTAGGGGCTGCTCCCAAATCGTTCGCTGCTTCAGTCCTGCTGGATCTATCGCTCTCTTCATATCGCTCTCCGGTTCCGTCTTCAACGTCCTCCTCGCCCTCAAATTCTACTCCCTCTGGAACTCACTCAAGGCTACCGAGCCAGAGTCCGAGTGGGAGGGTTCCCTCGATTCTTGGAGCGGCGAAAGTCTCACTCTTCTTTGGGGTCTCCTTTCTTGTTATTTCGCTGCCGAAGCCGTCTCGTCTTTCGTCGGTTTCGTCGGTATTCTCAAGGTACGCATTATACCGTAGAGTCAAGCGAGTGTGGCTGACCCACCGACTCCGCCCCTAGAGCGTTCCTTCCTTTGTCCGGTTTTGCCGCGACTACTCCATCGCCGATCTTTTCTTTGTCATATTTGCTGCTATCTCTGGAGCGTATGCTGTCTCGACCAACTCTTCAATCCGGACTGGCCTCTGCGAGGAGGTCTCGAATCAACCAGACTTTATCCGCGACTTGGCCGAAATGGGCTTCAACCTGGAGAACTGTGAGGTATGGTTCGAGAGGGCGGTTATTGGCGTGATGACAATAACCGCAGTTGTCATTATGGTTCGAGTGAGTCGTAACATTCTCGCTGTCTATTTGCCAAGTTACTCAGCGCGCGCCTTGCGGACCTCCGTCGCCGCGCAATCCAGGTTCATTTCGTCATATCCATCTCCAACTATTACTCCCACCTCTCCCGCTCTCGATCATCGTCAACGTCGACAACGTATACCGCATTACGTCCCACGGGCACGGGCTCTGAATCGCTCCATCGTATCTATTTGCTACCTACGCCGTCCACGTCGTCACGCCCGACGAGCGGGACGCCCGAGGTGTACGTTTATTCACCGGTCCCACTCAGCAGCCTGTCAGAGGAACAGGCGAGAGAGATGAAGGCTGCCGAGGCGTGGATCTCTCACACGGAGCCTTCGTCACGGTCGTCACATCGACCGACTCACAGGCATCACCACTCTGGGAGGATAAGCCTCCCTGTCCGTTCGGATGAGGGATTGTTGCCGAAATACGAAAAGTCTAATTAGCTATCGTTTTCTTGCCATTATGTTTTACTGGTCATGTACAAACTGTGTTCTCCTGTCTCGATTGTACTTTGCGTTTGGTTGACAACAACCGTCTGAGATTATATCTATTGGGGTCTTCCCTTCCCGCCTGACGACAGGTCCATGGCACTGTCGCTTAGTAGGGGGTCTGGCCCACACCGATAGACGATCCATAGTGACAGCTCGTTTCCTTTGTATCCATCAGTCGAATGACATTTCATGCGAGCCATTCCTTAAGTAACGATATCCTCAGGGTCTTCGTGAGGGGGAGGGGTGTACGATGCATACCACGTACCGATCTGTGCTCCTAGACGGTCGCGTGGAAGATGGAGATGTTACAGCCGTCGTTCCTGCGCGACCGAGGTTATGGTGACCAAACGAGTGCGTCGACTGCGATCGTTGCTTTGAAATTTTTACATAGGGTAGCTGTCCTCACTGACGCTTGGCTAGAATCCTATTAGGCTGTTTTAACCCTAATCGAAATTCAAAAGTCTTCCTGGTCTGGGTCTGGGTCTATGAGTCCTCTTCTCATTCTTATATCCACCCGCCCTCAGTCCGCCGCCA
>Ga0307512_10006770_pt1 | contig 11515 bp, 17 predicted proteins | sample 14_EM_MG_FD_200267 | JGI IMG/M metagenome (GOLD analysis project Ga0307512, IMG submission 200267) | Populus trichocarpa ectomycorrhiza microbial communities from riparian zone in the Pacific Northwest, United States - 14_EM | ecosystem: Host-associated > Plants > Roots > Unclassified | place... | reverse complement strand
GGTAGTCATCGTTTTGTGTTTCCCATGCATCGATTGGTAGAAATTGTCCAATCATAGGGTCCCGTTCTATAGGATGACATTGTGGTGGGCACCGATCGAGGCGGAATCGGTTTGTGCTCCAATCTATACTGGGGTTATGTGCTTTTAGCCAATCTGTTCCCAGGAGTATCTCGTGTCATCCAGTATTTGTAATGGCGACTTCAATGTTTTCCCAATGTCGAGCGCCGATCCCCATTCGCAGTATGGCGGCATGGCATATAGCTCCTTGTTTGTTCAATGTTCCATCGATGTTTCTTGGGTATACTGGGGGTTCTATGTCGTAGGTGGGGAGACCGTATTTCTTGATAAAGCTTGTATTACAGTAGATGCCTTCTGCTCCACTGTCTAGAATGGCCTCAGCATCGATTTCTTTCCCGTTGTACACGATTTGAACATCTATTTGCATAGAAGGGTGTCTTATATTTCGAATTGTATCTGGTGGTACATTGGGAATCTTAGATGATCGGAGACTTCTGATTCTGCTAGTAGTACAATGGGGTATTGATACAACTCTCTTAGGTGATGCTCCTAGAGAGTTCCAAGAAAAGACAGATTTTCATCTAAATTGAGTTTGACCAATGGTTCAAATTGATTAACGGAAGTGATATTAATTTCGCTTTTGTCTTTGAGCAATAGTTTCTCCATCCCTTCTTCTGGAATGGAATCAATTTGTCAGACCAAAGGTCCGCTACTTTGTGGTTGGAAACTGGAACCAGGCCAGTAATTGGGCAGTTTGGTACAATTGATAGCGATATGTCCGGGTTTGCCACAATAGAGACAAAGTTTGTTGTCGATACGGTGTTTACGTTCTTCTGGAGTAAGTCTTCCACAACCATGGCCATGGCCACGGCTACGTCTGCGTCCGCATCCTCGTCCTTGGTTCTATCTGAAAGGAGAGGGTTGTGGGAAGGCGTTGATCTCAGATTCTTCTTCTGAGATTTCCTGAATGTGTGGATTCTGTTGTCAGAATCCTCTGGTAGGGCCAGTGAAGGTGTGCCAATTCTTATCAAATTCTCTGGCTTTCTCTACTAGTCCAGCTAACATAGTTGGCATTGGAGATAACTGGAGTAATTTGTTGTGAAGAGCAGTATCCAGCGCTCTGCGGAATACATACATCTTGGTAGCTTCATCCACATTGGCTTGTCTAGCATATCTGCTCCATTCTTGGTACCATTCACCAAATTCCCGGTTTCTTTGTGGGGTGTTATGTATATTCTGGATCGCTTCATTTTGCGTTTCCAGGGGAATGAACTAGGCTTTGAAGGCATCTTTAAAGTCCTGCCATGTTCCATAGTTGACAGGGTTTCCAGCTAGTATAGTTGCAATATGGTTGCTAGCCCAATCTCCTGCTTGGGTCCCTTGTTTGAAGTAGGTTAAGGCTGACAATACCTTCTTTTCGTCGGTATCAAAGGTAGTAGCATTGACTATGAAGTAATTCTCAAGGGAATTCCAGAATGCAATCGCCATATCTCCTTTTCCATTATAGGACTTGGGGGCTGTTCCCAAGATACAGGGTGGCAGATTTGGTTGTGCCATTGGTGCTGCAGGTGGCGGTGCTGGGGGGTTTCCTCCTGGGGGTTGTGGTGGTAGTTTCAAAGTTGATGCTGGTGGATTAGATTTAACCAGCAGTGTTGTTCCTTTGGGGTTTCTGGACAGTGGTGCTAGTGGCTTGGTTGTGGAGGATAATGCTGCAGTTTGTGTGGATTGCAGAGAAGAACTGGAGGCACTAGTTCTTGTGGGTGGTGGGGCTGGTGCTTTTCCCTTTGATATGGGGGGTGTAGCAGTCTGACTGACTTCTGTGGTTGAAAGTTTGGACTTTCCAAGAAGTGGACTTGCTTTAGGCAAGGGCGAATCTGTTGGTTCTGGAGTTTCTGCTCAACTGGAAAGTTTTCAGATTGCTGATGTAACAGTGGTTTCAGCTTGTCTAAGGAGATCTTCGACTTGAGCTGTATCTTCGTCTGGGTTCGATTTATTGGAACTTTCATTGGAACTAAGTTCAGAGTTTGTTCCTTTGGTCAGGGTTTCGTTGAAATGTACTGTCCTATTGTTACAATATTTCCACTGATGGATAGGTGTCCAGATAACATCTTTGTTATTGAATTTCACCTTTCCTATATATAGATCGAAATCAGTAACTTGGTGGTAGTAAGGGACTAAATCTGTTAAGGTTTCTAATTGGATGTTTTTGCTGGAGTCGTAATCAGTCCAAGATTTGCTTGGTGGAACGTTCCACACACAATTGTCGTGGAATCGCATGAAGAGAACTCTTTCTCCTTGATCGTAGGCAATGAACCACTCAGAAAAGACTATTGGTAAGTTTTCAGCGTCTTCTTCAGTAGGCTGGAGTTTCATGGGATATTTGAGAAGAACTTTTTCCCAGAAGATCATGCAAGGGACACAGTGTAACTGTTATCATGCCAACTGTAGAATATGGTGTAAGCTCAGTTTAATTGGGCTGTTTGTGGACGAGTTTCTGTCTGTTGGATAATTCGATAGTCTTCCAAAATACCATCGTTATTTATTGAGGTACAGTATTTCCACAAATATCCTGAAAAGATAATAGGATCTGGGCAAAGTTTGGTTAATTCCGATAATAAGTGTTTGATGTGACGTTCTTGTCATCCTTGTAGCAAGTACCAACAGTGAGTATGAAAAGCGTCTAATTCTTTTTTACTTCAGGTTGGAACTGTATTTGCTAAGTATTTATGTCCCAGTAAAAATGATTGGAAAGTTCTTCCAATTATTTCAGATCCTCCTAAGACAATTGATTCTAATGGCGCGGGAGGTTCAAATGGGGTAGGAGGTAAGGAGGCTTCTTGGTAATTATCTAAAAGAGATGGGAGAACCAGAGGTGGAGGATATATGTGGTAACTGGGGGTAGGTTCTATGTGAGGTAGGGGAATTATAGTTGGGTAAATGGGTGGAGCGGGGTTTGGAGTAGGAGTAGCTGGTTGGGGAGTTTGTCTTTGTTCTGGAATGGGTTGGGTTATGAAAGGAGTAGTTCTCCTTAAGGTTCGTCCTCTTTCGCTTGGATTTCCTCTTTGGGTAGTTCTCTTGTTAGAAGGTACAAACTGGGAGGTATCTCAGGAAGAATTGGATCTCTGGTGGTCTCAAGCTGGGGCTGATCATTGACAAGGTGCCAGTTTGCAGGGTCTGATTGTAATGCAAGCCGTTTATAGGTTGATTACTGTACTTTGGGTTCTAGAGAGAAATACCTGTGGGTGTTGGGGGTGTTCCTGGCTGCCAAGTATTACAATAACAAACGTCAGTGCCACAAATGCACAGACAGCCAGAGTTGGTGGATCCAGATTCCAGGGTTGGGGATGCAAATTGGAAATTGGTGGGAGTCCAGTAATTGGTGTCTGAACTGGTACTTGGGGTGTTAACACAGGTGGGTCCGAGGGTATTGGCTGGAGTGGAGTCAACGCTGTCCCAATAGTGGTCCTGGATGTGGATGTTGTTGGAAAGGTTCTGTATCTGGGCAAGATAGGTCTGGTACTCGGTCTCTCTTCCAAGGGCATTAGGTACTGTAATTGGAAGTGAAAAGGTTGGTGGGTTGATGAGAGGGAACAAGAGGATGGTGCGGATTGGTTGCCACCTAAGGTTTGCAAATTTGTATTGGTAGGTGTTACTGTTGGTGTAGATGAATTGGAAGTCGTTGTTAAAGTTTGTCTGGAGTCAAATTTTGTTGAACTCCACTTCAATTTTGGTTTGCAACAAGAGAAATCGGGATAGAAATCTAACTCTATGCCCCAATTGAATTTGCGAACGGATTTCTTCCTGGTATGATGGCATGCTATAATGCCAAAGAAAGGTTTTGTTATAGAATAGGCTTAATTAGTTCACAGAGGTTCTGTCATATTGGGTAATTCCTGATAGTCTCCAATAAAGTAAAGTTTGATTTGCTTTACTAATAAGTTCGTCAAGGGAATAATTGACATATGAGTAAAAGCAAATGTTGCTTAAGATTTCTCCAAAAGGTAATAATTCAATGAGGCCTTGGGTGATGAAGTGTTGTTCACTCCAATACGTAAGTTGTACTTGGTTCCTTAGATTGCTTAAATTGAAACCAGCTTCTCTAAGAAACTCATCACAGATTTCTTGGATTTCTAAGGCTTCTGCCACTGAAAGAGATTGATAACCCTTTTATTTTTCCTTGCAATTTCTTTTGTAACTTACTTGTGACAAATTACAAAGGGGTTTCTAAAGGAGGTGTAATACAAGAAAAAGGGTTAATGGGGACATGAGGGGTGCAAACAAACACGGCAAGTCCAGGTTGTATATATAGAAGGTCCTCTGTGTGGGTGTTATGGTTGACTATAAAGATTCTGTCAGCCATAAAATATAAGTGTCTACAAAGAAGAGCGACTCATCCATCAAGAAAGTCATATGCAACTAAAGGTATGAGGGAGCCTTCGAAATATTCAAGCCAAGTGGGGGGAAATTGAGAGAAAATGAATTTGATGGAATCGACAAAAGAGGATTCAAGGTAACCAAAGGGGAAAGAGGCTGAATGGGGGTGTCAACCAACCTTGGCACAAATGTGAATAGAAGGAAGACAACTAATAGCGTGGACGTGAATGTTATGGTAGATGTCCGCATGGAAAGGGGTGACAAAGAAGACCGGATAAGTCTCAAGATTGGGGATATGGGGGAGAAGGCAAAGGAAGTCTCTTTCTATGTACTCTTCCTGTGGAACCCAGTGTTTTTCTCCACGGTCATAGACGACGGAATATTGGTGTGGGTGATGTTCAACAGCAAGAGTACAGGCGGGGGCATGGAAGAGATTAGGGAAGAGGTTGGCTACCAGCTGCTCATGTAAAAGCAGTAGTAATCCAATAGAGGGTGAACGCAGTCTGGGGGCAGGAGATGGGACGGTGGTGATGGGCATGTCAACAACAGGCAATGGTAGGGAGGTGGCTGGGATGTCCTTAGTTGTAACGTGCTCTTGAGGATCGTATCCAAGATGCTGGTGGACAAAGGAGTCTTGGGTGGGTGCAGGAAGGAGGTTTTCTTTTTTATCCTTATAGTACTAGGGCTTGTGGGCAGCAACGTGGGCAAGGACGTCAAGACTAACAACTGGGGCAGGGGAGATGGGGGTGCTAGTAATGATATAGGTGGGACTGTCAGGGACGTTGAGGAAAGGGAAGTCCTCGACATTGTCAAGGGTGGACCAGACAGGAGCAGGGGATGGGGAATACTGAAGTTTGGGGGACTGAGGGGCGATGGGCTGGAAGATGTGGGCAGTGATGTCAAGAGGACTTGGGTAATTCCAAGTGTTGTAAGGGCTTTAAAGAACCTCAAGGATGGTGGCAGTGGCGTCCGCAATGTTCTGCTGATAGACATTGTCAAGGGCGGACCAGGAAGCGATGGAGATGTGGGAGAGGGCAGGCGAGGCGATGATGGTAGGCTCAGAAGAAGTGAATGACACTCAATACTCAATTAGCTCCACTATAGAGACTGTTCTAATGTTGGGACCTACTACTGTTTTAAGGCAAGCAGTGGGCAACAACCTGATATTTGAGGTGGAGGTAATTGATCCAAAGGAGGAGCAAGGAGATATTCAAGAGAAGGACAGTGAGGTAAAGACTTAGATACTCAATTGTAAGGGGCAGACAAGAGAACAGTCTGAGGACTGTTCACTCAATTTCGCAGGTCTTATATACTAATACAGGGTGGTCTGTGCATACATGTTTAGGGCAGGCATATATACTTAAACAGGCAGCCCATACTTTAGGGCAGGTACAAATATAGGTGACGGGTGAGCGACTTTACTGCACTCCAAGGTCTTGTGACTTGTTCGTTGATTCGTTGACTTGTTGATTGTCCCCATGGTCTTCCACGTGCTGATCAATGGACTAGGCGCGCGTCTGAAGGATGTATGATCAGGTGATCGTGTAGCGATTTGTGATCGCGTTGATGACCAATCCCTTGGTAGGTCATGTGATACTTTCCCAGGATCACATGTTCATATATCACGTGATTCCAAAGTTGTCAAGGTGTCATGTGATCAGACACATGACAGGTCATGTGATGTCTTTCCAGGGTCACATGGTTGAAGAGTGGATTCTACCACATGACTATACTTTAGCTTAGGGGCAGCTTTGGGAGGACTTGGGTTTGGGATTCTTTGCATGCGTGATGTCACAGACTCCGTCCTCAACAGTTGTCATGGTCCTGGTTTTTCTTTGCCATTTGTATGGGTAGTTGGAGGATCCTGCTGGTATAGGATGGCTCCCGTTCCTATTTGTAAGGCATCAACTTCAAGTTTGAATTGTCTAGATGGGTCTGGTTTGACAAGTACTAGTGTGTGAGTAATGGCGTAAATGATTTTGTTTTGAGCTTCTAGTTGTTCTGGCCCCTACTTGAAGGGTACATCTTTTCCTGTTAAGCATATGATAGGTGCAGCAATCATTGAGAAGTTTTTGACAAACATGTGGTGGTAACTGGTGACACCTAAGAACCCTCTTGCTTGCCTGAGGTTGAGTATGTTCTGTGGGTATTCTGCTAGTCCAGTGATTTTGGCAGGGTCAACAGTGATGCCATTTTTAGATATTCTGACACCTAGGAAATCCATTTGTGGTTGCATGAAGATCGATTTGGAGAGTTTGAGGTGGAGTCCGTGTTTTGTGAGTAGGTTGAAGAGGAAATGGATCATTTCTATGTAGAGGTCGATGTCTTTGAGAAGTGTTCCTAGTCCAAAGTCGTCCATGTAATTTTTGAGGCTTCTTCTGCCTAATTCTCCAAACTTCTGGCAGAATTCTTCCATGATTTGTGTGTTGACAAATCATTAAAAGCTAGCAGGTGAGTTGGACATCCCAAAGAACATTACTTTTGGTTTAAAGAGCCCTTGTTGTGTCTTGAAGGCTCCTTTCCACTCATCTCCTTTATAGATCCTGATGTTATTATATCCCCACCATATGTTGAATTTGCTAAAGATCTCCATGCCTTGTAAGTCCTCAATACATTGTCCTAGGTTTGGAAGGGGGGTGACATCCTTCCTTGTAATGGCATTGAGGGGTCTGTAATCAATGATGTACCGCTTTTCCTTGGAGTCCTTCTTTGGCACCATAAATGTTGAAAATCCATAAGGGGAATTGGATGGGACAATGTAACCTTTGGCAAGGTTCTTGTTGATGAACTGGTCTTCTGCTTCCTTTTCCTGTCATGATAGGGGGTAGACTTTGCAGTTGAAGCTTTTTGGAGCTGTTTCCAGTAACTCAATTTTGTGGTTGCCTTCTCCTCAGCCTGGGGGGAATGCTTTTGCTTCCTCATCTGAAAACAGGGTTTCATGGCACTTGAATTGTTCTGGAAGTTTAACTTCCTCCTTGTTGTGTTCCTGATTGTATTTATGGGCCATCTTGATGGCATTGTGGGTGTATTTGATCTCCACTGGGCCTCCCAATATTTCTACTGGGGTTACTCCTGACCATGGATGGCACTCCACTTTAGCTGCTAGGTGCGCTCTAAGTTTCTGTGCATAGTTTCTTGCCTTTTCCATTACTTTGTGTCAGATTGTTTTCTATCTTGATCCCTGGTCCTCTGAGTTCTGCATTGGCCCAGTTGATGTCTGGGTTAAAGGCTCTGAACCATGGGTACCCCAAGATAAACCTGTCTTTTCCTAGGTTTGAAACATAAAAGCATTGTTGTACTTTCTTGTTTCCTTGTTTGACCATAAGGTCACAAGCATGGGTGATTGTTCCATGTCTGTTCATTGTTCTGTCAATGTTAAAAACTGGTCTTTGAAATTTGAGTTTCTTGGTGCCAAGTCAAAGTCTGGCTACCATTGCATGGTCAATGAAGCTTTCTGTGGCTCCTGAGTTGAGTAATGCTGTTTCTTCCACCTGACCTCAATAGTGTGATAGAACGAAATTTATTTGGACAAAGTTCTTCATGCTAAAATACACACTATTGAGGTGGAGGGTTCTAACTATGGCAGCTAGTTTGAACCTGTCAGAAAACCTGTTGGCAGGATTTTCTCTACAATAGACAGCTTTGTTTCATTGTCTATGGTGTTCACATTGTCTTTCAGGCCCAGCAGGAAATCCATATCACAAGGTCAAACAAGGTCAAATGATATCAAATCATGTAGAATATTTTACCTGATTTGATATGATTACACAAATGAGAGTATGCTTCTATAAAAATCAAATCATATAGAACCAGTACAAATCAGGTCAAACATTTGACCTGATTTGATCAGATTTGAAGAAATTTCTAATCATATAGAATGTATTTGAATCACGCTGCACCCCAATTATTCATAAATACAATCATATTTGATTCTATTCAGTAATAATACATTCAATAGTATGGAATGGTAACAAATCATGTTGAATCAACCATAAAGAACAGAGCAAATCAGAGCAAATCAGAGCAAATTACATCATATGCCTCACCTTGGTTGACAATGACCCACAACACAACTTGGAATCACAGAGCAATTTGATGCGGATCTTGCAGAACTTGAGAGAACTTGAGCATGTGGTGATGAATGCAAGAAGATGATTTTGCAGAATTTGAAAGAACTTGGACATCTGGTAATGAATGCAAGGAGACAAGTGTGAATATGTGATTCCAAAGCTGAGGCAAGAAAGTAATTACTGGGGGGCAGGGAACTGTGGGACATCCTCAGGCCTCAGGCTGTATCTAGGTGCCGTTTTGGTCAAGATGACTTCTCAAGAGAGCATGTTGTACTTACTGCCTGAGCTTGCCTGGGGGGGAGGACCCGTGGGACACCCTTAGGCTGTGGTTATGCTCTGGTTTAGTCAAGAACGACTCCTCTAGAGAGGGTGTTGTACTCACCACATTAGCTAGCATTGTGTTTTTTCCTCTTGGAGCTCGCCTGGGCAGGAGGACCCACAGGGCGCCCTTGGGCTGTGTCTATGCTCTGGTTTGGTCAAGAACAACTTGTCTAGAGGGTATGTTGTACTCACTGCTGCCCAGACTTCCCTTTCCCTTTGCTTGAATGCCTAGATTTTCATCAATGAGATCGTTGCATGGGTGTGAGAAACAAAGGACTTACTTCTGCCTCCGCGGCAGAGAGATTGTTGAAATACCAGTTGAACTCCCTGAGGGTCCCCTCAGGATGCGCTATGCACCAGTCAGCAGCGCATATATTCCTACAAGGCAAGGACAGTTAGTAATCTGGTCTGAATGCAGGGAGGCCTTGCACCTTGCTATGATCACAGTCCCAGGCACCATCTTTTGTGCCTGCTGATACCACTTCTCTGTCAGATCCCTGGCCTTGGTCAAGGTACCTGCAGCCTGGCTGCCTGTGGCCATATTGGCCCCCAGGGTAGGGAGGGCAGTTTCCCCAGGATTATCTGGGGTGGGTGATGGAAGAGGACACATGTCAGTGGTCAGTGTGTTGATGGTCAATGTGCTTATAGTCACCATGTTGGTGATCAGCAAGTTGACGGTTGACATGTTTATGGTTGGCATGTTGATGGTTGGTATATTGACAGTCAACATGTTTATGGTTGGTGGGTTGATAGTTGGCGGGTTGATGGTCAGTGGGTTGATGGTTGGTGGGTTGATAGTCAGGGTGGGGGGCAGAAGGAGAAGATCTGGAACCACAGTGAGTACAGGAAACTATGTTGTTGATGGGGAATTGTTGAAGACATTGGTGCTGTAAACGGAAAATATTAGTAGATTCAATAGACACTGTGAGCACTTACAGTGGGTTCCATAAGGGCCTTGCCCTGGGTCTTGATGTGGTGGCCTGAATTGGTTGCTGTTCTTTGACTTGAGGGGGTGGTAGCTCATCAATATCCTTGTTTGGGGACAAGGATAGGTAAATTGGGGTGGGTGCTAGACCATCTTGCTCTTCAGGAGGGAGGCTTGGTTTAGAGTTGGGCTTCTTGGTTGTAATCTTGCGCTTCTTTGCAGCTGGCTTATCACCACCTGGTTTGGCAGCATTGGCCGCTTTGAGTGCTTTCATCTTCTTATAGCTGCAGAACCACTGGGAGTAAGTCTGGGTCGCAAGATGGTTCACCTTCCAGTGATTGTCACAGTAACACAACAGGGGCCACCTTGTCTCCATCTTGCAAATGTATTCATCTTTGATGGCCCTCAACACACCACCCCATGTCTTTGGGGTCATCCCTCAATCATAGAAGCCTCGCCAGATGGACTTGGCAAAAGACCAGATATTGTGCGCTAGCGTGCCACTAACCGGAGTCCCATTGGCGTACTCTAAGAATTGCATGTTAACATTTTCTCCTTGGGCCAATCTTGTCCCTCTATGAGGGCCAGCTACTTCAGACAAGTCCTTCTTCATATTTTCGATAACCTTCCACTCTTGCCTGAACCAGAACTGGATCTGAGGATAGTCTGATTATGTCAAGGAAGTGGCGCCCTCATTAGCTGTAGTGAGGGCTTGGAGAGGGAGCATGTTGGATGGTGACAGAACGTGTCACAGTCAGGTCACCATGTCTTTCAGTCGTTTGAGTTCTGGAGTTTTTGGATAGGGGTATTTCCCAAATAGGAAGTCGACCCGATGTCTCAATTAGGAAGACATCCTAATCTGGTAATTGTGTCAGTGATTCAAAGAGGAAAGGCGGGTGTCAGGAGTCAGGCGTCAGGATTGGTCACATGAGACGTCATGTGACTTGTTGAAAGGTCAAAGGAAATCATGTGATACGTCACATGATTTGTCTGGGAGTGAGTGAAGATTACACAAGTCAAGACATGACTTGGAATCAAGTGAGGCACAACATGTGACCTTGAAGATATATAGAGATAAGAAAGTGAATAGTGATGAAGTTGACTATCACAAAAGAGGTTCTTTCAAGGAGGAAGCTGCATGCATTCAAGGAAGTACAATAGCCTGTATTGCACAAATAGAACAAGCTTAAGGACTCGTTCTATGCTAAAGGGTATGGTATATATACATGGAGAGATGGAAGCTACAAGAAGGTAAGAGAAGGCTATGGAAGGCGATAGAAACAGAGAGAAAGTCATAGAACCTTATGGAAATCTCTAGAAAATGCAAGAATCATCCATAGGTAAGTTAGGTAAGCAAGAGGGAAAGCGGTCCGGAGTCAAGTACAAAAAGGGGAAGAAAGAATTAGGTAAGAGGGGGGTAGTCCATGACATTAACCCCTTGTTAACGTCCTTTAGATGTCAATGTCTTTGTCAACGGCAGCGCAGTGGCTGCACTTGAAGTTAGGGTGAGAGGGGTAAACCTTGCAGTCTTTGAACTCATTGCATAGGTCATGGGGGCGGAGGCAGTCAGTTCCATCATGACTGCATTGTAAGCAATGTTGGCAATAGCCAAGTGAGTGACACTCCTTGATGTTGTGGCCAGTCCTGCCACACCAGTCGCACATCTTGCCATTGTTCTTGCCCCAGGCATGTATGGCATGGTCATGGATGGCGACTTGAGCCCTTCGTCCTCTTTTGCCTTTGAAGTAGGGGGCTTGGTGTATGTCACAGTCAATGTGTCAATGGATGCAGGCAATGGCATTGGCAG
>Ga0307512_10006767_pt1 | contig 11522 bp, 10 predicted proteins | sample 14_EM_MG_FD_200267 | JGI IMG/M metagenome (GOLD analysis project Ga0307512, IMG submission 200267) | Populus trichocarpa ectomycorrhiza microbial communities from riparian zone in the Pacific Northwest, United States - 14_EM | ecosystem: Host-associated > Plants > Roots > Unclassified | place... | reverse complement strand
GCGCCAACGCCTACTGCACCGTCGGCGAGATGGTCGCCACGCTGAAGGCGGTCTGGGGCGAGTTCCGGCAGCCGGTGGTGTTCTGATGGCCACCCGGGTGCTGATCGCCAAGCCCGGCCTGGACGGCCACGATCGCGGCGCCAAGATTGTCGCGCGGGCGCTGCGGGACGCCGGCTTCGAGGTCATCTTCACCGGCATCCGGCAGCGCGTGCAGGACATCGTGGCGGCCGCGATTCAAGAAGACGTCGATCTGATCGGGCTGAGCATCCTGTCCGGCGCGCATCTGGCGCTGACCATCCGCACCATCGAGGCGTTGCGCGCCGCGGAGGCCGACGATATCGCCGTCATCGTCGGTGGCACGATCCCCGCGGCCGACATCCCGCGCCTGCGGGCCGCGGGCGTCGCCGCGGTCTTCCCCACGGGTACGCCCCTGGATGTGCTCGTGGCCGAGGTACGAGCCCTGACCGGCGTCCCCCTGCCGCCGTGACCGCCGGCTCCCGGACGCGTGGCCCTGGCCCCGACTTCGGCCTCTGGCCTCGGTCTCGGCGTCTGGCCCCGACCTCGGCCTCTGGCCCCGATCCCTGCCGCCCAACTACTGCCGCCCGACCACTGGCTTCCTGACTGTGCTGGCTTCCTGACCGTGCTGCGCTGACCGTTATCCCTGCGATTCCTGCCGTCCGGATCCCCTGATCCACCGCCATCCTGACCCCTGCCTCCCGGACCGTTGGCTTTCTGACTGTTGCTGCCCTGACTGTCGCGTCCTGACTACTGCCGTTCGAACCGTTGGCTTCCTGACCGTTGCTGCCCTGGCCGGTGCGCCTGGCGTGGTCTGCGGTGGACCTAACCGGATCGTCGAGACCTGGAGATATTGTGCGGATAGGCGTGATGATCGGGCCGGAGCGGGGTGACTCCGCGCGCAAGGTCGCGCGGATGATCGCGGACGTGGAGTGGGCCGAGGCCGCGGGCCTGGACACCGCGTGGGTGCCGCAGATTCCGACGGACTTCGACGCGCTGGTGGCGGTGGCCCTGATGGGGGCGCGCACCACCCGCATCGAGCTGGGGACCGCGGTGGTGCCGCTGCAGGCCCAGCACCCGATCGCCCTGGCCCGGCAGGCGCTCTCCGCGCAGGCCGCCACCGGGGGACGGCTGGCGCTGGGCGTAGGCCCGTCGCATCACTGGATCGTGCGGGACATGCTGGGCCTCCCGTACGAGAAACCGGCCGCTTTCACCCGTGACTATCTGGACGTCCTGGACGTCGCGCTGCGCGGTCCCGGCCCGGTCGACGTCGAGAACCGGACGTTCACGGTGCACAACCCGCTCGACCTTGGCCCGGTGGCCGAGCTGCCGGTCCTGGTCGCCGCGCTCGGGCCGGTCATGCTGGCCCTGGCGGGCGAGCGTACCGCCGGCACCGTGTTGTGGATGGCCGACGAGCGCGCGATCGCCGAGCATGTCGTGCCCCGCATCACCAAGGCGGCCGACGAGGCAGGACGCCCGGCCCCGCGGATCGTCGCGGGCATCCCGGTCTGCCTCTGCGCGCCGTCGGAGGTCGACGCGGCCCGCGAGCGCGCCAACCGGATCCTCGGCGAGGCGGAGATCTCGCCCAACTATCAGCGCCTGCTCGACTACGGGGACGCCAAGGACATCGGGGACCTGTGCGCGGTGGGCGACGAATCGGCGATCGCGGCCCGGTTCCGCCGATTCGCCGACGCGGGCGTCACCGACCTGTCGGTGCGGCTGCTGCCAATCGGCACGGGCCGCGACGAGCTCATCGCCTCGAAGCAGCGGACCCGGGAGATGCTCGCCGGGCTCGCGGAGGCGATGCGGTGACCCGCGGTCCGCTGGCCGGCATCCGCATCCTCGAAGTCGGAACGATGCTGGCGGGCCCGTACGCGACAATGTTGCTCGCCGATCTCGGCGCCGAGGTCACCAAGATCGAGCCACCGGGTGGCGATATCTCCCGGCAGGTGGGCGATTCCTATTTCGCCAGCCTCAACCGTGGCAAGCGCAGCGTCTGCCTCGATCTGTCGGCCGAGGCGGGCCGGCAGCGCCTGGGCGAGCTGGCCGCCGAGTCGCACGCCCTGGTGGTCAACCTGAGGCCGTCGTCGATCCGGCGGCTCGGCCTCACCTACGACACTCTGCGCCGATGGAACGAGCGGATCGTCTGTGTCGCGCTCACCGGCGCCGGCCTCGAGGCGGGCGACGATCCGGCGTTCGACTACGTGATCCAGGCGGCCACCGGGGTCGCCGCGCTGACCGGTGACCCGGGCGGGCCGCCGACCCTGCCGGGATACTCCGCGGCGGACAACTCGTCGGGGTTGACGGCGGCGCTCGGGCTGCTCGCCCAGATCGTCTCCGGCCGCGGCGGCCAGGTCGAGGTGTCCCTGCGCGACGTGATGCTCTCCCAGCTCAACTACCGGGCGTCGGCCTACCTCAACGACGGTGTCGAGCCGCGGCGGCTGCCCTTCGGCGCGCACTCCTACTATGTCCCGGCCCAGCTTTTCCCGACGGCCGAGGGGTACCTGGCCCTGTTCGTCACGCATGACGGCTTCTGGAAGTCCTTCGCCGCTGAGGCGGGCATCACCGGCTTCCCGACGATGGCCGAGCGTGCGGCGCACCGCGCGGAGGTCCTCGCCGTTGTGACGCGGGTGCTGGCCACCGACACCGCCGTGGCCTGGGAGGCCCGGCTCCGCCCGCTCGGCGTCCCGGCGGCGGCCGTGCGGACGCTGCCGGAGGCGTTGTCGGCTACTCCCGAGATGATCGTGACGGCCGGTGACTTTCGGCTGGTCGCCAGCCCGATCCGGATCGCCGGCTACGACCCGGAATACGGGCCGGCGCCCCGGCTCGGCGAGCACGGGCCAGCCGGAGGCTAGCTCGGGCACCGCCGTTCAGCGTCGACCGGTCCGGGCGGCCGGGAACCCGGCCGCCCAGCACGATCCGCGCGAAGTCGCACCCGGGTTGGGCGGTCACTCGTAGCGGACCGTCACGGACGCCGAGTCCGGCACGGCCTGGCAGGTCAGCACGTATCCGTCGGCGACCTCTTCCTCGGTCAGTGCGTCGTTCACCCGCATGGTCGCCGTGCCGGCGGTCAGCCGGGCGAGACAACTGGCGCAGTTGCCCGCCTCGCAGGAGAACGGCGGGGCGAGGCCGCCACGGCGGGCGCTTTCCAGCAGCGTCTCGTTGGGACGCCGCGGCACCGACACCCGCTTGTTCCCGAGCCGGATCGTCACCGTCCCGTCGGGCTCCGCCTTGGCGGCTGCACCGCTAGCCGAGCTCGCCGCAGGACCAGAGGCCGGACTGGCCGCGGTCCCGGTGGCGGCGCCGCGCAGCGTGCCGGTGGCGGCGCCGGCCAGGTTGCCCGGGGCGGCGCCGGCCAGGTTGCCCGGGGCAGCGCCGGCCAGGTTGCCCGGGGCGGCATCGGCCAGGTTGCCCGGGGCGGCGTCGGCCAGCGTGCCAGGGGCGGAGTTGGACGGCGTGCCGGGGGCGGAGTCGGAAAGCGTGCTCAGGGCGCTGTTGGAGGGCGCGCTTGGGGCCGTGTTGGTCGGCGCCGGTGGCTTGGCGCCGAACCGTTCGGTGAACACCGCGCCCGGCCCCGTCAAGGCAGACTCCACCAGGGCCATGAAAGGCTCCGGACCGCAGATGTACGAGTCGGCGTGCGGGTCGGTACCGACGAATTCCCGGACGGCCGCCGCGTCGAGGAAGCCTCGCTCGGTGTCGAGATGCCGAACCACCACGAGCCGTCCCCGATACCGCTCCGTGAGCTCGGCCAGGGCCGTTTCGAAGATGGTCGACCCCTGGTCGCGGTCGGCGCACAGCAGCCGGACCGGCCGGTCGGTCGTCGCCAGCGCGCTCTTGGCCAGCGACAGGATCGGGGTGATCCCGCTGCCGCCGCTGAAGCCGAGCAGCGGCGCCTCGGCCGGGCGCAGCAGGAACGCTCCCCGGGGCGCGGTCAGCTCCACCTCGTCGCCCTTGTCGATGTTGTCGAGCAGCCAGTTCGACACCGCGCCGCCCGGCACCCGTTTGACGGTGGTCATCAGCTCGGCGTCGGTCTCCGGGGCGCTCGACATCGAGTACGACCGCATCAGGTCCCGGCCGTTCACCCGGACCCGGAAGATGCAGAACTGCCCGGCGCGGTAGGTGAACGGGCCGTCGTGCGGCGCGAGCACGAAGGTGTGCACGTCGGGGTTCTCGCGGACGATGCGGGTGACGGTCGCGCGCTGGAACAACGGGGGGCTCGCCATGGACGGCATCCTCCTGGTATTAAGGTTCTATCTAGAGGAGAATACTATTCTCCTGCCGGGATGGGATCCTCTCAACCGTCGTTGTGCCGCACGCGAAGTGGAGACCTGAGATGACCGAGCGGATCGCGCTCGTCTTCGAGGAGCGGGAGTACACGTTGCCGGCCCTCGAGGCGCTGGCCGACGGCCTCGCCGAGACGCTGGCTCGGCGCGGGGTCCGAGCGGGGGACCGGGTCGCGCTGATGGCCTCGAACCGGCCCGAGTTCGTCGTGGCGGTCCGGGCGATCTGGCGGCTGGGCGCCGCGGTTGTGCTGCTCAGCCCGGCCTGGAAGCGGGGCGAGGTCGAGCACGCTCTGGCGATCACCGCGCCCGCGTACGCCGTCGGGGACCATCCCGTGCTCGCCGAGCTGATGCCGATGATGAGCCTGGACGAGCCGATCGTCCCGGGCCGGGGGACGTTTCCGGAGCCCGACCCCGGCGCGGATCTCGTCCTGGTATTCAGCTCCGGCACCACCGGCCTGCCGAAGGCCGTAAGGCATACCCGCGCGTCGTTCGCCGCCGCCGTCCGGCACTGGCGGGACGCCCTCCAGTTGACCGGCGACGACCGGATCCAGATCGCGACACCGCCGTCACACATCCTCGGCCTGCTCAACATCGTCACCGCGCTGGAGACGGGCGCCTGGCTGCGGCTGCACCGCCGGTTCGACCTGGACCGGCTGCTGCATCACATCGAGTACGACCGGATCACCGTGGAGATGGCCGTCGCGCCGATCGCCCTGGCGATCGCCTCCCACCCGAAGCTCGAGTCGTACGACCTCTCGTCCTTGCGGTACATCATGTGGGGCGCCACGCCGGTGACGCCGAGTGTCGCCGAGACCGTCACCCGGCGCTCCGGGGTTGGCTGGGTGCCCGCGTACGGGGCGAGCGAGTTGCCGGTCATCGCCTGCAATCCGCTAGACGAGGCCCGTCTGGACAGCGCGGGCCGTCCGGTGCCCGGGGTCAGCGTGCGGGTGGTGTCGCTGGAGACGGGTGAGCCGGTCGAGCCGGGCCGCACCGGCGAGATCCAGGCCCGGTCGGAGTCGCTGATGGCCGGCTACCTACCGGCCGAGGCGACGGCGGAAGCCTTCAGCGACGGCTGGTACCGGACCGGCGACGTCGGCCACCTCGACGCCGGCGGCTGGCTGCGGATCACCGACCGATCCAAGGAAATGATCAAGGTACGCGGGTTCCAGGTCGCACCGGCCGAGGTCGAGGCCGTGCTGCACGGCCATCCGGCCGTCGCGGATTGCGCGGTCTTCGGCCTCCCCGACGAGGCCGACGGGGAAGCCGTCGTCGCGGCCGTCACGACGAGCGAGCCGGTCGAGCCCGAGGAGCTTGTGACGTTGGTCGGCAACCGCTTGGCTTCGTACAAGCGGCCGCGCCGGATCGTGTTCGTGGAAGAGATTCCCCGCCTGCCCTCCGGCAAGGTGTTGCGCCGAGTCCTCAAGGAGCGCTATGGATGTGCGTCTGACAACTGAACAGCGGCAGCTGCGCGACGCCGCCGCACGCCTGGCCGACGATCTCGGGCCCGGTTCGGTGCACGACCTGGAGGACGGCGACCGGGTCGCCCGGCTGGAAAAGGCGGTCGACTCCACCGGCTGGCGGGCGCTTCGATCCGACGGCGCGACCGCGGTGGAGGCCGCCATCGTCGCCGAGGAGCTCGGCCGGGGGCTCGTTGACGTGCCGTTTCTCGGGCCGCTGCTCGCCGACGACCTGCGCCGGCACCTCGGCGCCGAGGTCGGCCCGGCCACGATCGCGGTGGCGGCCGAGGCGGTGGATTCCCGGGGGTTCCGCCGGGCGCTCACCCTGCGGCAGCGGCAGGTTTTCGCCGGCGGGCTCGGCGCGGTCCGCGCGGGAGCCGACCTGACCAGGCGGGGGGCCGAGCTGCTCGAACCGCTGGAGCCGCTCGGCGAGCTGTCCGCGGAGCTGATCGCGCGCTGGCAGGCCCTGGCGTTGGTCGTCACCTGCGCCGATCTGGTGGGTGTGGCTCGCGGCGCCCACGCCGTCGCCTGTGACTACGCAAAGCTTCGCCAGCAGTACGGCAAAACGATCGGCTCTTATCAGGCCGTGGCGCATCCGCTGGCCGAAGGCCTGGCACTGATCGAGGGCTCGGTGAGCGTGCTGCGGCACGCGGCCTGGGCCGTCGACGAGCTGCCACCGGACGAGGCGATCCAGGCCGCCCGGATCGCGAAGATCTACAGTGCCCGCGCCGCCCGGACCATCTGCGAGACGGCCATCCAAGTGCACGGCGGGATCGGCAATACCTGGGAATGCCTGGTGCACGTCCATTTGCGCCGGGTCCTGACGTCCACCGAGTTGTTCCCCGTCAGCCTGGAGGAGATCCACCTTGGACTTTCGTGACTCACCCGAGGAAGCGGCGTTCCGGGAGCGGCTGCGCGCGTGGCTGGCCGAGCGGGCGGGCCGGTTTTCGGCCTCGGGCGACGAATACTGGTCCCAGCAGGGCGACTGGCATCGTTCGCTATACGCGGCCGGTTTCTTCGGCCTGTCCTGGCCCCGGGAGCACGGCGGGCAGGAGCTGCCGCCCGTCTACGACGTCATTCTGGACGAGGAACTGGCCCGGGCGGGTGCGCCGCCCCGGCCCAGCCTGGGCTACCTGGTCCGCGGGCTCGGCCGGCACGGCAGCGCGGAGCTCCGGCGGCGCTTCCTGCCCGGCATGATCGACGGAAGTGAGCGGTGGTGCCAGGGCTTCAGCGAGCCCGGTGCCGGATCCGATCTCGCCTCCCTGACGACCGCCGCGACCCGCAGAGGGGACCAGTACGTCGTACACGGTCATAAGATTTGGACTAGCTACTCCGACGTCGCCGACTGGTGTCTGCTGCTGGCCCGCACCGACCCCGACGTGCCTCGCCATCGCGGTCTTTCGGCCTTCGTCGTGTCGATGCACCAGCCGGGCATCGAGCAGCGACCCCTGCGGATGATCAACGGGGTGACCACCGAGTTCGGCCAGGTCCACTTCGACGGGGCGACGGTGCCGGTCGAGCAGATGGTCGGCGCGCCGGGCGAGGGCTGGGCGCTGGCGATGACGGTGGTCGGGCACGAACGCGAACCCGCCGAGCTGGGCTATTCGGCGCGCTACGGCAAGCTCGTCCGCGATCTGGCGTCCCGAACCGGGCGGCCCGCGCCGGCCGAGCTGGCCTGGGCGGCGGTGCAGACCGAAATGCTGCGCCTGCACATGCGGCGGCGATTGTCCGAACGCCTCGACGGGGTCGCGCACGGCCCCGAGGGCTCGCTGGACAAGCTGCTGATGACCTGGGTGGAGCAATCGGTCGGGCACGCGGCGCTGGCCGTGGGCGGGACCCGTGACCTGGATCTACTCAACGCGTATCTCTACAGCCGGGCCCAGAGCGTCATGGGCGGAACCTCGCAGATCCAGAAGAACATCATCGCGTCGCGGATCCTCGGATTGGGAGCATGACATGTACGACATGCCAGAAGAGATCGAGGTACGGGCGGACGGTCCCCTGCGGATCATCACACTGAACCGGCCCGCCGCGCTGAACGCCGTCAACGACGCCCTGCACACCGGGCTGGCGCGGCTGTGGCCACGGCTGAGCGAGGACCGCGACGCCCGGGCCGCCGTGCTCACCGGGCGCGGGAAGGCGTTCTCGGCCGGCGGCGACTTCGACTACCTCGACGAGTTGCGCCGAGATCCCGAGCTGCGGGCCCAGACCATCGCGCACGGCCGCGAACTGGTTCTCGGCATGGCCCGCTGCCGGGTGCCCGTGATCGCGGCGGTGAACGGCCCGGCCGTCGGGCTGGGCTGCAGCCTGGCCGCGCTGAGCGACGTGGTCTATCTGGCCGAGACCGCCTACCTTGCCGATCCCCACGTGCAGATCGGGCTGGTCGCGGCCGACGGCGGCCCGCTCACCTGGCCGTTGCACACGAGCCTGCTGATCGCCAAGGAGTACGCGCTCACCGGCGCCCGCATCCCGGCGCAGCGCGCGGTCGAGCTGGGGCTGGCCAATCACGTCGTCGCCGACCCGGTCACCGAGGCCGTGGCCTGCGCGAAACGGGTCGCGGGCCTGCCCCGGCTGGCGGTGGAGAGCACCAAACGGCTCCTCAACCTGCACCTCGAACGCGCCGTGCTGGCCACCCTCGACTTCGCCATGACCGCCGAGGAGCAGTCATTTCAAACCGAGGACTTCAGCGCCAGCATCGCCCGGCTCACCGAGGGCAAACGCTGAGGCGGCCCGGCCGGACCGCCTCAGCGTTGCGCTACTTCGGGGGGAACCGCAGAGCCCCGTCGAGGCGGATGACCTCGCCGTTGAGGTAGTCGTTCTCGCAGATGTGCTGGACCAGAGCGGCGTACTCGGGGGAGCGGCCCATCCGCTTCGGGTGCGGGATCTGCGGACCCCAGTACGCCTCCAGCTTGTCCCCGGCCTGGCCGTAGGCCGGGGTCAGGAACGTCCCCGGGGCGATGGTGACGACCCGGATGCCGAGCGGGGACAGGTCGCGGGCCGCGACCAGCGTCATGCTGACCACTCCGCCCTTGGCGGCGGCATAGGGCAGCTGCCCGATCTGGCCCTCGTACGCCGCGATCGACGCGGTGTTGACGATGACGCCCCGGCCGCCCTCAACCGGTTCCTGCTTCGCGATCGCGGCCGCGGCCAGGCGCATCACGTTGAAGACCCCGGTGAGGTACACCTCGATGGTCGTCCGGAAGCCTTCGAGATCCAGCGCCTGGCCGTCCTTGCCGACGAGCCGCCCGCCGCTGGCCGGGCCGCCGTGCGCGTCCACGGAGATCCGGATCGGTGCCATCGCCGCGGCCTCACCCAGGGCCGCCTGGACGTCGGCCTCGCTGGTGGCGTCGGTCCGCACGTAGCGCACGCCCAACTCGGCCTCCAGCGCCTTGCCTTTCTCGTCGGCGAGGTCGGCGACGACCACCTTCGCCCCCGCCGCGTGCAGCCGTCGGACCGTGGCTTCACCCAGGCCTCCCGTGCCGCCGACCACAACCGCGGAACTCCCACCGATCTGCATCCGGGCCTTCCCCTCTCTTGCAATCATCGCTCTTGTCTAGGGAGAATAACATTCTCATGAACATCGGCATGATCCTCGAAATGGCGACCTCGGCCGGCGATCGGGCGGCGGTGACGGCGGCCGACCGGTCATTGACCGCGGTGCGGCTGCTGGAGCTCGCCCGGTCCGCCGCGCACCGGTTCCAGGGCTATCCGGCCGTGCTCTACCTGGGCGCCAACCACCTCGCGTATCCGGTCGCCCTGTTCGGGGCGGCGCTGGCCGGCATCCCGCTGGTCCCGGTCAACTACCGGCTGGGCGAGCACCAGTTGGCCGGCATCATCGCGCGCCATCCGGGCGCCCTGATCCTGCACCCCGCCGACCTCGACGCCCTCCTCGATCCGGACTCGCACCTAGAACCGGTGGCCGGCGAGGAGCGACTGGCGCTTGGCGCCTCGCAGCCAGCGCTCGGCGAGGGGCAGTCAGCGGCTGGCGACGGGGAGCCGGTCACGGCTCAGCCGGCCGTTCAGGACCCGGACGCCATCGCCGCGCTGATCTACACCAGCGGGACGACCGCCGAGCCCAAGGCCGCGGTGCTACGACACCGACACCTGCTCGCGTACGTGCTGAATACGCTGGAGTTCGCGTCCGCCGACGACGGGGACGCGGCGCTGGTCGCGGCCCCGCCCTACCACATCGCGGGCCTGACCAACCTGCTGTCGAATCTTTATACCGGCCGCCGGGTGGTGTATCTGGCCGCGTTCGACGCGGGCGAGTGGCTGGCCACCGTCCGGCGGGAGCGGATCACGCACGCGATGGTGGTGCCGACCATGCTCGCCCGAATCGTCGCCGAGGCCGGTGGCGCCGGGATTGGGAGCGCCGAGGCCGGTAGCGCCCGGACCGGTAGCGGCGGGACTGGGAGCGTCGGTACCGGTGGCGCCGAGGCCGGTAACGCTGGGATTGGTGGCGCCGAGGCCGATAGCGTCGGGACTGGGAGAGCCGAGGCCGGGACGCCGACGTTGCGTAGCCTCTCGTATGGTGGCGCCCGCACCCCGCGTTCCGTCCTGGAGCGCGCGCTGGAGATCTTCCCCAAGGTGGGCTTCGTCAACGCCTACGGCCTGACGGAGACCGCCTCGTCGGTCGCGGTCCTCGGCCCGGAAGACCATCGCATCGCGTCGGCGGCGAGCGCCCCCGAGGTGCGCGACCGGCTCGGGTCCGTCGGCCGGGCGCTGCCCGGAATCGAGATCCAGATCCGCGGGTACGATGACACGCCGGCCGGCGTGGGAGAGACCGGGCTGGTGTTCGTCCGCGGCGAGCAGATCGCCGGAGAGTACGGCGGGCACAGCGTGCTGGACGCAGACGGCTGGTTCGCCACCCGGGACCTGGGCCGCCTGGACGCCGACGGTTACCTGTTCATCGAGGGGCGCGCCGACGACACGATCATCCGGGGCGGGGAGAACATCGCGCCCGCCGAGATCGAGGACGTGCTGCTCGCCCATCCGGGGATCGTCGACGCCGCCGTGATCGGCCTGAGCGACCCGGAGTGGGGGCAGCGGCTCGTCGCGGTCCTCGTCGGCACCGGGGACCCGGCCGAAATCCAGCAGTGGGTCCGGGACCGACTTCGTTCCTCGAAAACGCCCGACGCGATCGTGTTCCGAGCCGAACTCCCGAAGACCGAGACCGGAAAGCTATTGCGTCGCACCCTGCTCGCCGAGTTGGAGACCACCCATGCCTGAGGCAGTTATCGTGTCCGCCCTGCGTACCCCGATCGGTACCTCGTTTAAGGGCTCGTTGCGCGACGTCGGCGCGTTCGATCTCGCGCACCATGTCGTGGCGGCCGCCGCGGCCGGGCTCGCCGCCAACCTGATCGACGACGTGATTCTCGGCGAGGGCCTCTACGGCGGTGGCGTGATCGCCCGGCACGCCGCGCTGACCGTGGGCCTCACCGACGTGCCGGGGCTGGCGGTCAACCGGCATTGCGCCGCAGGCCTGTCGGCCGTGCAGACCGCGGCGGCCAGCGTCCGCGCGGGCATGGACGGGCTTGTCCTCGCCGGCGGGGTAAATTCGGCGTCGACCTCGCCCCGGTCCCGGATCCGGGTCGGCGAGGAGTGGGTCGACTGGTTCCCGCCGACGCACCCCAACCGGCCGGACGCCCCCAACCTCGACATGTCGATCACCGTGGGCTGGAACGCGGCCGTCAAAGCGGGGGTCACCCGCGAGGAGATGGACGCCTGGGCGCTGCGCTCACACCGCGACGCCGTGCAAGCGATCGAC
>Ga0307512_10006765_pt1 | contig 11524 bp, 10 predicted proteins | sample 14_EM_MG_FD_200267 | JGI IMG/M metagenome (GOLD analysis project Ga0307512, IMG submission 200267) | Populus trichocarpa ectomycorrhiza microbial communities from riparian zone in the Pacific Northwest, United States - 14_EM | ecosystem: Host-associated > Plants > Roots > Unclassified | place... | reverse complement strand
TCAAAGTGCATCTCCAAACTCGCTCAATCACGGCCTCCAAGTGCATCTCTCAACTCGCTCGATCACGGCCTCCAAGTGCATCTCCAAACTCGCTAGATCACGGCCTCGAAGTGTATCTCCAGACTCGCTCGATTACGTCCTGCAAGTTCGCACGATCATGGCCTCCAAATGCATCTCCAAACTCGCTCATTCCCGGCCTCCAAGTGCATCTCTGAGTTCACTCGATCTCAGTCTCCAAGTGCATCTCCAAACTCGCTCAATCACGGCCTCCAAGTGCATTTCTGAGTTCACTCAATCTCCGTCTCCAAGTGCATCTCAAACACGCTCGATCAAAAGGGTAACGGAGGTGGACAGGGTGACAGGGAGTATATATTCGGCAGACCGCAGCCAGTCCAGATATAGCATTTGTAGATGGGTAGCTATATATATACATATATACATAGATGAGAATACCAACTGAATACATGACTGTGATTCGAGGTGCTCCCAGACATGTCGCCGGCGCTCCCAGGTGCTCCCAGAGTTGTCGTCGATCGCCAGGCGTTGTGTAAACGGCTTCAGCATAACTGCAGCCCCTGCGAAGAGTGTAACACACGTGTCGTTCTGATGATGCGTATACGTCACCACAAAGTAAAGGAGGTACGTATGCAAAGCGACCCGTCTCCTGGGCGACGGGTAGCGTGTAATTCTCCGTCAGAGCGTATGAGGTTCCGTCAGAGCCGTCAGAGCCATCTGGAACACCCGGGTGTTTCAGATGGAAATTAGGGTCGTTGCTAATGCGAGTCGAGAAGGAAAACTCAGGATTCTTTCCAGATCCGCTTGATGTCATTATTGGAGACTTTGGGCGAGGCGAAGGAGGTAGTGATCCGAGTGGTGTTGTTGAGGGTTCGGGTACTTCTTGATAATCAATGGGACCTGAGTGAACGTTGAATAAATCCTGAGTAAGGGGAGGATATTCAGGATTTGAATCAGTGTCGCTCATCCGGGCTCATAAACTATTCGATGATATCAGCAAAAGTCCGATGAGATCTATTAGAATCTCAAAAGAAGTATACGAAGAAAAAGTATTGCAAATCTAATGATTTCAAGAAGTGTTCGAAATAGAAGCATAGACTGAGAAGAGGATTCGAGAGGAGATATTGTAGTAGTCCGATCGATATCTGTGCAAGTCTAAAGAACTGTTCTCTAACCGGAGAAACAGTATCTATATATACAATAATAAACAAGTGATTGTCCATGACCACGGTCGCAGATCAATAACCAAAACTGGTAGAGGAAAACACTGCAACTGTACATAAATACATTAGAACCGTAAAGAATATAACAGAACAATCTAGGTGCGTTCTTTTAAGATAAGCGCTGATAAATCCATCTTCCAACGGAACCAAAAAGAAGGTTCTAGACAAGTTCTAACTGGAACTTTCTAGACAACCTAAAATTAAAAAGACAACAAAAGTATTAAAAGTTATTAACACACCACATTATTCTTATCCGTAAAGTACCATCTTATCGTAAGGAGAATACTTAAGAAAGTACAAATATTAGTAAGAGAAATGTAGATACTTCCGTATTTTCAATATTCAGCACTGCGATTACAGGCCTGTGGAATCTATCAAGTTCTCAACGATCTATGTACCTTAATTTCCAACTTGTAACCTCGTCAATACAACTTCAAAGTGTGAAAGTGAGGTTGTTAAGATAAAATCCACTACAATCAAGTAGTCAGGTACGAAGCAGAAAATCCGCAAAAGTATAACCTACCAACTCGGGCAAATCCCTTACTAGCGTCCGACTTTCACGATTCAGTATACAGCTGGGGAGTACCCCGGTTAGTTGAATTGTAAATAATACCGTTCGACTAACGAAGGAGAGTGGTCTGGAAACTTTGATAATTACTGTCTCTAGTAATTTTTATAATATCATGCTCGCAGCCTTTCGCAACATTTTCAAAGCAGGTGATAAATAGAAGTGGTATGAATACCTACATGTTTATTTGAGTCAGGTACCTTCCATTAAGTGCAACTATGAGTGAAAGAGGACTCCAAAGCATCTTGCCAATTAATGCCATAGAACAGGTTCAGTGAACAGTAGCGGTAACGTATACCAGTTCAAATATACTTAGAGTTCACATAGCGGCAATTCCGCTTTAGCGCTAAAACCCCCTGTTCAGGACATGACTGCCATGCGGAGAGTTGTTATCTGTATTGGTTGGCGCTGGAAGGAAAGGCAGAAGTCCTTGAGTCCAGAGGGCTGTAATTTCTTGCTGTGGAATGTGATCTGACGAAAATTTTAGTATATCATGTTTAGCTCTCCATCTACCGTTACCCATTGGTGGGAAACTTAATGGTATCTAGAAATTCCTAGGGCTTACACACGCATATATGATTCGTATAACACTCGGCTCCCATGTTGCCTCCCGGCAAGTATCAGCCACGATCTGCCGCAACTGGCTGTTTGCAACGACACTTTTTGTAAGCCGCAAACTAGACTACCGGCTTCCTCGTGAAAGAGCACTAGCTTCGAATGCGATTCACAGCCTTTCTTGATTGGAGAGTAGGAACCACGCTGGAAGGGTAATACTGCTGTGTAACAATTGGTTCAGGTTGTCTCTGCCCTGTGTTAGATATCACGGATTGTATTGGCATTGTAGAGTGTCCACTTGTCATAGTGTCGCCTGGGAATATAATATGTCGCACGTTCGCGAGAGCGAGTCTCCCACGGCGGATGTCTTTGACAATGCTATCAGGTAAGCTAGTATTGACGCACTAAACCTGGTAATTTATCAGTGTGGAATACGGACTAGTATTCTTCGTACCTTCTTGCTTGACACCATCTCACAAGGTAGAACACAATTTAACTTCTCAAAGCAGCGTGGTATCCATGAGCGAAACTTCTCCTCGATGACTTCGTCCTTCGAAACTGGCAAATCAGTGAGAGGAATAAGGACTAGTGTCTTCAAAGTCTTTTGATGCTAACTCTGCCAGGACTCCCACCACTTGGGGTTGTAAAGTAACTCGACATGTTGACGATTACGGGGGCGTGGAAATGTGTTGATGGAGCTTGAGTTAAACAAGAGTCCTTTCAATCAGTGCCGATGACGCTCTACAAAGTTGAGGCCGGGACCTTGGAACGGTTATTCAATGTCGTGTGGGAGGATTTCATGGGACGTTGAATAATGGACTGGCACAGTTGGGTTTGTAAATTTGGTTGGACGGGGTCAGAGTTAATTACCAAGTCAGTCTGAGAAATACCCGATGTCACTCTGTTCACAGCCACATGTACATGCTGTTGCAAGTGTAAAGCAGAAGAAGTCTATTAAACTATTAAGGGAGAATCTATGTCTGTATATACAAGAGAGCCTAGAGCTCGGTGAAAGTTTATGGATGCCCATGGATTGGAAATACCCCAGGTGGAGCTGGTGCCTAGTGAAAATTCGTGTATGAGCCTACGAGAGCTTGGGAGTCAATTTGGCGTACTCAGTGTATTGGCGACTTCCTTCCAGGCGATATTGTAACAATTGCCACCGATGCATATATAGACCTGACATAAATTGACCGTATGAATAGCTGATGGCAAGGCACACGGAAGACACACGGCGGAAAGCTCTCGTCTCTCTATACCATCATCTATACACACGGTTCCATCCGTATTGCAACGGCAACATGGAAGAATATTTTCGTACCCTCTCACGATCCTGCAAGGGTTCCCATGGCTTGTTTCCAATGCAACATTTATAACGATAGATATGGAATCCGGAGGTTCATGCGCTGTAACTCTGCGTACAACTTCTGGATCTTTCAAATTTCATGCTAACAATACTGATTGCTTCCTTCACATTTTTCCTGTACACATGTTTAGATCGTTATAGATTTTGATACACACAGAATTTAGCAGCAGTGGAGTGGATGAGTACGTGCTTCGGCTTCAGCAAACTCCAAACAGTTAGATTTTCGATAACATCTCCAGTCGTTGCAAACACCCGTAGCCAATTCCCCAACAACACATCTCCCATTGCTGCAAAACTCCATTTACGCCCGCCTGTTCATAGCCAAAATCCTCTAGATATATCTGATCAGCTCGGTCCATTTTTAATGACATGCCAACTCACCGCGCGCTCCCTGCAGACTGCAGCGCTCATATCATGCAGCCCGCAGACATCCTCCCCAAGATATTGCAATCCCTGTAGTAATCGTGTGACGGCTGCTTCTTCAAGGGCATCTAGCTGCTTTTTTCGGGGTCTCTTGGGTTTGTTGGTGGTTTGAGAGGGCTGTGAATCACCTAGTGTTGAGTGAGTATCTTTGGGAGCATCTTTAGTAGAGTCGCCGCCCGGCCGAGGAGTCGCGTGGGATGACCACGCCATTTGTCGTGAGTGAGTAGGGATGGGACTAGCGGTGGAGTGGGAATAAGCGGGTCGCGATCGATAGAGACTGATGCTTTGGCAGTAGCTTGTATTCGTCGAGCAAGTGGCTGCGAATCCGGAGTGCGGAGCTTCGTGGAGGATTTTAATTTGAGGTAAGTAGGATTGTAGATTGTAAGGTAAAGGAGGGTGTTTAAGTGAGAGTGTGGGGAACATTTCTAAGTTGTTGTAGAAAGGACAAGAAATATACCATGTGATTCGCTTGTCATCCACTTCTATGTCACACCACAGTGCAAATATCGCTCGCATCGCCCAATACGTCACTTGTATCGATTATCTGGCCCCCGCCGCTCAGTTTCAACACCGCTCTTCATCAGCTCTTGCAGTTCCATTTTCCGCCATCTCTTTGCTCCTTAAAAGATGCAGCGGTCGCTGTTGTCGATTGTCGTCAACTATGATTATGCATCTTTACACATTCGGCACACTACCTCCTAACAACCTTTTCCGACACCTCCTTCATTCTTCTAATTCAGACGCCTCTGTATGAACGCACAATACTCTGCACTCTGCTGCTTTGCATAACGCTGAATTCGTCCAGTTAAGTGATAGTAACGAGGTCCACCAAGGCAGCGTTGTTATCAACGGATTTGCCAGGTGTCGATACGTTCTTCTCTTATCGCTGTTTAGGCCTGATGTATAGGAGACGGGGGCAGTGAACGCGATGCTGTATGAATCAGGATCTAACCCCGATTCTGAAATTTTAGGCTGAGCTAAAGAATCAATGAAGGAGCTGTGGCGACGATTTTAGACACATTAATACAGACCACAAGTTGCGTTAGGTAAGTTCAAATCCGTTTGAAATTATAGGATATTAGGATATCTGCATGAAAACTACAGAACAAAGAAGCCAACATACCAGGTCTAAGTTACAGGCTTAAGTCACTTTTCATTCAAAATGAACCTTGCGCAATTGTATCCTGTCTAAATTTCTTAATATCAGGACTGTCGACTAGGGCGGGAGTCTGGATGTGGTGGACGGACAGATCGCAATCCGATGACGGCAGGGTGGGAGCTGCGGCAGTATGCAAGCATAGAGACAGCTGGAGAGCTTTCCGCAGCCACCTCGGCACCGGACGAATGGAGGTCTACGATGCAGAACTGTGGGCCATCGGACTCGCCCTCCGGGAGTCAGTGAAGAAAACGGACACACTGCAGACACACGGAGTAACGAAGGTAGCTGTCTTCAGCGAGTCGCAAGCAGCCATTCGACGAACAGAGCACCTGGAACCTGGGCCAGGGAAGCATCTAGCCAGGTGGATTGACCAGTGCGCAAGGACTCTTCGCGAAGCCGGCATAGAGACAGAAATCCACTGGGTCCCAGGACACACTGGCATCCCCGGAAATGAGGAAGCAGATAGCCAAGCAAATCTAGCGAGAGAGGGCCTCCGAGCAGGCACAGTACAAGAGCGAGTATACACCTCGGTGGCGAGCAGGACTAGACGAATCTCAGAATGAAAGACGGCGGCAAAGGCTGAGTGGGAGGCCAACAAGTGCTGTAAGCATCACGGCTATAGGCTGAAAGGCAAAGCTGGAAGCAAGAGACCCATCCCAATGAACAGTGTGAAGCCTCTAGCAGCCAGGTTCTACCGACTAAAGTCTGGACACGCACTAGTGAGCATGTACCTAAAATGGTTTGGACACCGAGACGACGATAAATGCTGGTGGTGCAGTGGCGGAGGAAGGACGGCGGCCCAGATGCGGGAGCATCTCTTCCGCCACTGTAGCCGATGGAAATACCAGCAGAAGATGCTCTGGAAAGAGGTGGGAAGAGAGAGCGGGTGGAGAGCAGGCCGATGCCGACACATGCAAGTCTCTGAGCTGCTCTCCATGGAGAAGTGCGATAAAGCGGTGATGGACTTCCTGGCGGCTACTGATGTTGGGAAGTTCCCGCCCAAAATGGACAGAGGAGTATGAGCCGGCGGGGAACGAGCGGAGGAGTAAGAGCTGGCGGGCTCTCCATGGTTTTCATCCCTTTTCCTTTGTAATATATTTGACCGTCCTTCTGTTAGATGCTTTCTTTTGCTTTCTTGCTTTCTTTTGTCAAAAAGGGGACGACGGGTAGCAGGAGTGGAGCTCTGCCATCTAGCCGGCCAGCCCGGAGGCGGGGGGGATTAAGGGGCTGTCATATGCTAAATAGAGTGAATACAGTATGATTAAAACAAAAAACAAACGAAAAAAACTGTCGACTAGGATACGGAATCTTACTCCAGGTCCAGTTCATAAACAACTACCGCATATCCGCATGCGAAAGGTAGTAACATATTGTGCTCCATCCACGTATGCAACGTTACCACGTGGTGCATCAACGGCTGGGAGGGCATGCGAAAGATATAAATATCTGTTGACTCACGATTTAGCCCGAAAGGCCTACAAGCTGCTGGAAAGGACTGCAAGCTGCGAGAATGGCCTACAAGGCACTGGAAGGCCATCGCAGCTGCTATAGTGAACTGGAATGAACTGGAGAGTGGTTGCTGATAATATAGAAGATACCAGGATGCACTGGAGAGCAATTTCTAATGATCTGACTAATCAGACTCATTGACGAACTATCTCTCACCAGCTGCTCCGCCATTCTCAACTCGTGTATATAAAGACTTAGATTTTCCTGTAGATAGCATTCTTCTCTTTAGAAAATTCAACCTCTTCTTGTGTAAGATTATTTCTCTATTCAATAACACAAACAAGTGAGCAACATGAAACAATTAGGTCTTTCTAACGAATATTCATCCGGTACTGCAATATGCCCGCACTGAGGACAGTTGTTTCGATGTTTACTGGCAATGTTCTAAGCTAGGTTCAGGCTTCCCCAATGATTCCACCAGTACGAGGTAACGCTCAGTCCGGGATCGGACCTGTCCGGACTGGTCTACCCCTGGACTACTGAAAACATAGGCTTCCCAAAAGTTTGTCCCGACCAGGCAGTGTTGCTAAGTGGCCCGGCCGCACGGCAGGCCTTTTAGCAGCCTGCCGGCCACATAATCTGAAGCTTGCATTGCCACAGGCCAGGACGGACAGCCCTTAGCGTATTAATTTATCAATACAAAGACAGCAAATGCAGACGATTATGGAATAAAGCAACTATTACGTGCATAGTACATACTGGAAAGCAAAAAGCAAGCCTTAGAGCTGAAAATCATGACACAAAGAGTAGGAATAAAACAGTACCTGATAGAACTAGTATCAATTGGTGCCCTGGTCTCTAAACGAATGGTCAGGTCAGCTGGAGACCTTAAATTCTGCAAATGTGATGCTTCATACTTTCATACGCTAATTGAAAATACAGACACATTCATCTACCCTCTGCACTACGTACGATACCAACATCAACTACGGCAAAGAACATGTTCCAGGTGATTAAAGCTTTCGACAGGCCTCTTACCAAACGCCTATCCAGTCTCATTGACCCTAGCTGTGCACGAAATTCGCTCTTCTTGCGCAATTCAATTCTCAGGGCTACAACAACCAACTCCTCAGCGCACTGCGTTCAACCTCTACTTCACATCCGAGATACGGCACATCCCTTCAAAGAAGTAATTACCCAGTACAGAACTATGAGTCTATGACTCCCGGAGTAGCGAATGCTCCCTTTACAGTTATAAAATCCTTCCAGAACATTACGCTGCTTTATAAACAACTTCAATTTCAAGTCTCGTATATTCACTTTTCAACACATCGTTGCGCATAATGCGGTAATATCAACCAATTCAATACCTATACAATACTACTGCATGAAGCAAGAGATATCGTGAAAGCAGGTAAGAGCAAGCACACGTTAGCGGAACTTTGGAATATGTTTGAAGAAGGGAGAATTGACACGAGACTACTAGCCGTGATGTTGCAAGAAAGACTGAGATATATTGGTAGGGTCGTCGGAGGATTGAGAGAGGCAATGAATATTGTAGGAGACCAGGCGTGGGAATAGATTTTGGAATTCTTGGAAGAGGCATCGTTGAAGGCAGGGTAGTAAGGAAAAGATGACTTCCGGAAAATATAGAATTCACGTAGTGATTCATCACCTAGCTTCAACTTACTGGGTTTCAATGACTCATAGGTACTATACTATACCACATATCAGATAATTTATGTTTGATGTTGCGTGTATGGTACAAAGAGTCTGAGAGACAGACTATCGGATCTGACTGCAGAAGACCGTCTTGGGGCCAACCATCCAAGATGTTATACATAGCAATTGTCTCACAACTATCAAACAGCTGATCGTTGCCCAAGATATTGACCGCGACTGAAGCACACCCGGTATTACAATACACTTATCAAAGATTCCAAGGTGATATATGCTACTGAACTAATTGCGAGATCTACTTGCCAGGAATCCATCAAGGGATGAGTAGTCCACGCGTGCACGCTTGTTATGACTATAGCTATCCGTATGTTGGAGAGGTTGTAGGGTTTGTACTGTTGACAAATGATCTGCCCACCGCCCACCGGAGGTTGCCTTTCCTGTGCGATCTGTGGAGATAGTCGTCGATGTGATATCGTCGTTACCAGCCGTGACTTGTACTGCTGCTCCGATACATGCATCAGAACGGATATCATACTTGCCGGGAGTGGAATACACTCTCTGTGAAGCGCTTAGGTAGCTAGCAGGACGGTCAGGATTGGAAACCTGGCGATAATGCGACTTCAGCAAGAATCAAATTGAACATTTCGGTTGGTGTACCTGATTCTCTTGTTTCATTAAACAGCTGATATTAGTGCCGGTATCCTGATACTAGAAATCAACTATGAGCGAATAGTGATCAATTGGGCTTAGAGTTGGACGCACTTACAACTACCTCTTGGAAGCCATCAATAACGTTCTTTAGTTTATCAAATTGCCTCTTCCAACGTTGTGATTCTTCGTGTGTCTTTTGCAAGCAGTTGTGCAGGTGTTGAACTACCATACGAGACTCCTGCAGTTCAATATCTCTGGTAGATAGTTTCTTGTTGGTTGACGCAAGCTCGGCGGCGGTGTTTATGTAGGCGTTGAAGAGCTTTTTGTACTCGTTGTCCCGCTCTTCGGGGGAGCGAAACTGGGGGCTCGCCATGGTAGCGAAGATTTGACTGAAGCGTGAAAGGGTGGGGGTTGATATGTTTGTTGTTCATCAGAGGAGATGGTTTACGTCGACAGAGACAGCAGCCAAGACCTGTTTGACCACTCCGAAATCTTGTCCATAACCGCAACTACTAAGCCATCACAACCCACCGATCACCAACATAGCCAGTGTCTTAGCCACTACCGTCTTATTCTAATACCAAACGATTCCTCGCTTTATCTAGTAGCTATCCCAACTCTTCGACATAGGTACAATCACCTCCAGGCTGCGCATCATTCATGCAACCTGACATGGACTGGTACAGCACCAACAAGCAACAACACGTATGTTAAGAGCCAAACTCCGCATGACCAGGCGTTAAGACAGTCTACGCAATTTAACCAATGCCTCTTACCATGTCAATGAAGCGGCGCCCGCCGGGATGTTCAAGATGTGGGCTCGTCAGAACCCCTGTACTGATCCCAGCTGTGCGCAAGAAGTGTTGACTCTAGACTTAGCCCAAGGCCTTAACATGTCAACTCCTCGAAATAAAACAGCCTAATCAGCCTTATGTCGCGACCTATCTCAGCATACAGCCAGAACGTGAAGTTTGGACCCGTATTCCCAGACTTTGACGAAGGAGAGGGCAGTCACTTTCATACGATATACATTCAACATCTTTGCTCGCAGGTAGTTATTCTCACCAGGAAGGCGCCTGGAAGATACCGCAACTTTCCTATTACCTCCCTGAATGCAACACGTCTGGGTAGTCATTTACTTGACTGCCCCAAAAAGAGCAAATTTTATCTTGCGTATTCCGACTTTTTCTGGGCTCCTGGCTGGTACCAGTCACGTTTATTGACCCCAAGCTCAGTTCAGTGTTCCTAAGCGGCCTAGTCCGGCTGGCCTAATCTGTGGGCGGCTGTGATAGCCCAGCTTGCTGGCTGGCTTTTTGCGGCGTAGGCTGTTTAAATGGAGGCTGGGCATGGCCTGCGCCAATGCAAGCCTCAGGTTTTGCGGCCAGGCCGGCCTCATCTGCGGGTCACTTAGGAAAATTGGCCCAGTTGAAGTTTCCTGATTAACGTAGTGAATTGTTGTACACTTACCCAGCATAGCATCTCCCCTGGTGCTCGCTATCTAGGCTACAAACATTACTAGGCTACCTTCAAACTCTCACGGCTGCAATACTATGTTATGTTCGCCAAATTGCATGAAACGGACGATTTTACAAGGCATGGAATAGATGTCGTACAACGGAATTGCATTTTCCTATGAAAATCCAGGAATATATTCCAGTGAGGCGCATATCGATTGCTATTGACCCTTGTTCTAGTCCAGTCATGGAGGATGTCCCTCCGCGGAGAGACCGGTCCATTCACGGAGTCCCACCCTCCGTGACTGGACTGGTTCTTTCGCGGAGTGTACCCCTGCACCCCACCTCCGTGAATGGACCAGTCCATTCACGGAGTGTACACTCGGTAAATGCTCTGCACGCATATATGCCCACGGATGTATGCGTACTCACCTGGCCATATCCAGCTGAATTTAATCAACGCAACTAATTGCATTCAGCCCAGCGCAACTACGTGCATTCAGCCCAGCGCAACTACATACATTCAGCCCAGCGCAACTATGTACCTTCAGCCCAGCGAAATGATGGAGTTCAATGCACAAACGATGGTGTTTCTGCAGCGCCATCTGGTACTTTCAATCTTAAATGGATGACAACACCACCTGGACCCAGTCACAATCAAAAGCGACTTCGAGCAAATACACAGGGAGAGGCAACAGTGCAGACATACTCCACTTCTGTTGATGATGTCAACAAGAGCGTATAGGAAAACGACGAAAGTGATTTGACAGAGCTGGATATTGAGGAAGGAGAGGGTCTCGACGAGTACAAAGATGTGGACGAGGAGGAGGAGGAGGAAGAGGAAGAGAATGAGGACGTTGTAGAGGAAGAGGGCAACGAGGAAGAAGAGCTGGTTTCAAGTCAGGATATAGAGCACAGTGTAATTGTAGTTGCACCACGACGTTGAGTGTAATTAGCACTTTGTATGTATGCTCCGCGAAT
>Ga0307512_10006764_pt1 | contig 11526 bp, 13 predicted proteins | sample 14_EM_MG_FD_200267 | JGI IMG/M metagenome (GOLD analysis project Ga0307512, IMG submission 200267) | Populus trichocarpa ectomycorrhiza microbial communities from riparian zone in the Pacific Northwest, United States - 14_EM | ecosystem: Host-associated > Plants > Roots > Unclassified | place... | reverse complement strand
GATAGGAGGGAGAGGGGGGATGCGGAGGAGGAGGAGGAGGAGGAGGAGGAGGAGGACAGGGAGTGGGAATTCTATGATGGCGGGAGGCTAGAAATGGAAATGAACCCGAACAAAAAAAAATGGCGAGAAAATTGAGAAAAAAATAAAGTCAATCATCCGCTCTGCGCCCTCTCCCCCCGCAATTGAAAGGTCGGGTACATAAATGTGGAGTTGTTCGCTGATGCGAAAACCTTGCGACAAGGAAAACCGGGCTGCCGGATGCATTTTCCGGCACTTGGACGGCTTTTCTGTAATACCTGGCCGACTGATTCGGACAGCGTGCTCTATTTTTTTCGAGAGAGGAGTGTGTGATAAATTCTGCTACAGGGGGGGATACAAGCGTTTTAGAATTTCCAAGGTGTCTCGTCCCGTCTCGTCCCACGCAAGCCGACGCTTCTCCGGTACCATGGAAAATCCGTCGGGTCTTTTCTTGATCCATCGGAGGCAAACGAGGGTCATACTTCGACGTCACTCAAAAGGGAGCTGAGCAGAACAAAGACGCACCCTACTCGTTCTCCTTCCCACCGGGCTACGTGCACCAGGGTAGACAACGAACGATCAAGCATTTTCCTGTGATCGGGTTGACCCCTTTGCCAGGTTCCCGCCGGTAACTAGACAGTCAGCCAACCGCTCCAAAAGAAAAGCCTTCGACTGCCCGCTCGGCCGTAATCTTCCAGTCCTCAGATACAGTCTTCCTTCTTCCTCGCTATACCTGCGGGTTGCGGATAAATACCTCGGTACCGCCGGAAACATCACGAGGAGTCTTATCTCCATCGCTGACCCTCCACGTGGGTATCTTCGGGTATACCACCAAGCGCCGGAGTGTCACTCCTAATTGGCGCCATATACATGTGCAGAAGAGGACCAAAATGGTTCGCCTTGCAGATTGACCACAGTGCCATGTGGTAGACTGCATGTTTAATTCCGGCCAAGTTCGCATCCGATCGCAAGTCCAAACCCGACCGAAAACACGGAAACAAAGTGGCAAACCCGAGGTCAAAAACGTTGTCGAGGCCGGTCACATATTCGCAGCCATTGTCTCATGTATTTAATACCCGAGTGTGTCAAGTCACCACAGCGAAAACATCCTGGCGTTTCGGAGACGTAACTTTTGAGCGGTCCGATGTGTCTTCCCGGTCACCGCCAATCACCACGGGACACACTGGAGCGGCAGAAAGAACTACGCCCGTGATGCGACCGTTCCGTCTGTCCTAGATGTACGGGGTTCGGAAGCACTCGTCATGGTCGGGGTATCGCTGAAAGTGGCTCCAAGCTCAAGGCGTCGTGTTCGTTTCTAGGGTGCCGAACCACGGACAGTATAATCACCTCCCGAAGGCCAGCCAGCTCATTGATGGCGACTACAGTCAATAGAACAGATCATATAAAACCTCTCCGCGGCTGCTGATTGGATGAATTGATAACTGACGGTATTGGGAAGAGTCCGCGGTCCTTGCACGCTTGAGCGCAATGAAAAGTCGGTAACATTAACTTGTGCGAGAACTGCGGCTGAAATGAAGGCCCCAAACGCGCCCAAAAACTCACAGAGTCGCCGTTATACAAGATGCGGCCTCCGAGATCAGAGGAACTGCACGGCAGCAGTGGCGAGGGGTCGTTCCGTACAGTACCGATGAAGGTGGGTTGACCGGATAAATGACGACGGTCGTCTGAGTGTGAAACGTGCATGTTTCACGAGGATCTGCACGGAGAGAGAGGAAATCGACGGAGGTGTTTACCGGTGGCGGTGGGAGATTTCTGTTTGACGAGATGTACAGAGCAGTTCACTGAAAAGACGATAATAGGACGAGGTTGAGGTTGAGGCTAAGGAAAGAGAAAGCGACAAATCGAGATGATCTCTTCTTCATTCACACACCGTCACGGGAGTCCCACACTTCCCTCCACCTCTACTCATACACATCCTCGAGGTCCCTCTACCCGCTGGCCACACCCTCCAGTTCCCTTTCAAAGAATATCACCCTCCAATCATAGTAAAACTCCCAGACCTTCAACGTCCTACCCATGGACCGTCTTTGTGGTGAGCTTCCATCTCCTACTCTACCCATCGTCCACCAAACAAAAACTAATCGCCTTTCAATCTCTCACCAGACGAGGTCTTGCAGCTCATACTCAACGACCTCGATGACCCCACCTCTTTCTCCCGGGTGTCGAAACGTTTTTCAAATTTCACCAAAGACCCTTACGTCCGGTCATCCTATTTCTTGGCGAGGCATGGGAAGCTGCAAGCACTCTTTCATGCCTTCGGAAGGGGTAAACTCATGACAGAAAAAGTCATCGACGTACGTTTCCTGATCTTTCCTTCTTCACAACGTTTGCCACTCTTCCCGAGCATCCGATACACCTCCCCTTTGCGTAAACCAAAAATTCAGATTCTAACTCCACGCATATTCCGAAACCACAGATCCTCATCAGCAGCGGCGCACATCTCTCCAGGTACCTCGTCCAGCTTGCGATACACCATCACTTCCGATCATATGTACCTTTCATCAAGACACCTTGGGTCCGGTCAATGTCCACAAGCAATTTTGTGTACCTCATGTCTGTGGCGACGAAACGTTATGGGGATATACCCACCGGCAAAGGCGATGACGACGGAACCATTTTTAGCGAATTCCTGAGGGAAAGCAGATACCCTACCGAGCAGAAGCATGTCAAGTGGGAGGAAGTCATGGATATATTGGAGAAATACAAAGTCAGCAGGCTCCTCAAACTATCCACGCGTTACATATGAAGCTGACTTGTCCAATCTTATTTCAAGTTCATTCCGTTCTGCAATAAGGTACCTTCAAAAACTTTCCGACCGTGAGCCCACCTGATACGTTTCTGCAATAACTCAGGATCCTATCATGACCCAGTTCCCACTCGCCCTCGCGATCGAGCCCAGGTTACTCCCCTTAGCAGTTGCCAATGGATTTACCATGGACAGCAAGGTTTTTCGTCCTCAATCCACAGCCGCTGACTTTACTCTAACGTATCACGACAGTATCGGGACTTCATCTTCCGCAAGATGTTCGAAAAGCCCGCTTTCCCCAGCGACAACCATGCTGAAGAGATCGTCAGGCATGTCCGGGAGCTAATACAACTCGACTCGAGGTACGAAGAATCCCATGACCACTCTATGCACGAATTACCAATGAATTACTTTCGTGGATAGGATGTTCTTGACACGAACTGTGGCAGCAGAAGTCTGCATGGAAGCCAAGATCAACGAATCAGCCTACAAGGCTCTGAAAAAACTCGATGAATCCGGGGATCTATTGTTTGAATTAAGCACTCTGGTAGAGGAGCTGATCAAGGTCCATAAATCCTCTCCTCTCCCTCGACCGAACGTTTGACCAACCTCCACTCCCAGCTATTTGTGAACACTCGATACATCACCACTGCCTCCACAGTGTCCTCCTTAACTCAACTCTATACTGATTTCCCTTCCTCCGACCCAACCGTCCGACTGGTTCTCCTCCTTGGCGTCTTCATCAACGACCACACTCCTCTAAGCGCAACTCCCATTCGACTCAAGTCAAAGCTCGAGCCGCTTGGCCTTCTCCCAATCACAAGACAGGACATATTTAACCTAATGATTAACCCCTTCGTAGAAAAGTACCAATCGATCCTTGAGTTCGCTAGGACCGAGGTTGGTCTGAGTCAAAAGGAAATCGGAGTGTTGGTCCAGGAAGTCGCCGTCAGGTGTTTATCTGAGGGATGCAAGGCATGTCTTTTTTTGTTCTCGGAGTGGTGATCGTCCTAAAACCCATGCCGTAGGGAAAGATGCTGAGGAAGTTATACGAGTCCTTCCCTGGCGTCCACGATGTGATCGTCTCAAACACCTTGACGAGGTTCCAGATCGATGTGGACAACCTTCCATCTTGGGAGGACACCGATTCCGCCGTTTCATACCGCGCACCGTTGTGCCGGGATTACGTGTGTTCACTCCATGCCCCCACGACTGGTAACTATACTGTAGAAGAAGATAGAGAGGTCGGGTTTGAGGTCGGATCGGTCGCCGGGAACGTCCACGAGATCGAGGACGTGGTCATGACGGAAGCAAATTGGAGCAACCACGGCGGAGAAAATCTCGTGATTTCTCCATCCTCCTCAGGGTACATCCGATCTTCGTCGAGCGATTCGATGCCGGAACTCGTACGTGGCAGAGCCCGGGAGGAAGGCACTGTACTGATACCCCTTCCGTTGCAGGGACGTATCGGCCAAGACACACTGTCAGCGATGATCCGTCAGGACGAAACCGCTACCAGGTCGTCGCGAAGGCGGTTTTATGATGTGTATACGAGTCAGGGGGACCTGTTGGGAAAACTGCGGTACCCTGCAGGTGAGTTCGTTCTGTTTCTCGTTACTAAGTCCTTTGACCCTCATCGCTGGAAACGTCCGAGGCAGATCCTACACCTGTCGGTAACTGGATCAAGGATCAGTTCGGCACTCGCAGCGCAATCACCGCGGTTTTCATGATTCACGCTGTCCTGAACGAGAGTTCACAGATTTTGAACCACTATCTTGATCGTTTGCCCGAGCACGGGACCAAGGATACAGCTGAACACGTTCCCGTCACATTAAAACATTTCAAGTTGTTGGCCAGGTTGGGAAAGGCACCGGTACGTAAACCAAGGTAACACTGTGGCGTTCCTGTCAGATGCCTAATCCGTGGTCTATCCCAGCCTTGGACATTGTTCGCGGAGATCGAATACGGGGCTGAATTCTTCTTCAGCGAGGAGGATTACCTGACCACCGAACAAGTTGTGAAGGAGACAATGACCAGGAGAGTGAAGGGGCAGACAATGACAAAGACCAGCAAAGGTTGGAGGACAGCCAGCAAGAAATCCGGGAAGACGAGGGTTAAAGCCGAAACGCCACCCACTACCACGCTCGGAGCTTCATCGTCTTCCTACATCTTCGTGGGTAGGGCAGGTGGGCCGCCTCCAATGTCTCCATCGAGTTCGAATTCCAGTCCCAGTTCCTCATCTTCAGTTGCCTCGATGTCCTCGATGACGTCAGTAGAATCTCCGGCCCCGAAGAAAGTTAGTGCGAGCCCATCGAGGAACAAGAAGCGTCCGCGTCGGTATGCTGCTTCGACTGTGAAGAGTTATCTGGTCCCAGACTCTGACGACGAGTCTATTCTGGACGGACATAAACCGGATAGCGTGTCATTGGCAAAATCCAAGGAGGCCGGGAAGAGGAAAGCAGAGTCCAACTTGCAGAGGTGGATCAAGCACCTGACCGCGTTACAGAAGGAAGAACTCAAGAAGGTGAGCAACCGTGAATCGAATCCGTTCTTTCTCCGTCCTGAATTCTGTGGTTGTAGCACAATGAGAAGAAAAAACGCTTGGAGAGAATGGCCATGTGCGAGCCGCGGATGAAGCTTGCCAAGGTAAGCAATTCGGTCTACGGCTCTACCGCTTGTACCGATGTCGCCATTACTAGAATGAGTTCTTGAAGTCGGTTACTCAGAACCTGAAGAACCTCAGGAGGATCGATCAGCTTGCCCGCAAGAGTCTCTATGGCCTAGACGTCCCAGATATGGATTATAGTGAAGGAGAGGACGACGAGTACGTATTTAGGGCTGCCAAGAGGCGTAAAGTCGAGTCATAACCCCTCCACTACGTTTCCTTCCTTCGTTCTCCTGCCACCCCCACCCCCCTAACCGTTTCCGGACCAAATTCAGCATGAGCCCGCCCTGCTTTCCCTCTCTTTCATCGTTTCACGAGTCTTTTGCAATCATGACGCATCTTTTCATCAGAATATCTGGCTTTCTCACCGGTCTCACTTTCTACTTATTGCATGATGCCAATTTTCCCTCTTTTATTCTACCCATTCTTTTTCGGTTCTCGTATGATAAATTCCGAGAGTAATAACGATGCGAGGTCGAGTGTAACTACTGTACAATCGTGACGAGGGTTTATTGAAACCAGTTTCGATCATTCTTCCGGTACATGGTCAGGTAAAAGGAAGTAATTCTCCTCGTCGTCAGAGGTGCCCGTCCACTCGGATTCGGAATCCTCTCTTTCCTCGTCGCTGGAGGAATCACTACTCTGGGGTGACACAAGACTTTCGTCCCGCTCTCTGTGGTTACTGGATGCTCTATGTGACCCGGACGTTGCGAAAGACTCCTGGGAACCTTCAATATGTCCCCAGAAATATCGCGAATAAGTTGATTCGGAATAGCCCTCTTCGCCCTCACCACTGTCGTACTTGCCCTCCAACCTCTTCAAGTTCCTCAACCCAAACGGGATCAACGTAATGGCATGCGATGAGCTTCAATATCTCAAGGTGTGAGCCATGTTGTCTCCGTGCGCGGAAACAGCTGAGGATAGCGGTCTTCAGTTGCGACCGGGAAGTATCTGGGTCAGAGCTACGAAAGTCTTCCTCGATTATGGTGAGCTCTCTAAGGGCTGGGAGCAGGAGTCGAACCCTCGCAGGACTGGTAGAGCTTGCTGCCTCCATGTTACTCGCGCCGTTGGCGTCGCCTCTGACGGCTTTCTGGTGAAGAATGTTGAAGAACCCGAAACAATGGTTCCAGGTAAGCTTCTCCAGCGTCTTCGTCACCTCGAAGACGGGTTTGAGGTGTGGCTTCCGTTGAAAGATCATGACTTCGAGGTGGGAGAGGTTCGATAGGACATTGTATTTCTCCAGCTCTCCGAGGTGGTGGTGTAGGGGCGAATCCAGGATATCGTCGGATCCTAATATCAAAAAGGGTGCTATTTGTGGGAGAGACATGTTGTCTGACAGGTATTTGCAGTAGTGGAAGACAATATTGCACGGTGGGGACTTGCGAATCAGCAGGTGTCGCACCTGGCTATACACAGCGTTGAGGATCCACGCGAGATTCTCGCGCCTTTCGTTGGTTTCGGTGGTTAACTTGATTTCTTCAATGTTAGCCGAAAGTCTCAAACGTTCGAAAAATCGGGAGAGCTGAGACATTGTCCAACAGACTCTCATGTCGATGGTGCGAAGGTGCGGTAGGGGAATGGGTGAGAATCCGTCTCCAGGCGGGGGGTCACGAAATCCGATGAAACGTAGATACTCTAAAAATGGATTTGCCTGCAACACGGCGAGAAGCTTGTCAGAGTTGCTGGAAGAGTGATGTTTGGCGATCAGCGAAAGATGAGTGAGGTTGCGTGTACCGGTGATGAAGCCTAAGTCGAAGTGGAGGTCAACAATGTGGAGCCTTTCGAGACAGGGAGCGATGGATTCGACCGGGGTTAGGGGTGTACGTGGAGTGTAGCACGTGAACCAGTTTGTAAACGATAAGGACACCAGACGGAGAGGACGGTACGGGGTATGGTCAAAGAGACGTTGGAAGGTGCGAGTGTCGCCATCGAAAGTGATCTCACGGATCCTCTCGTGGAAAGTAGCATCCTGGAACATGGTGTCGAACTCCTTCTGCGCGACCATTGCGCGACAATACGATACTGACCCGTTATGTTGTACATGTGGATGAACAAGTCGAGGGTCTTCGACCTGCGAGCAAACAGTGGCTAAAGATTGATGTTGCTCCCGAGATGGCACCAGAGGCCCGGAGTAGTGGACATCGTGATTTCGTGCCAGCGCCAACAGACGAACAGGGTGTTGAACAGCCGGTAGTAATGCCCGCGTTGGACGGGGAGGAACAAGATGTTATGGGCGAAGATCTGGACTAGGACTCCCGTAGGAAGTCGTGAGATCGGGCTTTTCTCCATACTGCAGGAAGGTGCACTGCTATGTTTCAGCCACAAAAAAGACTTTCGAGGTGAGCGATAACGAACCCTCCTATGCCCTCGTCATTTCTGCTGAATCTCCCCTCGGACATCACGGTTGAATGGTAAACGGCAACGTATTGGGAGGTTATGTAATAATTTCGTTTTTTTCCCCCATAGGCTTTCTAGGCCAGACACGGTTGCGGTGTCCCCAAATACTTGTCCAAGACAAAGTGAGCTTAGAGGAGTAAATGCTGGAAATACAGTTCCTCGGATAATGTGTCCTACACCCTGGTGTCGTTGGGGAAAATAACCCCCCCCCCGGACGATGGGCGCGTCTGGATCGCAGGATGTACCTACTATTCCGGTATTTAAAAGAACTACACGACGGGGGGACAAACTTATGTCCCTCCCAGTAGCCAACAGTAATGGCAAGGTCTCGAAAGTCTCAAAGGTCTCAAAACAAACGAACATTCAGTGGTAGAAATAGATTTACTGCACGGCTCTTTGACCAATCGTCACTACATGGCGGAAGCAGTGGACATACGACTTGGACGGAACTGACCTGCTGGAAAACGATAGTCGGCGTGCAGCATTTTTGTTGTATCGCCGAACGGATTTCCGAGGATTGGCATCGATCGATCACCTGACGTCATAAGCGTCCTACTTCCGAGCCAAAACCCCGAAGTTCCGTCTTCCGCTTGTTCCGCTGCTAAACTGGAACCACCGGGCACGGGCCGTCTCCTGCTCCATCTACTAGCCCCTCTTATTCCTAATATAAAATATGGCTTCATCGTCGTCCTACGAGAGACCACACATCCACTCTGGTTTGCATCACCCCCTTCTTCCAGGAACGTATCCTCCACATCTGCGCCGACAAGAGCGATGTCTATTGCCCCTCACGTCGACATACTCAAATCGAAGCTGCTAGATAGGGAAATCAGCGACGAGCTTCACGTCGAGGAGTACATCACCCACGGCACCTTTGGCGCTATCTTCCGCGTCGCCGACAGATACAACGCATGTCAACTGGCGTTGAAAGTCATGCTAAAATCTTCTGATTGGGAAGACGAGAGTACTGTCCACTACTTCCTCTCGCATCACCCCAACGTTGTCACGTTGCACGAGAATATCGAGCTCGGTCAATACGCCGCCTCCCTTCTCGATTATTGTCCCGGAGGAAGTCTCCACGACTTGATTTACGCCCACTCCGTATACGCTGGCGATTCGGCCAGAATCAAATCCACCCTCCTCCAAATCATCGACGCCGTGGATCACTGCCACTCGAACTACGTCTATCACCGCGACTTAAAGCCTCTCAACGTCCTCTGCAACGAGGACGGGTCACACGTCTTTCTCACAGACTTTGGGTTCGCGACGAGACAGGGGTGCAGTCGAGAGCACACCGTTGGTACTGTGGCTTACATGAGCCCAGGTACAGCGAATGACTTGTAGGACATCCGAACTGATACTTACTTGCTTTTCAGAGTGCTATCATGACAACCACTTGGCTTCGAAGAAAGCACCGTATTCACCAGAGCTAAACGATGTGTGGTCACTCGGCGTCCTCTTCCTCGATCTTGCTTGTGGGGATAGGATTTGGGAAGAGCCCACCACCAGAGATAGGCGATTTCGAAAGTTCAGCAAAGATCCCTCAGACTTTCTGCGCTCGGAGTATCCACTCAACGACCATACACGATACCTCCTCCTCCGTATCTTTTCCCCGGAACCATTGCGCATCTCTCTCAAAGCGTTGCGCGAGGAAATATCCTCTATCGATGACTTCTACCTCTCCGACCACGAGATCGCCGTTGCCACTGCTCAAGTCCAGAAGAACGCTATGAGGTACGGCCCATGGACGAAACTTGCCGACGGGTTGGACCACATCCCACACGAGTATGGGGTGGAACATTCGTTCACGGATAGCGAAAGCGATCCCTCATTGGGAGAGTTTTTCGACGTCAGGCTCACCACCCTGGAAAACAAATTGTTAGGGTTTTCCTTCAAGGATTCAGCACAATTCCCGCCGTGTACCGCGGACCCGGACACGACTTCATATTGAATTACCATACCGCACTTATATCTGTGTTCGTACGCGAATACCTGTGCTTGTGTTCAATTATGCCGTATATTAATGATACCATCCGTTCGCCTCCGTGTGCATGTAGTATGAATGAGACAGTATAATTTTAGTTGAAACTGGGATACCACGTTAATAATCATCCGAGATGGGACCCTTGACCATTCATTGAGAATACTGTTGCTCTGATCCACCACATACAAAGTTCCACCAAGGAGCGCCTGAGGCAGACCAATCAGCTTAAGGGAGTCGAGGGTAAAGGAGAAAAAAACAAACTTTTCTTTCCGTCACCCGAACTGCTGATTGCCCACGGGCGTTTCCGTTCACCCTGCTCCGTCGGAGCGGGGAGGCCCACACCATTAATCTCTTTCTCCCATATCTCAAGAACCTGAGTGACGGTGAGTCGATCTGACGGCCGGGTCTTCCAACATGTCTCGACGGTTGTCCAGATCGGACTCGTCAAACCGAGCTGAACAGCACCCTCTGGTTTCTTGGGACGCTTCTGCTGAGAAAGCTTGAGTATCACTCCGGCATCTGGAGTGTCCGAGAACGGAGTGTGCCCTGTGAATATCTAATGTGGAGATCCGTGTCTTGGGTTAAGACTAAGCATGATCCAGCCGTGGCAGTGTACGGACCTCGATTACCACCATGGCGAGGGAATACATGTCAGACTCTTTCGTTACCCTGATCGTATTAGGTGCGGGTCCGGAATTCCCATCGAATATAGACAGCCGTTCTGGAGCCATCCACCTAATGGATCCGGCGCTGTTAATGGTAGAGGCGTGTGCCGACTCCGCATCAGCAGTTATGGACGCCAACCCGAAATCGCAGAGGACCGCATTCTTGTCGTTGTTAATGAGGATATTGGGCTGTGCATGTCTCATGAGGAACGTAGTAAAACGCATTTTGTGCAAGTCACTTACTCCTTTCAAGTCGCCGTGGACCACGTTCTGCGAGTGAAGGTAGCTCAGGCCACGGATAATATCTATGAGCTGAGAATAGACATGGAGGGTCAGGCGTGAGATCTACATGAAGAGATCGTCGTTCATCCTCACCAACGGTCTACGAGTGAATTGACCGTCACGTTTGAGGAACTCTGAGATATTTCCATTTGGCATCCACTTTGATACGATGCATAACGGGTGAGATTCTGTACAGCTAACTCCGAGGAACGAGAGGATGTTAGGGTGGGAGAGATTCCGGCAAACTACCATCTCTTTGCACCATGCCTGAGGTGAATCAAAGACAGTCAGCAATCGTTCACGCAGTCAACATAGAAGAACGTTCAAGACCTTGGTTAATTGTTTTATGTTGTCAGTCGCGTACACTCTGAACGCTTTAATGGACACATTCTCTTCCCGATATGATGCGCGCCAGACGTCCGAGTAACCGCCAGAAGCAAAAGGAACTTCGTTGAGTTTTTTGATCTGGCTATCATCCAAATAATACGATGTCGGCAAGATTCCAACTTCCGCGCACGTCTTCCTCAACGCTCGATGGAGCTTGGCTCTGGTTTCTGGAACCCCGTCATCGTATCCTAGCGCCTGAAAAGCGTACAGTGTAAGTTCGACGTGACGCACGGGGGACGGTGGCGGAGGGACGCATGCCTTATCTAGGGCGTTCACAAATTTAACTGCTTTTTCTGGGGGGGGTTGTGTATTCTCTCCATGGAAGCTTGAGAATAGTTGGGGGTAATCGGGGGCTTTGAGC
>Ga0307512_10006763_pt1 | contig 11527 bp, 8 predicted proteins | sample 14_EM_MG_FD_200267 | JGI IMG/M metagenome (GOLD analysis project Ga0307512, IMG submission 200267) | Populus trichocarpa ectomycorrhiza microbial communities from riparian zone in the Pacific Northwest, United States - 14_EM | ecosystem: Host-associated > Plants > Roots > Unclassified | place... | reverse complement strand
GTTCCAACAGATATGAACTATGGGATTACTGGTGCTCCCCTTTCAGCTTATCACATTCTCCATGACAAGAAAATAAAACTGTACTCCATGAGGACTTTCTTCTACACCTCGACGACACCTACATCAACCCCTGCTGGTTATTAAATTGTCTTCTCTCCATGACTACAATTCATCTATTTTTTACGTTGTTTAAAGCTGTTGTAACGGCTTGATTTCCTTCTTGTTGTATGGGCATTTGTCTTGATGATCAGTTTCATTATCGGGAGAGTTTTGTGATAAACATTCTTCAATTAATTAAGATTTTTCTTTTCTTTTCTTTTTGGGAGATTAATGATGTATCAGTATCACCAAATATTAATGAACCACAAGGTCATTGAATTTTTTTCTTAAAAAAAATTAAGTTAAAGACTCGTCTTTTTTGTATTTTTGTCCTCCGGTTAATTTTATCATGTTTCCATTTCAATGTGTGCGTTTATAAATACTAAGTTACTTGGCATGTGCTTACCAAATTTATTATTTAATTAATTTATAGTAATTAATTTCTATTTTTTGATAAGTTGTTTATAATTATTTACAAATGAATTAAATGTTTATTGAATATAAATTTACTTGATTTTCTAATAATTATATATGAATTTTGATAATTATAATAAATTAATTATCACATAAATTTATATAGTTGAGGAGTGATTTAAGTAGATTATTTTTAAGGTTGACGATGTTTTTCAATAATAATAATAATAATACAAAGATAAAAATGTTTGGGTTTTTTTATTAGGGTCTCTGAGTACTCTTATATATCCTTTTTTGTTAAGATATGCTTCCCCAGCAGTAACTTATATAAATGTGCTTAAAAGAAATAAATAATGGCAAGCCTTTTGTTAATTGAAGTTTTCGGTCAATGGTTTATTTTGATTTATTTCTTATGTGATTATTTTGTTTTCAAAATATATTTTTTATTGGGTTGATAGTGTCATTTTACAAAAAAGAGTCCACTTTTATTGTTTGAAAGGCACTGAAAAGAAGTGGACCAAGATAAAAAACAAGAAAAAAAAAAAAAGGAAGCCTTTCTTTTAAATAACTTTTGTTTCACCATTGCCTTTTGCTTTTGAGATTTTGTTAAAAAACAAAAATTTTAAAAAAGGTGCACAACTTAAAAAAAAAAAAAAAATAAGACCTAGACACGTGCGCTTGTATTGTTTAAGGCCCATTGACATTGAGCCTCCCAGCTTGGGTGTTTGGTTTTTTTTTTTTTTAATTTAAAAACTTCTAATATTAGTTTCTATTGTTTTTCTTACTTTTTTTTTTCCAGTTGAATTCTTTGATGTTTTTTTTATTTGAATTAGACTTCATAATTTTTTATATTTTGCTTTTTAATTGAATCCTTCAATATCTATTATTTATACCATTTTTATTTTTATTTTTATTTTTTAAATCTAAATAATTTTAAAATAAAACTTATACAACTGCATATTCTCCAGCAGTGTCAATGGAATTTTAGCTAAGATGAGAAACACAAGTAGAACAAACAGTTCGTTAGAGCAAAGAGAAGGAGTGTACGGTTCCTGAACTTGAGGCACCTCGCTATTGCAACATTTCATAATATTTCCATGCCCTGACAAATGTAATTACAGGGGTGTGTGTGTGTGTGTGTGTGTGTGTGTGTGTGTAATGTTGCTCCTATACTACCAAATAATAACTTTCAAGAAGTTACAGTACTGTTCCAAGACAATTAAAAATATGACTCAATGAAGAAATGGTCAGTGAACTCGAATTGTTGAAACCCTGCTATTTCCCTCTTCTCTCCAAGTTTCAAACTCGGGGCACCCAACCAACTCAGAAACCAGGTTAAATTCAAGAAACAAAGGGAAAAAAGAGATTTAGGTTGAAACCTGCTATTTCCCTCTTCTCTCCGATTTAGGTTACTTTTAGAGGTAAAATAGTTATTTTCTCCCCGGTATCTCTCTCCTCATATATCAAGTTTGGAATCATTTGGATTCGTTAAAACCCAAGCCAAACTTCCAACACGATCATAACCAGCAACAGAACTTAACCCAACAATAACAATGGAGAAGCTTGAATGCCCTTCTAAACAAAGGAAAAACAAGGCACAAATAACCATAGATATTGGAGGATCGGTTGTGTTGGGTGTTGTATTCGTTGTTACTAGTTTGATTGCTGCTGCTTTTGCTGTCAAGAGAAGGAGGAGAAGAGACGCCGATAAGGAGGACTTACCGTGCAAAAAAGAAGCCAAAGGCAGTCGAGGCCTGTGTTTTACCCTTGAAAATCCGTCCTCCACTTTCCATCAGAATCCATGGTCAGCATTAAGACACTGTTATATGTGTGTTTGTGTTAGCAATACTTAGAATTAAGAGAATGGTTTCTTAATTTGCAGTTTGACAGATGGATCTACAGGGATGGCTGCAGAAGAAATCCAGGTTGATTGTATTGAACTGGTCTGTACTGAGAGTTTGATTTTGGTAATCATTGATAATTTTTCCAGCATTAAATATCCTTTCACATAGATGAAGGATCCATTAGGGTCTATTTCTATATGATGTCACGATCTTGTCATGATGCTGAAAGGGAGTTCAAAACTAGCTTGGAATAATTATGTATTACTAATACCTTGTTAAATTTGGTTCAGGAGGAGAATTCTGCCTCTATGATCAATGACGAAAATGATAATTTCACTGGCGATGATCAAGAGTTCCTCCTCACTGATGATACAAGACAAGAAATAATTATTACATCATTTGATGTTTGTTGTGGCATGGAAGAACTTCCCTTGCTAGTACTTGATAGCGAGCCGATGAATGAAGTGGAGGGCAATATCAAGAATGATTCCGAAGATAACTCATCATGGTTGGAAAGAATTGAAATTAAAAGGCTGGAAGAGGAAGTAGATACTGAAAGGATTATGGAAGAAGAAACTAAATCAGTGAATCTGGTTGAAGAAGATGAGGAGGGATACTCCAGCGAAGAATATGTTATGGGGGAAGAGGCAGTTGGCGCTGAAAAGATGACTGCTGATACGACTGTAGCAATGCTTTGGGTTGAAGATGAGGAGGAGGAGGAGGATAGCAGTGAAGAATATGTCATGGACGAAGGTGACGAGAGTTCAGAAGAAACAGGAAGCACTTCCGCTGAGACCAATGCTGAGGTAATTTGGCCAGCAGAGTCAATGGAGGTATTGTCACTGGAGCTCAAGAACATCATGATAAACACGCAAAGTTTGGAATCGAAAGAGAAGATTGTGGAGGAAGATGGAAGTACCAAAATTGAAGAGTTATTCAATAGAGGCATTGCCACCGGAAGTAAAGAGCACCTCAGTAAACCTGCAAGGTTCATAATAATCAACTGACACGATGTATAGCTGACGCGATGTATAGCATGAATAGAATCTAGCCTCAAATTTAAAGTTACAGCCCTAACACTGATGATAAGCTAGAGAAAATCTATGATATTTTATAAAATGTCTATAATCTTCAATAAAAACTCTTAGATTGCTTATTTACTAGTTAAGAAAATAATAAAAGAATCCTAATACATCTGATGAACAAGACAATCTCAAACAGTAACTTCTGATAAAAAAAAGTTTTCTTGATCTCCTATGGTTATAAAATTTAAACTCTATAAAAAAATAGAGTTTTAAGAATCTTCCGCTCACGACAAAATCAAAGAGAAGATTCTTGAGGAAGATAGAAGCAACAAAACTGAAGATTTTGGCGATTCCAACAACGGCAAAAAGCCTCAACGGTGACACAGATAATCATGAAACCAGCAAAAAACCAATGTCCTTGAAGAAGAAAGAAATGCCAGAACTTGTTGAAGTTAATAATCAAACTGCAGAGCCAACAAGGAGGAAGATTTGGGTTTGTTCGATGTTACTACCAACACTTTTGTTGCTACTTTTATTACTCATCGTAGTGCCCTGTTTTATCAAGTTGTTCATGGTAATTCTATCGAGGTTTAGTTGAGTGGAAAACTGAAACATATATTCTCGGAGAAGTTAAGAAGGGCAATAAGAATTTCACTGATCTATTCTCGTTTCCCCCTCAATCTCGCACAAATTGTACATTGAAGCAGCACTTGTTCACTGATGATTATTTTACATACGATGAATAAAATATAATACTTATCATTTTCTTCTTAAGAAAAATTGTTTGGTTGTCATGCTTATGGTAACCAAGGCTGGTGCCGATTCAAGATATTAAAATGTAATAGCACCCTCAGGCCTCGGCACAAGTGAGCTCTCTCCGAGGCCAGTGCTATAACTACCGAGGATTAGAATTATAAAGGGCAGAGAGACACAAAATAAAATTTTTAAAAAAAAAAAAATCCTCTGGAGCTACGCTACTTCACAAGTTATGGGCTCCTAGACGTGGAGCCATGCTGCTCCATGGAAAACTTGGGTTTCTCAAGCGGTAAAACATAGGCTTCTTGCATGAAAATAATACAACAATTCACGGGCAAAAGGAGCAGCTTATATCAAGAAAAAGAAAAAGGCGTCATCTTACGGCAAGAACTCTTAAAAACACCTTTTTGTTTAGATGTTTCACCATCCTCTCTTCACAAGTATCTTTACATGTGTATACTTTTTAACTACCACTCTTTCACTATATACAATGCCCTGAATCTCCACAGGCAGACTTGGCTCAATTGGCTGCTGCTGGTTTATTTTATTTGTCCCAATGACAACAAAATACTTGAGAACTATAAAGCTAATTATCAAAAAATGTAAGAGCACCAGAACCTCAGTTTTCTGGGGGCAAAATTTCTTACCCAAGCTTGCAACAGCTGGGGCCACCAATCAATTAGCATTCAAGAAGATGGTTTTCTGTTGAGCTTGGCCAGCTGCATCCCGTAGACCATCCTAAAACACCCTGAATTAGATCCACACTTGAGCAACCCTTAACCTGAAAGAGGTAGGAGAAGACATGTCATGACCAACTAATTTCACAACCGTGGGAAAAATAGAGAGAGGCAGAGCAATGACACGGGAGTAGTAGAAATATAGGACATGACGGAGATGGATTCTCAATGCCCTACCAAACTATCAAGGTTGCCTTCAATATGAAACAGCATCACAGCCATTCCCCTTCCTCTATCAGTCTCTGACTGATGGTTGAAATCAAAGATGTTACGTTAGTCTATCAGTTGACCAGATCATTAATAGAGCATGTTCAGTACTTCACTATATGATGTTCTTACTTACCACACAAGAACATATATTGATATCTACAGCTGCCAAAGCTGTTGCAATCTCAGCCATCATGCCTGAAATTGTATTCCAATATTTACATGGTCAACAAGAAACAATCAGAAATATTGATATTAGACAGGAATTAGACATGAAATGAAAGCCATCACCCCACAGAATTGTGAGATTTTATTCCAGCAGCTACAGAATGATCAGATTTTCACCACGAGTTTCAAGCTTGGAGAAAAAACAATTTATCATACCATGATTGGGCCAGTCACAACCTTGAGAATTCATTAAATATGCAACCATGAGGCGGAAAACAAACCATCACTGAATGAAAGAAGAATTACCTCTTCGATCAATGCATACAACACAAAACCATTGGATGGAGTGCCCTTCAAGACTGTGCCAAGAGGCAACCTTGCTGGCTTGCCAACTTTCTAAACCAGGCAAGACTTCCTTGTACCTTGGAATGCTAGCTTGTATCATCTTGGCAACACCATTTCCCTGAGATAATAAATCCCCCTTGGTCTGCACATGCTTATTATGTTTCCCATTGACCTTGGGGGTCCACACAGTTCCATAGTTCACGGGCAAAAAATCATTTGAACATTTCCCTTGGGATGACTTTTCCACAACATTCATAAGTATTTTCTCCCACAGAGGTCTGCTCCGTTTGTTATTATCTGAGATATCTTCTACCTCACTCTCCCCTTCAGAATCAGCAATAAAGTCATTTACCGAATCTGCTGTTATTTCAGCAGCAGATAGTGCAGCTTGCTCCCTTAAGAACTGAACAGATGAAGAGCATTTTATTCTTAGAGCAGCAGGAAATACAAAAACAAAAAAACTGTATTTTCAATTCATAGGACTAAACCTACTTTCATAATTTTGTGCCTTGCACTTCGTGTTTTTGCATGCTGTAACCATTGCTTATGCCTCTGAAAAGCTGATTTGCTAGAGAGTGCCTGAACAAACAATGAAGTTATGAGGTGAGCAGCAGAACAAGGGGATAATGGTGTGCATTTTTAAGTTTCAGATGTATATGCAAGCCTGCAAAGTCTCAAAAAGCAGATGAATAATTACACCATCGTTTAATGTATCATAATGCCAATCACTATAGCTTTATAATACACCATCACCTTACAAAAAGAGATCATTTGCTCCAAAAATCACATTACGCTTCGATATTTACTCAAACTCCAGTAGTTGGAACTTGGAAGAGCAAATTATCTTTTATTTCCTATTATGCAAAGGATCGGATATGTATGATCTACAGCATAAAGTTTTGGAAAACATTACAAACATTATAAGATCAATAAATACTAACATTATAAGTAATTATCTCCACGACTTCTGCATTAGCAAGTACATGCATTGGAGAGACAAGATTACCATTGACCTGCAAAAGGGGAAATGCAGAATTCAGACATAGAATTTTGTTGTTTTTGCTTTTGTATTTTTAGTAACCCTCCAATAATAAAAGAATATGATATTGACCAAAAAACAATACCTTTGCAGCCACCATCTTATTGCCAATTTCAGTGTGTATCATATAAGCATAGTCGATTGCAGTTGCTCCTTTTGGCAGATTCTTTATCTGTACCATATCATCAAATATCAAAATCCAGAACTGCACATCTAATATGTAAATTCACCATTTCTTACCAAAAAGATTTCATAAGTGCAAATTAATACGCAATCATACCTCTCCCCTTGGTGTAAATACAAAGACACAGCTACCGAGTAGATCTCTGGTAATGGTCTCTACAAATTCCCTAGAGCTCATATTGCCAACAAACTCTTCTTGCCATTCTCTAATTGCATTGAGCCAGCCAATCTGGAGGAAAGAAAGGACTTCAACCATGAAATTAGCATCAAAGTCACGGAACCTTAAAAGTAGCTCTCCTACAAGCTTCTTATGGACGTTTGCAAATTACTGACTTATCAAGAGCAAAATTAACTTACCCTGAGTGCAATGTTTGCATTGTTAAGACAGACTGCCTTCCCTCTTGTACTTCTACCGTTAGGCATTGCATGTCCAACTAAACCTGTAACAAATACTCTCCCGCTATAGTGAGCAGCAATGCCTCTCTCAGCTATCAGATCCATCTCTTCAGTTCTTATCTGCCAAAATAGATGGATTTATAACTAAATATGTTGCAACCAAGTCCTAAATCAGAAAGACTACAAAAATTAACTAAAAATTGACAAGAACCATCAGTGACTGTTTGAGTGAATTAGGACAACAGAGAAAATAAATTGAACATTTTCTTTAGAAGACTGAAAGAAATCAACAATTCTCCTTGCACAAGCAAAGCTCTCCTATGAGGATAAAAAAACAAAAGCAAAAAATGAAACCTCTTTTCCCTACTACCAGAAGAAAATGGAACTTGGTAAAACATGAACATCAAAGAATACCTGAACTTCCAGTCTAAACATGCTTTCATACAGAAATGGAATTACAGTTGTATGAAGACTTTGATAACCATTAGGTTTTGGAGTTGCAATATAGTCCTTCATCTGTTAGGAAATTTGCTCAATGTATTAAAACACAATGAACAGTCTAATATTAGCACTAACGCTTCAGAACGAAGAATAAGAGAATACGCACGGCTCGAGGAATGGGGGTCCAGATTCCATGGACTAAGCCGAGAACATGATAGCATATCTGCATAAGATCTGACCATGAGAAAAGCCCATAACGTACACCAAGTCACAGAATTAGCAGAAGACACATTTCCATAGATCATGACAGGGATATACCTGCTGTGGACTGCATAAAGGCCCGGCTCCAATGCATGGCTTTGGCTGTATGATAATTCGAAGCTGATTTAATTAGAAGGACAAATGTGTCAGCACACAATTAAAAAATGTGAAGTTTCACTTTTGGATGTTTCTTGGGATGGCTCAAAGCACATGTCAAAACAAACCTGAGCAATCTGGTTAACTTCATTGATCGAACCTTTGGATTTAAGCACAGCTCTATAAATACTGAAAGCACACAACAAAAGTTCCTTGTCAAAAACATTGACAAAGAAAACCAAACATAGAGAAAAGGACATTTAAAGCAACACTTTCAACAGGTCATGAGGGGAAAAGATGGTAGTAAAAACTAAAAGCAACTATAATATTCAATAGATGACATGAAGACTCGATGTAAAATAAGAAACTCGCTAACCATCTGCATCAACAAGGGTCATCTGCCTACCCTTTTGAGAGCCAGACAATACTCATAACCAACAGGCCACAAGGGAGTTCACTAAAAAAAAAAAAAATTAAGAAGGGTGCAAGATTGACATGAGGACTACTCAGGAAGTTGCTTGTCATAGTACCACATTTGTCTAAGCCCATTTAACTTAAAAATTACCATTTAATCACATAATGATATGGCTATCTAAGGTAAAACACCACAACTCGCAACAAATAATAATAAACAAAGATAATGAAATCCTTGGTTCAAACAAAATCAACAACCAGATCAAATAAATAAATGAAGAAAATAACTATTAGAAGATTCATGGCTTCACCTGTAAGGCTCCTTGCAGACAGCACGTACATCAGTTTTCACTGTCAAAAGGTCTAGGAACTGATCTTCCTCTATCTTCTTCTTCAAAATTTTGTTTGCCTAAAACAAAAGCACAAACCTTTGATTAATAATAAAGTAGATACTTCTACAGATCTAACTAAACATAATGCATGAAAGAAAAGAAAAGGAAAACCTCTTCCAGTTCTTTCTCATGTTCTTTATACAGATCTGCAACTCTCCTCTTGACCTTAGCATAATCTTCAGCATTTGTATACATGAATGATAGATTTTCAAGCTCAGACTGCAAAGATCATGTCAGGTAATCAATTAAAATTAACAGGGGGAAAAACTATAACAAGCTCTCCAAGCAGAGACCATCCTAAGCACTTTGTCATATTTTTAAATAGAAGAGGACACCAATGGCATCATGCAACTGTTGATTAACAGTGGACAAGCCCAAAGCAGATGGGAGAAATAAAGTGTGCGTCATTCAGCAGTTTTGGAAAAACATGTTGCATTCACACTTAGTAGAGCAAATGAGTTTAATTAAAGAGAACAATATATCACAGCACCAAAAATAAGCATAATATGGTATAGATTGACAAGGATTGAAACAATTAAATGGTCCGTTTTTAACAATTTCTTAGGCTAGAGGAATGCGTTGCCTCAAATTTTACTAAAATTTCAAATCTGGTTATTCACAGTATGGAACTAAGCAACAGAAATAACTATAGATGAAAATTGGAAGCATGAATTTCTCTATCTCAACATCTCAAATTTTGATCACCTGATATAATCAAGGCGAGTTACACAACATGAGTTAACATGTTTACAACCACTAACTAATTATATGCAACACAGAATCATAGAGAGGAATTTTACACGTAAAAAAGAGGTGTATAGATATACCTTGATTTGATACATTCCCAACAATTTTGCAAGAGGAGCAAAGACCTGAAGTGTTTCCATTGCAATGCTGGACTGCAGACAAAATAGTGATGTTAAATATAACTGAGGTCAATAGCCAACTAAATCTAAAATCTCAACACACTACCTGCTTATGTAATGGCATGTGCGAAAGAGTTCGCATATTATGCAATCTGTCAGCTAATTTGACAATGATAACACGGACCTGAAAAGGCAGCAGTTTAATTGTAAAATGGCTTAAACAATGGATAAGATTATGCACGGAAAAAAAAAATCTATAAGCAATGAACCACCTCCTCTGTCATAGCCAAAAACATCTGCCGCAGGTCATCAGCTTTTACATCTTGCACCGATTCATTTTCATTCTTACACTTTAATTTTCCCAGTTTGGATACCTAAGCCAATGGAAGAAACTTAGAATCAATATGTGCTGTGTGTTCAAACAAAATATATAAGATACACTTTCAGCTGCTTAGTTCATAGATGTACCAATGTAAAGAAAGCACCTTAGTTTCTCCTTCTACAATGTGGCGCACAATAGGACCAAATTCCTCCTCAATTCTTTCAAAAGTAACAACATTCGTATCCTCGACAGTATCATGCAGTAATCCAGCAGCAATTGACTCCCAATCCAGTTCCTAATAAACAGGCAAGTGAGCAAGTTAAAAGTCAATGTCAAGAAATGGGCATACATTATAAATTAAAGGAAACTCACAAGTTCTCCTAGAATACGTGCAACTTCAACAGGATGAATAATGAAGGGCTCTCCACTGCGTCTTTTCTGACCGTCATGAGCCTCGAAGGCCAGCTGTACCACCAAAACATTATGTTCACGAATACTTCACCTGTGTCAATATGCAAGAATATGTCCATGAAGATTATACAAGAGCAAGAGTACCTTAAGAGCTTTATGGACCAATTCCAATTCTTTTGGTGAAAGGTATGAAACAGTAGGCTTAAGATCCTGAGGCAATTACACAAAGTAAGCTAAGCCAAACCATACCAGAAAGAACCTCGCTTTCAAGAAGTTTATAGAGACACCATAGGAAACAATAGTGCAATTTTACCTCCCACAATCTCTCAGGAGAAACTTCATTGAAGGTATCTGCAGAAATGGACGATGAAGAAGACAATTGCCATTTTTTACCAGCTACATGATGCAATCTGGATTTAAAAAATCTCCCAAGAAGTGCAAAGTCAGAATCTTCACTGGAATAACAACCTCCGGTATCAAAGGCTTTGCATCTCTGGCAATGTAGCATAGAAAAGGCACAGATATTATAATCATGAAAATATTGTTTGCAAAGCAAATTTTGGTAATAAGACAACAGAGTTGTAGCACTATTGTAATATGCTAACCACAGACTGATGGGCAGTTGCATTAGGATTGCCTTTGGTTTTATAAACAACATGAATTTCACATGTTCACTTGGAGCTTGATAGGGAGAATTTGGAACTCTAATATATGAAAATGATGGTATTTCTAGCACTGCAGTAATTATTGGATAAAGATGCTCTGATTGGCTCTTAAGCGATTTTTCATAACGCCTAACTGGAATATGGAAAGGAGGATGCTTAACAACTGACCTTGTCTGGACAAAATATGGCTACACTGAAATGGAATATTTTCATCCAAGATTTTATTCTAAAAATTGGCCATTGGAACAATAATGAACTCGAACTCACCAAAATTAGCAGCAGCTAAACAAAGAAGCTGCATTTGAATCTTCTACTGACTTGATAGGATGGGCTCACCGATCTCACACACTTTCAAGGGCGAATGACTCATAAGAAAAGTAGATTAAAAAACTAACCATATTTTATGTTTCAGATTCAGAGTAAACTATAGAACTACTTAAGCTTTC
>Ga0307512_10006762_pt1 | contig 11527 bp, 17 predicted proteins | sample 14_EM_MG_FD_200267 | JGI IMG/M metagenome (GOLD analysis project Ga0307512, IMG submission 200267) | Populus trichocarpa ectomycorrhiza microbial communities from riparian zone in the Pacific Northwest, United States - 14_EM | ecosystem: Host-associated > Plants > Roots > Unclassified | place... | reverse complement strand
TTGCCAACGTGTTCCCCAAAAAGGATGCTCGTGGATGTTGAGGCGTTCCAAAGTAGAGAGGAGAGGCAAGGCCGAACTGCAAAGCTGCGCCAGTGACGAAAGCTGCCAATCCGACTCCCTACACGAGACCCTCAGCACGAGCGTCCCGTGATCGGCCATGGTCCTTGTTTGCGTGGAAAGCGTGATCTCAATGAGGTTAACGTAGAAGGCTAAAGCTGCTTGAGTGAGCGCTTTGATCTTCTCGGTGCGACTGATGAACTGTGGAAGCTGTGAAAGGTCGAAGGCGAGTTGATTGAAAAATGTTATATGGAAGAAGTTGAGTAGAGGAGAATCGACCAGGGCCAGGAAGCCCTCCAAATATTCACTCGCGCCGTGGAACCGAAAACGAGTGAGAGAAGGGAAGACAACGCGAGTCGGCGGAGGCGGATGTCGGCTCGCTCGATCGGGGCGAGATAGAGGGGAACAGTATTCAAGTGTGAACGATTCGAGGTTGTTCATCGTGAGCACACAAGCGACCATCGCGTCGGGCGAAATGTACCCCGAATTCGGAATCCTGTTGAGATGGAGTTGGACGAGATTACTGGCGGTCAAAAGTAGCTTTCGTAAACCAGGAAAGGGGACCGAGTCCAACACAAGGGTTCGCAGACGCGGGGCAGATCCACCCAAGAAAGAATCGGGGAGCACCGGCGCAGATTCATCATTCGACCGAAGCTCCAGAGATGTCAGCTCCGGATATGGCTCCTGCGCCATCGTCGCCAGTCTTTCCAGTAACCAACCTGGAACACACCGAAGGTCGATTTCGCGTACGCGATTGTGGTGTTCGAGTGCGGCAATGATGTTACTCTCCGCACCCGATGCCTCCACTGGCGCAAGCTTGCGTCGATTTGATACGATGAGAGGCAAGGGCTGGCCAGATATCCAGCATCTCTCTCACGGGCGTTCTTTCTGTGCAGTGAAGATGCAGATGGAGACGTTGTGATGCAAAAACGATGTGTCGCCATCGTCGGCATACGCGCACGAGCTTCCGCCATCCGACAGACAGGCCAGTTTCATCCACATAAAAAATGAATATTTCCAGGAGAGCAACGTCGGGGAGCGCTCCGACAGTCGCCTGTCGGTAATGCGCGCCTATGCCACCCAAATCAGTAATTTTCACAGGAAGGCGATGCGCATTCAAATACTCCTCACCTCGGCGGCCGTCTTGGGCTTGGATCCACGGGTCGGATTCCCTTCGCTGACGTGCGACACCGCCTCCCGCATTTGAGCTCTCAACAGCTAGCATCAAACAGGCGCTAGTGGGTGGATAGTTAGCGACAACTCCTTCGATCGCGGCGCGGGGTGACTGATAAGATTCCAGTTCACGAGTAGAGCACGTCAAAAATGGAGATTTGTCAGTACAAGGGTCCATCGTTTTCAGATAGCGCTGAGGCGCCCTGAGAAGTCTGGAGCTTCTAATGACAGCAGTGCGATACAGTAATCAGCTAAGAGACTTGACCTCAAGTCACTAGAGGAATAGAAGGGTCGCTTTTATATTTCAACCCCCCCTGAGATCGTGATCTTCAATTACGAAAGCCCTGGAGCGTACATGCTTCACGTCCACTTGCACGTGGACCCTGCACGGCCTGGGCCTTCGAAATTGAATGAGTCACAACAAAGGAGATGAACAAAAGTCATTCTGCCGATGGAAAATAACACAAACCTCGACCCCGATTCGGCTGGTGCTGGTGGTGTGAGTGCCAGGCTGTGGTTATCTCCGAGGACGCCATCGTTGAATCCGGCTGGAGGCCGACCCAGCTTCACCAACGCCAGGTCCATCGCTACTCCCGACGTCGAAGCATTTTCAGACACCTCGAGTTCATCATGTTCCTAGGATGATGCGGAATGAGTGCTTTCTTTTTCCATAGTTTCCGGGAGTTCGGGAGGGGAGGGTACAGGACGTGGCACCGGTGCAGGCGGGGGCTGGGATAGGGTGTTCTGGTGCGGCAGCAGATGGAGATGCAGTTACGCGAGTCCGAAATTAGAGCCTTGTGGATGGAAAGGAGTCAATAGGGGATGGTGATGGTGATGGTGATGATGTCGAGGAGAGCACCGATACGATTGAGTTCATCACATCTACGGAAAGACGGAAGTACAGATATCAGCAAAGGTTTGTCTCGCCCGGGATCAGGAAAGCGACAATTACCTCCAGATACAACGGCATAGCGGCCGCCACGCGGCCAATCCAAAGCCAACCTGATATGAAGCTGCAGGATACGAAGCGATACGGAAGTAACGGAACACACCCGACGGATCCCAACCACAACTGACAACTTGGACGAGGTCGCCAACGAAGACTCCACTCTCTGAGTTTTGCGCTGAAACTGTGTCCGTGTCCCTCTAGAGTTCTTATGCTCGTCTGTAAGCACGTTGAAAAGGTGAAGTTGGAAATGCTGGAAATGGGATGCCCCGTAAGACGAGTTGTGGCAGTGGATGTGGGCCAGATGCCCGGGCCGCAGATCCATCCATTACCATGACAAACTCCCGCGTGTGCTGGAAGTTTACCCCTCTCTTTAAGTTATAAGATAAGTACGAGTTCATGCCAATAAATTGTAGTTGGAACATCGAAATGGGTTCAAGCCACACGAAACCAAAGCGCCTGCAGCGCCTGCGGTGGTACTGCCAGATTTGCCAGAAGCAATGCGGTGATGAGAACGGCTTCAGCCTGAGGCCTGAGGGTGTGTCCTCTGAGACGTATTTGCGACAGATGATTGTCCTTGGTGAAAACGCAGGGCGTCACATCACCGACTTTTCGGCGCAATTACAGAATGAATTCATTACACTTCTCTTCCGTCGGTGTGTCCACTATCATGACATTCGACATATTTTATGAATTTCGATGGTTTACAAAGCGCGTCAAGGCCAACATCGTTTAACAGGAATATATTCAAGACAAACGACCAGATCCTCTGAGGCAAGCATCTTCTAGTTCAAGTGTAGCAGAGAAGTCTGCCGGGAAGCGAAAGGAGGCGTCTCTCTCTACTGCAGAGGAGCTCATAAGAACAAGAGCAGAAACGTCGGCTGATGGGGCAACTTGAAGAGAGTACGAGATTTTAGATGAGCTGGGATTTGTGTATGTTACTGTGTGACTCCTGGACAGCGCTGTACCTTACGTTTGTTTTACTGGTGCGAACATGACCCCGCTTTGTTAACAACTTCGTCCTCTTTCTTTTTTTCGAATGGCTTGCTTGTCATTGTCGGCAACAGTATTCGGGTGACTCTCCATTACGCGTGGTCCTCTTCGGCTCCAAGACAATGCCTTGACTGCGCGTTTGGCTTCATGGCCATGTCCGCAATCCCCGTTGGTGGCTCAGTCGGTCAGACGGGCGGCTATGCAATGGACATGTTAAGCTCGTACCAGCACACGACCGAAATACGTATTGGACCCTGCACGCAGTGAGGCAGTGTGAGGAAAATGGCGCTGTGTACTTGTTGGGGCCGTAGTCGAGTAAGCGTCGATCGGCGAAGGGCGGGATGTCGAGCGGCAACTTCGAGACTGAGAACGTTCATCCCTTCGGCGCCGCCCGTCAGAACATCGATCGCACGAAGAGTTTCCTCGGGTTCATCGAGCTCGGTCCTAAAAAGGCTAATCCGACGGGCGGATCGAGCGCGGGGACGCATATAACCATGGTCTTCTTCTCCTTGTCGTTTTTTTTATCCGCGTCGCGTGTGCGCGACAGCGAGTTTACGCATAAAGTAGCAGGAGGGCATGGATAATGTGGAGAAGAGTGATGTGCGTAGCGAGACACTCAAGATATTTATACTGGAACTGGACGTGATTCAACGGAGCGCGGGCGGAAAATTGGGAGAGACTGAGGAGAGAGCTGATGGAGTGGACAGATGGACGCGTCGCATGGAGGGGAATCTGTGAGATAGAATAGGATAGGGGCCAAGGAGCGGAGGAAGATCGGAATCGTGGCGGCTTGTGTATGACGAGGGACGAGGTGAGATAAAGGTATTATGTATATATTATGAGTTTGTTGGCTATGCATTGGCGCACCTCGAATGTCGAACGGATCAAGGACGAAGGACGAGCGCCCCGACGTAGACCTTCCCTGCGTATTCGAGCTCGTCCACGGCCTCGGAGGTAGCGACACTCGCGATGATTAAAAACCATTCCTTCTCAGAGGCGAGGATTAGACGAAGCGCCACACGACTGTCCACCCAAGTATGACTGATGGCGGATCATGAGATGAATATCCCAAAAATTTCAATGTCAATACACACCAACGACCTGCCTCCGCCCGTGGGTCGCCGTATGATACCCCCCGGACAGCTGTGGGAGGGCCCAAATTACGAGATAGCCTGTTCAATGCCTATTGGAGGTTAGGCATTTCGGCCTTGGCCGAGGAACTTTGAAAGGGATATGATAGACTCGAGATTCTTGGATGTCTTCTGACACAGGTATGAAGGTGGATAGATACTATGGGAAGTGAGGAATAGCACTGTTGGCGTCTTCGGCTCCGTAGAATACTGTATAGCATGCCGCATTTGCAGTCCTGCGGCCAATATTCCCAAAAATACTAGAAAACTAGTACAAGAAAGCCTAATCGTAACATTTCTCAAAATCACCATCCCCGTCGTGCCTGGCATACCACTGGCTCTCCACAAACGCATTCAACTCGCACAGCCCTCCTACACCACCGCAGAATTCCAAAGGTTGGATAGCCTCATTTACGAGAATCCTAACGAATGTTCCTTTCGGCAATGGAAGGCCCGGGACTCCCTCGCACTCGAGCCTCTCGACAACCATCCTTGCGCTGAAGGGATTCATATTCGAAACGATCCAAGTTCTGAGTGGACTCGGATTTGTCGGGTCTAGTTTCTGGCCTGGCAGGAGGTGTTGCTGGAACAGGCCCAATGCCGAATAGATGGAGGTGAGTCCGGAGCCGTGAGTAAAGTCGGCATAAAATGTGCGGTTTAGAGGGAAAGTCTCTGGCGAAGAATCCAATGTGCGGTTGGTTTGGGTGTTGTCTCGAACGGGCTGCCCAGTCAGCCTGGCGATGAGCTCGTTCACATACCCTACCCCTTGAACGCGGCCAAGGCACCCTCCGTGACTATAAACGTCGCTTGAGCTGAAATCCAGGGTAAGAAAAAAAGACCAAGCATACCCGAAACTATAGAACTTGCGGAGATCCTCGTAATATTCGTAGTCTTTGAACTCTTCCGCATCAAATAGACCGCAAAATGGACTCGGGGCCATATTGGCTTCAGAGAGGTAGATGCAGAGCGACATTAAGCGATGCACATCTTTGTTTTTCAGGTCGGCACCAGGCGCCGCTGCATTCAGCCGCTCCTTGATGGGCCGCGTAAATATCTTGAGCCATTCTTTACTTTCCTCTTTTCCGTCACCCGAACTAGGACACATGCCAGCTCTCAGGGTGAGATTACTCTTGAAGAGGATGAGAGACCGAACGTAAAGCGGGAAGCAAAGTATACTGACTTTCAGTGGGATGACAAGGTCCACTTTAGCCTCGATTGTATTGCGACTAGCTGTACGGAAGCCTAAAGGATTCTTTTGTGAAGACGCAGAGCGGGACAATGGTTGACACCACAGACCTGCAGTCCAGTTTACAGCAGTGTCCATAACTCGGGGAGACTCAGGCGTCCTGACAAACGGTGGGTTATCCTGTGTCACAAGAGCCGCGTATCTCTCATAGGCAATGACACCAGCCTCGAACGACCTGAAAGCAACCTCACGTCAGAACTATTTTGAAAAACTGACATCGCCCATCAATCGCACTGTTTGATGCCTAACGGGAGCAGGGCCTCCTCTCCTAGGTCCAAGTGGAAATTCTTGAGGAACTCCAGGTAGTCTTCTTTGTAGTGCTCGGCACGCTTGAGCTTTTCCACAGCAACGTTTATACGTTTGCGGGACCCCCCAACTGGCCATCGTGCGCCGTGCCGTTTCAACTGACCTTTGTTAGTGACCAAATTTATCCTCGGACGAAGGAAATCATATCACATACCAAGTTTACCTAGCAAGGCATGAATCTATCAATTGAAGGGTCTGAAAACAAACAAAGCGTATGAGGGACTCACCTGATTTATGACGCACCCAGGAGGTGGGGGAATATACGGCCCAGAGGGAATATAAGGCGAGTAATGTGCCCAATTTCGCAGCTCGCTCTCAGGAAATCCGATGTCGGGAACACCATTGCCTGAGTCAATATTGACCGTTTCCGATGTCAACCTTGTGCATGACGAAGCCCATGACCGCGGCCACGACCACCACAAAAGAGATGCGAAGACAAAGACCGCGAAGCGCCAATGGTTTCGGTTCCCTCGTCGTGCCTCTTGGCGGTCGGGGAGCTGCGATGGGTATTCGATATCAATTTTATCCTCGACGTCGTATACGGTTTCTTCAGCCATTGCGGTCAGGTCTTTGGATGCAATGGGAGTAGCGATATTTATAGACCGGGGAGTTCAGAAATCCCCACTACGCGCTGTCATATCACGTCGTGGAAGCATCGATGAATGGTGACTGCACGGCTGCTAGACACATGCATTGTTTGGATTTTACAATGCCTCCTATGGATTCATGCTAAATCTTGAAATCTGATTGGCCAGCTGTCATTGCCTGTCAGAAACTGACTTGGAATAAGTTGTAAAATCCGCACAGTGACCGCGCCCAAGGCAAGGCGCTACAGTGGGTGCTGTACTGTAGTGTTGCCGGAGAGTTGAGTTAACCCAGACTCACCTGGTGGAACTGAACTACAGTGGTTACCGCATTTGGTTTGGGGTTGAGTACGTTGAGTACCAGCTAACTTAGCAAATACTTTTCTTCAGCGTCTATACACCATTCCCGAAGGCTGGGTAGGTACCCAGTCCGTCCAAATCGGTAACCCTAACCGGGGTATTCAGGGATCCTGTCAAACCCTGAGTTCCAACTCAACCTCAACTCTCCGGCAACGGCAACACCACCCTGCGGTACCGTGACAGTATGACACCTTGGATCTCGGTGAGAGGTGAGATACATCTCGGACATTGTTCCCGACGACGCCCGAGGTCGCACTGTGTACCCTCATGTCGCTTGTTGCGTCTCCCACTCAATGATATAGTCCTGCGTTTACGTCCACCCGTGGTCGTGCACTGAGCTTCATGACGACACCTCTGCTGTAGAATCTGTAGAATCAACACCATCCGCCACCTGCGTGTCCCACATTCATGACAACACCGGTCAGCCCTTTTCATCTCCCTGTTCGATAGCATCACTGTGAAATGAGCAGCTCGAAAGTCTATTTGATACATTTGCCACTCAATGCGCCCCAATACGCACTCGCCAGCGTGACTTTGCACAGAAAGGAAACCTTATCGTCTTCTTTCCTCGTGTCACATCGGTCAAGGCCGTCGCCGAGAACGGGGACATGCCGTCAAAAGAGCCCTGAAAGGACATCGCTCACCTTCGTTCTCGAAAAAATCATGCAACGAACGTCCCCTTTATCCCCTGGTGATCCCGTGCGACAAAATGTCCTCCGACACCATGTTAGGCATCCTTATCTTTCCACGCGTCAGCTTGGCCAATGTCATTGGCGAGAACGGGAGCGTGTAGCCACGCACATTGGTCGACATGATTGCCGAGAACAGCAACGCTCCACCAGGGAACGGTATTCTTATGAAGTGCAAACCAAACGACAGCTACTCAGTATTCTTGCTTTGCCCACCACCATGCAAAAAATCTTGTAATAGACTGTGTATGCCGAAGGACGTCGCAGCAAATAACGAAGACTCGCCAAAACAATCAACCAGTGGCACATCGCGGTAGAAGTTATCAATACTAATGGTAGAACGGTGGTAAAAACACTGTTTCGGGAGTAGGGATTTATTTATACAGTGGATGGAGGGGGGTCAATGGGTCATATACTGAAAGAAGCAGAGGCCCAATTATTCATTCATAGCACCAGTTTTAGAAGGGATGTTATCAACGCACAGACGGAATGGTTGTTTAGGCCGTGGTTGTCTCTGAGGATGCCGCGGTTGAATCTGGCCGGAGGCTGATCCAACTTTCGCCGACGACAGCCCCATCATTACTCTCAACGTCAGCCTCCGAACCATTCTCAGACGCCTCGTGTTCATGTTCCGAGGACGGTGCTGAATCAGTGTTCTCTTTTGCCACAGTTACCGGGGCTTCGGGAGGAGTGGGTACAGGGCCTGGCGCTGGTTGGGGCGCGGGCGGGAGTTCCGGTGCGGCAGGAGATGTAGTTGCAGTTGCGGGAGGCGGAATTCGATCCTTGTGAGCGGAAAGGAAGATATACGGGAGGCTGATGACGAAGTCGAGCAGAGCGCCAGGAAGATGTGACACGAAAAAGCAATGCATAGCTATGGAAAAAAAGTATAGATGCAGATATCAGCAAAGGCATACACTCGCCCGAGATGAGGACAGCGACAATTACCTCCATATCCGACGAAGTAGCGGCCACCACGCAACCAGTCAAAAGCTGACCAGACACGAAGCCGAAGGCCACACAGCGACACGGAACACACCCGACCATGGCTGACAATTTGTACGAGGTCGCCGACGAAGGGGTCCACATTCGGAGATCTGCGCTCAGGTTCGCGATCGGGTCTCTGGAGACAAAGCAATTCCCATGCCGGTCCGTAAGCCAACTTCTCCGACGGGGTCCACGACTTTGTGTACTCTTTGGGGTCGTAGTCCAGCTGGCGTCGACCAGTGAAGCGCGGGATGTCGAGCGAGCCAACTTCAAGACGGACAACTTCGATTTCGTTCATCCCTTCGGCACCGCCTGTCGAGGCAGCAACGCGCACTTCACGGCGAAGCACGTCGATCGCACAAAGAGTCGCAGCCGCGCTCATTGAGGTCGGTCCCGCGAATGGTAGCCCAACGTGCGCGGAGAATGCGGGAACACATACGACGATGGTCTTCTTGCCCTTGCCATTTTTGACGGCGTCGCGCGTGCGCGATGGAGAGTTTCGCATGAGCGGTAGAAGGGCCTGGATAATATGGAGAGGGGTGATATGCGTGGCGTTGAGATATTTGAGGTATTCGCCCTGAAGTTGGAGGTGTTCCAACGGAGCGAGGGCGGAGAATGAAGTGAGACTGAGGAGTGAGACGACGGAGTGGATGAAGGGATGCGTCGCGGGGGAGGCATGCGGATCACCATGGATGTTGATGGGGAATCTGTGGGATAGAGTAGAGGCCAAGGAGCGTAGGAAGATGGGAATTGTGGCAGGCTGTGTAGGACAAAGTGAGATGATGACGTGGACACTTCTGGTATGCATCGGCGCACCTCGAACGGATCAAGGACGAGTGCCCTGACGTAGCCCCTCCCTGTACGTTCGAGTTCGTCCACGGCCTCAGGGGTAGCGACACTTGCGATGATTATGAACCCTTTTTCTTCGAGGGCGAGGATTAAGGGAAGCGCTAGTGGATGGTCGCCCCCGAGCACGACTGATGAAGCGATGGTGAATCATGAGATGGATTACACAAAATTTCAGCCAATACGTACCAACAACCCGTCTCCGTTCGTGAGTTGTCGTGTGATTCCTCTTGTGCAGCTTGGACTGTGTCCTGGCTCGATAGGCATGGTATCCAACCAGTAAACACAGGCCCACGACACCAGCACCTAAGCTAGATGCCTTCCACGGATTCTCAACAGCCCAATCTGCCATGTCGTCGAGACGGGAGCTTGGGGGAGGCGGCGGTGGCGGAGGAGGAGGCGGAGGGACCTCGACGGTTACTGGCAACCGTATCTCTGGCATAGAGGGCCCGAACCGTGAGACATCCGCCCACAGCCTGTTGAATGCCTCTTGAATGTTGGGCATTTCTGCCTTGGCCGAGGAGAAGGACACGTAAATATAATCCTCGACGGACTCGAGATACTCTTGGATGCCTTCCGACAGAGGCATGGGGGATAGATAGATACTGGGAACTATCGACGCAAGGGGCTGATTTGTCGCGTCTTCGGCTCCGTGCGGCATGCGCAGGCCATTACTTGTTACGGAAATTGTCCTCTACACCTACTCTACAGTCTTCTCGTAACATTTCTCAAAGTCACCATCTCCGTCATGCCTCGCGTACCATTGGCTCTCCACGAACGCATGCAACTCGCACAGCCCTCCAGCACCACCACAAAATTCCAAGGGCTGTATAGCGTCGTTAACGAAAATCCTGACGAAGCTACCGTTCGGCAATGGAAGACCTGGGACTCCCGAGCATTCGAGCCTCTCGACAACCATCCTTGCGCTGAAGGGGACCAATTTCGAGGCGATCCAAGTTCTGAGTGGACTCGGATTTTTTGGGTCTAGTTGCTGGCCCGGTAGGAGGTATTGCCGGAACAGGCCCAATGCCGAATAAATGGCCACCATTTCGTTGTCATGAGAAAAGTCGGCATAAAAGGTGCGGTCGAGAGGGAATGTCTCGGGCGAGGAGTCCAATGTGCGGTTGGTCTGGGTATTGTCTCGTGCGGGCTGCCCAGTCAGCCTGGCGATGAGCTCGTTCACATATCCTACTCCCTGCACAGCCCCAAGGTATCCTCCGTGGCTAAAAACGTCGCATTAGTCGAAGGCAAGCATAAATAAAAAGGAAAGAAACTAGACATACCCGTTACTGTAGAACTTGTCGAGATCCGCATGATATTCGTAACCGCTGAACTCTTCCGCTTCAAAGAGTCCGCAAAATGGACTCGGCGCCATATCGACTTGAGAAAGGAAGATGCAGAGCGACATGAGGCGGTGCACATCTTTTTTTTTCAGGCGAGCACCAGGCGCGGCTGCGTTAAGCCGCTTCTTGATGGGCGCGGCGAACTTCTTGAGCCATTTCTTAGTTTCCTTGTCTCCGTCACTCGAGTTAGGACACATGCCGTCATCCAGGGTGAGATTACCCTTGCAGGGCATGAGAGAGCGAACATAAAAACAGGAAGAGAAGAACCGACCGTCTCTGGGATGACAAGGTCCACTTTAGCCTCGATTGTATGGTGACTTGCTGTACGGAAGCCTAGAGGGTTCCCTCATGAGGATGCTAAGAAGGACAGCAGTTGACGCGACAGACCATCAGTCCAGTTTCCGGCAGAGTCCACCACACGGGGAGACCCAGCTGCCCTGACAAACGGCGGGTTGTCTTGTGTCACAAGGGCCGTGTATCTCTCATAGGCAACGACTCCAGCCTCCCACGACCTGAAAGCAGCATATCAGAACGGAGAACCGTTACCGTCCATCGATACGCACTGTTTGGCGCCTAACGGGAGCAGGGACTCCTCTCCTAGGTCCAAGTTGAAGTTCTCGAGGAACTTGAGGTTCTCTTCTTTGTAATGTTTGGCGCGCTTCAGTTTCTTTACAGCAACTTTCATATCTTTGCCAGAGTCCGTAGTTGGCCATCGTGCCCCGTGTCGTTGCAGCTGTTCATTGTTAGTAGCAAATCCTCCTCGGACGAAGGAAAAACAGGTCACATACTACATTTACCTAAGGCGCGCGCGTGGTTTTGTCAATCGAAGGGTCGGGAGAAAAACAAAGCGGATGGAATACTCACTTGATT
>Ga0307512_10006761_pt1 | contig 11528 bp, 15 predicted proteins | sample 14_EM_MG_FD_200267 | JGI IMG/M metagenome (GOLD analysis project Ga0307512, IMG submission 200267) | Populus trichocarpa ectomycorrhiza microbial communities from riparian zone in the Pacific Northwest, United States - 14_EM | ecosystem: Host-associated > Plants > Roots > Unclassified | place... | reverse complement strand
TCTGATAATCAAAAATCGACTTGGTTGCTGTGACACATAATCAAAGTATTGGCCGCCTTTAAGGCCAACAATGCTAGTGACAACATAGCTACTATCTCTCAAACATGGGCGTGAGCAGAGTGTCAACGTTTTATGGTCTTGGATCTCGGATGATCAAAGGGCAATTCTGTTGACCAGGGATTTGGCCAGGTGTCATCCTTAGTGTTTGGTGCTAGCGGGCTCGGGGATGAGGCTGGTGGCTTGTGGCGTGTGGCCCCCATTCGCCTCGTTTGCCCCCACCAGCCACGCCTGCCCCCATCGGCGTCACCTGCCCCCATGGTAGGGAAGATGGCTCGGCACTGGTACTGGGCATTGGGCTCCGGCTTTGGCAGTCGGCATTCAGTTTTCCTTCTCTCTCTTTCATATATAAGTCCATAATTATCCTTCTCTTTGGACTGACAGACAATTGAGTCTCTTCATCCTTTCTCTTTTGCTTTCAACAAATGCAACCCTGTCAACCCAAAATCCTAGTATCGGCCGCCTCTATGGGCAGAAATGCTAAGGGCGATAGCGCTAACACCTCCCAGAAATCAGCGTCAATGGAGTGTCATCAATTTTTGGTCGTACATCATGGACACTCAACGCGCTGTGCATCGGTGTTAACCCATAATCAATGTATCTGCCGCATTTATGGGCAAAGATGCTAGTCGCTATACAGCTACCACCTCCTGGATATGAGCGTCAACGGAGCATCAATGATTGTTGGTCTTGCATCTCAAATCTTATATGGGCTATAGAACGGTGTTATCCCATAATCATCTTATCAGCTGCTGTTATGCTCAAAAATGCTAATGACGATATTGCTACCTCCTTCTCAAAATGAGCGTCAATGGAGCATCCTCAATTTTTGGTCTTGCATCATGGACATTCAATGCGCAGTGCATTGGTGTTAAACCATAATTGATGTATCAGCCACCTATATAGGCCAAAATGCTACTGACGATATCGCTACAACCTCCTTAAAATGAGTGTCAATGAAGCATCAATGAATTCTGGTCTTCCATCATTGAAAATGAAAGCGCTGTACATTGGCATTAACCCATGATCAATGCATCGGCTGCCTCTATGGGCAAAAATACTTCCGAAGCTGTCGCTACCACCTCCTAAAAATGACCGTCAATGGAGCGTCAATGATTTTTGGTCTTTCATCTTGGACAATCGAAGGGCTGTGGAACATCGTTATCCCCTAACCTACTTATCGGCTGCCTTTATGGGGAAAAATGCTAGTGACGATATCGTGTCTGCCTCCTACAATTCAGCGCCCAGGGAGCGTCATCAATTTCTGTGGGGGCTCAATACACTACACAGCAATGAACTGAATAACATTGATCCTGAATTGAGTCCTACGCGGTCAGTCTTTTCAATATGTCGTTGTATTCGACTTCAGAATTATCCATGCAATGTCTCACAGATCTGACTATTTTTTGCTTGTAGCTTTAGTCAATATATAGGAACCCGCATTCTAGTTTACTATTATGAAACTTTTGGCAGTTTATCGAGTTGGATTATGCAGCTATCAACTTCCTACCGCGCTGTCAGATTCATAATCTCTAAATACCTCATTGCCAGAGGTTATGATCTCTTCCAAAAATGAATGTGTCTTAATTCAGGATTTGAGCAACCTTACTTTTCAAATCATCTTCGATGCTTGGTGGGCTTCGATGAATGTAGCCTTGAAAGGTCCTATTGGAACCCCACAACAATGAACAATAAAGTCGACAACAACGATTGCAATTGAGAAATGGACAGCGGCAATCGATTCTTAATGTCGAAATGACCGAGGAACAAGCTTCCCAGCACCTTCTGGACCGCTGGAGGAGGGAGCACACAAGAATCCACGCAATTGAGTAGAGTCACATAAAGTGTTGGCTGAAAACAGGATTGCACACTGCGTCGGCCAACCAGCAAGCGATGACAAGGACGACCATAGAAAAAGACCTTTGGCTCACAGGGGTCATGAGCAAAGTCAGTGTCAGCAGGAGGAGCAACCTGGACATGGGAGAAGTGGGTGATGGGAGGAGCGACGCATCTATGGATGTGTCTATGGAGATAGCGCCGGCAGCGACTCTCATTGCTGCAGAGACCGTGAGCGCAAACACATTTGAGCCTATAGAGAGAAACGGGAATGGAATGCGGAGAAAGAGGAGCAAGGCGCTGGCAACCCCCTTGGCCCCCAATGACTGGATGAGCCGCCAGCAGAGGACAATGCGACAGCAGGCACAGGAGCTAACGCAGCTGCACCAGACCGTTGGACACGTAGCCTACCTGCTGGTAGCGCAGGCCACCCACAAAGAGTCACAGTTGTATGGAATGATGACATCGATGGGAGGAGTGAGTCGAAATGCAATCCCCGCCACGAGCACAACAAAGCGTGGGGGGTGGGCATCTCAACAATCATCACGAAGGTCAGGAAAGGAGTAGCAGCAAGCCAGGAGGCGAGAGAGACAGAGAGAGACAAGAGTGCAAGGATGGACGGTGGGGGGGTGGAGGCCTTGCAACATGCAAATACAATGCAGGAAGGAGGACCAGAGATGCGCCAACAGCTGCAGCTGCAACTGAAGCCCAGACTGCAGCTCAAACTGCATCCTCAACTGCACCACAAACCCAAACCGAAGTCAGCACCCACATCCGTTAGACAGTGGGAACCAGTCCCACTCCGAGCCAATGGTCAGATGGCACCTGTTGCCCCAGGCCCTGCCCCGATGGCCGGATCGGGCATGGCAGAGAGACGCCAGAAACCAAGGAGAGATGAGCGTGTACCGCTCCCCAACAAAATGGAATGGGAGATTGCATCGGCAATCAACAGAGCGCTTTTGCAACAGACGGCCCCGGCCCACATTCAGATCATGAATGCAAATAGGAATGCTAGGGGTACGAGTACAGCAATCACCCAACAGAATGTGACATCAGCGATGGCACTAATTGACCGCGACGTCATCATCACCACTGCACGCACAGTCGACAAGGGAGTGTTCAACGTCGAAGAAAACGAGTCCTGGGAGAGGCTCCACATCCACGCTGTTCCACTCATGCGGAACATGCAAAAAGGCACAGAGGGCCTGCAAACAATGCGGGATGAAATCCAAACTGAGAACGAATGGGTGGCAGTCCAGATGCCAGTACCGTGGCTGGGGAGCCCCCACAGCATCCAGCAGAGAAGCCAGAAGTGGGAGATATCTGAATTGTCAGAGGTCTTCATAGTGAAGAAGAGCAAGGTTGCACGAGGACTGCTCAAAGAGGGTGTCAAGGCGGCAGGAGTGTGGTACCAAGTTGCACCGTTCATGAACATAGGGCCAGACACCAGGTGCATGCACCGGGGCGTATGGGGCCGCCCAGAGAGCATGGGCAGCGGCAAGCCCGGGTGCGGCTACTGCTCAGGGCTGCACCGCACCAGCGACCCTAAGTGCATTGTCGTGGGGTGCACTGCACAGCAGGGTGCTCTCTGCGGCCACACACAAGAGAAATGCCCCAACTGCAGAGGAAACCTCATCGCATTCAGCAGTAGGTGCACAAAGAAGACGGAAGTCACCGGAGCGGCATGGGAGAAGTGCAGAAGATGACCATCAGGATGGACCACGAATGCCAGGAGAGCAGCCACAGGGTCAAACAGAATCACGCTCGGACCGCAGGCCGTTGCACTGGGATGAGGAGACAGAGGGCGGAGAGAAGAGGAGATGGCGGACGCAAGGGTGTAAGAAGCAGGGGAAGAGGATATTACAATGGCCCAGAGAGCAACAGTGACGACAACGACAAGGATCTCAATTGCAGCGACCAGCATTGAGCCTGAGGTCGAAATGGGAGCTCCAGCCGCCAATGACGAGAGCGATCTAGCACAACCACGCCAGGTTGCACATTTTGACCATGGCCATGCTCGAGAGCAGAGTCGAACGTAAGGTGGAAGTGGTATGTCTGTAGGATCCACCGAGGGAGAGAGAAGGAGCCGGAATCAGTCATCGTGCGTACTATATTAGAAACAAGATGAGAGTCTGGATGGTGGTGCCCAAGGGGAGCGGCTGTGGAATCAACAAACGGACTGAGTTGAGCCAGAATGCCCGACGGGATGTAATTGTGCTCGACATCAAAAACAGGGGAGAGAAGATCATTCGGCAGGCAGGAGGTGGTCTGGTGCCTGAGGGAGACTTCAGCGCCCAAAGTCACCTGTGGGACCCGGGAAGCACCGAACGGAGGGACGCCTCATACAGGGAAAACACCTCAGAGGAGCACGGGCTGGTGATTGGGAATTACAACTGGCCCACTAACCACTGGATGAGGCACGACAGCATGGGCGAATGCCTCATAGACCTGACCCTGGCCAACGGACCTTTCGGAAAATGGATGATTCTGGAAAGGAGCTAGGCCACCGGGTCTGATCACAAGATTATAGAACGGGCATTGGAACTGGAGAAGCAGGAGGAAACAGGGGGCACACAAGTCATAGGGTGGAATTTAGCGGCCATGTCACAGGAGGACATGGAGGTGAATGAGGAGCTGTGGAGGAAGAGGGCATAGGAAAGGGAACACTTGGGAACGGAGAGCATGGAGGACGAGGTCGAGAGCGAGGCCGATTCATGCCAGGATGCACTGAGCAAGGTACTTGATGCCACAGCTAAGCAAATCACGGCATGCGCGCACTCGAAGAGATCGTGGAATGGAGAGATTCAGGAAAAAAGGAGTCAACTTGGGAGAAAGCAGAGAAGATGGCGCTGGTTGGCAGAGACAGCCTATGGCAATACTGAGCGGCAGCATTCGGTCCGGAGAGCCCAACGCAAGATGCGGAATGACTATCTGAAAACCCTGAGAGGAGCCGAAGTCTGGAGAGCGGCGAAGTTTGCCATCCTACGGGCAGAAATGAAGGTGGAGGCCTTGACCGATAGAGATGGGCAGCAGGCAAATACGATTACCAAAATGGATGAGATGCTAAAACGAGAATCCTTTCCCCCGAATGACTATGACCAATACTTCGAACTATCCCTGGCAGGACAAGAACACCAGTCCATCACTGAGCATGCGTTTGAGAGAGCCCCATTCTCGCAGTCCGTGAGAAACGCCCCAGGCCCGGACACACTGTCCTTTGGAGCCATACATCTACTCCTGCAGAGGGAAAATGAGAGCATTGTGGAGCTAACGATAGCAGCCATCCAGACGGGCCGACACCCAGCAGTGTGAAAGCGGGCAAGTGGGGTCGTAATCCGCAATCCAAGGAAGGACGATTTCCAGACGCTCAATGCGTACCGTTCCATCTCCCCGCTGAGCTGCATGGGGAAAGTCGTTGTAAACGTGGTTGCAGAGCTACTGGGTGAAGAGTCTGAGAAAGGAGGGCTGCTGTGCGACGGCGAGTTTGGAAGGAGGAACAGACGATCGGCAATCGACACACCGTCAATCATGGCTGACAGACTATCTTCAACCTGGAGAGAAGGCAGGGTAGCCGGTGTGATCCAGATGGACATCAAAGCAGCTTTCCCGAGTGTGGGGAGGGGGAGACTACTCCACACAATTATGGGCAAGGGGATTGACGGAAACCTTATAGGATGGATGGCATGCTTTCTGTCTCATAGAACAGTCGAAATTGTAATTGAGGGCTATGTCATGTGACCGACGCCCGGTGGAAGCAGGGATTACACACAGTTCACAGGTGTCACAGATCCTCTTCACTCTTTACACATCAGGGCTCATTGTTAGGGGTTCTCCCTTAACAGTGATAATGGGACTTGTTTAAGTCAAGGACGGCGCATACCACGCCTAGACTGCAAGTGTGCGGCCCAGTGATATGCCTCTTAGCGGGGGTTCAATATCAGTCACGAGAAGAGCGTGGTGGTCGGTCAGAGTGGGCCTCGGCACCAGGGAGCTTCTTTCACTTTCCCGAACTATGCGGGACATGCTTGTGCGCAAGCACGGCAGTTGTTAGTTAATGCGAGTAAGAGGGCTCTTCACTGCCTGACCGCAACGGCAGGATTAACAGTGCGGCACACCCCGGCGTATTGAGAATTGATCTCCGCCTAAGCATGACGTAACTGAGGGATTTATGGCATTGGCAAAAGCCAGAAGCGATTACCTTGCATTGGTTTGCATGAGTGTAGCTCGCAACTTTATGTGTCATAAAGACCCTATGTTGCAGCACGGAACCGGTATTCCGATTAGCCTGTTTAACTACCGAATAAACTCATCGAAGGCGAGATGTCAAAGTTGAAGTTATGGTCTGATTAATAAACGATATGATACGTGTCTCCTATGGGGATGCGGGAGCCCATCCGAGATGCGCAAGAAAATAAGCCGCAAGGATATCTATCGGGCATGGTCAATAAGACCCACAGATAAGTGGATATCATTGAGGGAATTAATCATAGTGATGCGTGTCTCCTAGGTGGAGGCGCGAGGGACTATAAAGAGACCACATTGTTCTGGCAATGAAGAAGAAGCGGGGAGAGCGAAAAAACAAAAACGAAACCTACCAGCGGAGAAATTTCCTTATTTATTATTGCGTTTTTATGATACCTATATCTATTATATCTATACCTAGAATCTACTAGCTTTGCGTAGCGGCAGCCCCGCACCTTGGAAGCATTTCGATACATATGACTATTACCTTCACGGACGATAAAGACGTTATCGTATACGCCTTGGAGAAAGTTATCTCCTACGCTAGAGGAAGTCAACAAATATTCGTGGCTCAGTGTGTTTGGTGGCTAGCATCCATTATCGGTCTCGAACAGGGATTGATTACCTACATCGACAATCTACAGTCCCGGATTAAAGAAAGTATTATCCCCAAGGAGTCCGAAACAGAAGATAGGGAGACTGTATCTCCGGACCCTAGAGATATTCAAGAAGAGGATCGACAAGACAAGGTCCTGAGGGAGTGCGAAGAATATCTAAGGGATTCTAGACAGCAAAGAAAAATCGCTGCCTTAAAGGCTTCAGGAAGAACTTCGACCGGGCTAATAAATCCTACCTCGGACACTAAGAGAGTTCTAAAGAGAAAAGGCCGAGGTCAGAGCAGGTTAACAAGGAACGATAAAGAATCAAGAGTAGTCGGGATTGACAAAGACGAGCTCCGGAGACGGAGGTTAGCAGGAGAGTGTCTGCGTTGTGCTTGGCCCTCCGATAGGAAAGGACATCATCAGGTCGTTAATTGCAGAAGACCCATTAAGCTAGATAAAGGAACGACATCCTTTCCAGAGAATAAGCAGCATCGGAAGCTTAAGCAGTTAAACGAGAAATACACGATAAAGGAAAATCATATCGATCAGAGTGGTTCCGAGGAATCCTCAGATTAAGTTAAATTAAGATATAGGATCTACGGCCGTACGCACCCATAGTACTTAGGGAAGTATTATTGGATAGGTGTTATTACCCCCATAACACTCATACAATGGGTGGAGGAGAGGGCTCCGGAATCAAAGGCTTTGCCTTCGTGGACCATGTCGGATGCACGGCAACCAGGAGCGATATTAGTCAAGTCTTGAGACAACTCGATACCTGCGCCAGAGACACCATCAATTGGGCGGAAATGGGGGAGCCGGAATTCGACATCGCAAAAACCGAAGCGGCTCTCCTCACTCAAAGACGAGGACAACAAAGCACCTTGTCCTGGAGCTAGCACGAACAATATCTGTTGCGAACGGCTGTGTCAGAGTTAACAAGGATGTCACAAGATGGCTGGGAGTTGCAATGGAGGCCAACTGGACTTTCAAGAAGCATTACAATCGATGCATAAAGAAAACTAGCGCAGCAGAGGCACAACTCAGGTCGCTCAAACAACCGTATGGAGTTGTACCAGCATGTGTAAGAGCAGTACACATAGCCTGCGTCCAGGCCATCGCGCTGTATGGAAGTGAGCTCTGGTAGGATCCGAAGGCAGGCAGCTGCCGGGATGACCTTCACCTTCTTCTATATCGTCAAGCCAGGTCCACCCTGGGCGCGCTGCGTACAACTGCGAGAGGAGCGCTTATGCTAGAGTCTGGGCTTACACCTCCCGCAGTGTCCCTCAATGCCAGACAAGAATGGTTCATGCCGAGCCTGGCAATCTAATGCTAAGGATCCAAGTCGAGGGAGCTCTTTGAGTACCCCACACCCGGTGCACCGGTAGGCAGAGTGGCTGCGATCGAACATCTACGCGGCAGGAGAGCAGAGATGATGCGTTGGCCAGACCTTGGGGAGAAGCCAGGGGTCAAGACAACCATACTGGAAGATGACACCACGGCCACGAGAGCTGCCAAGGTTTGGGCAAAAGAGAAGGAAGGCAAGTTGGGCTCTGGTACCTGGAAATTGTGAACGGACGGATCTCAAATGGATGATGAGACAGTGGGAGCCGCTGTGGTATGTCGACACTGGGATTGCTGGATGGACTTCCGATGCTCGCATGGCACGTGGCAAATGGACATATTCAACCGTGAGCTAGGGGTGATCGGAGTCACACTTCGGTAGTTCATTGTAAGAGCGGAGGCATTGCGAGCACACCTCGTCACGAAAGTGGCAGTCTTCAGTGATTTGCAGGCAGCCATCAGAAAACCGGCGCACCTGGACCAAGGGCGAGGGCAGCAGCGAGCAAGAGCATTCAACGAGCATGCAAGGGCCCTCCACGCCAAGGGCATCGACATCGTGACCCACTGGGTCCCGGGACACTCCGGCATATCCGGGCATGCACAGGATTACCGCCAGGTACACAGGGCAGGAGAACTTCCAGGGTACACGCTATGTGAGCATATATATACTTTGGCCGTGAATGCAGCTAGACGAATCTCGGAAGGAACAACTGTGGCGAAAATAAAGTTCAAGGCCGACAGGCTCTCGAAGCATTACAGCTATAGGCTGAAGGGCATAGCCGGAAGCAAGCGACCCGTCCCAATGACAAGCGTGAACTCACTGGCTGCCAGGTTCTATTGAGGATAGAGCAGGCATGACCCAATTGGAGCGTACTGAACCCGGTTTCGGGACTGAGAGGATGACATCAGATGGTCGTGCAGAGGGGGAGCAGTTCAGATGTGGGAGCATCTTTTCCGGCAATGCAGCCAATGGAAAGACCAGCAGAAGACACTCTGCACGACAGTGGGAAAGGCCACAGGCCGAAATGCAGGCAGATGCTGCCATGTGCAGATTTCGGAGCTGTTTTCCATGGAGATAGGCGACCAAGCGGTGATGCACATCCTGGCAGCCACCGAGGTCGGGAAGTTACCGCCCTGGCTGGCGGACTGGGACAGGCCGGGGGAGGGCGGGCAGGAGGAGTAAAGGAAGGAGGAGAGCGGGCAGGAGGACAGCGGACAGGGGGAGCGTGAGTAACGGTGTTTGGAGCGGGGGTGGTCTCTCGTTTGGTAGATTTCTTTCGTTTTGCTCAATCTTTTGCTTTTCATTTATCAAACGGGGACAATTGGTAGCAGGTGGGACCTCTGCCATCTAGCCGGCTCACCCGGAGGCCAAGGTGGTCATCAGCAACGACCCTAATTTCCGTCTCAAACATCCGGGGGTTCCGGACGGCTCTGATGGCTTTAACGGAACCTCGTACCCTCTGACGGAGAATTACCCCCTACCTGTCGCCCTGGCGACGGGTCGCGTTCCATATGTACCTTCTTTACTTTGGGGTGACGTATACGCATCATCAGAACGACACGTGTGTTACACTCTTCGCAGAGGCTGCAGTGATGCTGAAGCCGTTTACACAACCCCTGGCGATCGACGACATCCCTGGGAGCACCTCGAATCACTGTCATGTACTCAGTCTGTATTCTCATCTATGTATCTATGTATCTATATAGCTACCCTTCTACACATGCTATATCTGGACTGGCTGCGGTCTGCCGAATATATACTCCCAGTCACACTGTCCACCTCCGTTACCCCTGTATCTCCGTACAACCGCCGTCGCTCCTTGAAGATATACTTGATCCAGCGCGTTTGAGATGCACTTGGAGACGGAGATTGAGTGAACTCAGATATGCACTTGGAGACTGAGATCGAGTGAACTCAGAGATGCACTTGGAGGCCTGGATCGAGCGATTTTGTAGATCAATTTGGAGGCCATGATCGTGCGAACTTGCAGGCCGGAAGCGAGCGAGTCTGGAGATTCACTTGGAGGCCGTGATCGAGCGAGATTGGAGATACACTTGGAGGCCGTAATCGAGCGAGATAGGACGAGTACTTGGAGGCGGCCGTTGGCCGCCGCGCCGGGACTGAATTCATCAGCTAGTTAACTCGCAACCATGGGAATGTGAAAAGGTGACTTTACCTTTGAAGCTCTTATGGAGAACTGGCTGGTGGCGGTCGATCGGTTGGGAGGTACGCCGGAAGCTGAAGCAACAATCAGGGGTCAACTCGTAATCGTGAGAATGAAGGGATGACAGACAATCTTAGTTGTATGCTGTACTCAGTGTTAACTCATGATCATGGCATGGAGAGATAGAGAGGGATGAATTAACTTTGTGTTTTGCGATGATGGTAGAGTCATGGACGAGAAAGAGAGAGATGGGGGATGAAGATGGGAACGATATGGAGGATACGAGCGGCTATGAGAAATAAGGATTTCGACTTGCCTGATTGGGTGTACAAGACCTCGTATCGGTGTAATTACATGTCGGATCAGGACTCGTACCTGCCGTATCGGGGATGGTCAATTGACTCGCACACGAAATTCTCTTAAGTCCCAGTTTCTCATAATGATTTCCCCCATCTCCTCTGATCTCGCTCTTTCTTGTGCTCAACTCTACCATCACCTAAGAACACGAAGTTAAGTCATCCCTCTCTATCTCTCCATGCCATGATCATGACTTCACACCGAGTACGGCATACATCAAGTATCGACCGCTTCCAAGTACTCCTCCTCTCTCGCTCGATAATAGCCTGCAAGTGCATCTCCAAACTCACTCAATCACGGCCTCCCAGTGCATCTCTGAGTTCACGATCACGGCCTCAAAGTGCATCTCCAAACTCGCTCGATTACGGCCTCCAAGTTCGCATGAACACGGCCTCCAATTCCATCTCCAAACTCGCTCGATCACGGCCTCAAAGTGCATCTCCAAACTCGCTCGATCACGGCCACCAAGTGCATCTCTCAACTTGCTCGATCACGGCCTCCAAGTACATCGTTAATGAGTGGCGGCGGGTGTACGGAGATACAGGGGTAACGGAGGTGGACTGAGTCACGGGGAGTACATATTCGGGAGACCCCGGGGTAGATAGACATCATCTCATTTTCATCTCATTTTCATCTCATCTGGATCCACGCAATTGCATGGATTCTCATGGCCGGGTAGTATCATGTCTTCTCACTTCCTTCCTAGGCTCCTCGAGCTAGAACTGTTCTTTCTCACGAATTGCGTCGTGGCCAGATTGACCGTATGTATATATATAGAGATAGTTAAATAATGCATGCCATATTATAAGGTAGCGAATCTTGTGACTGTAACAAAGACGAATATGATATAAGAAATGCCTTGTGCTTATGGAACCCTATGAACCACTGCTTTGAGAATACGGCACCAAGTCTCCCGCAGAGCTGC
>Ga0307512_10006760_pt1 | contig 11528 bp, 9 predicted proteins | sample 14_EM_MG_FD_200267 | JGI IMG/M metagenome (GOLD analysis project Ga0307512, IMG submission 200267) | Populus trichocarpa ectomycorrhiza microbial communities from riparian zone in the Pacific Northwest, United States - 14_EM | ecosystem: Host-associated > Plants > Roots > Unclassified | place... | reverse complement strand
GGTCGCGGCCTACGAACCGGACCTGGTGGTGTCCGCCGGGTTCATGAAGATCCTCGGTCCTGAGTTCCTCGCCACCTTCGGCGGGCGGGTGATCAACACGCATCCCGCGCTGCTGCCCGCTTTCCCCGGCGCGCACGCGGTGGCCGACGCGGTCGCGTACGGCGTGCGGGTGACCGGCGCCACGGTGCACCTCGTCGACGCCGGCGTGGACACCGGGCCCATAGTCGCGCAGGAGGCGGTGAGCGTCGTGCCAGGCGAGGACGTCGACGCGCTGCACGAGCGCATCAAGGTTGTCGAGCGTCGGCTGTTGGTCGACGTGATCGCATTGCTGACCCGGCAGGGGTACACGGTGCATGGACGAAAGGTGAGCATCCCGTGACAGACGAGCTGCGGCGCCCGGTTCGCCGGGCCCTCATCGGGGTTTCGGACAAGGCGGGTCTGCTGGAGCTGGCGACGGGTCTGCACGCGAGTGGCGTGGAGATCGTGTCGACGGGCGGCACGGCTCGGGTCATCGCGGACGCCGGTGTGCCGGTGACGCCGGTCGAGCAGGTCACCGGGTTCCCGGAGTCGCTGGATGGGCGGGTGAAGACGCTCCACCCGAGAGTGCACGCCGGCCTGCTGGCGGACCTGCGCAAGCCGGAACACGCCCAGCAGCTCTCGGAGCTTGGCATCGAGCCGTTCGACCTGCTCGTGGTGAACCTGTACCCGTTCGCGCAGACGGTCGCGTCCGGCGCGTCGCCGGACGAGTGCGTCGAGCAGATCGACATCGGCGGGCCGGCGATGGTCCGTGCGGCGGCGAAGAACCACGCGTCCGTCGCCGTGGTCGTCGATCCGTCCCGGTACGACTGGGTGCTGGAGTCGGTGCGGGACGGTGGTTTCACGCTCGCGGACCGGCAGGGCCTGGCCGCCGACGCGTACCGGCACACCGCGTCGTACGACATCGCCGTCGCGTCGTGGATGGGCTCGGTGCTGGCCCCCGCTGAGGATGTCTTCCCCACGTGGGTTGGCGCGAGCTGGCAGCGCAGGAACGTGCTGCGGTACGGCGAGAACCCGCACCAGAAGGCCGCGTTGTACGAGTCCAGCTTCGGTCCGGCCGGTCTCGCGACGGCGGAACAGTTGCACGGCAAGGAGATGTCGTACAACAACTACCTCGACTCCGACGCGGCGTGGCGCGCGGCGTACGACCACGAGCTGCCGTGTGTCGCGATCATCAAGCACAACAACCCGTGCGGCATCGCGGTGTCCTCGTCGGACCTCGCGGAGGCGCACCGGAAGGCACACGCGTGCGACCCGGTTTCCGCGTACGGCGGCGTGATCGCGGCGAACCGCGAGGTCACGGTGGAGATGGCCGAGCAGGTCGCGGAGGTCTTCACCGAGGTCATCGTCGCGCCGTCCTACGCCGACGGCGCCGTGGATGTGCTGGCACGTAAGAAGAACATCCGGATCCTGGTGGCCGCGCCGCCGCGCCGGGGCGGCGCTGAGTTCCGCGCGGTCTCGGGCGGCCTGCTGATGCAGCAGTCGGACATCATCGACGCGCCGGGCGACGACCCCGCGAAGTGGACCCTGGCAACAGGCAACCCGGTCGACGACGACACCCTGGCCGACCTGGCGTTCGCGTGGCGCACCTGCCGAGCGGTGAAGTCGAACACGATCGTGCTGGCCGCCGGCGAGGCGACGGTCGGGGTGGGCATGGGCCAGGTGAACCGCGTTGACTCGGCCCGTCTCGCGGTCGCGCGTGCCGGCGAGCGGGCCAAGGGCTCGGTCGCGGCATCGGACGCGTACTTCCCGTTCCCGGACGGCCTGGAAGTGCTGACGGAGGCAGGCGTCCGCGCGATCGTGCAGCCCGGCGGCTCGGTGCGCGACGCGGAGGTCATCGCGGCGGCCGAGGCAGCTGGCGTCCCGGTCTACCTGACCGGCACCCGGCACTTCGCCCACTGACGGGTTTCCGCGAGCAGGCGTTCGACGTCGGCGTCGCGGTGTTGCGCCTGGAAGAGCCGGGAGGCACGCGACCACGCGTCGTGTGCCTCCCGGCTCATGTCGAGCGCGGCGTAGGTTCGGCGGCGCCATCGCGCCGGTGCCGGAGATCCTCGGCGATGCGAATGCGGCTGAATGGCGTAGCGGCCGGCGTCCTTCCGAAGGTACGGGAGCGCTTTCTTGATCTTCTCGCCGCCCGTAAGGTGGATCATCTGAACGCCGTTTCGCTCATCGGGATAGGCCGAACGGCGTAGTGAATCCAATTTTGCGCACGACCTGACAATTCTGTCGGCGGGCATTGTCACGAAGGTCAGAAAAACGAGGGGAATCTTGCTGGCCGAGACGCGTCTGGTTAGCGTACTCGCGAGTAGTTAAGTGCGGCCTTGACACCAGTGGAGGTGCCTGTTGGGAGTCGAGGTCGTGGTGGAGAACCTCTCGAAGTCATTCGGACAGCAGAGGATCTGGCACGACGTCACGCTCACCCTGCCGGCCGGCGAGGTCAGCGTCATGCTCGGCCCTTCCGGCACCGGGAAATCCGTATTCCTGAAATGTCTGATCGGCCTGCTCAAACCAAACACCGGCCGGATCGAGATCAACGGCGTTGACCTGGTGCGTTGTTCGGAACACCAGCTCTACGAGATCCGAAAACTCTTCGGTGTCCTGTTTCAGGACGGTGCCCTGTTCGGCTCGATGAACCTGTATGACAACATCGCGTTCCCGCTACGTGAGCACACGAAGAAAAGCGAACGCGAGATCAGGGACATCGTGTTGAGCAAGATGGACATGGTCGGTTTGTCCGGGGCTGAGAAGAAGCTCCCCGGTGAGATCTCCGGCGGTATGCGCAAGCGTGCCGGCCTCGCTCGTGCGCTCGTCCTCGACCCGCAGATCATCCTGGTCGACGAGCCGGACTCGGGTCTCGACCCGGTCCGCACCTCCTACATCTCGCAGCTGCTGATCGACCTCAACGCCCAGGTCGACGCCACGATCATGATCGTGTCGCACAACATCAACCTCGCGCGCACGGTGCCGGACAACATCGGCATGCTGTTCCGCCGCGAGCTGGTCATGTTCGGCCCCCGCGAGGTCCTTCTCACCAGCGACGTTCCCGCCGTCAAACAGTTCCTCAACGGCTCCCGCATCGGCCCGATCGGCATGTCCGAGGAGAAGGACGAGGCCACCATGGCCGCCGAACAGGCCCACGTCGCGGCCGGTCACCACGACGGCTCGACCGACGACGTCCGCGGTGTGGTGCCGCAGATCCAGCCCACGCCGGGGCTGCCGTACCGCCAGGCCGTGCGCCGCCGCAAGGACCGCGTCATGCGGATCATGCACACCCTCCCGGTCTCCGCCCGCCGCGGCATTCTGTCCAGTTTGGACGATGAGGACCGGGCGAGATACCAACTCGGGACGCCACTGAGATGACCATCAAGCAAGGCTTCCCGGGCGCCGCGGCCATGCGGCAGACCGGCCGGCTCTACGCGTTGGGACTGGACGTCATTCGGTGCACGTTCAAGCGCCCCTTCCAGTTCCGTGAGTTCATCGGCCAGTTCTGGTTCATCGCCAGCGTTTCGCTCCTACCGGCGGCGCTGGTGTCGATCCCGTTCGGCGCGGTCATCGCCCTGCACCTCGGCTCGCTGACGCAGCAGATCGGCGCGCAGTCGTTCACCGGCGCGGCGAGCGTGCTCGCGATCATCCAGCAGGCCAGCCCGGTCGTGACGGCGCTGCTCATCGCGGGCGCCGGCGGCTCGGCCATGTGCGCCGACCTCGGCTCCCGCACGATCCGCGAGGAGATCGACGCGATGGAGGTGCTGGGCGTCAACCCGGTGCAGCGCCTCATCGTGCCTCGGGTGCTGGCCGCGATGGGTGTCGCCGCGTTCCTCAACGGGCTCGTGTCCGTGGTCGGTGTGCTCGGCGGCTACTTCTTCAACGTGGTGATGCAGGGCGGCACGCCCGGCGCGTACCTGGCGAGCTTCTCCGCGCTGGCGCAGCTGCCGGACCTGTGGATCTCCGAGATCAAAGCCGTGATCTTCGGGTTCGTCGCCGGCGTGGTGGCCTCCTACCGCGGCCTCAACCCTGGCCGTGGGCCGAAAGGCGTGGGTGACGCGGTCAACCAGTCCGTGGTGATCACGTTCCTGCTGCTGTTCCTGCTGAACCTGATTCTCACCACGCTGTACCTGCAACTCGTGCCGCCGAAGGGAGCGTGAGAGATGGCGCTCCTCGACGACAGACCCAGGGCCAAGGCACCCAACCGCGTCGTGGCCGCGGTCGACCGGCGCTTCACGTTCCTCGACGTCCTCGGCGACCAGATCTTCTTCTTCCTCAAGGCGATCGCCTGGATCCCGCGTGCGATCCGCCGCTACGGCCGGGAGATCATGCGCTTGATGGCCGAGGTCAGCTTCGGCTCCGGGGCGCTCGCGGTCATCGGCGGCACCATCGGCGTGATGGTCGGCATGACCGCGTTCACCGGCGTCGTCGTTGGCCTGCAAGGGTATTCGGCGCTCAACCAGGTTGGCACGTCCGCGCTCGCCGGGTTCATCTCCGCCTACTTCAACACCCGCGAGATCGCGCCGCTGGTCGCCGGCATCGCGTTGTCCGCGACCGTCGGCTGCGGCTTCACCGCGCAACTCGGCGCGATGCGGATCTCCGAGGAGATCGACGCGCTCGAGGTCATGGGCGTGCCGAGCATCCCGTACCTGGTGACCACGCGGATCATCGCCGGCTTCCTCGCGATCATCCCGTTGTACGCCATCGGGTTGCTGACCTCCTACATCGCGTCGCGACAGGTGACGATCTGGTTCTTCGGCCAGTCCGCGGGCACCTACGACCACTACTTCCATCTCTTCTTACCGCCGATCGACGTGCTCTACTCGTTCGGCAAGGTGCTGGTGTTCAGCGTCGTCGTCGTGCTGGCCCACTGCTACTACGGCTTCCGCGCCACCGGTGGCCCGGCCGGTGTGGGTGTCGCGGTTGGCCGGTCGGTGCGCACGTCCCTCGTCGCCGTCAACGTGATCGACCTGTTCCTGAGCCTCGCGCTGTGGGGCGCCACCACGACGGTGCAGGTGGCGGGATGAGGCACAAACTGTTCAGGCGCAGCGCGGGAGTCGTGTTCCTACTGGTCATGGCCGTGCTCGCGTGGTTCGCGATTCAGGTGTACCAACAGAAGTTCTCCGACGACGTGCTGGTCACGCTCAAGGCGGACCGGGTCGGCAACCAGCTCAACAAGTCCTCCGAGGTCAAGGCCCGCGGCGTGGTCGTGGGCACCGTGCGCGCGGTGCACGGCGGCCAGAACGGCGCGACCATCGACCTGGCCATGAAGCCGGACATGCTGTCCCGCATTCCCCAGGACGTGTCCGCGCTGCTGATCCCGAAGACGTTGTTCGGCGAGCGGTACGTTCAACTGTCCATTCCGGACGGATCGGTCAGGGACCCGCTGGCGGCCGGGGACGTGATCCGCCAGGACCGGTCGAAGAACGCGATCGAGCTGGAGCGGGTGTTCGACGACCTGCTGCCCGTGCTCAAGGCCGTGCAGCCGCAGAAGCTCGCGACCACGCTCACCGCGATCTCCACCGCGCTCGACGGCAGGGGCGAGCGGATCGGGCAGGCCATGGTCAGCACGGCCGCCTACCTCGAGGAGTTCAACCCGAACCTGCCGAAGCTGACCGACGACCTGCGTGACCTCGCCAGGGTGAGCCGGTTGTACGGCGACATCGCGCCGGACCTGCTCGACTCGCTCACCGACTCGTCGGTCACGCTCAACACCGTTGCCGACCAACGGGTTCAGCTCACCGACCTGTACGCGCAGGTGACCCGCTCCGCCCAGGACGTGACGATCTTCCTGCGCAACAACAAGGACAACCTGATCAGCCTCGCGGCGACCAGCAGGGCGCCACTGGAGCTGGCGGCGAAGTATTCGCCGAGCTTCCCGTGCACCCTCAAGGCGTTGACCGACCTCAAGCCGTCGGTCGACGCGATGCTCGGCGCCGGCGGCAAACCCGGCATCAGTGTCGACCTGGAGGTCACCGAGAGCCGGGGCAAGTACCGGCCTGGCGTCGACGACCCGGTGTACGACGCGACCGGCGGACCCCGGTGCTACCCGAGCGGTGTCGCGCCGACGCAGGGTGTGGTCGCCGCGCAGACCGGCGGCGAAGGCCATCCGCTGCTGGGCGGCGGCGACCTCGGCATCGCGAACTCGCCGCAAGAACAGGAACTGGTGGCGACGCTGCTCGCGCCGTCGGTCGGTGAGGTGCCGGACTGGAGCACCGTGCTGGTCGGCCCGCTCTACCGCGGCACGGAGGTGACACTGCGATGAGAAAGATCGTCGGACCGCTTCTCAAAGGCCTGATCTTCGTGCTGGTCACCGGGCTGGCCACCGCCGTGCTCGCCGTGTCGATCTCCAACACCAACGTGGGCGACACGATCAGCTACGCCGCCCGCTTCACCGACGTGACCTCGCTCAACCCCGGCGACGACGTCCGCATCCGCGGCGTGCGGGTCGGCCAGGTCGACTCGATGTCCGTGGTGGACAAGAACCTCGCGCTCGTCCACTTCTCCGTGGACAAGGCGCAGTCGCTGCCCGCCGACGTCACCGCGACCATCAAGTACCGCAACATGGTCGGTCAGCGGTACATCGCGCTCGACCGCGGCGAGAAGCTGTCGTCCAAGCTGCTCAAGGAGAACGCGGAGATCCCCCTCGACAGGACGCATCCCGCGCTCGACCTCACCGACCTGTTCAACGGCTTCAAGCCGCTGTTCCAGGCGCTGTCCCCGAAGGACGTCAACGAGCTGTCCGGCGAGATCGTCCAGGTGCTGCAAGGAGAAGGCGGCACCGTCGACAGCCTGCTCATGCACACCGGCTCGCTGACCACCACACTCGCCGACCGCGACAAGGTGATCGGCGAGGTGATCACGAACCTCAACTCGGTGCTGTCCAACATCAACGGACAGGGCAACGCACTGTCCACTTTGGTCAGCACGTTGCAGCAGCTGGTGTCCGGCCTGGCCAGCGACCGCACCGCGATCGGCGACGCGATCCAGGGCATGGCCGACCTGACCGGTGCGACCGCCGGCCTGCTCGACCAGGCACGTCAGCCGCTCAAGGACAGCATCGCCGGCCTCGGCATCCTGGCGACGAACCTGGCCAGCGATGCCGGCAGGGCCGACCTCGAGCAGTTCCTGACCGTGACGCCGGCCAAGTTCGAACAGATCGGCCGCACGGCGTCCTACGGCTCGTGGCTCAACTTCTACCTGTGCGAGGCGGTCGTGGTCGATCACCCGCAGCAGAGCTACCAGAGCAACGCGCCGAGGTGCCAGCGATGAAGTCCTTCCGTGAACGCAATCCCGTGCCCATCGGCATCATCGGCACCGTGGTGCTCGTGGCCCTCGCCGCACTCGTGTACTTCTGGGGCGACCTGCCCGGCATCCGCGGCGTCTCCTACGAGGCCGAGTTCACCGAGGCCGCCGGGCTGCGGGCGGACGACGAGGTGCGGGTCGCCGGCATCAAGGTCGGCGAGGTGAAGAGCGTCGAGCTGGACGAGGACCGCGTGCTCGTCACGTTCCGCGTCGACGACACCTGGATCGGCGACCACACGACCGCGGCCATCAAGATCAAGACGTTGCTGGGCCGCAAGTTCCTCTCGCTGCACCCGGAAGGCGAGCGGAAGCAGGACCCGGACCTGCGCATCGGCCGCGACCGCACGGTCACCCCGTACGACGTGACGCAGGCGTTCCAGGACCTGTCGACCACGGTCGGCCAGATCGACACCGGCCAGCTCGCCGACAGCTTCCGGACGATCTCCGACACGTTCGCGGACTCGCCCGAGCACGTCAAGTCCGCTTTGGACGGTCTGACCTCCCTGTCCCGCACCATCTCCTCGCGAGACGCCCAGCTCGCCCAGCTGCTCGCGAACACTCGCCAGATCACCACGACGCTGGCCGGCACCAATGACGAGTTCGAGAAGCTGCTCGACGACGGCGAGCTGCTGCTGACTGAGCTGAACAACCGCAGGCAGGCCATCCACGACCTGCTCACCGGCACCACCGACCTGGCGGGACAGCTTTCCGGGCTCGTCGCGGACAACCAGGAGCAGCTCGCGCCGGCGCTGGCACAGCTCGACCAGGTGACCGACGTCCTCGCCAAGTACGGCGACAAGCTGGACCAGAGCCTCAAGCTCGCCGGCCCGTACTTCCGCGCGGTCAACAACGCGACGGGCAGCGGCCGCTGGATCGACGTGTACGTCTGCGGTCTGGTCCCGGAGAACCGCGAACCCTGTGTGCCGCCACGCATCTCGGGGGGCACCAAGTGAACGAGACACGGGCACGCCGCAGGCTCGGCCGCTTCGTCGCGATCGTCCTGGTCCTCGGTGTGGTCACGGCGGGCACGCTGTGGTGGATCTTCAGCGCCGACGAGCAGAAGCGCATCACCGCGTACTTCAGCCGCACGGTCGGCGTGTACGCGGGCTCGGACGTGCAGGTGCTCGGCGTCAAGGTCGGCGCGGTCGAGTCCGTGACGCCCCGCGGGGACCGGGTCCAGGTCGTGTTCACCCTGGACCGCGAGGTCAAGATCGCGCCGGACACCAAGGCGGTCGTGATCGCGCCGAGCGTGGTGTCCGACCGGTACGTGCAGCTCACCGACCTGAGCCACGGCGGTCCGGTGATCAAGGACGGGGCGGTCATCCCCGAGTCCCGCACCATGACCCCGGTCGAGCTGGACGAGCTGTACGCGAGCCTCAACACGATCATCACCGCGCTGGGCCCGGACGGCGCCAACAAGGACGGCGCGCTGTCGGACCTGCTCGACACCGGCGCGAAGAACCTCGACGGCAACGGCAAGGCGTTCAACGAGAGCGTGCGGAACTTCGCCGACGCCGCGCGGACGCTGACCGGCTCGGCGGACAGCCTGTTCGGCACGATCGACGAGCTGCAGAAGTTCACGTCCATGCTGGCCGACAACGACAGTCAGGTCCTGAAGGTCAACTCCCAGCTCGCCCAGGTGTCGGAGACCCTGGCGGCCGACCGAGGCGAGCTGACCGACGCGCTGGCCACGCTCGGGAGCGCACTCGCCGACATCCAGGCGTTCATCAAGGACAACCGGCTCGCCATCAAGTCCAATGTGGACAAGCTGGCGCGGACCACGCAGCTGCTGGTGGACAACCGGGCGTCAGTCGCGGAGGCACTCGACGTGGCGCCGATCGCGGTGACCAACGCGCTGGGGGCGTTCGACCCCGAGTCGGGATCGTTGCAGGGCAGGGGGTTGCTCCTCGACTACCTGCCGGCGCTGCCGGTGCCGATCACGGGCGGCACCCCGCTGGACGAGGAGCCGCCGCGATGAAGCGCATTTTCGCCGCGGGCGCCGCGGTTCTCGTGCTCGCCGCGGGCTGCACCTCGACCGGCGTGAGCGGCATCTACGACATGCCACTGCCCGGTGGCGCGGACCTCGGCGACCACTCGTACCGGGTCACCGTCGAGTTCGCCGACGTGCTCGACCTGGTGCCGCAGGCGGCCGTGAAGGTCAACGACGTGGTGGTGGGCCGGGTCGAGTCGATCAGGTTGGGCGGCAAGGACAAGTGGACGCCGCAGGTCGTGGTCGCGGTCAACGGCGACGTGAAGCTGCCGGCGGACGCGACCGCGAGCCTGCGCCAGTCGAGCCTGCTGGGTGAGAAGTTCGTCGAGCTGGAGGCACCCGTCGACAGCGCCGCCAGCAAGAACACCAGCCGGCTCGCGAACGGCGCCGTGATCACCGCTGACCGCACCAACCGGCACACCGAGGTCGAGGAGGTCTTCGGCGCGCTGTCGCTGCTGCTCAACGGCGGTGGCATCGGCCAGATCCGGACGATCAGCCAGGAGCTGTCCAAGGCGCTCAACGGGAACGAGCCGGAGATCAAGGCGTTCCTGGCCAACGTCGACGAACTGGTGACCAACCTGGACGAGCACCGCGGTGACATCACCGACGCGCTGGACGGGCTGAACCAGCTGTCCACGACGCTCGCCAGCCGCAACGACCAGATCACCGGCGCGCTCACCAACCTGACTCCCGGCCTGCAGGCGTTGTCGGACCAGCGATCCGCGCTGGTGACCATGCTGCAGTCGCTCGACACGCTGTCCGACGTCGCGGTGGACACGATCGACAAGAGCCGCGCCGACATGGTCGCGGATCTCCAGGCACTGGCGCCGATCCTCAACCAGCTCGCGGCCGCCGGTGAGAACCTGCCGCAGGCACTGGAGATCCTGCCCACCTTCCCGTTCACCGACGAGATCCTGAACGTGGCGAAGGGCGACTACATCAACCTCTTCCTCACGGTCAAGCCGAACGAGGACTTCCCGGAGCCCCTGCCACCGCTGCCGATCCCGGGAGGAAGCTGATGCTCACCAGGACGGTTCGGTTACAGGTGCTGGCGTTCGTGGTGATCGCGCTCGCCGCGGTCGCGTTCGTCGGCGCCAACTACGCGGGGCTCGACCGGTTGATGGGCGGCGGCACCTACACCGTGCGGCTGGAGTTGGCTGACGGCGGCGGCCTGTTCACCAACAGCGAGGTGACCTACCGGGGCGTCGCGGTCGGCCGGGTGGGCGACATGCGCCTGACCGACAGCGGCATGGAGGCCGACCTCGTCATCGACGACTCGTCGCCGCGGATCCCGGTCGACACGAAAGCCGTGGTGGCCAACCGGTCCGCGATCGGTGAGCAGTTCGTCGACCTGCAGCCGCGCGGCGACGGCGCCCCGTTCCTCGAGAACGGCTCGGTGATCCGCAAGGAGCAGACGACCGTGCCCATGCCGGTCACCACGCTGCTGTCGAACCTGAGCTCCCTCAACGAGTCCGTGCCGACCGAGTCACTGCGGGTGGTCGTCGACGAGCTGTACACGGCCATGAACGACACCGGGCCGAGCCTGCAGCTGCTGCTCGACTCGACCATGTCGTTCACCCAGGAGGCGTCGAACCACCTGCCGCAGACCACGACCCTGATCAACGACGGCTCGACCGTGCTGCGGACACAGCTCGACTCGTCGTCGGAGTGGCACGAGTTCTCCAGCAACGCCAAGCTGTTCGCGCACGAGCTGGCCAGCGCGGACGGTGACCTGCGGCAGCTGATCGGCGCCGCGCCGCTGGCCGCGACCCAGCTGTCGGCGCTGCTGGCGGACACGAACCCCGGCCTGCCGGTGCTCGTGGCGAACCTGCTGACCACCTCGGAGATCTTTGAGACCCGGCTCGGCGGCATGCGGCAGCTGTTCGTGAACACACCGAAGGCGGTGGCCGCGGTGTCGACCGCGATCACCCCGGACGTCGCGCACCTGTCGATCATCACGTCGTTCTACGATCCGCTGCCGTGTGTGACCGGCTACAACACGCCGTACCGCCAGGGTGAGGACGCCACGCCACTGCCGTTCGACACGAGCACCCAGTGCACGCTGCCCTACGGCGACCCGCGCCTGGTGCGTGGCTCGCAGAACGTGCCGAACGGTGGCGTGCCGGATCCCGCGGTGCCAGGTGGCGGCGTGAGCATGCCGGGTCCGCTCGGCGCACCGGCGCTGCCGCTGGCGTCCACTGTGGAGGAGATGCTG
>Ga0307512_10006759_pt1 | contig 11529 bp, 9 predicted proteins | sample 14_EM_MG_FD_200267 | JGI IMG/M metagenome (GOLD analysis project Ga0307512, IMG submission 200267) | Populus trichocarpa ectomycorrhiza microbial communities from riparian zone in the Pacific Northwest, United States - 14_EM | ecosystem: Host-associated > Plants > Roots > Unclassified | place... | reverse complement strand
CCCCCTTTAATGAATCGAAGGGTTGGGCAGAATTACTGTTGCCGCCTTGGAGACATGTTGAAAGCCCAGATGATCCTTGTCAAAAAAGCATATGTATGTAGTTACATAGAGCGTCCGGGTAAACCGTTTTATGTAACATCCCGTCTCAAGCTTCCGAGTGTGCAACAGCTCAACGCTACCCTGCGCCCACGGCGCCAAGATCGTGATCACCACCCCAGAACAGCGAGTTATGCGTGCCTGAATATTCTGATGAAATCCGCATCTTCGAGCCCTACACCGCCGTCACCCGCCAGTGACATCAAGAGATGGGTCAGAACTACTCCACCACCACAGCCGCTGACGGCAACACTCGCGCAGGGATCGATATTCCAGAACTAGTCGACCTCTCCTACGAGAAATCTCTGGGGTCGGCGCGATTCCTGAAAACGATCAGGGCTCGGCATGCCGATGGTCTCGTCGTTGTCAAGGTTTTCGCGAAACCGCTCGCGAGTTTTCACCTCGATCTCCACCGGCAGCAGATTGAACGTGTGTACTTGCTAGCTTTCTCGTCGGCTTTGAATCTACTATCTACGACTGGACGCTGATAGCTCGTAGGCGAACAGGAAGCGCTACAGAATATTCCCAACGCCTTCACTTATGACAGGGTCGTCGAGACGGAACGGGCAGCGTATCTGGTCCGCCAGTATCTCTACAGCAGCTTGTACGATCGTATCAGCACCCGGCCGTTTCTAGAAGAGATCGAGAAGCGATGGATAGCCTTCCAGCTGTTATGCGGTCTCCGGGATTGCCATGCGCAGGGTGTGCATCATGGCGATATCAAAGCCGAAAACGTTCTCGTCACGTCTTGGAACTGGATCTACCTTACGGATTTTGCGCCCTTTAAGCCGACATACCTTCCGGCAGATAATCCTGCGGATTTCTCCTACTTCTTCGATACTTCGAGCAGACGGATATGCTATATAGCCCCGGAACGGTTCCTCGACCCCAACCAAGAACGAGAGGACACTAGTATCACGGACGGGATGGACATTTTCAGTCTCGGGTGTGTTATTGCGGAGCTTTTCTTGGAGGGAACACCTCTCTTCACCCTTTCACAACTCTTCAAGTACCGCTCAGGGGACTACGATCCCGCGCCACAATTGGCCAAGATCGACGACCCGGGGATTCGACAGCTTATACAGCACATGATTAACCTTGATTCGTCCAAAAGGTATCCAGCGGAGAGGTATCTGAATGAGTGGAGGCGAAAGGCATTTCCTGAGTACTTTTACAGCTTTTTGCATCATTACATTGGCTTTGTCACAGACCCCACATCTGGTCGCACACACCTTCCCGAGGAAGGCCATGATCTGTATGACCGTGCGGACTACAGAATAGACAGAATATATCACGATTTCGATAAGATTTCCTTTTTCCTCGGATTCGAGCCCAACGAGGAACCACCCCATAAGATATCCGCAGGCGATGATATAATTCCCATTCATCTTGATATCCCAAATTACCAGCGACACTCTTCAGCTGTGCGGAGGAGACATGTGAGTTCGGACGACGGGACTTTAATATTCCTGAGTCTTCTCGCTTCTTCGTTAAGAAACACGACCCGAACGGGCTCTCGAGTGAGAGGATGTGATGTGATGTTGGCCTTCGCGGAACGGATCACGGACGAGGCGAAGATGGACCGATGCTTGCCGTATCTAGTCTCTCTTCTGGGCGACGAAAGTGTAATCGTGCAGGTGGCTGTGATTCGGACCATCACACAACTGGTTTGTGCAAACCCTGTCGTAAAATGAAGAATTGCAACCTAACAGTGAATACAGATGGAAATCGTCGAAGTTGCATCTCCTACCAATGCAGATCTCTTTCCCGAATATATCCTTCCCAAACTTGAATACTTTGCTGGAAGTGAGAGCACGTTAGTACGGGCTACGTATGCGTCGTGTCTTGCTTCGTTGGCCGATAGCGCCGCTCGGTTTCTCGACATGACCCAAGCGCTCCGGGCGGACGGTGTTTTACCCACACCAGACCCTGAAGCCGAAGCATCCAGCGATACTACATCGGCCCAAGCGCTTTTCGACATCGCACGGAGTACACTCGTGCGGTATTTCCAAGACCACGCAAAGCTGCTTTTGACCGATAGCGATTCCGCGGTGCGCCGCGCGTTCCTGAGGTCGGTGTCCAGGCTTTGTGTTTTCTTCGGAAGGGACAAAGCGAACGATATCATCCTGAGCCATCTTAATACCTATCTGAACGACAAGGATTGGATCCTGCGATGTGCGTTCTTCGAAACCATCACGGGAATCGCCACCTATCTGGGAAGCGTGGCTTTGGAGGAATACATCATGCCGTTGATGGTTCAGAGCTTGACCGACCCGGAGGAATTCGTTGTTGAGAAAGTACTGCGTTCGCTCGCCAGTATGGCGGAGCTGGGGTTGTTCCAGCGAAGTAAGATATGGGAGATGGTCGAGGTCGTGGGAAGATTCACGATGCATCCCAATATATGGATTCGGCAGGGCGCCGTCGGGTTTATCGCCGCCAGCACCAAGTGGCTGGCGCCAGCAGATATTCACTGCATCATATTCCCCCTTCTGACGCCGTTTTTGAGGACTAAGATGGTTGATGTCTCCGCCCTGAATCTAATGGAGAATCTCAAGAAGCCGGTATGTATTCCTCTCCTGCTTGCATCGCCCCCACCCGCCAGGGTGCTGATCCAATCTGCATCTTTCAGCTTTCACGAGGAGTATTTGAAATGGCAGTGAACTGGGCTGTACAAGCCCGAGATGGTCTTTTCTGGGCCAGCGCTCAGGGGCAACGCACGTTCGTGTTTGGGTCCGTGAGCGATTCGGTTCCGAAAATATCTACTAGAGATGCGCAGTCTCGAATCCCCAAGAACCAAGAGGATGAGGTCTGGCTGGGAAAACTCAGGAATATGGGAATGCCGCCGGACGACGAGTGGAAGATCGTGGTTCTGAGAGAATACATCTGGCGGATGGCTCAATCCAAACCGCGACTACTCTCCGATAGCGCAACATCATCGATAGGTGCAACAATATCACTACAGAACCTCAACATTACACCATATACCATCTTCTTTGACGAGGATGAGAGACTCTTCAAACTCCTGGCGCCGCGATCGGAGGATCCTTCGAGACCCCTCACAGTCGCTGATGCTCTTATGGATGCGTCGAAAACGATTGACAACCCTCTTAGGAAGTCGGCATCAAAGCTACATTTGAAGCGGATGGCGGAGGATATCCGCCGGCAACAACGGAACGTTGATGGTAGCGGAAGTCTGTCTGGTTCCGGGTCGACCACTCCCACTACCAATGTAGTCGATGTCAGCACTAAGGCTAAACCTTTGCAGACCCTCGCGGTCAGAATAAGTGCTACCGACAGCACACCGGTGACGCCCAGCTCTATGGAGGATAACCTGGTTTTGCGCCATAAGGGGAGCAAAAACAGTTTACTAAACAGAGGAATGGGTCCATCGAAGGCCCCGGCCGAAACGAGTACTGTGTCGGCTACCGCGACTGGAAAGGTAGGAGCACCGCTCCCGAAAGGTACCAACGGAGAGACTGCGATCACTACGTCTATGGAACCACAGTTCCCGTTTCGAGCTGCCCATTCGTACGATGGGAATGACCCGCATATTCTTCATCTCTTAGACACTATGTACCTGCAGAACTATCCAAGCGACATCGTCGAGTTCGGGCCAACAATTATTCCGGCCCAGAAACAACAACAGCCCATCAAAAAGAGCAACGGCCGTCTCGCTAGTGGCATGTGGAAACCAGAAGGCACTTTTGTCGCCTCGTTCGGAGAGCACACCGAGCCAATCAACCGAGTCGTGGTGGCACCCGACCATAACTTTTTCGTAACAGCATCAGATGATGGCACGGTTAAGATTTGGGACACGACGAGGTTGGAGAAGAACGTTGGATTCCGGGCGCGCCAATCATACAAACACGGCAATAACGTCAAAGTGAAGGCGCTCTGCTTTGTGGAGAACACTAGATGCTTTGTGTCTGGTGCCTCCGATGGCAGCGTCCATGTTGTTAAAGTCGAATTCTCCACCACGGCAGCCAAGTATGGCAAACTTCAGGTTATGAGAGAATTCCAGTTGCCTGGCTCACAGGAATACGCGGTCTGGATGGAACATTTCAAGGTAGACAGTGGCTCCATCCTTCTCATCGCCACAAATGCATCGAACATCTATGCGCTGGACTTGCGGACCATGCAGATCCTTTACACACTCAAGAATCCCGTCTACCACGGCACACCTACCTGCTTCTGCATAGACAAGAAGCGTATTTGGCTCGTTGTCGGCACCTCCCACGGGATTCTGGATCTATGGGACATCCGCTACCAGCTCCGCCTCAAAGCATGGGGCCTTCCCGGATCCACTCCCATCCACCGCCTCCAATCTCACCCTCTCAAAGGTCACAACCGTTGGGTCATCGTAGCCGGGGGTACAGGCCCCGGCGAACTTTCGGTCTGGGACTGTGAGAAAGCTGTCTGCAAAGAAGTCTACCGCGCGAGCTCCTCTAGCAGCAAGGACTGGTCTAAACCCTACGACGCCTGGAACGTCGATGAAGAATCACCAGAGACCATTCTCCAACGCTTCGCCACATCCCTCACTCATCTCGATACACCCACCTCTTCCACCCCACCAGACCGTGGCGTTCGAGCGTTCGTCGTGGAACCGGACTTCGGAGCCAACAGCGAGTCCCGCTCCGGTACGCCCGGGTTCATCATCGCCACCGGTGGCAACGATAGAAAAATTCGTTACTGGAACACGGCGCGCATCGAGAGTTCGACCATCATCTCGGGGCTCGAGGTCGACGAGGTGAAGCCGTCGTACGTCACCACACACCCATCTCAAGGACTCACCATCTTCTCTGAGAAGGCCTCGTACGGCGACACGGAATCCATCTCTTCCACCGGCTCCGGCGGGATTAAGGGTTTCCTGGGTGTCGGCGGGAGTTCTACCGCTGCCACCGTCGGCGGTAACGGTACCGTGCGGAAGAAGAGCTCTTCTTCGGGCAATAGTGGGAGATCGCCTAGGAGCACGGTAATCAGCCAGCAACAGCAGCAGTTGCTAAAGTCCCATCTGGATACGGCCACAGATGTGGCGTTCCTGGAAGTGCCGTACGGAATGGTCGTGAGCGTGGATAAGGGAGGGATGGTCTTTGTGTATCAGTGATTGTGATTTCTAGCGGGGAGGGGTGGCGTTTGGTTCTTATGCAGTGAGCTGGGGGGACAATTATTGAGTTCTGCGCGATCACGGATGGGATGAAATAGTAGTGCTTCTATGACTTGACCGTCCTATCAATTATACTCCCCCTTTTTTTAAGCCTTCTCTAGCAGTCCCTAACACGCCCCACCAGAGCGTATCAATCTATCATACTCATCTCACAGTAGCATTCCATCCCATCACAACAGTACAGCTCATCACACAAAAGACACATACCAGCAAGCGATGCACGGGGGCCAAATTTTTTTTCCAAAAAAGAAAAGAAAGTGGGTAACAAGATGCCAAACAAGACAGAGAACATCCACACACCATATTAACGGGAGAGAAAAAAGAAAAAGAAAAACACCTACAGGAAAAAAATAGATAAAAAAAACAGGACACAACGAATGGGGTTCGCTCGAAATTACTTAGCTCATTGTCCACAGATTGACGTTATTCATCATCCCAAAAGGTCGACATCCAGTCCCATCGCGTGCATGAAAAGATTCACGTTCTCACGTTTCTGCACACCGATCTCCGGCGGGAGGATCTTGCTCGCTTGGACGTTTTCCATTACACGGTCCCTATCGAATCGTGTCAGTCGATTGGCTACTCTCCCTGGGAGGCAAACACAAATGACACATACTTGACAGCCGACACCAGCGTCTGCTGCTGCAACATGTTTGCGCCGACCGCCATACTGGCAAGGAACTGCCAAACGTACTGGTCGTCCGAAAAGTTTCCATTCGGCGGAAAGCAGTTGTTCCAGTGACCATTGAGAGTGTTGAACAGCCGGTCGTAAACACCTTGCCACTCGTACAGCGCGTGGTCGTCCAGGTGACCGCTCTGCTTCAGGATCTCGGCACGGGAGAGGAACATGGTCAGGAATTGCAAGCCGATCTTGGTCATGCCCACTGGCTGCAGATCCACGCGGTCGAGCATGAGCTTGAGGAGACCGCAAACGATCTCGTAAGTCACTTCGTACATGTATCCGAGCAGTGGGGGAAGGACGTGGTTAGCGAAGACTTCTATCTCCTCGCGGTGTGCCGAGGGAAGCTGGGTCTCCTCGGGGCGGTAGATGCCGTTTTTGACGACGTCCAGGATGTCGAGATGGACGGCAATCATGGTGAGCACTGTTAGGCGCTGCTCCTGATCCAGATGACGGAAGATTCGTGGCATGGCGCGTTTCATCTTGGAGAAGGACAGAATGGCGATGAAGGGGTGCGTGTAATGCGAGCTGTTATTGAAGTCAGGGGTGTGCATGAATGAAAGCTGACAGAAAACCTTACGATAGATCGATCGGCTGGTGGATCTTGGTTTCCGAGTAGAGCTTGTTAGCCAATTGGTCACGCTTGTTTGACCACTCCAGATGCATCTCAGTCGGAGGTTGACCAGGCGGCAAGGCTGGTAGCTTGGACTGGTCTCGCTCGTGGATTTCCAGTTCCAACAGAGCATCGTAGACGTTCTCGATGGCTCGTAGTAGAGATTTTCTGTCAGCCAAAGATGGTTTCGCCTGGGGTACGATTAGCAAGAATAACACTTCATTCGGGTGTAACAAATAAGGTAGTACCTTTTTACCCAGGTCGACGCCACTCTCGGTCTTCTTGATGTTCAGCATTGGCCTCGGCGTCTTCACGTTGCTGAACGAAATCTTTCCTAGACTACCCTCCAGAACCAACTGATTGGCCTTTGGTCTCGCCTTGGCAGCAGCCACCGCACGTGCGACCTGCTGTTCCATACGCTGCAAGTGATTGTCCTGCCGTCTGTTTCCCCGGCCGCCGTGGCGAAAGAGGTAGGTTTGGGCAAATTGACTCAACGGCTGTTGCGGGTTTGACCGAGCCCGAATGGCGGAGTGGACTATATAATAGAAGTCTTCATTTACGTTGTCTTCTGCATTATTGATCGAGACGAGTTGTTGAAGCTGTATTCTCTGAATGAAGTTCTTGTCTTGAGGCGTCATCAAGCCGTTATACCGAGCCTGTAGGGATGAGTTAATAATTCAGACCGCAGGGATTGCGGATTCATCACATACGAGTAGCGCGATCTTGTGGTTTCTTTTCAACCGCTTGCTTTCCTCCTCCAGGTATCTCAGGCGATCAGCTTCCGACATTGTGTGTAGCTGCTGCGCAGACATGTGCGTAACCATTCCGAACTGATTACGTCCTTGGGAAAGACCAACAGGCTCCTGATCGCGCGGCGGCACTCTTTGCGGTTGCATCGGCGGCATCGGCGGCATCGGCGGTATCGGCGGCATCTGCACCGGTGACTGCCTGCCAATGGCACGATCCGTGTGCATTTGGTGGAGTTGCGCGGGCTGCTGCGTCTGATGCATTATCTGTTGCATGTGCGGAGGTAGTTGGTGTTGAGGGAATCCCCGTAGGTCCACAGGCGGTGGTACATACTGGGGGGCCTGGTGGCTGGGAGACGGTGTATGCTGGGGCAGCTGGTGCTGGAACTGGTGAATTGGCTGATTCGGAGGGACTTGTGACTGGCGGTGATGCTGTTGCTGTTGCTGTTTCTGGGGCGGCGGTTGGACCAATGGTGACTTTTGGCTCTTCGCCAGTATCTGAGCTTCCACTTCCTCCAGACTCATGAACTTTTTGCTCGTACCGGGGATCGCAGGCGCTGGAGCAGGCTGTGGCGCCGGCTCATTCTGGTGCTGCTGATACTGATGTTCCTGCTGCATTGGTACGGGAGAGGTTCCCCACAGAGACATATCTGGCACCAATGCCGGAAGCTGTCCAGCTTCAGTCAATGCCGACGGCTTGGGGGCAGCCGCTCGCTTTGTGGGTTGCTTCCTAGTGTTCGACCGAGTGTAGACTGCATGCTCTTCCTGGATGACATCGGCTACCTTCGCAGTGGCTCCGGCAAAGTCGAAGTCCCGATCTGAGAGTGTTCACGATTCTTAGCAAAACAGAGCCAAAAGATCTCCCGGCCTGTGGACGGCCTACCGGTGCTCGTTTCGCCAAAAGTGTCGTCATTGAAGGCATCGTCAGTCTCGTCGAGAGTATCGCCGAGGCCGTCGTAGGTATCCTCGAAATCAATGCTGCACCCAAAATTAGTCAGTACCGAACGAATCTAAGCTACTGTGCTATTAGGGGAAACCCAACCCATCCCCGTCATCGTCATCGACAGCATTTCCTTGCAATCCAGCGAATGGGTCCGGTGTCTCCCCGAATCCGGGTGCTCTGAAGGGATGACCTCGCTGGCGAGGATTTTCAGTCGGCTCGAAGCCAAAAAATGACATGCCCGATCAATCGAAAAGCAACGGCGTGACTGTGGGGTAATGGGCAAAGAAATGACAAAATATGCGAGGGTCAAATATTCGAGAATTTTTTCGGTCGAGAAGCTGAACGAATATGTGGAAGTTGGATTGTCTGGCGAACAACGGCAACGCGGGGGTTGATGCGTGGTGGGGGGTGATGGGACGCAGCCGGGTAAGATTCATAGCGACATCGCCCTGACGCTGAGCCTTATGCGGGCGCCCGCCGCGGCGTCCGCGCTGCCGGCCGCTGAAGACAACTGAGTGCCGCCATCAAGCATACATGACCCGAACAGCATATGTGGTTTAGTGCACAGGAGCTATGGCCAACTTATCTTTCGAGAAGCTCGAGCAATCCACAAACATTAGTTAACGAGCCAACTGGAATATTGACATACGACAGGCCGCACTGGCTGGCTAACAATGTATGTACCTTGAATTCCCGGTAAACATAGATAGCTTATCCCTGTTCTCCATCATGGCTTTTTTCGAACAAGTTGAGAGGAATATCCCGATCCATCCGCGTTGGCCTCTCCCTCCTTCGCGCTCCGGAGCGTGCGCTGTTTCAAGTGTTTGCCACTCCTGTCATCTTAACGATCACACTCGGCCACCCATCGGTACATAATCCACACGCCTTCCAGAAATGACCCCAGTAACGTCTCTCACGTGTGATGCTCACACATCGTCACTCGACTTGCCCATTTGGGCGCGATCGATTGTGGGGGCCGGAGCTGCTTCATTGGCTGGCGATATCAATCATGACGATGCACGCCACGCGGCTTCTTTCGGCTTCTTCCTCCAGAAGGGCGGCCGCGCTTCGGTATACGAGCCTCTCTTCTCTATTTAACGAACGGCCGTTGGATTTGGCCTATTATAGCAACTGCTGATATTTTGCCCTAGTGATACTTACAGAATCTACGAAAAAAGCAATCTGAAACTTCGTTCTTATATACATTATACATGCACCCACGCCAAAACAAATGATTCTCCTTGGTTTATACAAAGTATGTATGTGGAGCTCAGCCCAGCTTCTCGAGTACGGCTCAGCCCCCAACTAGATAGTAACTTCAGTACCTACCTCATAGTTGCTGCCTCACGGTTACTGCCTCTCGTTGAAAACCCAATATCCGAGAGTCCCTCCGCATCACGTCCTTCCTCCTACGACTATCCACTTCCGACCCTCCCGGAAGAGGGACACAAGAAATCTCTCATCACATCCTTCCACCACTCACCATCGCATTCCTCAGAACACCTCCGACCACCTCGTGCTCATGCGATAGGACAAAGCACACGCCAGATCCATCGCGAACACGTTTCCTCCACACCTTGACCGCAGCGACGACCTCGCTTCGTCGGTTGCAGCCAACAATCCCTCAACATGCCGACGCCACAGAACACCCGAACTCTGCGCTTCGCCCTACTGGCGTTCTTTGTATGTGATCGCAGCACTCGCCTTCCCGAGGCGCTCTTTTGTCGGTGCAGAGCAAGCTGACCAGAAACCGTTGTTGCCGCCGCCAGTCCCTCATCGTGCTGTACAAGATCTACTACAGCAACTACGACTCCAAGGTCCCCCTTCCGGATGTCAGTGAAATCCAGCGGTCGCAGCGGCTCGCCGCAGCCGCCGCGTCGCCGGGTACGGCCGTGAACACGCCTGCTGAATTACCGCCGGCCACCTTCCCCGGCGAGCGAGCGAATGCCACCTTCGTCACCCTCGCCCGCAACACCGATATCTGGGAGATCGCCAAATCGATCCGCATGGTCGAGGATCGCTTCAACCGCAAATTCCACTACGATTGGGTTTTTCTGAACGACCAGCCTTTCAATGATGACTTCAAAAAGGTCACTACTGCTCTGGTCAGCGGCAACGCGAAGTATGGTGAGATCCCGAAGAAGCACTGGAGCTTCCCCGATCACATCGATCAGGAGAAGGCCAAGCAGGTCCGGGAGGACATGGTATTTATCCGATAATCGTTCCGAAGCTGTACAACTGCTGACGGGATTCCCCATGCAGCATAAGAAGGGTGTCATCTACGGAGACTCGATCTCGTACCGCCACATGTGCCGCTTTGAGTCCGGCTTCTTCTTCCAGCAGGAGCTCATGCTCGACTACGAGTACTACTGGCGTGTCGAGCCGTCCATCGAGTTGTACTGCGATATCGACTACGACGTGTTCAAGTATATGAAGGAGAACAATAAGAACTACGGCTTTACCCTGTCGCTCTACGAATACATTGAGACCATCCCCACCCTTTGGAACAGTGTCAAGACCTTCATCAAGGAGCACCCCGAGCATATCGCCAAGGACAATGGAATGCAGTTTGTCAGTGATGACGGCGGAGCCAACTATAACCGCTGCCACTTCTGGTCTAACTTCGAGGTCGGGAATCTCAACTTCTGGCGTAGCCAGGCGTACACAGACTTCTTCAACAGGCTCGATCAGGATGGCGGTTTCTTCTACGAGAGATGGGGCGACGCACCTGTTCACAGTATCGCCGCTGCATTGCTCCTGCCCAAGGACGAGATCCACTTCTTCAACGATATCGGGTATGCTTGACGTCACTTCGTCGCTGTAGTCGAACCACTCACTGACCGATCGAAGCTACTACCACGTCCCCTTCACCCACTGCCCCACCTCCGAGGAGGAACGACTGAAGCTTAAATGCACCTGCGATCCCAAGAAAAACTTTGACTGGAAAGGTGGGCTACATACCATATCCCCGCCAACCCCCACGTAAATATGCTAATATTGGTGCGTTTCAGGTTATTCATGCACGTCGCGATTCTTCGAGATGAACGGCCTGGCGAAGCCGGAAGGATACGAGAAGCAAATGGGCTAAGGAAGGGCTTTCTTTTCGTTTATTCCATTTCATTGTTCTCGCTAAGGCTTTTTTCTACCTACATACTTCTTCTGAGATTTGATACGACGGGATTGTATCGGACATTACTAGGGATAGATGAGATGTCGCGGGCGAGCGGGAAAGCTTCTAAATCGTAAGGAAGGAGCAAAAAAAGTATGAGCTCTGATCACGCATGTTCT
>Ga0307512_10006758_pt1 | contig 11531 bp, 9 predicted proteins | sample 14_EM_MG_FD_200267 | JGI IMG/M metagenome (GOLD analysis project Ga0307512, IMG submission 200267) | Populus trichocarpa ectomycorrhiza microbial communities from riparian zone in the Pacific Northwest, United States - 14_EM | ecosystem: Host-associated > Plants > Roots > Unclassified | place... | reverse complement strand
GCGGGGGCGAGGACAGCCGCCGGCGGCAGCACCTGCAGCAGCGTGCGCAACCGCTCGTCGGGGGTGCCGGGGTCGATGGCGACGTAGTGTGCGCCGACGGCGAGAACGGCCAGGATGGCGACGACCTCGGACACGCCGCGGTCCAGGGCCAGCACCACAGGGTCGCCCTCCGCGATGCCGGCGCGGGTCAGCGCGGCGGCCTGGGCGGCCACGGCCCGGACCAGCTCGGCATAGGTCAGGGTGGTGCCCTGGTCGTGTACGGCCCGGGCGTGCGGGTGCGTGCGGGCGGTGGCCAGCACCAGGGACCACAGGTCGCTGTCGGCGACCTCCGGCGGCAGTCGGGGCCCTTCGCGCAGTGCGTCCAGGCGGGCCCGCTGGGCAGAGGAGATGGACCTGACCTCGGCCAGCGGAGCGGCGGACCGCTCGGCCAGCTCCACGAGGGTCCACTCGACGGCGTCCAGGAAATGGAAGGCTTCGTCGGGCAGGAACGCCCCGTGTGCGTATTCGAGGACCAGCCGCGGCTCGTCACCCGTGCGCTGAACGTACAGGGTGGCGTCGAAGGGCGCGCCGTGGCAGTGCCCCTCGCAAAGGCGGAGGGTCACGTCGCCCCGTCGAACCCGCTCCGGTATCAGGCCGTCGTGAGCGCCGAGGACGAACTGCACCAGCGGGTTGCGCCGACGGTCGTGCTGGACGCCGAGGGCCGGGACGAGGTCCTCGATGGGGACGTGGGAGGCGGCGACGGCATCGCCGAGCGCGTGGGATGTGGCCATGACGTACTCGGAGACGGTCGCCGTGTCGTCCAGGACACAGTGGACGGGGACGAGTTGGGAGCAGGGTGCGAGCACGTCGCGTGCGGCGGGATCCCAGCGCCCGGCGACGGGCACGCCGACGAGGAGCTCGGCCACCCCGGTGCGGCGGCCCAGGACCAGGGCGTAGGCGGCGAGCAACACGGCGGTGCTGGTCGTCTCGGTCGTCCGGGCGAGGTGCCGCCAGGCCCGGGTCGCGGCCGGGCCGACTGCGGCGGGCAGCCGGTCCCCGACCGCCTCCCAGCGGGCGGGGCGCCGCGCGTCGGTGGGGAGTTCGAGTACGTGGGGCACTCGGCGCAGCTGGTCGGCTCGGACCCGCAGCGTTTCCCGCCATACGGGAGTGGCGGCGCGCGCACGGTGCGCCGCGAGCACACTTTCCGGACTCGACGCCGCGGCCGGCAGCGGCTGTCCGGCGAGAATTGCCGCCAGGTCGTCGAAGAGCACGCCGAACGACCACGCGTCCAGCAGCGCGTGGTGAGCCAGAACGGACACCAGCAGACGGTCGGCGGCGCCGGACCGGGTGACGGTGGTGACCGCGTAGTGGACCGGGGGGCGCTCGTACGGCGATAGGAGGGCCTCGCTCGCGCCAGCCAGCTGCGTGTGCACGACGGCGACCGGGTCCGTTCCGTCGGGCGCTCGCAGAGTCTGGTGCCGGATGGAGGGCCTGGCGTACGGCAGGACCCGGCGGCCGATCCTGCCGGTGTCGGGGGCGGCTGGGACGAAGACGGTACGCAGGCCTTCGTGCCGCTCTACCAGGGCAGTCAGCGCAGAGGCCAGCGCGGCGGCGGGGGCACCGTCCACTTCGGCGGTGAACAGCAGATGGTAGGCGGAGCCGTGAGTGAGCTCCTCGACGCTCAGCATGCCGGTCTGGCCGGGCAGCGGCGCCCGCACCGCCGCCGGTTCGGTGACCGGGTCCGGCGGCGTGGCAGGGGGGAAGGGGGTGGCGGCACGCAGCACCGTGCCGAGGGGCTCCCGGCCCAGTACCCGGTGCAGGGGGAGGTCGGCGCCGGTCCGGGCAGCCTCGCCGACGAGCCGTACGGCCTGCAGGGACGAGCCGCCCAGTGCGGTGAAGGACCTGCGGTCGCAGCGGTCCCGCGCTGCTGCCGCTGGCAGCCCCAGGACATCGGCCGCCAGCGGCAGCAGTGATTCGAGTCCGGCGGTGGCGGTGGTGGCGGTCATCGCGGAGCAGCTTCGCCGGTGCGTGCGCGGCGACCGGTGGCGAGTTCGGTGAGCAGCGCCGCCGCCCTGTCCAGCAACTCCCGTACCGTCTGCTCGGTGTAGTGGTCCTTGCTGTACCGCACCGTTAGCAGCAACCGGTCGGCGACCACGTCACCCTCCACGTTCAGCACCCAGGGTTCCTGCTGCCGTGCCGATCTGCGGCTGCCGCCTGCCGCGTCGGCCGGGCGCAACCAGCGGCCGGTACGGTCGTTGACCTGGTTCATCCGGCTGCGGAAGTTCAGCCGGATCCCGCTGCCACGCAGGACGTCCGGGCTGGCCACACCGCTGTTCAGCGCGGGGTGCCCGGCGTACCGCAGGGCGTCGAAGCCGAACGTGGCCGGCGGTACGGCCGCGAGGTCGGCGAGGGCGTCCGCCTGCCAGGACGAGCGCGGACCGGCGTGGATCACCACGGGATAGGTGGACTGCAGGTAGCCGAGCGCGGTCGTGATGTCGTGACCGCCGGGGACTCCGTCCCGGCCGTGGTGGTAGGTGTCTACGCTGACCGCGGGCAGGCCGAACCGCTCGGCCACGGAGCGCGCGACGGCGGCCAGCACGAGCAGGCCGACGGAGTGGCCGAGGTCCCCGGCCGCGGTGTGCAGGGCGGCGGTGTACTGCTCGCCGAGGCCGGCCGTGGCGGCGGTGGCCGTCGACAGCGGGCCGGGGCCCGAGGTGTCGGTGCGCACGGGGGGTATGTCGGCCAGACCGAGAGCTCGCCACCGCAGCGCGTCCTCGTCGGCGTGCGGGGAGGCAAGCCATGCCGCCAGGTCGGTGGCGAGGTCGCGGGGCTGGGCGGCGGGGAGGCCGGTGTTCCGGCCGGTGAGGGCGTCCTCCAGTTCGTCGGCCAGCATTGTCAGGGAGTAGCCGTCCACCGTGAGGTGGTGCACGGCGATCTGGAGGCAGCGCTGCCGGGGCAGCCAGAGGGCGTTGAACACCCGGCCCTCGGCGAGCCGGTGGCCGTGTACGGCCTGTTCGAAGGCCTCGGCGAGTCCCGCGCTGTCGGTGTCCACGGTGGCGAACTGCCCGTCCGGAGCCTGGGGAAGGACCTCGGCGACCGGACCCTCGGGCCGGTCGAGGAGGTAGCGGGTGCGCAGCGCCTCGTGCCGCTCGGTGAGCCGGCGCACGGCCGCCTCGATCCGATCGGCGTCCACCTTGTCGCCGTTCGATGTGGTCTCGGGAATCTCGAAGACCCAGACGAAACCGAAGTGGTCGGGGTCGGTGAAGGCATTGGAAATCCAGCGTGACTGGCATGGCAGCAGCGGCGTGGGCCCGCCCGCTGGCCGGGCGACCGGCCGGTGCGCGATGTTGTTGTCCGCTCGCAGGCGGGCGAGGATGCCCGCGAAGGTGCGGCCGTGGAGGAAGTCGACCGGTGCCGCCGTGATCCCCGCTTTGCGTAACTGGGTGACGCTACGCACCATCAGCAGGGAGTCTCCGCCGGCGGCGAAGAAGTCGGCGTCCCGGCCCGAGGGCGGCTTGCCCAGCGCCGCCTCCCAGACGTCGGCGAACAGCGTGGCGAGGGCCTTCGGCCCGGAGTTGATGGCTTCCGTCATGGTGACGAGGTCCTTTCGTTGCGGTCCCGTGCCGGCCCTGAGACGGCGGGGCGGTCAACTCGCCGGCGGGATGGCGCTCTTGGTTTCGGGGACTGTCTCGGTGGTGTCCGGCTCGGCCGATGTGCGCACCAGCCGCGCCGACATCAGACAGCCGACTGCGAGCAGCGCGGCCAGAACGAACCAGGCCAGGTCCGCGTTGGCGGTGATCAGGGCGATGACCAGGGCCGGGCCGAGCGCCTCCTGGGCGGAGTAGCTCAGCCCGAACAGCGACAGGTAGCGGCCGCGCAGCCGCTCCGGCGCGAGGGTCATGGACACGGTCCATTCGCCGACCGCGCCGAACAGCTCCGTCAGGGTGTGGGCGAGGACCGCCAGCACCAGCAGGCCGATCACCACGGCCGTCGCGTCGCCGGTGCGATGCGCGGCCCAGTAACCGGCTGCGGCCAGCACGAACAGGGCGGCGGCCGTGCGATAGACGCGCGGCGCCTGGGTGAGGGAGGTACAGCTCTTGGCCGTGCGCATCTGCAGGAGTACGACCAGCACGGTGTTGAAGGTGAACAGTAGGCCGACGAGGCCGGCGGGGGCGCTCGTCTTCTCGTACACCCACAGCGGCATGCCGATGGTGAACGTGGTCGAGTACGTCAGGACGAGGACGTTCAGCACCGCGAGACCCACATACCGCCGGTCGGCCAGTACCTGCCGGTAGCCGGCGCGCGGTCCGCCCGCTTCCCGGGGTTGCTGCGGCCGGATAGGTCGGATGACGGGGATCGTGAGCACGAGGGCGATGGCCCCGGCGTAGGAGACGGCATTGAGGACGAGCACCGCGTAGTAGCCGGTGTGCGAGCCGACGGCCAGGACGGCCGCGGTGACCAGGCCGCCGACCCCGAACCCGACGTTGAGCACGGCCCGTTGGAAGGCCATGAGAGGCACCTGGTCCTCGGCGTCGGCAATGGTGGTGAGGAACACCTTCCGGGCCGGGTTGACCATGCGGTCAGCCACGTGCGCGACGCTCGCCACGATGACGAAGCCACCCCAGTCGCTGACGGCGAGGTAGCCGACGTACGCTGCGGCGCCCGCGGCCCAGCAGCAGACCATGACCTTGCGCGCGCCGAACCGGTCGATCAGCGTGCCGGACAAGGGGGTGGCGACACTCCCCATGAGTCCGGCAATGCCGAGGCCGGCTCCCACAGAGCCGGCGCTCAGACCGACCACGACGGTGAAGTAAAGGACGGATATCGGCAGGAACATGCCCGTGCCGACGGCGTCGACCACCGCGACCAGAGCCCAGCGCTTCGCCGCGGGTGCGTCGGGCACACCTGCGCGGCGTGCTGCCGCACGCTGCAGCGCTTGCCTCCTGGTCATGCAGCTCTCCCTAGGATGGTCGATATGGACACCCGGTGGATCACGGAGTACGCAGGTCCAGCAACGTCTGCCACAGGTTGGTGATCTGCCCAGGTAGCGGTGCGTGCTCCGAATCGCAGGCCTGTTCGGCAAGTTGCTCGGCGTACGGGAGAAGGTCGAGGCCGATCGCCGCGGACAGGCGGCGCAGATCCTTGCCGGCGCAGACGTCGGCGTACTCCACGACGGTGCACCGGGCGGGGTCGCGGGTGACAGGGTGCGCCAGCCACGGCCGGTGCCAGGCGGCCCACTTCTCCAGCGCGTCCCGCCACGTGTCGGGCCGCCAGGGCCGGTCGCCGGTCCACCGCAGCATGGAGCGGGCGGCCGCGGCCGGGTGGCGGACGAGCAGGACCCAGTGGGCGTCGGGCAGAGTGTCGTTGAGCTGGTCGAGTTCCAACAGGTACTCGTTGTACTTGTCGCCGTAGCGGGTGGCGCCCGCGTACGCGTCTCGCACCAGCTGCCTGCGCAGCACGAGCGCGTCGGTGACAAGGCCGTTGGCCACATCGACGGCGGCAGCGCGCAGGACCTTCTCGACCGTCTCCAGCCACTGTTCGCTGTACCGACCGTAGGGGGGCTTGCGGTGCAGGGCGTGCAGGATCTCGTCTACGCGCAGGTGACGGCCCTGTACATCAGCCTGGGTGCACCAGCGGTGCATGAGGTAGGGCAGTTTGCCGTTGATGGTGAACCCGCCTCCGACGTCGGCGAAGGCGTGGTCGAGCACCCCGGCGAGGGCGGTGGTTCCCGATCGCTGCGCGCCGAGCAGCACGACCGGGGCGGCCGCGGGACTCATGAGGACTCCACCGGGCGTGCGGGGAGCTTTTCGCACCAGTCGCGCAGCCGCTGCATGCACTCGACGCTGGCCGCGAAACCGTCTCGGGAGAAGTCCCCGCCCCACGGCCGGTCACGGTTGGCGGGCGAGAGAATCCGGCCGTGGCGCCAGTGCGTCTCCAGGCTCAGGAAGCCGGTGTAGCCGTCCTCGGCCAGTTGGGCGAGCATCGTCGGCCAGTCCAGGTCGCCGTCGCCCAGCCTGACGTAACCGTTGGTGCCGTCCGGGTCCTTGACGTGTACGTGCCGGATGAGATGGTTTCCCAGCAGGTAATCGGAGGGATAACGCGCCGGCCCCCACCCACCGCGTACGGCGTTGGCAGGGTCCCAGAGAACGCCGACGTTGTCGCGGCCCAGTGCATCCAGGAAGTCGAGGACGTCCCGCATGTGCGGAGTGTTGCTGCGCGACTCGGTCTCCAGAACGAGCGGGACGCCGAGGTCCAGGCCTGCCAGGAGCCCGCAGACAATCTTGGCCGCGCGCCGTGGCTCGGGAGCGTGGTCGACGTCCGCGAAGAAGCTGAAGATGCGCGCATGGGGTGCGGCGAGGCGCACGGCACGCCGGCAAGACTCCACCACCACCTCGCGGGCCTCGGCGAGGTGATCGTCCGTTGTGGGCAGCGGGCCTTTGAAGATCGGCGGCGCAAACCCCGCAACGGCCAGTCCGCGCTCGTCCAGAAGGTCGCGCATGCGGTCGATCTGGTCGTCGCTGAGTTCGTGGGGAGGTGTTTCGTCGTACGACCGCACCTCGACCCCGGCGAATCCGAGCTGGGCGGCGGTGTCGGCGACCAGGGTGGGGTTTTGGGAGAGCTCGTCACCGATGACGGCAAGTTTCATGGGCGTACTGCTCCTAGCTCGGACGGCTATGGCGGGGCGGAAGATCCGGAGATGACGGGGGCCCTTGGGCAGGCAATGGCTCGGGGTCGACGGTGTCTGGAACCGCCGCGTGCTATGCGCCGTGTAGGGGCAGTGCGGCGGCGAGCACGGCAAGATCGGCGTCGGGCGTGCCGGCGCATGACTCGATGGTCACGGCTCTCAGGGGGCCGAGGTCCAGCAGGTACGACAGGTCGTGCGGGGCAAGCGGGCGGTGCCGGGTACCTTGAGCGGTGCGCCGGAAGCCCTTGACCTGGGCCGCGCGCACGAAGGGTGCTAGTGCGCGCAGTTGGGCCCGGTCCGCGCCGCCGATCTCGGCCAGGCCGAGGAGGTCGACGAGGACGCCGACGCCGGTGCGCTCGGCGATGTCGATCAGACCGGACACGTCCGGGCCGCCGGCGTGGGTCTCCACCCACGGCTGGAGGCGGGCCTCGGTGGCTGCGGCGAGCTGCTCGGCCACCAGAGCAGGGTCGGGGTGTTCGACGCAGAACACCTTGACCGGGTACTCCGCCGGCAGCGGTTCCTCCGCGGCGGGCCAATGCGCGGGATCGCCCAGGCGCCATCCGACGCCGACGAAGAAGACCTCGGCGCCGGTACGCCGTATCCGGTCGATGCCCGGCCGTACGCCGTCGCGTTCCCAGCTGTGCCCCTTGCCGATGCGAAGGTCGACACCGGTCCCGCCAGCGAGCAGCACAGCTCGGGCCAGTTCCTCGGGCCCGGCCCCGGGCAGGGTGCCGGACGAGTAGCCGAGCGGCGGACGCGCGCGGGTCGGGGCGCGCGCGGAGCGGGTGCCGGTCATGCCGTCACCCGGGTTGTCGTACCGACGTGAGTGCCCAGGAGGCCGTCGAGGACCGCGACCACGCCGGTGCTGCGGTCCAGTCGGGACAGGTCGGGGGCCGGGCCGCCGCGGAGCGCGTCGGCGAGTTCGCGGTAGACGTCCTGGCGCAGGTCGGCCGCCGGGCGGGCCGGTGCGGTGAGCGCTCGGCCGTCGAGTTCGCCCGCGGTCGCGCCCGCGCGGATCTCAGCCCAGTCGCGCCGCCCCAGCACAGTGAGCTGCTCGAAGCGGGCGGACGCCCGGCAGGTCATGGTGACGGTGAGTCGCGCACCCGAGCGGAAGGTGATGTGGCCACACAACTCGGTGTCGATGCCGGCGGCGGCGTCGGTCCTGGACAAGGGGGTGACGTCGACGGGTTCGCCGAGTAGCTGGCAGGCCAGGTCGAGGTAGTGGGCCCCGAGGTGGACGCTCACCCCGCCGACCGCCGTCTCCGGTTCGGCACGCCAGCCTTCCCGGTAGTGGGCGTCGGAGCGCGGACGGGAGATGAGTAGAGTGCCCACCGCGTCCGCGAACCGCTCCGGTGTCTTGCCCCGCAGCTGCTCGGGCAGGGCGAAGCGATGCTGGAACATCACCGTGCTGAACAGCCCCGCACGTGCCACGGCGTCGAGGATTCCGCGCAGCTCCGGGGGCGACCGCGCTGGCAGTTTCTCCAGTATCAAATGCTTGCCCGCGGCGACGGCGTCCGCGAGGACCGCCGGGCGGTGCCCTGGAGGGAGGCAGACGGCCACAACGCCCACCGCCGGGTCGGCCAGCACCTCCTGCCGCGGGCGAACGGGCAGACCCGCCTCCCGGGCCCGCCGGGCCGCCGCAGAGTCGGTCTCCACCACGGCGGCCAGCCGTACGCCGGGCAGCGCCTGGACGGCGGTGACGTGCTGTCTGCCGGCGTTGCCGAACCCGATAACAGCGATTCCGATGCCGCCCGCTTCCGCCTTCACTGCCTCGCCCCCCGTGTCAAGCCGTGTCCGGCTTCGATGGCCATGTCAGGTGCCGGCCGGGAGCAAGGGGGGCGGACACCACAGTCTCGCGGCGGTGCGGCCGAGGTAGTCCGCCGCACCGTCACCCGGCAGCGCACGGGCCACCTCCCGGGCATAGCTGACGAGTTGGGCATAACCGCGGTCGTGGGTGTGCGGGTAGTCGGAGCCCCAGACGAGATGGTCCGCGCCGAAGCACCGGCCCAACGCACGCAGGAGGGGCTCGGGGGCGGCACCGTCGCCCACTCCGTACAGGTTCATGGTGGAGACCTTCACGTACAGGTTGTCGTGTGCTCCGACCTCGAACAGCGGCGCCGCGCCTTTGCCTTCAGGCCCGTCGCCGAACTCGACGAATCCGCAATGGTCAAGGATCAGCGCGACTCCGGGGAAGCGCTCGAGCAGGGCCGGCAACTGCGGCAGCTGATCAGAGGTGACCCGGACCAGGACCGGGACGCCGAGTTCCTCCGCGCACTCCAGCAGGGGGTGGCAGCGGATGTCGATGGAGTCCGACCGGGTCGCCAGGTTCAACCGGACACCGGCCAGCCCTTGGTCGCGGACCAGTCGGAGTAGGGCGGCGCGAGAGGCGTCCGGTTCACCGAGATCGACTACGCCCACGCCCCGCAGGCGGGCCGGGTAAGCTTTGCAGCTGTCGGCGAGATAGCCATTATCGTTGCCGTACACCTGGATCGGCTGGACCAGAATCGTCCATTCAACGCCGGCCTCGTCCATGAAGGCCAGCAATTCTTCCGCCGTGACAGGATGGGTTCTGTACCAGAAACCCTCGTCTTCCGGTCGGTAAAGTAATGGATACCGAGAACCGTTCCTCGCGACCACGTGCACATGCGAATCGACAACCACTGTCTACCGCCCCCGTTGAGCCGTGGCGTGTCTGCCAACGTCTTTGCTACCACAAGAATTTTGTAACGTCAATGTAAAGATTCGCGGTGACAATCCTCTCGATCCACTCATAGCTGCGTCAATCGGTCTATAGCTCTCATAGAGGGGCGCCACTCTTGACATGGGCTCGCCCGTGGTCACACGATTCCGGTGTGGCTGATACGCAGAGCAGTTCGTCCGAAGCTCGTGCCCGCGCCGCCGCCGGCGTCCTTTTCTTCGACGAGCAGGGCCGTATCATGCTCGTCGAACCGACTAACAGAGACGACAATTTTCTCGGCATTCCGGGCGGCTATGTAGCGCCGGGAGAATCTCCATACGAAACGGCTGTACGCCTGGTGAAAAAAGAACTGGGGACCGACCTCCCGGTGGGCCGCCTCCTCGTTGTCGACTGGGCTCCCTCCGGTGACGACGAGAAGATCGTCTTCGTCTTCGAAGGGGCCGTGCTCGGTGCCGAAACGCAGGCGAAAATCAGGCTGAACCCGGATTCTGCGTCTGGGTTTTCGTTCTACGAGCCGGAGCGTGCATCGGATCCCGAGATGCTTATGACCCGGCTCATCAGGCGGATCGAGGCGGCGGTGCCCGCCCGTGCCGCACAGCGGATCGCATATCTGGAGCACGGCGAGCCGCTGGCCGGGTAGCGCAGCTCAGCGCATCCCCCATAGGCCCTTGACCAGGACGGAAGTGCCGCCGGTCAGCGCCAGGGCGAGGATGAGTCGCCGGATCCACTGTTCCGGAACTCTCGGCCCGAGTGCCCTGCCGATGAGGGCGCCCGTCGCCAGGGCGGCCGTAGCCACCGTCCATGTCGTCCCGCTCAGCTTCGGCGCGCCGTTGGCGGCAACCGAAAACACGTTGACCAGGATTCCGTAAAATTGAGCGTTCGGCACGAATTCTCGCATCGGCCAGCCCGCGTTCAATGCGTACAGGGAGTACGGCGGCCCACCCACGCCGGCTGCAGAATTCATAAATCCACCCAACGCGCCGGCGGTCACCGCCCCCTTGGTTCCGCGCAGGAAGGATATGCGCACGCCGCCCACCATCAATACCACGGCGGCGGTCACGAGAATGCCGACGACCGTCAGTAGTGCGGGTTCGGGAAGTCGGGCCGCTACCCAGGAACCCGCAGGCGCGGTGCACGCGGAGGCGATCACCAGGGGAATCATTTCGCCGAGCTTCACGTGCCGCCAACCCGTAGTGAGCCCGATGATGCTGATGACGCCCGCCGCGCAATTCGCGAGCACCACTCCCTGGGTTGGCCCGAGTACCAGGACGAGCGCGGGCACAGCGATGAGCGCGAATCCCATTCCGGTGAGCCATTGCATGGATGCGCCCAGCACAATTATGCCGCCCACCAGCAGCTCCGCTGCCCCAGCGCTGGCCACAGAAGACTCCTCCGATAGCCGGAACGATCGCCGCTATCCTCTCCACCGGCGCCGGGGAATGCAACCCTCATCTATGACGGGGTCAAACCGTCGTTGACGATTTCTGGTAACTGTTCAGGTCACTTGAGTTCGTGGTTTGGGCCGCCGATCCGGGGCGTGGCGGCCACCGTGGGATGATCTTTGGTGTGGTGGTTTGTCGGGTGGTGAGACAGGGCCATTACGTGTTCGATAGGCCGCCGCTTGAGCTGCGGTCATGCGACGTGATTGACCTCTGTGGTGCCGGTCCGGGCGGGTGAGGCCGCCTAGCGGTAGTTTGTCGTCTTCATGATGATAGGTAGAAATTCAGCCCATGGCCTTGTCGGTGGGCGGGCCCCTCTCTCCGGAGTCGTCGTCTGACGGTTCCGGAGAAGTAGTTGTGGTGTCGTTTGTGGATGGTGGGTCGAACCAGGTGTCCAAGCAGAACCAGAACGCGCAGTGGACCAGGGTTTGGTGGCGGCGGAGCGCGGTGGCGGAGCGGACTTGGAAGTCGGCCCAGCCGAGTTCGTCCTTGACCTGTTTGTAGCTTTGCTCGATCCAGTGTCGGACCCCGTACCAGGTTGCCTTTGTCGGACAGGGTGTGCGGATCGGTGGTGGCAACCACCAGACGGATGCGCCCGTCGGGACCCCACCAGCCGAGGTGGGGCGCCACCCAGCTGCGGCAAACTTGAGCGATGTCCTCAACAGACGGCGCCGTAGTCGAACCGCCAACGGAATGGGTGCAGGTGTGGTTCCCGATGTCCGGCGGGCCA
>Ga0307512_10006755_pt1 | contig 11535 bp, 14 predicted proteins | sample 14_EM_MG_FD_200267 | JGI IMG/M metagenome (GOLD analysis project Ga0307512, IMG submission 200267) | Populus trichocarpa ectomycorrhiza microbial communities from riparian zone in the Pacific Northwest, United States - 14_EM | ecosystem: Host-associated > Plants > Roots > Unclassified | place... | reverse complement strand
GTGTCGGAGATGAGTTTCGAATCGATCTCATCACCTACTCTTGCATGCATCAGAATTTGTTAATGAGGGTTCAGAGTTTACGTACCTTGTTACCGGCAGCGAATTAGCTGGGCATGTCGGAGGAATGGAAAGAAACGAGGGAAGAAAGCTGCGACTGTGACGCCGCGTTGGTCCGTGATAGTCCCCCTCGTCGGCAATCTTTCCCCAATGGTTGCTCTGCTCGCTGAGCTCTTACCATTTTTGAACTCACCGAGGGGGCACATTCATCGAGATGCGCCCCCTCTAGTGTCGAAACGATAGTTTCGACTATTCCTGCACACGTCAGAAATTGATTGTCTGGGATCGGCGTTACGTACTATAAGCAGATAATTAGGTGTCGGAGATGAGTTTCGAATCGATCTCATCACCTACTCTTGCATGCATCAGAATTTGTTAATGAGGGTTCAGAGTTTACGTACCTTGTTACCGGCAGCGAATTAGCTGGGCATGTTGGAGGAATGGAAAGAAACGAGGGAAGAAACAAGGTCGCACACATTATATAGTGTTCGAGCACGCTAGCGCCTTGGCATCGGCGGCTCTTGCCCGGTGAAACTCGGAGAAACAAACAGAATCTTCCCGCTGCTTTGAGCCGTCCGCGGAACGGGCAATCGCTCGAACATGAGACCTTTGATGGCGGTCAGCTGTATGGAGGACGGCAGACTGATCGCCGCCTCAGAAGACGGTCTCTCGTCATAACAAACTCTCTATTGGAATTCCCTGGTATGTATTTTTGTTTTGTCAAGGGAAATCTGTCCCCAGATTCCTTACTCCTCAGCACCCAGCTCCTCCCACCACATGTACAATGGCCCTCGGAGCCGGTTCCGGACCTACTCCCGATTATCGCACACCATTGTCCAATCTACCCATAAGGGCCTCGTTCAAGTCCAGAACCACTGGGTCAAGGCCCTACACCTTCCGACCTTTCGATACTCTCTCCCCAGCCTGCTGCATCCTCTCCTCTTCCATTCTGCTCCCCCCCGGAGTTCCCATTTCTGAAGCTTCATTGTCTTCCCCCAGCCCGGACAGGGACGAACCTCTCTATAGTGGGCTTTGGTAGAGTATATTATGAACTTACTTCTACCGATGCGGCTCCGAGAGCTAGAGTCTCACTGGCACTTCGCCAGCACCCAAAAGACAAGTCGCTCCGTTTAGGTTCTGCTCTTCATCTGCTCCAGTTTGGGAAGTTGACATTGACTAGGTGCTCTACCTAAGATCGATCTTACACCATCGCCCGCTACTCACACCAACTTTCCGAGGAATTCCAAGGCCATGCGTTGGCGTACCAGCTGTTCCGTTCATTTTGGCTTCAGATACGAATGTTGAGTGAGTGTCCGCTCTTTCTGACCGCAGATAGGGAGTATCGACTGACTGACGAAGACGAGCACAGTGAGCACTGACGGACGTCGTTATGTAGCAGTGACAGACCTGCGCCGCGACGGGTCCTTCGTTCGAAACCCAGAGACTACTACTGCGCACGGTACAACTTCGTCGGTTCCTGTCAATCTAAGAGGACCAGTGGCAGGAGATGGCGACTATGGGAAGAAGAGTGAACTCCAGCGGGAGTTCTCGGTGCTCTGCCCTTGTTGCGCATTTGCCGGCGTGTTATTTAGAGACTCGCCCTCCAGGCCCGCCGTTACTGGTTGCCTGAACAGACCCAGCGGGCAGAAACTCAATCAGATCCGAACACGAGCAGGGCACGACCGATGCCTCTTGTCATGGGTCATCGTTGTCTTTCGGATAGGACCTGCAGCAAGCAACTGTCGAAGGGGCGAGGAGAGGGCAAACGCTTCAACGAGCAAACGCCGGGGACAAAGGCGGCCGCACGCTGAACCACCTGACGTCAAACGGGCAATAGAGGCGGCAGACACTGGAGAAGCTTTTTTTTTGTTCATTCATACTCGCATTGGACCTATATAGATCATGACGGCGTACATTTTGGCCGGTTTTCCTGTCCACAGTCCGCGCGGTGGCGGCACGTTGCAAGCTCCCCCTTCGCCCTCCGCCCAGGCCTGTCCCTAGAGAAATAACGGTGCGTACCAGGAATCACAAAGGAAAGCAGCAAAGGAAAAACGCGCCCATCCCCGACTCCTCGCCCGCCGATGCTATGAAGGGGTGTGGGTAGGAACAGCGGCAGTTCCTCCCCGGCCCCCAGTTCCCCCACGGCGCCCAGCTCCTCCGCCTCTGCCTCTCGTTCCTCTTCCTGCTCCCGGCGTTCCCGGAGCTCACACTCTGACACCTGACTCCCGGCGTCCTTCTCTTCCAGAGGTGGCACCAGCCTTCCCGCATCTGTTGAGGTGAGGAATTCCAGCATCGCCTGCCCACACCTCCTGTCGGTGAGAAGGTCCGCGGATCTTCCACCGGCTCATCCACTTCCCGGTCTCCTTCTGCACCTCTGCCCGCAGAATCTTCTGCTGCAATTGTCTACTCCGGACACACCTTGAACAGGTGGTCTCTCGTTTGCGAGGGGTACAGACACCACCAGCACTGGGCATGGGACGAACCTTCGCCCAGTGCAGGTACTGTTCGGTGCGGGCGTGCCCCGTCTTCAGCTGGTAGTACCTCGAGACAAGCCTCTTGGTGCTGCCGGCCCACCGCGCCATCAGGCTTTTGGCTCTTTGGCATGCGGTACTTCGCCTTAGAGATGCGCCCCCTGGCCCATGACCGCGCCTCAGTCCACTTCTTCTCCGAGATTTCCCGCTTGAGGTTTGCGAGGGATCGGGGTAGCGACCCTGGGTACTCCACCCCGCGGGTGCCAGGCTTCTCCGCTGCAATCTTTGCCCACTCATCGGCCTTCTCGTTGCCGGCTATACCTTCGTGAGCCGGGCACCACCGGACCTCAATGGTGATGCCTGGCCTGGCCCTGCGCAGCGTGGCGATGTGTTTTCGTGCCTGGATTGCGTACTGCTGTCCAGGGCCAGGTTCCTCTGATGCCATCCGTCTGATGGCCGCTTGAGCGTCAGTGAAGATTGTCACACGTTCCGGGACGTATTCTCCTGACACCGATTCCAGCGCGCGGGCAAGAGCGGCGCATTCCGCATCGTAGGCCTCTGGTTGTGGCCCATGTGGTGCTTGATGCCCTCCCAGGTCTGTCCGTTCTTCCACACCACTGCGTATCCGGCAGCTCCGTCCTCCATCCGTGATGACGCTGGAGGAGCGAATGCCGGGCGGAAGGCAGAGGCGGGCGAACGCCGGACAGAGAACAGAGGAGCGGGCGAACGCCGGACGAGCATACGCCGACCGAGAACGGAGGCGGGCGGACGCCGGACGAGCGAACGCCGGTGACGGAGACGAGGACGGCCGTGAGGAGGAAGATCGGGCGACCGCTCAAGGAGCGATCGCCATGAACGAAAGGAACAGAGATGGAGAAGCATCTTGATTTGTAGGATAGGATAACAAGTTATACAAGCCATACAAGAGGTTGCATGAGAGAGAAAGGAGAAGAACAGACAACTCGCAGAGAAAAGCCCTCCTTATATACATGAATACTCACACTCATACTCGTGCTCTCTCATGTACTCGCACGCGTACACACTTCTCATGTAACAGAACACAGTAACCCTTTCCCAGTGGTCCACAACACCGCCGGGGCATTCCCGTAGTTCCAGATCAACCATCCGAACGTTGAGACGCTCTCTCCACTTTCTTCCAGTGGGGCTAAGTAATCAAGTAGTGCCCCCGAGTGGGAGCCTCGGCAAAAGATCTTGTGGGCAGAGGGGTGGAAGCAGACGGGAAGGGGAAATAGCCGGTTCACGATCCGAGACCTCCTTGCCAATGGGAGTTGCAGCCAGGCGGTACTTGGCTTCCTCTCCATTACGGATGTGGGAAGACAGGCCCTGGCTGAGGAAGACGCGGGGACCGAGATGTCGGAATGGGAGCTCCGGGAGCGGGAAGAGGAGAGAAGGGCAGATGAGCTGGGTACCACCGGGGAATTGGGTGCCGGAGGAGCTGCCGCTGTTCCCACCAATCCCCTCCTTCATAGGGTCCGCAGATGAGGATTAGGGCGGGGCGGGATACGATATTTTGGTTTTTCCTCTCGTTCGGACTCTTTTCCGACGCGAATTCCTTGGGGCTCAGCCATTTCTTGGGAAAGTTGCAACGTGCCGCCACTGCACGGGCAGCTGACGGGAAACGGAACGTACAAATCCTCGCCGTGGTCTACCAAGGTCGTATGCGTGTAATGATTAAATAAAAAATAAAACGATTTCTGCTCCTGCACCGCGCTATTCCAAATAGGGCGCTCTCACAAACTCTAGCCAACCTCGCTCAACACTGGCACTTAATTCTCCGCAGGCGCGGCGCTCCACCTACATATGTATGTATGATCGAAAGAAGTACTTCCGACAGTCACCATTCCTCTCGTCGCCATTCTCCCGTCGGTGTAGCAGTCGCTCGGATTCCGTGCCGGTCCTAGCCTCGCGACGTACTTCGTGAAGCCTGCACTCGAGTTTCGAAACCACCTACCTGGCTGTCCCTCCATACGTCAGGAACCCGCCACAGCAGATTTAACCTTTACATACCCGTTCACTGGCAGCTAGCGCGGTGCAGTTGGCATCTTCTTTTGGTTTCCACTGAAAGAGTCGCATTGAATTGCAGTCCCCTTCGTCGGCAATCTCTCCCCAATGGTTGCTCTGCCAGCTGAGCTCTCACCATTTCTGAACACACTTTATTCGCCAAAATTCATGCCCTCGAGTCTCCGGGCGATAGTTTTGACTATTTTTGCATCCGTCAGAACTTAATCGCGCGGGATCGGCGTTTGTCTACCTGGTTATCGGCAGCTAATTAGCTCTGCGTGTCGGAGATGAGTTTCGGAAAGATCTCTTCGACTATTCTTGCATACGTCAGGATTTGTTTATGTGGGTTCGGGGTTTACGTACCTTGTTACCGGTAGATAATTAGCTCGGCATGTCGGAGGAATGGAAAGAAACGAGCGGGAGCACAATATATAGTGTTCGAGCACGCTAGCGTCTTAGCACCGGCACAGTGAAAATCGGAGAAACAAAACATATGAATCTTCCCGCTACTTCGAGCAGTTCTTGGAACATGGGCTACAGCCAGGCGGCCTACGGTGCAGATTGCGCCGCTCTCGCAAGGGCGCTGGAATCGGCTTCACGAAGACAGACAACACCAGAGCGAATCACGATCTTCACGGACGCCCAAGCAGCCATCAGGTGGATGGCTTCAGAGGGCATAGCCCAGGCCAGCAGTACGCGCTCCAGGCCAGGAAGTGCATCGCTATCCTGCGGAGTGCCAGGCCAGTCATCATCATTGAGATTCGGTGGTGTCCAGCACACAAGGGAGTCTCCGGCAACGAGAAGGCCGACGAGTGGGCAAAGTGTCGGTGGAGGAGCCTGATGCCCGTAGGGGGGAATGGCTGAATTACTTGGATCGGGCCGAGATGCGTGCAATGCCTCTTCCAACATCGCTCGCGCACCTTAAGCGTGAGATCTCCGAGAAGAAGTGGGTGAAGGCACGCCAGCGGGCTGCGGGCCGGACCTCCAGAACAAAATACAGGATGCCGAAAAGACAGAGGTCGGACGGCGCGGTTGCAGGGAGCACCAAGGGGCTTGCCTCGCGGTACTACCAGGTGAACGCGTGGCTGCCTTACCGGACAGTATCTGCACCGGACCACAAATCGGCGCTCTCCGCAGTGCTCGTGGTGCGGGTACCAGGCTCAGACTCGGGAGCCCCTCTTCAAGGTGTGTCCTGAGTGGAAAGCCCAGCAGAAGATCCTGTGGGAGGAGGTGTAGAAGGAGGCTGGGAGGAGGAAGAGCCGGTGGAAGAACCGAGACCCACTGGCCAACGGGCAGTGCAGCAGGGCAGTGCTGGACTTCCTCTCTGCTACAGACGTAGGAAGGCGGGTGCCGGCTGAGGGAGACACGGAGAGTGAGGTGTCAGAATGGGAGCTCCAGGAAAGGACGGAGCGGGAAGAAGATAGGAGGGCGGAGGCGGAGGGGCTGGGTGCAGGGGAGCAGCTACCGCTGTTCGTGCCCACGCCTTCCTTCAAGGCGTCCGCAGGAGAGGAGGAGTTGGGGGCGAGTCTCGATTTCCTTTGTCATTTCCTTGAGTCTTTCTTGCTAGTACGACTCCATTTGCCCTTCCTTTAGTTCGGACACTCTCGCTTTCAATTTCCTAGGCACGCACTACATCTTCTTGGGACAGGACTGGGCGGAGCCGCGGAGGGCAATGGGGAGTTTGCAACGTGCCGCCGCCGCGCTGACAGCAGACAGGAAAAACGGATAAAAGGTGCGCCTCCATAGTCTAGATAGGCTACACCCGAGTGTGAATAAATAAATATTAACAAAAAGACACCCCTCTTTCCCAGCCGTAACGCTTTTCAACAATGCCAAGTGCCATCGACAACCGCTGCCCATTCTGGGGCCTGTACACGCCGCCAAGTAGAGACGCAATGCTGAGTCCCTAGGGCCTGTGGCCACAGCGGGCTCCATATGGCGTGTCTGTAGTACGTCGGCGTGCGTGTCGGCACGAGGTACATGTTCCAGGTGCAGAAAGCTCGATACCGCCTCGCACTATTGAAAAAAAGTAGCTGGTTGTTATTTTGAAGCCTTTTGGATGGAATTCGTTCAACTTTTTATCGGCTTGGGTGATTCGACGGTAGTTTAGGCCAGTTTCACAGTTGTTTTCCTTCTCCATCGCCGATGTGAGTCCCTGCTATCGAAATCAAGCCGTTCCGTGCTTAACTGAATTTTAAACTAGCTGTGAACAACGTCGGAACACATGTAATAGGAGACTGCCGGAACGGAATCCAGGTCACGGGGCAAGAAAACAAGGGTCCTCGAGTCAATCGGTAAGTGATCCTTCATACGGCGTGGATCCCGAGGGCTTCGACCAGTAAAAGCAATCTACAACACAGTTATCCACAGAAAACATGAAAATCCACCAACCACTCGCCTCAGAAGAACAATCCAAACAAACCGCAATGGCAGTCCTACCATCTTCACCCGGTATTTGATTGACAGCCTCGCGTCGTCGGTGGCATGTATAGCTATCGCGCGCGGTCGTGATCCTCTCCCAAACATGCTCAGTCTCGCGTGCGCGGGATGGTACTCGCAAGCTGTTCTCGTATCGGGTTTTCAAAGCTGGAAAGGTGGATAGCCTGAGCAATTCCAGCGGTCAGCTATGCAATCCAGTTCGAACGCGGGCACGGCACGATCGATGCCTTTTGTCAAGGGTCGCTGTTGTCTTATGGCAGAGCGCAGAGCTTTCCTGCTGGAGTTCACTGTTCTTCCCATAGCCGCCACCTTGTGGCGGTGGTCCTCTCAGAGTGATAAAAACCCACGAAGTTGTGCCGTGAGTGTGCTCTGGGTTTTGGACGATGGACCCGTCGAGGTGCAGGTCGGTCACTCTGTTTCCCGGTTCGTAATGACGTCCGTCAGTTCTCACCATGCTCGTCTTCATCAGTCAGTCGGTACTCTCCATCTGCGATCAGAAAGAGCGGACACTCACTCAGCACTCGTATCTGAAGCCAAAATGAGTTGGGCAGCTGGTACTGATGAAGCGAAAAATAGGGACGAATAGGATGGAGAGGGAGAGAGAATGAAAATGACTGACTGACTGACTATCTGACTATCGATCTATGGGAGCGGAAATGAGGGACATTATATACCCTGGACACGGCGATGTGGGCATCAGCTCCGCTGCCTCCACATCGCCCATAATGTCTCGCCGATACCCGCAGCGCCGGTCTCGACTCCCTCAGCAAAGCATCCTTTCTCACCCAGAATCCAGAACATCTCAACGAAACCTAATGCAACAGAATCCAGACCACAGGAACGAAACACTAATGGTGCCGAGGCCACGTACGCAACACCCAACACATGCGTCAACATGTTTTCAGCGAGGTGACTGTGGGTGCATGACGTTCCAGCCACTTGGCGGTCGGTGCAAACGAAGTTGTTCCATTTTCTATGGTAACATCATATCAGTTCCTCCGACTGCATCCGTAATTCTACAGCTTATCTAACTGTTCTTCTTCAGCACCCTCAGTGTGGACTTCTTGAGTATTCCCAAGTTTGCATGTAGTCTTTGAAGTCAAAGGAGTTGAAGCTTACCCTTTCCACCCTTCCGTCGAGAATGTAGTAGCGAGGTGGTGTCTTCTGCTGGAGGGCGAGGTGGCTGCCCTTCGAGGTGGTCGATGTAAATCAACAGGTGTAGTATCAACGAGAGGGAAGCAGTTGCTTTCTTTCTCTTTCTGGCTTTCGAGAGCAAACGGATTATTAAATGTTGGTCGGCTGATTGAAACCTTTTCCGGTTTTTTTTTCCAGCAATCCGAATTTGGCCGACCGCTCTCTAGGGCCTGTAGGAAAGATCTGTTTTGTGGGTGCCGCTAGGTAGAGTCTACACAAAGTGCGTGCGAAACCAATTGACGTCTCTTTCCTCCAGCCTTTCCCTGAATTCTCTCTAGCTTGTCCCGTATTTCGTCATTAACCATCAGTCAACGAGCGAAGCAACGACTGGCTGACAAGCTTGCGACCAAAAATCAAACCACGGTCAACGCCGCTCGATCCAACTAGCAACACCACGCACTAACACCAACAGACGTCTCTCTGATTTTCTCATCCCTCTACCTACACCTCACCCCTCACTCGTATCACGATGGCGCCCACAGTTCCCACCAAAGCCACCTACTCTACCCTCCCTGTCGACGTCCTAAAGGGTGTCCCCGAGTACGTCTTGCGGGGACGCATGCACCCGGGCGTGGTTGCTACCTTGTGCAGTCTCGCTCTCCTCATCTTGGTTTCCGCAATCATTTTCATCGTTCGATGCGGCATGCATTCCGTTGCTGAGCACGACGAGCAGGCTCGCATGGACCGTGAGCGCTTGGCTGGTATCACTGCTGTCGGTGGCCTCGGCCGCATCATCGAGCTCGCCGACCAGGGTGACACCAGATTGTACAATGAGTATGTCCTCTCTAAGGCTGAGCGCGACCGCCGCGGCGTTGCCAGGACCTTTGAGGCTATCACCGTCGTCAAGTCCGATGGTACTCGTGTCACTGTTCAGCACCCGATCCCGAAAGACATGAAGGCCAAGCGGGAGTTGGAGAAGTCGAAGAAGAAGCACACAAAGAGTGACGCCAAGGGCGGTGCTACTCAGGAGTAGTAGAATTGGTTTGTCTCTATCCCGGAGAAGGTAGAGGCGACGGCTGACAATTTCATTGTGACAGTGACGTTTGGATTTGGTGGTGGCAGGTTGGCCTGCACCAAATAAGGTCATTGCGATAGGGCGTATTGAGTTGTGGCAGATGGTTATCTTTGGCGGAGAGACCGGTCTATAAGTAAATTCACATCCAACACACCAAGAAATTGTTAAACATCCTCGCAATTGGGGCGGGATTTGCTCAGACTTGTTCGACGATGGTGAAGCGTACGGCTCTCGTAGTGGAATAGTGAGGACTCGGAATGTAGAATAACCATCACTTAAGGGCATGGAAATGAGAAACTGATTCAGCAACTCACGGGTTTCGAGTTAGCCTTCACCTGAGCAACGAATTCCGTAGATCGAAAATTTAGACCTACAACTCATACGTATCTGACCACCGAACTATATAACATTGCGTCGCTTCGTCAGCGGAATCGATCTCGGCGACAGAGCATATCATTCCAGTTCAGGGGATTGATTTGGTATCATTCGCTGGGTAGCACGTCGGTGTTTGGGTTATGCTACACTTGCCGTCCGAGATGCAATGCTGTAACTACGTCGGGATTTGGAAGTTGCCATGTGAATGGCATATTTATCACCAGCCACTCACAATGGCAATTTCTTTCATTTGAGCAACATTCAGCAGCTATGAATTACCTGCACCAGTGTTTTTCAAGAAGCTATTGAAGGCGTGTAATGGGAATTGTCCAAGTGCTCGGCTCAAGCGTGACACCATACGAACGAATGTAGACTGTTCAGCTTGTGCGGCTGCACCCACTCGACGAATCCCCTCCGACACGAGGGAACCCTCAAACTACTACATTTAAGAAATCAGCCGGGTCTTACACTGTGGATAGTGTTGAAAGATTATCGATTGACGGTGATGACTGATATCAGAATATATTGAACCAGTATGTAGAACTGAAAGAGAAGTACAAGAAGAACAGCACTTTTACGCTTTCCCGCTCTTGCGCCTTGCGTAATCGTGTCCTCAACGAACTCTAAGGCACAAGCACCAAATCCAAAGTCCATATCGGCACCCCAACACGTAGAACGTCGCGAGAAGCTTTTCCAACAGATAGATGGATCTCGGACGGACCTGGCGCAGTGGGTTATGCGGTGGTCAGGCGCCAACGGCACTCAAAACAAGCGTGGGTTGAAATTAAAACTCACAAGGGCTTAGATCAGGGAGCATATGGTGCAGAGTGTGCTGCAGTTATTAGAGCCCTTCAGATTGTCAGAAGACTGGCAGCAGAGACACAGAATTCCCCGCGCGACTATATTTCCGGATTCAAAGACTGCCGTTAAACGCATGCTCAATGCAAATGTTGGCCCAGCGCAAACCTATGCCCTAGAGGAAGGAAAGGAGTGGGATGCCCAATGACGATTAGATGGAGCCTAGCACATGAGGGTATTGCGGGAAATGAGCGAGCAGATACCTAGGCAAAGTTTGTTACAAAGGAACCAGAGAGGCATGGTGTGGAGCTCTACCGCGACTCGGACCGCGATGGCTGTGTGTGATTCCCCCCAGCATCTTTTGCTCAATTGAAGCGTAATGCTAGTGAAGCCAAATGGGCGGGGTCATCGGGATGATCTTACAAGCGAGTAAAAACCGACGCTACGACATCCGGGACCGAGATATACAGCCTCATCGACCAGATCAATGCGTGTCTGCAGCTCCGAAGACTATCGCGAGACGGTACTACTAGCAAAAGACCGACCATGCCCTGACGGCGGAATACCCCAAGTGGACAGGAAACCAGATCAGTTCAGACTCGAGAACGCCTCTTCAAGAATTGCAGATCAAGTAAGGTTCAACAGGCTGACCTGTGGGTGGAGGCTCGGAAGAAGACTGGCAAAAACAAGAAGAGGTGGAGTATGGCAAAACTCTTTGTAGATGCGAGATTCAGTGAGGCTATATTAGCGTTTCTAGGGAAGACGGAGGTGGGGCTGAAGTCGGTATGACGAAGTGGATTAGGGAGGTGGAAGTGTATCCCCCAGGGAGTAGGACACGTTGGAAGTAGAGTACATAGTTATGATTTTTACTTCTCTTTTGGTATGCAAAGGCTGTCTCAACGTACTGACTAAATGGGGGCTTTCCCCTCCACTAATCGAAACGGCGGGTTAAACTTGTTGTAGTTTGCCATGATCTAGATTGGTCGGATGCAATAATCGAAGTCTCTCTCAAAGTAGTGGCTTAACTACTCCATTTAACACGTCTACTTCTAAAATTCCGGAGAACTGCCCCATCTTGGGGATGTCAGAATAGCCACCGTAGCCACCGAAAGCGAGGAGAGGCAAAGATTCGTAACAAGCTGTTCTAGCGTCGGAGCCGCGTAC
>Ga0307512_10006754_pt1 | contig 11536 bp, 17 predicted proteins | sample 14_EM_MG_FD_200267 | JGI IMG/M metagenome (GOLD analysis project Ga0307512, IMG submission 200267) | Populus trichocarpa ectomycorrhiza microbial communities from riparian zone in the Pacific Northwest, United States - 14_EM | ecosystem: Host-associated > Plants > Roots > Unclassified | place... | reverse complement strand
CGTGTGTGATGTTGTATCCTATATGAAGTTGCTCGTGTTCAGGCAAGTCCGTGATCGGCTGGGTCGCCCAAACAGGTCCGTTTATTTCGCACATCGTGTAGGATGGAACGGTTTGATAACGGTATACCGGGTTAGAGAAGACAAACACATGGCCGCGTGCGTGGCGTTGATCGTTCATTTTGCGAGGAGGTAGCGAAAAAAAAAAGTAAGATTCTTATTTACCACAGACGCTGCTTCCTTGCCAGGGGGGTATCTTACCGTGCAAATGTACGGCTTGTTCGCATCTGTCTTGGCGAACTCCATAGACGAAACCGGTACACCACGTTCGTGCAGCATCAACCTAGGAAGCAGATTGCCGACGAGCGATCCTGCAAGTGACGCAACCGCCACACGCGTCATAAAGAACAAAATCAGCCCGCGTTATCCCCTCTAGTTGTGCCCGAGGTTCGATTTCGACATTAGGTCGATTTTAAGAGGGGGGCCGAAGAAGAAGTAGGGAGATAAGAGGGGAGGAATGAAAAAAAAAACCTACTGAATGCGTCCTCCCTTCGAAAGAATTTCTTGATCTTCGTTCGAGCGGGCTCATCCACAAACTGCAATCCCCGAGCATAATACTAGATAGAAAAGAGCATGGTGTGTGTGGGAGGGTGGAGGGTGTGAGGTCAGATCAAAACAGAATCCGAAACCATTGCAGATAAACGTGCCAATGACCACGCACGATCTCGAAAGCCGCATTGTTGAGTGTGGACACGTCGAGCGTGACGGCCCAAACTTTCATCGTTAGTCTCAAGTGACTGTGTGTCTCGAATGAAAAAGATCTTGAATCTCCGACCCGAGAGACCAGGACCAGGTGGACCTTGTACGACAGAGATGATCAGCAACGGAGGAACTAAACCCGGTTCGGTTGTTTCCGAATTCGATGTGGGACCACGAGCGCGCAGCGTAGATCTCACCGGCCTGAGTCCTGGTGACGTGAGTACGACATCCCGAAGAAAGAGGGTCTCTCAGAGCTTGACCTTACCTCGATTGCCGAACAAAATGCATTGGAATCGGAGCACCTGAAGCCCCCGAAGATTTTCAAGGTACAAAGAGCCCGGGATCAGATCCAAAAAGTCGCCTAAATGCATCTGCCCCTCGTAAGAAGCCCGAATTCGCAATGCACAAGTGCTTACGAAGCATTGGATTAAGTACCCGTGGCCGTGGCACGGCAAAGGGTAGTTTACCAGCCGAAGGACCACAGAGCTGACGATCATCATCGCCGACCTGATAATATCTTATCTCATTTTCAACCGAATAAGCCCCGTACAACTTTAGCCGTCCAAACGCTATCTGGCGTCGGAACCTCCGAGGACCGGGAAGCTCGGGGCTTGAATATCCACTAAGACCAAGTTCCCGGATTACAGATTTTAACTATTTAACCTCACGAACCCTACCCTAACCCACATCCAAATCCAAATTCCACGCGACCCCTGAATCCGTATGTTTTTGCCTGATGGCCGCAAGCCCGCTCCGGCTCACGTGCCAACCATTTCTAGTAAGTATAATCCTCAGAGATGCCTTTGTTCTATCAGCCTTGGAGGCCTTGCATCAACACCGGTCATATTGACGTTTGGGGTGAGTAGTTCTGGACTAGGGGTGTTCAAGTAGAAGGACCGCGTCGGAATTTGTGCTCGAGATCGAGGCGCACCTCCTCATTCTGCCATTGTGACATTCGTCAATATTTCCTGAGTGAGCAATCAGCGAGGCCGGAATTCCGACCGTCTGGGTTGCGTACACTTACTTTCTTCGCCCTGCCATACATTGGCTCCCGGTAGACCAGCATCACGGAACGACAAAAATGCGCAGTAAGCCAATTTGCCGGGAACGCCACTCGTTCCTGATCCACCTCGCTGCATACGAGCATTCCGCAGCGAAGCATTCCGGGGTGTATACAGTAGGGATCCGCGCTCGTTCCGTGTTGAGTTTTGGGGATCATGTACCCATCCGTGTCGGCCTACCGGACCGGGTCTCTCTCCGCCTGGATTGGTAACCCCGCTTGGACAATCAGCTGAGCGCTGCCATAACAAAGTCGGGGAAGAAGCAGCCTCTCCGCGTGATCGAGTGGGAGAGAAGAACCAGATGACTAGATGGCGAATTTGAGTTGGAAAGCGGAAGGAGGGCCAAGATGTTGTAGGCGACCGTGTGAGCTCAAGCAGAGTCCGAATACTGCGATACTCCAACGTGCGTAGTCTAGGTGAACAGTCGAAGTGATGAGCTCTTCGAAGTCGCGCTCTGGCTGAAGGGTAGACACCCCGTTACCTCCTTCCACAGGATACAAAGAATTAGTAACGCAGCTTCCTGACATTAACACTCGCAGGGCCACTGGGACTGACAACGACAAAGACGCGTTAGTGAATGGACACTTGCATCAACGGATCCGTCTCTCGATTGTTGAAGCCTTGGAGACCATTCCTTTATCGTAAAAGCGCGTTTATAAGCTATCTCTCGGTTACTAATGTGACTTACACGACACGACCATGAGGTCATGCATCATGCATCAGCATCAGCATCATCCTCGACCAGTGAACTTGCGGAAATGGGTGAGTCGTGAAGGTGAAGAATCACAAGGTCGATCAATCATCCAGATCCCGCCGACGCCGCGGCCTTGATCTATCCCCTCCTAAGTTTAGCCGCCCCCGAGCAGCGCTAGACAGACGACCCCATACATGCTTTCGCCTCCCTACAGATCACTGATAGGCCGTACAGCCTTTGAGCCAAAGGTTCGGGCTCTTCTGCATCATGGGTCGATTTTTTCGACCTCCTGCAAGGCAATCAAACCAATGGAGAGATGCAAAAAGAGTGGCCCAAAAGTAGAGGATAACATTGTCATACAAATACAGTGCCATGAGTGTGTGGTGAGATGATGCAAGATGTAGTCCATTTCTAAGGAGTAGCAGTATCAGAAGAGCTCGTGCTTGCGATCGGGCTTACACCCGGAATATCTTCGTTTGGCACAATGTAAATACGGGACTGATTATTAGTCGCTTTCAATGCCGAGGTAACGAAGCTACTCCATAATGTTCTCGACGCGAGGTTAAAGTTGATTTCGACGGTCTTCTCGGACGGACAGTTGATCAAGCGATCAATCAGCTCCTCAGAGGGGTTCGAGTAGTCCTTGTACGTGGTTCTGGAGGGAAGGGGCATGAATGTCCCTGCGAATCCACCAATGGAGAGGAGCGAAGTGACAGTCAAAGGTGAAACAACATCCGCGATGTCCGGAGCGTTCTTATCTTCAGTTGTGTCGTGCTGCGACTGCATAAGCAAAAGAAGCATGATACAATCCAAGAACCCGTTGGCACATACCACGATAAAGTTGGAAAGGCATTTCCCATCGGCGACCACCACCCTCTGCGCGGTAAGGGCAATGTTTGAGAGAAGCTCGCTGCATTGGCTCCGTGAGTGCTGGCGCATTTCAGCAGAGGCAATCTCGCACGCCGCCAATGTCCGATGGATTTCAAGAAGGCTAATCATTGTCATGATCGCGTTGGATCGCAGGTTGGCAGAACCATCGTGATCATTTGTTTTGAGATGTATATGCGCAAGATGAAGGTTATCCCGCAAGTGATTTTGGAGCTCTCTGGTAAGGTCTTGCGAGAGTTCTACGATGTCTCTATTACGATTCGCTTTGTGGGTGATGAGACAGTGAACGTATGGGCTTCCTGTGATACTCACGATTCTGAAGGTGATGTAGGTATGTCCGTACATCTTTACAGAGTAAGAATGTTTTAGTCCTCAACGTGAGAGGGCATATCTTGAGTAGGACCGGATACACAACCTAGCAGTATTGTCAGTGGTAATGCTTATCCGAGATTGGAGCTGCTTCACCGGTACTTCCTGTCTGAATTGACGCTCCATGTCGGAAACTGAAGGTTGGATATCGCGCAGAATTGATTCCGCTGATGCCTAGTGGTTCCAGGGTTGGTTGAATTCTCAGGAGTACAAGGTATTCGGACCGACCGCTAGCAATGAGTCCTTGTCCCCATCACCCCAAGGTCTTGCCCCCGGAAGACCTGTCAGATAGAGCGATAGGAAGGATTCAAAGTGAATGACCTTTCCTAAAAGGACTGCTCTTTCATGGTCCTGTTCCGTGAAATTGGCGCCAGGGTGCGATTCCCTTGTAGAATCAGGCTTCACGAAGCGGATATCGTGTTCCTTGATAGTTCTCAGAGCCACTTGGTAATGCCGCCGAGCAATAATTGGACTACCGGCAGTCATTAGGCCTGTAGCCATGCTCCAGTGCGCTTGGACGTATGAAATGGGATCATCTTCCACTTTCATCGACATTAACGAACGGAATGTTAAGTGCGAAAGGATCCCCTGGGCCTCCCAAAATATCCATTGTGACCGGGAAACCTGATAGAAGTGTCGACCAGAGAACTCGGCGAATAACACGAAGAATGGGTGTACTTGTGTTCCAGACATGTCGCCCAAAACGATCGCCTGGAATTTGGATGAGCTGAAGAGATTTCCTCGCACGAGGGAATAAGATAGGTATAACAATCGGCTGCCAGTGTGTGTGACGATAAGTTTTGGTTTGTTGGGAACGGCCCGTCCGCAGTCGACTCACAACATCATATTCCTGTCATCTGTGGATGTTCCTGACAGCTGGAATGCTGAGGGATCTGAGTTCAAAAAGTCGAATGCCAAGTGTGGAATGGGGGCAGTCCATGAGTTTGAACTATTTATCCTGCTGCACCAATACGCGTAGTCAATATGTTCCACATGGATCGTCTCCTTCGTTGATTTCGTCGCGTTTGAGCGCTTCGAAGGCCCTCCGCGTTTCACCAACATCGATCCGGTTCTCTCTGGTTGAAATTTTGGAGCATCCTCATAAATACAATCCGCTCTTTTAGGAGACTTTTTGCAAGACGTGCAGATAGGTTTGGCACCATCACATCGCTGACAAGAGAGTGAGATAAGAGAGGAGATATTGGATGAGCGGCAATCACCCTCTTATCGCGGCTGAAAACACGGACGCTGAATTTTACAGGAGAACGAAATACACAACGTGGTACGAACCGACAAGGCATACAAGCCATTCCCTTTGGCAAAATCGTCTTCCTTGCTTTAGGGTCGTAGTCGTAGTTGCATGCCAATATTTCTTTGGTGCATCTTCCACAATATGGTCGAGCCCCATCGCACTCCTGTGGCGGACGGGCGGGTCAACGAAAACGCCATCCGCTAGGCACAAAAAAACAAAGGCACATACCAACCGCTTAACACTGGGCGATCCCAACGCATGCGGATCAACGGATGCCCGTGTGAATTTGGGGGGTTACGAACCGGCAGTAGGAACAAATTGGCTGGATGGGCATCGTTTTATGGGTGAGGGTTATGAAGGAACTGACAACGACACCACGAAGAATGGCGTGGACATGCCACAATGTCTGTGCCACATCGATCAGGACAAATACGACGGAGAAGCCGCCAACGGTTGGTATGATTTACCGGGGTCTGTGGTGTCGATTCGATCCGGTAGGTCCGTGATACGCCGAGATGTCCCCACAAGGCCGTCCTTTCGACTCCAAGTCCTTTGCAATCGATCACCCTCCACTTCCAAGTCCCAAAACTCGCCATGGGAAGAGTCCGAGCCACAGTGCGAATGAATGGCTATATCTAGCACCCGACACCACACCGGCGAGATTGAGATGTCCAGAAGGCTTGGCGTTACCCTCATACGCCCGTTTCAAACTTTCTTCAGGAGGTTCAAAATCCCCTATCTGTGCGTTTGCCTGTGGAAAACTCTTCGAATTTTACCTCGTTATTTCGACAACTCTTTGGGTCACTTTTAAAGTCCCTTCGGCAGCTTTCTCCCACGCAGCTTGCCTTTGACACAAGTTTAGCCTCGTCACAACGTTAACCGCTTTGAGACAAGGCAGCCTCTGGTTTGGGCAGACAATCCGGGACAACCATCGCGTTTTATCTCTCGGCTCTCATTGTCCACCCGTGTGCACCCTTTCATGAAGTCCCAGAGCTGGTCAACGGGCTTTAAAATCGAGCGCGGTACAAGTGATGATCTGGGGTGATTCGACTGACCTCCCTTTGAGCTCAGGAGGGGTGCCATTCAGGACTAGTCCATGAAGTTAGAACACGGTGCGGTGCAAGTTTGCTATATCCAACATTTAAGACAGATCGCGTCGAGCGGTCTGTCTCCCCCCACGGCCCCCCCTCAACCTCAAACGACTCATAATGCCTTCCGTCGCTGAGCTGGCTCCTCACACCAACTTCCAGGAGAACGTTGGAAATGACTGGGTACGTGGATCGATTATCCGTGTGTCGTTATCGGAATTGACCACTGAGCTCAGGTCGTTGACTGGTTCCGTCGTGCGCACGATGGCCCCCTGGTGGATCGCTATAATTATGAATTGTTCATTTCCGGACTGGAACACGTGGGAGGAGATGAAGGGGATCTCCTCACTGCGGCCCGTCGAGAACAGCTTGATCAGTATCAGAGTCGATGGTTAATGCTCGAATTAGCCCCAATTGAGGATATCCCCCTGGATTCTGGCGATTTGTATGATATCGCGGGGGGGATGCTGGCGCGAAAAGTTCCCAAAAAAGCCGGTACCATCTGCTTTTCGCAGATCGCTTCGAGCGCGAGGGGTGTGCCACGAGTCGGGTGGGAGGTGCGATGCCCAGAACATTTCCTGGGTTTCAAGATCGACCCTGCTTCCAACGTCTTCGCGACTCTCACACCTGTAAACAAGTGAGTGGGAACCCCCGAATCCTATCTTCTCGATGTTGAGAATGTGCTGCGCCGTTTCAGCTGGGAGTCAGCCATGATCAATCTTCGAACCATGACGGATGGTCTTCCGCACCCTAGAGCGCAGCAACACGTCATCAAGCACAATCTGAGCATGACATTTGCTGGTTCAGAGTGGGGCGATGAGTTGCATATCAACGGATCCCGACTCGGGGTTGTGTTTCGTCCTGTAGATCCCGAAGATAACAGGTTTTCTGTCGTCGTTTGGAACTGGACGACGGGCGAAACCGTTCTCGTATGTGGATCTTACTACGATGTGTTGTACCCGATTGACGCCGCCTACCCCCTCTTCAAGCGCCTCGAGAACGAACGTCGAAAAGCCATTCAATTCTTGGACGAATACAGGATTCTTGTTTGGGAAGATGACGACAATTTCCTTGACGTCTACGATACTTCACGCGCTCCTGAGGTTGGGTGGGCGATGAACAACCGAGCGCTCCGCTTGGGTCTGCTCGACGCGATTTACTTCGACGTAAAGATGCATTCGGGGTCCCATCACGGGTTGAGGCCTATACACTTGGATGGTGTGGTGCCTTTCTTCGCTACGGACTCTTCAAAGATCATGGTTATCAACGCGCTCACGCACAGCGACCTCACGAAGGAGGCGGTTGGGACGTCGATCGTCATGTTCGTTGAAGACATCCTTCGGGAATTCCAGACGAGACCGTTCGGGAGCGTGGTACGCTGGGAAGACTGGTGTGGGATGACTGCAACTTTTGGGTTCCAGTGTTTCCCCAGTCAGACGGAAGATGAACGACAGTATTTCGTCGCAGGGCCTCGCTTCGTCTCTCCGCCCCTCAACTGTGACTTGCCGGGATTTCGCCGCTTGGAGGTGTACCACTTCATCCCTCATTACATCAAGTTCGCACAGGCCACCGGCAAGCAGAACTTGGCCATCATGGGATCTGGCAGGATGAAGTATATCAAAAGCCAGATGATCGTCCCTTGGCGTGAAGAGAATGTTAGTATTACCCACCCCCTAGTTCACTTGACTGAAGACCATGTCATCATCGAGGATGTGAGTGTTATGAACCTTAACGCCTTCTGTGCGCATTCTGATGCACTCTCTTTCCTCCGCTAGGCCAATCACCCAGGGGGATCTGGTATCTGTTTGAAAGCGCTGTCTGTCTAGGACCTGGATTTGATGGATGAACTCATGGCTGATTATTCAGTTCAGCTACCGTATATAGTTACGCCGTTCTCCTACTATACCCGTACGTACATGACAACCTCACTTCTTAATCCCGAATCAGTAACCACCGCAGAATGCATGCTTTTGGTTAACAGCGTCAGCTACCGAGCGAACCAGAGATAAGAGTAAACGCCCAAGGTCAAGTGTCCTGATGAGAGAGGAATTCAGTTCGAAACACATGTCGATCAGAGCACCGATCGGACTGATATCTGCGCTAACCGCGAAACTTCTCGGAAAGATTCCAGGGTGGAACCCCATCTTGACTCGCGACACCTCCCATCTCACATCCCTGGCGTCTGCATTTCTGACGTTAACTCCTAACCGAGGTCACCGTCGCAAAGATGACCCAGAGGCAACTCGTTTCTTTGGGAATGTTCATCGTGGATCAGTTCCTGTTCGAAAATGAGGACGGGAGCCCGACCGGAAGAAGCCTTGATCCTCAGGTAGGTCCTTGTAGACATAACGGAGACGATGTCTCACGTATCTTGTGCTTGTATGGACTTGCTGCTTATCTTTTCCTCCAACTTCGATGTGAGCGTAGATCGGAGGCGGAGGGACCTATGCCGCTATCGGAGCTAGGATCTGGTCAGTCGCCGATACTCCGGAATCGCTGCCTCTGTGACCTTATTGTATGACGCAGGCTGAACCCGACTGACGTTGGGATGATCGTCGATAGAGGTCATGACTTCCCTCCTCACATCCAAGCCAAGCTCGATTCCTACGGATCGGACATGTGGCTCTTCCGCGATGACCCTACCCGTGGGACAACGACGGCCTTGAACCATTATCTAGGAGATCATCGGGGGTTCGTGAAATTTCCAACATTTGCCTTCGATATCCAGATGAGCTAACATGCGATTTCCGTCAAAGTGATTAGGTTCAAATACCTCACATTGCAGGTAAGGTTGACCCCACGAGATCTGAACGGGACCACATTTCATCGACCCAAAACCCTACATTTCATTTGCTCCCCCACGAGAGCCCTCGCGATTGTCTCGGAGGTTAAGGAGGTCGACGGGTGGTCACCGATAACCATCTATGAACCCATACCCGTACTAGGTGTTTCGTGTGGGCTCTTTCAAGTGCTCACACAGCGTTTCTAGGACAGATGCGTGCCAGGGGAGCTGCCTTCCTTGATTGAAGTTCTCCCTTCGATATCCATCCTGAGGTAGTCGTTTACGGCCCTTACTCCCACCCGGAATCTTCTGATGATAGTTATAGCCCGAACGCAGAAGAAGCTTTGAGACTCCTCTCCATACCATCACCTGTAACACGGGCGAAGATTGAAGAAGCTGCAAACAAGTTCCTTGATTATGGCGTCGGAGATAGCGGTGAAGGTTCAGTCATTATTAGGAGTGGCGCATTGGGTGCGTATGTCATGTCGAGGACTACCAAAGGTCGATGGGTGGAAGCATTCTGGGGTCCCAATGACCTTCACCGTGTGGTCGACGTAACAGGTACCTTGTGAACCCCGACCTCCTCAGGTACTGCGGTGCTGAATCCTGGATCCTAGGTGCAGGGAACGCGTTCCTGGGTGGACTAGGGGCAGGCCTGAGGTTTACACAGGACGTTTATGAAGGTATACTTGGATTTCAAGTCACTTAATGGCGTTTGGTACCCACTCACGCATTTGGTAGCCACGCTCTATGCTTCCGTTTCCGCCTCCTTCGTCATCGAACAGGAAGGTCTTCCACTGATAGAACCCGACGGAGGATCGTGGAAATGGAACGGGGACTTTCCGCAGCGCAGGTTACTCGACCTTCGGAACAGGACAGGCCACTAAGGATACATGACAACTATAGGGGTACGGTACCGGCGATTGATGCTAATGCGAAAAATCCAAGCAATACATTCCGTTGCAGACGACATACACTAGAAACTATAAAACGAAGATCCTTGTACAAGTGTTCCTTGAGCTTTCAGAATATTCAAGAATTGGATACGACCCAACCTCGCCAATAGGAGGATTGCAGGGACGCCAGTCTCGTCGTCGCCCAAAGAACCACGTTCTTGTGTCTTATCGGAGGGAGAGCTCTAACTTATTGTGGCTGACCAGTGGATTCAAACTTGGCCCGAGATTGAGCAAATAGCGCCTGTTGTTGGGCGAGAAGTTCTTCCTCTGTGAGACCAGATTGCTCGAGCTTTGAGGTTTTCTTTTCTCGATCCTGGAGCGGGAGTCAGTCGGAGTATGGTACCGCAGTATTAATTGATACTCGAGCACCTTTTGTAATTGCCTGTGGTCTTTGAGCACGTCCTGAACCTCGGGGATGAAGGATTGGAAGCCTAAACTCTAGATTGTCGCCTTAATCAGGTGACAAACACGCGATCTTGAAAGGAAGAAGAACCTGTAGAGCTGAGATAATGTGTTCTGGAGCTATGGTCTTCTTAGATTCTTTCTCACATATCTCGTTCGCCTCTGATGAGAGGAGGTGGATGAATTCTATGGCCGAACAGGAGGTCAATATCAACGCGACACAGGTGTTAAGAATTTTAGTTTTACCTACACAACACTCAATCACCAGATCCCGCGTTTCTTTCGCGCATGTAACGTCATCGGGCAACAGTTCTAAATCGTCGCGAGACGGAGAGTGGGAAGAGTGTGAGTTCAAGACGATCTCGTACAGCACGTCACCCACAGCAGAGGAAGGGGATGCATCGGAGAAAATGGAAGGGAGAGAGGAAATGAAGCATCAGAAGAAGACTCGCACCTTGAATCATTTTTGCCACAGTCGCCCTGGGCAAAGACAGCTCGTCTTCGCTTGGGCCAACACGTCCCTCTCTGTCGGACATGGCTGAAGGTGAACAATGGGTGCAATATGGGAGTAGGAGTGGCTCGCAAAAGGGGGGTGGTCAATTATTATAAGAACGAAATTGATTTCCTCGTAGTCCCTTATATACCCATCCACTCACGTGCAGCCATGGTAGGTGAGAACAAACAAGGCGGAGGCTGCTGCTCCCTCGATCTCGAACAACCATGGTCTGTTCTTTCGTTTTTGATTCGAAATGCGCTGGGCTGAGAGATCTGCTAGGCCACTCCAGTGAACCCCAAACCCTTCATGCAGGAGCTGACAGGGAAGGCTGTCTATGTCAAGCTCAAATGGGGACTCGAATACAAGGGTTTCTTAGTCTCGACCGATGGGTACATGAATCTTCAGGTACGCCTTCTCGTTACGCGTATTTCCCTTTCGCGATTACGCTAATCGATTTTAATCAATAGCTTGCCAACACAGAAGAGTTCCAGGACGGTGTGTCCAACGGTGCACTTGGTGAAGTCTTCATCCGGTATGTCACACGCGACCGATGCGATTGCGAGCCTGACGCTGACTTTTTGCTCACAGATGTAACAACGTCCTTTATATTATAAGTCTCTCTCAACTTTGGCTACCGGCATCGGGTCCTGACGATCTGTTTTCATCTTCACAGGGAAGCACCTGCAGATTGACCTCATCTCAAAAGGCACGCGATTCTTTCGGAGAGGCGATTCGCGTCCTCAATTGCGCATTAGTCGTTGTTATGTTTTGTTCTAAATGTACTTGCAAACT
>Ga0307512_10006752_pt1 | contig 11538 bp, 12 predicted proteins | sample 14_EM_MG_FD_200267 | JGI IMG/M metagenome (GOLD analysis project Ga0307512, IMG submission 200267) | Populus trichocarpa ectomycorrhiza microbial communities from riparian zone in the Pacific Northwest, United States - 14_EM | ecosystem: Host-associated > Plants > Roots > Unclassified | place... | reverse complement strand
GAGAGATGGAGGATGAAGATGGGAGCGATATGGAGGATACGAGCGGATATGAGAAATCAGGGGTACGACTTGCCTGATTGGGTTGGGAAGACCTCGTATCGGTGTTAGTTCGCGCCGGATCGGGACTCGTAACTGCCGTATCAGGAATGGTCAATTGACTCGCACACGAAATTCTCGTAAGTCCCAGTTTCTCATGTTGATTTCCCCCATCTCCTCTGATCTCTCTCTTTCTTGTGCTCAACTCTACAATCACCTAAGAACACGAAGTCAAGTCATCCCTCTCAATCTCTCCATGCCATAATCATGAGTTAACACAGAGTACAGCATACACCAAGTACAGCATCATCCCAAGATCGAGAGTCTCCCACACCCAGCTAGTTTCTCATCTCTTGGCGGATGTTGTACTCAACTCTCTACATTCCCACAATTACAAGTTAACCAATGAATAGAGAGTCAGGTGCCATCGCGCCGCCCTCCAAATCGACCGCCTCCAAGTACTCCTCCAATCTCGCTCGCTCATACCCTGCAAGTGCATCTCCAAACTCGCTCGGTCACACCCGCGGAGTGCATCTCTGAGTTCACTCGATGTCGGGCTCCAAGTGCATGTCCAAACTCGCTCGATCACGGCCTCGCAGTGCATCTCCAAACTCAATCGATCACGGCCTCCCAGTGCATCTCCAAACTCAATCGATCACGGCCTCCAAGTGCATCTCTCAGTTCACTCAATCCCGGCCTCCAAGTGCATCTCTAAGACTGGATCGATCACGGCCTCCAAGTATATTGTTAAGGAGCGACGGTGGGTGTACGGAGATACAGGGGTAATGGAGGTGGAATGAGCAACGGGGAGTATATATTCGGGAGACCCCGGGGTAGATGGACAGCATCTCATTTTCATCTCATCTTGTCATACAACGAAAATACACACTCTATCTTTCCCAACTTTTAGTCTCACTCGCTCTGTCCGAGATTTGGATCCACGCAGTTGCGTGGATCCTCACTGCCGGGTAGTATCATATCTTCTCACCTTCTTCCTACGCTCCTCAAGATTAATGTAGAAGGAGCGCGAGGAGAGATTTTCGCAGCGTCACCCACTGCATTGCAATCCCGATGCAAGCGTGTACCCAATGAACCCATTCCGACGTATGGTCACAGTTGCCCACGACGCCAGAGTGTTTGTTTAAAATAGGTGACCGACAGAGCGAGAAGAAACTGCGAAACTGCGATTGGAGGGCGATATGCAATGCGACGCGTGGTATTGACGCCGGGCGCGGAGTTATCCGCCACCAGGGTGTCTCTGATGGCTCTGACGGAGCGCGTCCACTCTGACGGAGCCATTCCGCTCGGACGGAGCCATTCCGCTCGGACGGAAATGTTTTTTGCTGATGAAGTTGGCGGTTTGAAAGGTGAATGCATATCTCAGATGTGTCGATGCCCAGGAAGCCAGAGCTGGCGCGGAGGGGATCGATGGAATGACTGCGTGTGGGTAAAGCACTGCCTGGGGAGGTGTTATTGCACGCTGAATGGCCGTCTCCTGTGGCAACTGCAATGACTATTCAAAGTCAAGCTCCAAAACGAGGATGGAGCTTTCGTTGAGTACTGGTTAGCACTGGTGCTCACCACAATACCGGAAAACTCGGGTAACATGAATCGCGTCTCAAGATTTGTGCAAGTGAGAAAAGCACAGGCAGCCCTTGGTTTGAAAGTTTTCAGCGTGGGAAACATCGTCAGCTGCGCGCACGTAATTCCAGAGATAGCTGCTAGTAGTAGGACAGGAGATGGATGGAAGGAGCAATGGATTGTCAATAGCCACATAGACCTGGCAACTTGGAATGATGTGTATATTTAGTGAAGAGAGAATTGCATTTGGCGTGCAGGTAGAAGGAATGCGAGGAGAGATTTTCGCAATGTCACTCATCACATTACAATCCCGATGCAAGTGCATACCCAATGAACCCATTCCAACTTATGGTCACAGTTGGCCACAACGCTAGAGTTTTCGTTCAAAATAGGAGACGGACGGAGCGAGAAGGAACGGTGAAACAGCGATTGAAGGGCAATATGCAACGCAACTGGTGGTATTGAGGCCGGGCGCGGAGTAATCAGCCATCGCGGTGTCTCTGATGGCTCTGACGGAGCACATCCATGCTGACGGAGCGATTCCACCTGGAAGGAAACATTTTTTGCTGATGGAGCGCACCTACCGATGACATGGATTCACATATGAGTGGCTCCATAATCCCAAATGCACTGATTACCGGCCACTTTCCACAACTCAACATGAATGGACCATTGTGAAATATGTCATGGAAGTATTGAGGCCGTTTCGATATTGGACCGTGTGGATGTTCAAGAGGCATCCCGTCATATTATAGCTCATTATCACAGTGTACAATGACATGTTCGATCACATGGACGGTGTGATGCGAGCTTTCGCTAAGACACAGACTCCATGGAAGGATGACTTGTTCTTCGCTGTGAAGTTAGCTCGACAGAAGCTTTCCAAATACCACGCCGAAGTAACTCCAACGTCTGCCACGTTTCTCATTGCTACACACATCTTCAATCCTTTTCAGAAGTTGTGATTGTTTAGAAACTGCGACAAGGGAATGGATATCAATCCTGAGGAGGAGACATCCTATACTACCCAATACCAAGAGGCCTTTCTGAAGTATGTCCAGAATGAATACTCTGCCAAATATCGACGTGTGCCGGTCAAGAAGCACGAAAGCTTTCCCAGCAGCGATCTCATCCAGTCTGCAACGGCTTCAAGATTCTGTCAATCATCCTTGGATCCATATGATGTGTCCAGCGATGATGAAGAACACTTAATGCCTGACAATGGGGCTGAGACGACACCCGGACGAAACGATCACGCAGCACGTCAATTGTCCTCTGCCAGGCTATATTTGATTTCGCCGCCTGAAGCACCAAAGAACTGGGGGCAAATTGATCCAAATCTTAATGATTACCACTCCAGCCCAAGGGAGGTTAGCAGTACATTATGGTTGCCGGATATAACTGACTGGTGGCGTCAACAGGAGGCAACACACTCAAGGTATGCCGATCTTTCCAATGCGCCGCACGACATATTCTCGATCCTACCACACTGTCTCGGAGTGGAGGCCAGTTGCTCTCATGGCAGAGATGTTATTTGCCGGAGGAAGTCAAAACCCACAGGCAGGACTCTTCACGAAAAAGTGGTTGTAAGGCAGTTTGCTTGAGCCAATATCGGGATTTTGGCCGGCACTGACCCAGAATTGGATACAACAAACACAGAAAACCACTCACAAATGAAGAATGAGGAGAAGGAAAGGAAATTGCACAGAATGGTCAAGGTTCACGACTTTTTGGAGATGTGGTAAGGCAGCCAAAACCAAAGTGCTACTACCCTGAAGGAATCTCACGATCAAAAAAATGCACATGAATGCCGTGGGATACATTTCGGACACAGAAAAGATCGTCAAATGATTGTGGTCAGTCTTTCAACCAGATGCGGTGGCTGCATTTAAATTGTCGGAAAGATCTCTTTTGCCACCACCTTTGTCTGCAAAGGACCTCCCTGGAGGACGAACGGGAATATTGAATCTCCGCTGAATCCGAAGAATCAACGGTCATCTAGTCGAAAGTTATGAGGATTCCGCACCCGAAAGCATTTTGCACACTAAAGATTGGCTTAATTGGAATGGTGACTTAAATAATCCAAATCACAGCGAAGACGATTGCGCGGCGGACCATGAATGTGATATCGATCAAGACAATTGTATCAAGGATGCAGAATGCCCAGAGCAGCTGGATGTGAATGCCGCGCCGAATGTTCCCGAATTGATTCGGCCAACACAGAGGTCAAACAGTTAGGCTGGCAAGGTGTTGATGACGGTCAATGCAATTGAAATCAGGAGGAATAAAGGAGGAAAGAAAAAGTAGGACAGAATGCGACAATGTTTCACCAGCTTCTCTATGTATCTTGAACGAAAGTTGTACAAACAGATATATTATGGGCGAATAGTGCACAGTAGCTTGTGAATATTGGTTGATAACCAGATGTATAGTAGACACAATGAAGCTCTTGGCAAGATACCTACATTTTAGTCGTGTGAGAGCGAACAGTGCAAGAATGTTACTGCGCTTGGCTTTGCCAAAGTGCCAAGTCTTGATCTGTCACAAAGACTACCAATATGTTCGAATCATAATGAAAACTATTATCGATCGCAGCAGATGTTGAATGGGCAATACATTAAAATGAGCGTCAACGGAGCGTCAATGATTTGTGGTTTTGTAAGTATGGTACTTACACATTGCTCTGCTCGCTGTTATGTGTAACTGATGTATTGGCACCTTTCATAGGCGATAGAGACATTCACATGGTCACCACCCCATTGTGAGAATGAGAGTCAACAGAGGGTCAAAAATGTGTGGTTTTGTAAGTACGGTAATTACACTGTGATCTGGTCGCTCTTATGCGTAACCTATGTATTGGCAGCTTGTATACTCGAAAGTGATAGCAACACAGTCACCGCCCCATGCTGAGAATGAGATTCAACGGGGCGTCAACAATTTTTAACTTTGCATCTTGGATAATTCATGTTCCGATTGGTTGCAGACATCCATTTAACAGATATTGGCAGCCTTGACTGGGAAAAACAACAGCGACATGCTCCCTGTCGCATCCTAAAAATGAGCGTCAACAGAGCGTCAACAGTTTCAGTTGTTGCCTATTTGGTAATCAAGGCATCATGCGAATGTTTGCATTCATACCGGATTCATTCACCGCCCTGATAGGCAAAAATAAAATGTTGCAAAAGTACAACACCGATTCCAAAATAATCAATATTGCAAGCTGCAAAGCATGCAAAAACATATCCTTGGTTGTTGAAAATGTGATTTTGATACAATACTATTACCATAGTGCAAAACAAGTGGCTTGATTGAATCCATGGATGGACCTGCTGGGCGACCCACTGACAATCTGCCAAATTCAGACAGGTTGGGTGTTTGCCATCTGACCATACCCGAGTTCACAATTCGGGTTGATTGACAACCCGGACCGCCAGTTTGGCAGCGGTTCGTTTTGGACCTGGACACCGACCCAAAGTGACGGTCCGGACTGCTCGCTGACAGTAGCTGCACCTGTGTCAAGTCTCGAGACAACCTGGGTGATATCGCTTCCGGTAGGCACCCCGCCGAGGTCGTCAACACAGGACAACTCTTCGGCTTCTGATACGTACTCTTTGACCCTCGTGATTATTCGTCAGATGTAAATTACAAAAAGGATTGGTGAAACCGGTGATCCCTGCGGGACCCTAGCTTCCACTGGGTGGCTTTCCATGGCATTGCACTCAATTATCATCTCCACAGTTCTCTCCGAGAGAAAGCTCTCTGTCCATTGTCTAAGGTCTCCATCCATTTGCCTGACCTTGATTAATTTGACTAGCCTTCCTTTTTCCACGCTTGGGAAGGCTGCTTTAATTTCCATGAGAAGCACGCCTGCTATGTGGCGGTTTCTCCAGTCTGCATGAGCACTGACAACCATGATAGCTGCTGAATTGATGGCTGACTGTCCTCTTCTGCTTCGGAATTGTCCGTCGCTCAGTAGTCATCTTCTTTCTGCTTCATCCAACAGCAGCTCATCGACTATTTCTTCGACCCCTTTCCCCATGCAGGCAAACAGCGATATGGAGCAATAGGCCTTCAGCTGTGTGTGGTAGACTTTGCCAGGATTGCGAATCACCACTCCTCTAGCCCGCTTCCATACCGCTGGGTGCCTTCCTGTGCCAATGGCCGCCTCTGTCAGCCTCACGATCTTTTCTTTGTCCCACTTCCAGAGCAGCTGTATGGCACCGGAAGAGAGCTTGTCCGGCCCCTGTGCCTTTCTGACCGATCGAGAAAATAGTGCTTGTTCAACCGCTTCCTTTGTGATGTCTGTGTGTGCGCTCCCTGAAGGAGGTACTTCGTAGTACTGTTCGTCATCGTCCAGTGGCAAGCACTCGTGCCTCAGCATCTCCTCCTCCTGCATTGATGTGTTCGCTGTCTTGCCTTCTCTATCTGTTCAGGCCTCCACGGTCGTGCCTGCCTGATGGTTCACATATCGTGCTGCTCTTCATACCAAGGCCCCCCTCAGTTTTGGAAGTACTCGCTTCACAATTTTCCTCTTGGACTGTCGAATTGACTTCTGGAGTTCTACCATTGCCCTGGCGGCCTCTTCTGAGTTCCGTCTCTTCCTTTTTTCAATTCTGACCTCCCTCCTTCTCTCCCTGATGTCGGCGTTGCACCACCTCCTGGATTTTGCGCAGATCATGATCTTCTTTGCTGTGGTGTGGAGAACATTGCCCATTGCTTCCTGACACCAAGCGGCCCCTTGCTCCACCTCATCTGCTGTGCATGCTGCATCCAGGTGAGCTGTCTCTTTCGCTAGCTCAATCCATGGCATCTCCGCTGCCTCCGCGTCCTCCTCCGTCATTCCAGCTAAGTTCCACCCTCCTACCCTTTCATGGCATGCCTCCTCCTGCCTGTCTACTTCCACATCGAACTCTATACCTTCGTGGTCAGATCCTGTGGTGTGGTAGTCGGGCAGCATGGACCAGGTTGTTATGAGTCGATTCGGCAGCCTCAGGTCGATGACCGACTCGCCTTCATGACATTCCCTTGTCCAGTGGTGGGTGTCTTCACCATCATTTCCAATTTCCAGTCCATTGGCGTCAAGCAAGTCTTCCAAGAACTGATCATCCCGCTGCACTTGGCATCTTGGGTCCTGTCGTATGCTATGGGTGTTAAAATCTCCACTGCGGACTGTGCTACCCCACCAAATGACACTCCCCCAGTTCAGCTTTTGCGCCGGTCTCTCTCCCGTTTGCGTGTTCGTTTAGTCCTAAACATTGAACATCCGCGTTATCGTCTCCCCTCTCCACCTGGCGGTCAGTAGCAATGACATCGTCGTTTGCGCCTCAGCTCATATCTGTCCACTCGTCAACCACCAGACCACTCCCTCTTGCAATTGCCGTCCAAACTCTCTTCCTGTTTCTCATTTCGTATGCAGAATGGCTGATCCCAATACCTTCTTTTTCTCTCTGTGGCTCTTGTAAGCACACTACGTCCGCCCTGGGTTCAACTCCCGGCTCCAGCGCCGCAATTATCCACTCATATGACCTTTCGCAGTTATGCTGGATCACTCCAATCATTGCTATTGCGGGCTCCCACTTCTCTTTCTGTCGCGGCCGTAGTAGCAGTCTCGTTCTCTGTCATCATGGCATCTCTTGCCACCCCAATTGCCTCCTCTTCCTCCACATCAGCCATCACCTCTTGTGCGCATCCCCCCTCTGCTGCCGCTCTTGCGCAGGGTCTCAGACAAAGCACCACTCTGTTTGTCCTTTTTGCCATGTGCATAGCTTCGCTTGTGGGGCCCTGTCCTGCTGTTCCCATCTTTCTCCTCTGACACGCCACTTTGGCAGCCTCGCTCTGCTTCACACACCTGCTGCTGAACGCAATATGATTCCCTTTGCAATTGGGGCACATTTCAAGCCTCTGGCCGCAGAGTGATCCCTGCTTTGCCGTACACCACACTACATTGCACTTGCAGTCGCTTGTCCGGTGATTGCCTGAGCAGTAGCCGCACTTGGGCTTGTTTCGGCCTCTGATTTCTATGGGGCCCCATCCACACCAGAGCTCACACCAACTGTCGGGGCCCGCATTCGTGAACGCCTCAACTCGGTACCGCACTCCCACCACCTTGATGCCTTTCTTGTTTAAACTCTGTGCCACCTTGCTTCCCATCAGGCTTTCGAATAGTCCGTCCCATCCGGCCAAAACTAAGCCCTGGACCGGACGACAATTTTCGGGGCAAGCAAACTAAGGACTGTTTAGGACTTGGGCAGCAGAGCCACGGACGAAAAGACTGTAGGGCCCTGCAGTCTAGCTCAGCGCACTGCACATGGCAATACTATAATACAAACATGATAACACACAAACAAACAAGACCCTCTGCTCACTACCAAGCCTCCTGCCTTCAGAACTGTAGCTCCTCCGCTTCCGTCTGCATGTGGACGCTTGCATCTTCAGGCTCCCAGCCGCAGCATTCTGATACATCCAGGATTTGGAGTTCGTATAGACCCTAGCTTTGTATCCTAAAACCGGATCCTAAAAGTACAGTGATCTATATTGAGCCCTAGGTATTAAGATTCCGTACCGGGACAGACAAGGCCTCCGAAACGCCTGCCCCGGACGGGACCACCATTCGGGGCCCCAGATGACGCCAGTCTCCGCGAACCTTCGGGAAGCCTGCATCCAATTACAACAAAAACTACCGATGACGCGGCGATTTCTCCGTTCTGCCTCATCTCCCAGATAGTGTGGGGGTTCTCCAGCCATCGTACCTGGTTGGGGATCGCTATGCCCTCGTTCTCCGCATTGAATTCCTCTCGCTTCTTCTGCAGGCCTTCTTTCACTCCTTCCATGTACCGCACAAGCGGTACTGCATGGATCTTTCGCAGGTCCCAGGTCGCATTTTCTTTGACATCCACGAGTAGTTTGTCAACAGTCCTGGCTGCTGTGATGATGATCTCGCGGTACCGCATCACCATCACCGCTGTCGTATTCTGGTGGGTGATTGCCATGATCACACCCTTCGCATTCCTCCTTGCTTTCATGATCCTAATGTGGGCCGGGGCCTGCTGGTCGAAATGCGCTCTGTTGATCGCTGATGCAATTTCTTGGTCCATCCTATTGGGGAGTGGCACACTCTCAGCTCTCATTAGGATCAGGCGTCTGTCTGGCATACTCGACCCTGTTCTCGGGGATGGAGCTGAGCTGGCCAGCTTCTTGTGGTTTCTTGGTGGGACCATCTCCCATCGTCCGGTTCGTGTCGGCATTGATGTCATCACCACCATCGGCATCAATGTGGCTCTTGGCGTCGGTGTTGGTGTTGGTCTCGGTGCTGGTGCAGGTGCTGGTGCTGGTGATGGGTTCGGCTTTGGCATTGGGTTCGATTTGGTTTCAGCATTAGCATGGATTTGAGCTGCCTTCCAGACTGCAGCTGTTGGCGCTCTGCCGGCTTCTTCGGTCCACCTGGCTGTGTCGGGTCTGCATGTATCGAGGCCTCCAGGCTGTCACCCTCAGTGTCCGCTTTCATTTCTTCGCTCTGGTCCAGTTCGGTAGCAGTCACCGCCTTTGCGAACATATCCGTGATGCCCTTGCCCCACAGCACGTCATCCTGATGGTATGCGTCATGCTTTTCTTCTTTTTTCCTCCACCACATTTTCATCCCTCGACACCGCGCCTCTAGTATGATTGTCATCATTGGGACGGTTTGGTGTAGCTGTGCTAGTTCGCGGGCATGCTGCTGAAGCGCGCGCTCCATGCGTCTACAGCAGTCCCCGAGGGCCCAGGCGGTTACCGTGTCCTCACCCCTCCTTCTCCGCTGTTGGTTCTCGTTTCTCTCCATTGGCTCAAGGGTGTCTTCGCCCGAGGTCTCTGCGGCAATGGATGTCATCAGCGTTGCCATAGCCATTGCGATAACCGTAGGCGTGTCGCTCCTCCCGTTCGCGGCTTCTCACGTGGCCAGGCTGCTGCTCTCCCTCCTTCTCACTTCGGTCATGACTTATGTGCAGCGCCTCTGTTCCAGGAGAGTCCTAGTCGTCGCATGCTTGTTCGCCAACACGTCACGTTAATCATGTTTTCTGCCATGACTTCATGTGAATCCACTCAACTACATGGATTCTGGTGCGCGCCCGCCTGCAGCGGTGTGGAGGGTGATGGGAAGCTCGCTCCGGGGACATTTAGACGGCCAGAATCGATTTCCGCCGACCACTTTTCAATTGCTATCATTGTTGTCGACTTCATGCACTGTTTCAGTTTCGCCAAGACTTTTGTGGGTGCTGGCGGCAGCGTTTTATGAGTTAATGTCAGAACATCGACTTACACAGCAATGCCTAAAGTGATTTCGCAAACTAAGGTATATGAACTGCTGGTGGTGCGGGCAGGAATATCAAAAGAAAGACCACGTGTTTAAGTGGTGTAAATGGTCCAAACAAGAACAAAAAGGAATTTGGAACTACAGGCCAATTAGGGAAGATGTGTATGAGGGCGTTAGAAAAGTGATGAAAAAGCGGAAGATTAGTTTGTGGATGTCTCTTGTTTTCGCAGAAGAAGAATATTGGCAGGCATTGTTGAATATTCCTTTCCGTACAGATGTTGGCTGAGTGTAACGGGCGGGGTCGGGCGTAGGTGATATTGGTAACACTAATGTGATATCAGAAAACAGAACAAGGCGCTCGAGATTCGTTTCGAGGAAATCAAGACAAGACCAGAATCGAAGCTGTTTCAAAGTCGTAACTTGCTTTGCTATACAAGAGAACGAGTAAAGAGAGAAGAAAAGGAAATCCTCCAACACCGTCAACACTCTCTTTATATACAATTCATCTGCCACCCTCGAACCATTCCTCATGCTCCGATGTACCATCCGAACCTCATCCCATGATCTTACACACCACTCCGTTATTCCTTATCGTAACAACCACGCCACCTCACCTCACATTGCAACACCTCAGACCACTTCTTTATCTTACTAAATTATACTGCCACCTTCTCGCCGCTTTCTCCGCGTCTTCCAACGTCCCCGCCTTTCCGTAACACAATTCCTTCCACACCTTCCGTATCTATCTTCAATTATTCCCAAGTATCTCCGTACCTTCTTGCGCCGTGACAGTATCCCCCCCTTAGGCTCGAGGTCCTTCGAGATCATTCTCCAATGGTCCAGGTTTCCTTGGATACCGTTTATGAAATTCATCCACAGCCTGTAATCCATCAACGAACTTCGCTGGTTCCCAAGTAAGGGAATCATAACCCGTCCATCGGATAAAATACTGTAATTGATTCCGATACACTCGACTATCCTCAACGCTCGATACTTGATACTCCTCTCCACCATCAACCTCGACAGGAGGTGGAGGGAGTACTACCTGTCCTTCCAACGGATCCTCAACAACGGGGTCCAAAAGCGAAACAGGTTGTACTCGATGAATTCGAATTGACGCCGGTGAATCCAGCTCATAAGCATACGGGGATACTTGCTTTTGTACCCGAAAAGGTCCTAAGCGTTTCCAATCCAACTTACGAGTAGGGCGAGTAGTTCGTACATGTCGTGCATCCAACCACACCTTGGATCCGACCTGAAGGTTGGGTCCCGGAATACGCCCTCTGTTTGCACCTTCTTCTTGTACCGCTTGGCTCCGCTTCATCTCCACCCTCAGATGCTCGTGAATCTGTTCCATCGCAGCCTGAACCTGATCTGCCTCCCATCGTCGTTGATCCCGTTCCTGAGTTGGCTCTCCAACGAATGACATTCGTGGATCCACGCCCTGAACTGCAAAAAAGGGGGTACATTTAGTAGACTCCGATAACCCATTATTCGCGGCAAACTCAGCAAGGGGTAACCACTGCACCCAATTATCCTGTTGGTGATTTACGAATATACGGAGGTATTGTTCCATTCCTGCATTCATTCGTTCAGTCTGACCATCTGTCTGTGGATGAAATGCTGTAGACATC
>Ga0307512_10006751_pt1 | contig 11538 bp, 16 predicted proteins | sample 14_EM_MG_FD_200267 | JGI IMG/M metagenome (GOLD analysis project Ga0307512, IMG submission 200267) | Populus trichocarpa ectomycorrhiza microbial communities from riparian zone in the Pacific Northwest, United States - 14_EM | ecosystem: Host-associated > Plants > Roots > Unclassified | place... | reverse complement strand
CCGGAACGGAAAGGTCGAGCTCCAAGGCAAAGCGTACAGAGAGACAAGCTAGAATCCCTTCAGGCGTCATGTTTTCGGCACTACAAAGGAGCTTCCGTTTGGCGAAAGTCATAAGGTCGTTGGCTCTGGCCCGAGAATCATAGTCGGCTGCGAAGCTGCTCGAGGCGGTAAGTGAATCTGGCAGCTGAATAAATGAGATGAAGGCGAACAGAGGCCGGCCCAGGTGAGACATCCACTTTTCCTGTGCCACTTCGTCTAAGGTAGTGACCCCTTCCTCTGCAATGTACGCAAGAGCGTCGAAACTCGTTTCTGTGATTGAAGGGAGATCCTGGATATCGTAGGGCTTGAACGCGTTCGCCACCGTGGAAAGGAATAAGCCAAAAATGGGCTTTCCATCAAGTTCAGACAAAACACGACGTAGTTCTGGGAGCAATGTCGACCGTTGACAATACGCACCCGCAAGTTCATGAGCCTCATCGAAAGCGAGAATGAAAAGGGGTCGCTGCAGCCCATACTCCTTGCAAATTCCATTCGATGGGAAGATGAAGTTGATAAGCTCCTCTGCTGCTTGCCGCACTCCTCCTTCGTGGGGTTTGGGTAAGAGGAAACTAGATGATCGGTAGTTCTCTGTCCCATTCTGAACATGTATATACTTGCAAGATCTCATTGGCCACGTAATGTCATAGACGAGAACGAGTACTCACATCCTTGGCCCGGTCAATGACCTCTTCAAAAAATTCTTGTCGGTATTGACCTGTCTCTCCGAAGTTTTGGCCTTCTGTCATGCGCTCCCGGAACGCGCTCGCAAGTCTCTCTTGACGTTTTATCGCATTCCTCTGATGCAAGTCATTTCGTGACATGCCATCATCTACGACACTACCCATGAGCATTGCTTCGATAGCGATTACAAGTCAGCTCACCCGATAGCTCACGTTCAAGCCTTTGCAGGCGTTCCTTGGTGACAGTCAAAAGCGAGTAAATGAATTGGCTGAGCCTTTGGAACTGGGTGAGCCGATCATTTCCTCCAGATAGCAACCAGTCCCGAAAAAGGTCATCAGAAGGAGGGAATCCTGCAATATCATAACATGTCAGCAGGATATAATGGGAGGATTCAGATTGCGTTACCGTTCGAGCCAGCCCAACGCAGGCACATGGTTACTGTGATGACCCTTTTCGAAAGTTGGTCAACCATGCGAGACTTTCCTGTCCCTGACGAGTTTACAACAGGGGAGCAATTTGAAGAAGTTGATTTGCATCTCTCGGTAAGATACATTGAAATGGTCTGAAGCAACACGTCTGCAGCTGGTCCTTCGAATTCTCGATCCCATGAGCGCTCGACGACTATGAAAAAGAGTCAATGAATCGGAAATATCGAGGAAAAAAGTAGAGTTTAAAAACACCGGCTCTTGCGTGAGCAGTCTCCTGGTCGCGCGTTGTCCAAGATCGTGAAGAGAATGTGTTAGTACCCTGTAGAATCCCTGGATACAGAAACGGGTCGGCGACATTGAAATAAGGGGTCAGCGTCTGCAGTGTGTACGCACTGAGAAGACGAATAGTTCTGAATGAGCCATTTCTCCAGCATTCATTCAATACAGAAATAAGCCAGGGATGTTTGTGAAAGAGCTCTCTTATGCCTAAATATGAATGCGAATGCGCATATTGACCATCCAACTGATCGTAATCCCGGACAAGTGACCGGAGAAGAGTGACGCGTGAATAAATGACGCGGTCGTCCTGCTCGTCATCGTCGATCCAGGGGTAACGTCGTAAAACCTTCTTATCCAACTTGACATGTGCACTCTCGGAAAGCACGTCCGACACTAGCTTGCTCTCTGGGTGGGTGGGGTCTGCAAACTCAACGTCACCATCACTACTCTCAGCGGAGCCCATCTGCACGTCCGACTCAGAGTCGGAGGAGTCGCTGGTTTGGTGTTTTTCCGTGTTCTGGGACTTTAATGTCTTCGGCGTCGCCTCGGCCGGATCGGTGTCGTTGACCTTTCTGGGGCGTTTCCCGTTGTATGGAGCCATTAGAGATGGAGGTGAATGATGGGTTTGACAAAGAAAAAGGGGGGCGGGGGCGAGAAAGGGGCGCATCCGACTGTCAACGATGTCAGGTAATGGGTTTAATATCACGCCACAATCTGGCCGTCGATTTATCTCCTTCTCCATATCGAGGCCTTTCTCGAACTTTATATCCGCGCAATCCAGAGACATAGTAGTACCTTTCATGGCCATAGAGTGAGGTAGATAGTGATGAAAGCAACTACAAAAAACCATTTCAGAGTAAGGAGGGGCTGGTGACAGTGGGGAGAGGAAGGACGGCCGAATGACTCTGGACATTTTTCCAAACGTCAACTGGAAAAGGCCTCAAGTACGCATCTTTTTGCCCCCTCATGCCACCACTAAGCCACTAAGATTACGACTCGGAGCTGCTAGCTAGTAATTCCTGTTTTGCGGTCCATCACGATATCAATAAGGGCGCCTGTCACTCCCTCTTTCTTTCCACTTTGCTTCCCACTTTGGCATCGCGTGTTATTCCCCGTTCTGGCCCGCTCCACACGTTGGGTTCTACATGGGCGCTGCGGCGCTAGTTCAATTCCCTGTGTCTATGGCAGAATCTCACTTGACTGAATACGCAATCGTCCTGTCACCACAAATCCGCGCGGTACGTCTGGAAGACCGCACTCCACTCATGATCCTATCCACCAAGTCGTCTCTTTCTTGGGTGCTAAGGGCATTATTGTGGGTTATGAGGGAATCTGGGTCGTAGGCTGGCAGGGATTCCGGTGCGTCCTTATTTTCTCTTTCCCGTTCATTGGTCTGACCACCTATTTTTCCTCCCGTCGTTGCCACTCCAGCCTGTTCGACCCCACTTCGATTTCCTCCGGATCCGCCACCGTTTCCGAGTCCTTTGACTTGCGTAGGGAAATCTTTCCGAAGATATCATTTCCCCCGCGTCCCCCTTCTCCCGCCGACACGACGTCGACATTCATCGCGTCGGGGTCGCGCTGCGGTCCTGTTGCGCTGGTTGTCTCGCTTGCCCGACGGCAATTTTTGCTGGTACTCAGATACTCGCCTCTCTGTGGTCCAAGGCGCGTGTATATACGGACGATGTACTCTTCACGATGACGAGCCACGCCATCAGCTTTGAAGCATTCGGAGCCATTGCAGGCCCATATCGGTATCGAGCACGCTAAGGGCCCGCGTCTGCGGCTACCGAGACGAAGGAACAGCAGCGGAGGCATTCATCCGGCCGCGTGGCGACATCGCCGTGCTCCTCCGCCCAACCTCCTCGCCACCACCTGTGCCTTCGCTGCCTCACCGTTGACGGTACCCTCCTCTGCGGCTGGGCGGTCACACCAGCGCGCCCCTCACAACCCCCTCACGACCAAGGGCATCGAATATACCAATTTCAGGCTCGAGGTACGTTCCCTTGGCCGAATCTTCTCCCCCAGTCATCTAACACTAACGTGATTCTGCAGAACGTGCTTCTGAAAAAAGACAATCCACCAGTCGTCAAACTCACCGACCTTATTGCCTCCAAAGTGGTTGAGAGTTTCACTATGCTCAGGGTGCGACGATATCGGCGTCAGTGTGACTGGTACGTGATCCTGAGGGTCCGTTGTACGCTGTGTTAACCACATGCCCTAGCCCGCTTTCCATTGTCAATGTGAATGGCCCGGAAGATATCAGATTTGCCATGTTGATTGACTTGCAGCACCATCACAAGCACAGCAGCAGCTACTGACTCTGCAACTGCCGAACCTCCTCCCTGCGTGTTGCACGAGCACTGTGGCCACGCAGCCACCCGTACTCAGGCTGGCCTCCTCCGCATCGGCTCCGCCGCTCCAATGAAGTCGTATTACAACCAGCTCCATCATTACCGCCTCTGTCACCGCGCATGACACTGGTGCGGTGTACACGCAACTTCCAATAGTGGATGTCTCTTCCTCCGTACCAAATGAAGTCCGCTCCCGTGTCGCAGAAAACTTGAGGTTCAAACTTGCGCACACGCATCCCTCCACAGCCAGCGTCATGCAGCCTCAGCCGAGCAACATGAGCACAGTCCCGACTTGGTCGTCCGAATGGTACCTCTTCGTGAGGACTTGCACACGTCGGCTTATTATGTCGAACATCAACCCGGGTGACGGGCTTGAGAGTCACCGACGCCTGCGCCGGGACAGGGTGGGAACAGTGGCGGCTCGAAGACCTAGGATGTTCAGCTCGGAGCGGACGATCGCCTTGGACGTTGTCGCTGCTGCGCTTGGGCCACCTTCTCTTTGTTGCTCTAGAGGTTGTAGTCTACGTACAAAGATAACACACTGCATGTAAAAGAGGGTTTTCGAGGGGAAAACCTTGATAAAGTGTTGAATAATACTCGGAGTTAAAAAAAAACCTGGCTCGTTCCTTGTGCGCCGTCTAAATTTGGACCCCATCACGTGACCAAACCACAGTCGGACTCAACAGCAGCATCATGATCGTGTGCTGGGTAATGCCTTGAGATGAAGCACAACCATGTCAAGAACATACAAACGAACTTTTGGAAGGTAAAGTAACACCGTTTTGTGAGTCTCCAAATGCTCGTACTCATCGGCGGTGTTGTCTCGCTTAGTTGCGGAACTGACTGAGACGGTCGTCAATGGACTAGACATCGATAAAGCCACTAACCCGACTAACCGTTGGGATAGACGCAACGCAAATCTTTCCCGGCCCTCAGAGAACAATCTGGGGGTCCAATTCGAGAAACCATAGATTCACCCTACTTGCTAGGGGTACGTCATGCTTGGACACGATATCAACTAGCATCGGTTACTCAGGATGAACGGCGTAAAGGCTTTCGTGGAGGTGGACTGTAGTCAAAGAAACTTCATATCTCTAGGGTTTGCGTCTCTGCACAGCACGATGACAATAGGCCTCAACGCGAGCAAACGGCAGACTCACCAGCATCTTTCAGCAGCTGAAGGTACGCTTGAGTCAATCCATCCAAAGCGTTGTCAAAACTAGAGAAACCAGCGACTTTTTCTGGGCTTTACCTTGTAAGGAGTTCCAAGTCACCAGACTATCTCGAATAAAAACCAAACGCTACGTCCGATTCGCCATGGCCACGACCTGCGGTTGGAGGTGGAACGACCTAGTTCGGTAACGTTTGAGGGGCGTAGACATGTCCGAGTCTAGCAGATTAGATGTGCGATGCAGATCGCTCAACGGGAGCCTCGAGAACGCCAGGGGATTCAAATGCGACCCGTAGAATTGCAGCAGGACTGCTTAGACCTCAAGGATGCGCTCAGTCTCCCACCGTTGGAGCACGGAGCACGTTCAGTGCATCTTCGATATGTTCCTCTAGGCCAAGACACTGCCTGTCACGTTTACGCACGGCGAAACGATATTTGAGACCTGCCGTAACAACGTTGAGGAAGGTACTGGAAGGTTTCAAGAAGGCTTCCTGCGACAAGAGGGATCTTCGTAGGAGAGTGCGGGGCTTTTTGGTCTGGGGTTTGGTCGAAGCTGGTAGACTGTGCGACCAAAGCTCCGGCAGAACCCTTGAACATTCTCATGAAACCGACGAACTCCTCGCCTATGATGCAGAGGAGCTCTCCAACAATGGGGAACATATATGTCATATTTTCAATTCTTAGGTTGTAGGTAGATGGAGGTCAGAAAGGGCCGTGTGTAGAAGCGAGCGGCCGGCTAGGATGGTGGGTTCGAGAGGCCCAGGGGTGACGGCGAGGATGAGGTCTTGATTGTTAGGGTCTCTGAAGAAGCCTGAAGCGATAAGGGAAGGAGTAACTCATGGGGTTGGGTGTAGAAAACGCGACGGGCGTGGTGAGTTGGACGAGCTGATGGATGTGGACACGGACATGCGCAGCGTACGTTTGAGAAGACCCTCGAGACTTCGCAGCAGCCCGCAGGACTTGCCGATAACGAATGCTGTATTTCAGTGTGGACGCATGATGGCGAATAGAAACTGTGTAGACGAGCCTCAGCGTGAAACTATGTGCTGAGGCATCGAAAAAACAGGTCTACGGACCTGGTTCGTCGAGGACAAATGAAGGCCTTCGCAAGCATGTAAAAGTATGGGAACGATTCGAGGTCGAGGAGGAAGGCCCAGGGAGGATACGCTGGAAATAATGAGAGTGAAATTGAACCCAATCCAATCCCTTGTCTGTCGTGGGACAGTTACACCGCTAAGTTACCTACCTTCGCCCGTGGACTCGTGCCACGGTGAATCGCGATCTCTCCCAGGGCGTCAAAATGCATCCCTGTCAGGCCTGAGATGCAGTAGTGCTCGCCTTGCCTCTGATGAGAGTGCAGAACCCCAATTACCGAATCGAGGACTCTCGGTGTGAGCGCTGCTTGAGCTCCCGGGATGTGTCACGTGATCGTGTTCGTTTTCCGTTGGAACTTTTCGTTGGGGATCACCGAAGCTTGCGATCGGCCGCAAAGGCGGATCGCATGAGGGGCGAGGAGCAACTTATTCTCTGTTGTCATGTGGTCGATACCAGTGGTGATAAGGCCGATAACCACGACGAGCCCTCAGGCCTCAGCCCAGCAACATGGAGGGTGTCCATGCCACTCCCTCGCCCAACCGAATCGTCCAAGGTGCGCCTCCGAGTCTTTCTACCATCCATATCCTTACGCGATTCGAGAAGCTCCGTGCGATCGACCTTGACAACTAGCAGCTGCTGCCCAACGTTACCTAGGACTTCAAATAAGCTCTGCACGGAAGACCAGGGTGCCATGCCGACGCTGACTCACTGAGATGCCCGAGGTTGTTCTCCTCGCCTTTATTCATTCCTGGCGGCAAGCCCAATGCAATATTTGTCGTGACAGTCGAACCTAGCTTCCTGCTTGGGTTGTGCCATGAATCGAAGACCGAAATAGAGATCGGGTACGAGCACCATTGTGGCACGCTATTATCCTTCTACGCATCGACACCGCCGCAATATCAATACAGAACACTGAAGAGATCTCGAAGGAGCTCAGAAGGAAAGCAATGGAGGTCATTAAGCTGATGATAGTCTGATCATCTACCACGTACGGTGTGGACTGGTCTCTGGCGTTGCGATGACGACTGAAACTGACTTGACTTGCCGTGTTATCATAGGTCCAATCTTTGGGACAGTTCGTCACTGGTGGTCCTGGGATGGTGCACGCTCGTCTAATGACATCACCATTACGGTGTGTGGTGTTCGCACGGTGGGAGAGCCTTCTCAGGCGAGGATTCCTCTTTGAATTGGCTTCTCCTCTTGGATGTACAACACTTGTGTGTAAAGACAGTTTCTTCTAGACAAGTTCCTGATTGTCAATTGCCTCGTTCGCCGTGCGCTCGTCCAGCCGTCCCAACTACCGATGTCGCTGAGCCTGGTATACGGACGGTGGCGCTTGTGACAGATTTCCACCGCCAGGTGATAATATCTGTTGCGCTCGAGATGGCTCTTTCAAGGCGTGTCGGAACGCCTCCGACGACTACCAATTTGTTGGTCATCTCACACACCGTCATTCCCCCAGCTGAGGAGCCTCGCTGTTCGCCTCAGTATAATACGACACTCACTCATATCCTCCTCAAAATCCGGAACTCTGCCTTCTCTTTGGAACCATACTGTATTTTCGATCACTACGTCAGGGCCACGCTGACATCTTCGCAGACATCACACTCTCGTTGATGTATCGTTATCCTTCGATGTGGGACCTTCTCGCCCAGATCTTTTTTATTTTCTGATCCCTCTCTCCTTGTTACATTTGACTACCATCTCCCCTTCTACTCGTTCCTTCGAATTCCTGGTTCCTGTATATTCACTGTTAACGCTATCGCACTGACAGTAGTATATCCAATGTGCTCATAGTTATAGAAACCTTTGAAACTGCCTGTGCTACAAGTCACCCGCATCGTTAGTTCTCGCTTTGTGACAGCTCAGTCGATCTGAGTTGTCGAGTGGAAAGTATTCGATTCCGGAGCCCTGCATTTTGGCCTACGTCTTTTCCTGTCCTGGAACCTGTCGTATAGTTGCATCTGCCTCTTTACTCCCTGCGAGACCACCCAAACGCTCCAGAGACGCGTATGCTTTACTTTACCTCGTGGCCGGAACGGGGGCTCCGGTATGGATGGGGGCTTCTGCGAGTTCTTGCAAAGTAATTGGACGGGATTCTCATTGGGTGAGCACGGAAGAGGGTGAGCGTTGCCTAGTTGGAAGGAAGGTTGGTTGTTCTTGTCGCAAGAAAGCCGTGGTTGTCGTTGATGGCGCGTTGTTCAGCAGGCTATCGCAGTTGTTAGCGCTTGGATGATAAAAATTCGAATGCCATTACAATTGGCCTTGGCAATTCTATGGTAGCATTGCGGAGAATGTTTTGGGCCCATGTTCTCTTGTCAAAGCCGATCGCAGCAGCAGCGTCGTGACAGAGGGAGGACGAGGGCTTTGGGTAGTTAGGTCTTTGTCATTGCCATTGTCGTCCCGATTCACTCACGAGATTTGTGAGGCTGGGAGGTTGTTGGCAGCCAAACCCAGGCCCGTTCCAACACGATGAGGGGAGGGGAAGGGCTTCGTCAGGTCTAGAACGTGTTCGTGTGATCTTCGCGGCCGATGCCCTAGTCCACTGCCCCGCTCGACTACCGCCAGCAGTTTGCATCAGGGGGTTCATATGCTGACCACATTGTTGGGGTTCAACAGTCCAGCAGTCCTATGGTAGGAGAACCGCGGTCAGTCTGCAGTCACATGCCAGCCAGTGGTCGGTCACGGCACCGGTCGCATAACTTACAACTGTAGTAGATGACGACCCCCAGGTCCGGGTTTTGGAACGTGCCGCACAGGGATGTAGGAAAAGACCAAGAGCTGTGATGTTGAGCGCCGAGGGAGTGAGGGATATGAGATCGGATACGGAGTACTCAAGTACGCAAGACCTAACCCAAACGCACGATACTCACGCGGGTACTACAGTAGTCACGCCACGCCGCACTGTGTCTTCGACTCTTCGCCATGCCGTCGTTTCATTATTTTTTATTTCGCTGCCTTCGTATCGTTAGCTTAGCCGAATACTACTTCTGTTTCCTCTATGTCTTTCCGTCCGCCTTCCGTTCGGCCACCCTGAGCAGTCAACTATCCGAAGACTTTCTCCGTTCTCAGACTCGGAGCCTCATCGTCTCGTGGCCTCGAACAACTTCCTCACACTTTCCTCACTAACTGCCAGCGCGCCGATTGAGTTGATTCAACTCACACCTGTTCCACAAACACAATTGAGCGCTCGGCCCAAACTTACGCCCTTCTGTTTCAGGCAACCGCTTTGCGTCCCCATCTAACTCAGCGAAGGACGTACGGACTTTCGCATAAACCTTCTACCACAACACCCCACTATCTCGTTATCGCTTCCTTACAACCAACCAACTCCCCTTCTCAAGACCACGGTTTTCTCCCATTTCAGTATGACTGACCAGCCAGCATCATCTCCCTTCCGGACGCTTTTCGAGTCAGCCCTGGAGGACTACAAAATAAAGACAAAAATATCATTGGAGGAGCACCCACTCACTCAGAAACTCGATAATTGCCATTCTGTCGAGTCAATCACTACCCTTCTTCAAGATCAGGCGAGGACCTTCGGTGAATCTCGAGAAAGAGATAGGATAATGGAATCAATCAGGAGTATAGTATCGTTCCTAGATAAGCTTTCGGGCACCGCTGCTCTCGGTGATGGTTTAGGCCTGGTACGTCAGAAGACGCCGATGACGGTCTTCCATGTCTCTAATATTGTTCTACAGGCATTTCCACCTGCGAAGGCATTACACACTGGCCTTGGTGTTCTACTCACTGTATGTGCCTTTCTATAGCTCCTCATGCGTATCGATGTGACATCAGAGTACACCAGGTAGCCAATGGCGTGATCGCGAGCTACGGCGCCGTCGCCGACTTGTTCGAGTCGATTGAACATTTCCTCAAGCGTCTCGATATATATACCAAGATCCCTTCGACATCCGCCATGGACGAGATTTTAGTCAAAATAATGGTGGAGCTGATCTCCACCCTTGCACTGGCCACAGCAGAACTCAGGAAGGGGCGACCGAGTGAGTCCTTTCTCGCTGACGTGTTCTCTTACTCAGTGCAACGCAGAGAAATTCGTAAAAAAGCTTTTTGGAGGGGGAAAGGATGCCGAGCTCGCCCTACAGAGGCTAGATCGGCTCAGGCTTGAGGAAGTTCGAACGACTGGAGCGGAGATTCTTCAAGTTGTCTACGGCCTTGTCCAAGACATGAGTAAGCAAACGAACTGTGCTTGTCTCTCGCTGGCTATTGAATAGCCCCCCCCCCGCTAGATGGCAAAGCATCTGGTGATGCTGTCCAGGCAGCTCTTGGTATGTTTTGTTGGCAACAGCGAACTAGTTCCATACCTGACTGAGCGTTAGAAACCTTACATGAAATGGCGAGCAGTTTGGACAAATCTAAACGTCGGTGATATCTTGATATTTTCTTTGCCACCTGAAGGTACTGAGATCGCCTGTCAGGAGATAAATTACTGCAAGATATCCGAAATTGGCTCTCCCCTCCCGATCCTTGGAAAAATCACAGCATCGCCCATGAATTGCGCCATGAAGGGACAGCAACGTGGTTCGTTCAGGGTGATACATTCTCGGAATGGAAAGCATCCGGGCCAAGTTCTCTGCTCTGGATACATGGGAAAAGTCAGTCGTTGCCCTGCACTACACCTTCTCCGATACTGACGGTTTTCCTTCGTCTCAGCCGGAGCAGGCAAAAGTGTCCTTTGGTACGTTAAACTCCAAATACTTTGTCTCAAGATCTTATGGTGCTGGCTAGTTCCACAATCATAGAGAATATCGATACCATGAGGAAATGTGGGCTCGCGTCCCTAGCATTCTTCTACCACGATTTCAGGGAAGATCAAAAGAGAAATCTGCGTGGGCTGCTCTCTTCTGTCTTGTTCCAGTTTTGCGACCAGTCCGACTCCTACTGCAGCATCCTTTCCAAGTTCTATTTAACACACCGCTCTGGTGCACAAGATCCTAGCGACGATGAACTTGTCCGTTGTTTGAAGGACATACTGAAACTTCCAGGACAAGCCCCAATTTTCTTGATTGTGGACGCGTTGGACGAGTGCTCGAACACATTCCCTATTCCGTCCCACCGTGAGAAGGCCCTGGCACTTGTGGTGGAGCTTATCGACTTGCAAATTCCGAATCTTCGCATTTGCGTGACAAGCCGGCCTGAAGTCGATATCAAGGTTGTTCTCGGACCTTTGACTTTCCGGTCAATTGCCCTACATGATGAAAGGGGACAAATGGAAGACATCGAGAACTATATCAAGTCGGTCATTGAGAAGGACCCAAGGAACCGAAACTGGTCAGCGCAGGACAAGCAGATGGTGATTGACGTTCTCACAGGAAACGCTGACGGGATGTAAGCCGCCAATACTTAACGTCTTGAGTATTCTCGCTGATACCTGTTATGTAGGTTCCGGTGGGTGTATTGCCAGGTGCTCTATCTCCGCGGCTGCCACCCAGGACGTATACGGCATGCTCTGGCCGAATTACCGGAGACA
>Ga0307512_10006750_pt1 | contig 11541 bp, 12 predicted proteins | sample 14_EM_MG_FD_200267 | JGI IMG/M metagenome (GOLD analysis project Ga0307512, IMG submission 200267) | Populus trichocarpa ectomycorrhiza microbial communities from riparian zone in the Pacific Northwest, United States - 14_EM | ecosystem: Host-associated > Plants > Roots > Unclassified | place... | reverse complement strand
CCATCTTAGGAGTAGACGTGTTCGTCGACCACACGATCGAGACCGCGCCCGAGGCCGCCCGCCGGACGCTCGCGGCCACCGAGAAGCGCTTCGGCTACCTGCCCGCGGGCGTCGCACGGCTGGCCGAGGCGCCATTGCTGCTCGACGGGTTCCTCAAGCTCAGCGCGATGTTCGAGTCCACCAGCCTCGACCCGCTCGCCCGCGAGACGCTGATCATGACCATGGCGACCCGCAACAGCTGTCACCTCTGCGTCGCCATGCACACGGCCACGCTGCAACGCCTCGATGCGGACCCGGCGCTGGTGACCGCCCTCAGAGAGGACAAGCCGCTGCCCGACGAGCGGCTCCAAGCCGTCCGCGACTTCACGCTGACAGTGCTCGCCACGGCGGGCGCGGTGCCTGACGAGGAGCTCAGGGCGTTCACCAGCGCGGGCTTCACCACCCGGCAGGCACTCGAGGTGGTGCTCGGCATCGGCACCTACACGATGTCGACGCTCGCGAACCGGCTCACCCGCGCGCCGCTCGACGAGCCGATGACGCCGTTCGCCTGGGCGCCTGCCACGTGAACACCACCATCGGATAGAACTCGACGGCGAACTCGAGCTCCTGGCGCCACCCTTCCTGCCGGTACATCGTCGCGGCGGGCGCGTCGGGATGGGTGGCGAGCCAGGCGGCCGGCCAGTCCTCGACGTACCTGGTCAGCAGCGCGCGACCGATCCCGCGCCGCTGGTGGACCGGGTCGATCATCAGCTCGGCGACGACGACCGCGGGCGCGACCAGCCGACGGGCGACCGACGGGGTGACGGCGGCGGCGAGCGCGTCGTCGAACGGTGAGCCGGTGGCGAGCTCGTGGCCGGCAGGCCAGCCGTAGACGACGCCGACGAGATCATCACCGTCGCACACGATGACGCCGCCGGCGCCCGGGTTGGACAGATGCTGCGTGAGCCGATCACGAAACCCCGTCAGCCGCTCCTCCGGCTCCAGCCACGGCGGCGCGGAGAAGCACAGCCGGTAAAGACGTTCGAGCTGCCCGGCGTAGGCGGCCAGCTTGAACGCGTCCACGGCGCGGACGGCGATGGCGCGGCTCACATCCGGCAGGCTATCCCGGATTCAGCCGTCACCGTCGCCGGAGTGACGAGGCCTGAGCAGCCGGAACCGCCTGGCCAGGCCGTCCGCCACGGCCTCGGCGTCGCGGGTGCCGTCGATGTCGATGACCGGCAGTCCCAGCTCCGTCGCCTGCCGGCGCACCTCCGCGTCCCACAGCTCGTCGCGGCCGAGACGGTTGGCCAGCGCGACCGTCACGTCGACAGAACCCCAGTTGGCTCTCGCCCGGTCCGGGTCGGCGAACCGGGCGGTGAGCATGCGACGGCGAAAGTCCTGCGTTGGCAACAGGAACGCGGCTTGTCCCGGCCACGTCAGCAACGGCAGCACGTCGCGCGGCGCGTTGCCGAACCAGTCGACGAGCACCGGCCGGTCGGCCGGCAGCGCCAACAGGTCGTCGACGACGAACCCGATGGTCTCGCCGTGGCGACTCGGCATCCGGTGGATCTTCTGCTCCGGTGTCATCGCCGCGCGGTCCTCGCGGCTCAACCGCAGACCGGCGAACATGTGCGGGTGTTCCCGTTGTGTGCAGCGGGAAAGCCAGCTGTGCTCGGCGCGGTCGCCGTCGTAGACGACCGCGCCGGCACGAGCCGCGAGGATGCGTGCCACGGTGCTCTTGCCAGCGCCGGTGCCACCCGCGATCCACCGGACATGCGCCAGCCGCCGCGTGAGATCCCCCATGACCGGCTATTTTATGCCGGCCGTCTCCTCCAGACGGTCGAGCCGCCGCAGCACCGGCTCCAGCGCCTTGCCCACCGCGACGGTGATCTCGTCGCCGCCCTGTTTCGCCCGCAGGTGCACGAATCCGGCCAGCACGGCCGACACGATCTGCCGCACCTGCTTGGACTCCACGCCAAGCCCACGCAGCAGCTCACCCCCCGCACCGTCGGGCTCCGCGATCAGACCCAACAGCAGGTGCTCGCAGCCCACGTAGTTGTGCCCCAGTGCGAGCGCCTCCAACACGGACAGCTCCAACGCGTTCGCCGCGGTCACCCCCATCCGGGACGCGCGGCCGTACTCCGGCGTCGACTGGAGCTGCTCCACCTCCTGGAGCACACGGGCCGGGTCGACCTCGATCGTCTGCAGCACGCGCAGCGCGAGGTTCCCCCCTTCCCGCATCATGCCGGCAAGCAGGTCGCGGGTGCCGACCTCGTCCGCGCCCCGGTCCTTCGCCGCGGTGATCGCGAGCTTCAGCACGTCCCGCGTCCGCTGCGTGAGCGACGTCAGCCCGACTGTCGCGTCCACATCGCCGAGATCGCCGACCGAACGGATCGCGGACACGCGCTTCACCGACTGTTCCAGCGCACGCTGGCAGATCGCGGAGACCGGCAGCCCGGTCTCCTTCACACTGTCGGCGAGCTCGTCCGGCAAGTACACGTTGATTTTTGGCATACCCCCATATATACCCCCTCTAGGGGTTACACAGCAACCAGCGGTCGTTCCAGCAGTCCGCGGCGGGCGAGCACCGGCCGCACGCCCTCACCGAACCAGTACGCCTCCTCCAGGTGCGGGTACCCGGAGAAGATGAACTCCTCGATGCCGAGCGCGTGGTACTCGGCGATCCGGTCCGCGACCTCCTCATGGCTGCCGACGAGCGCGGTGCCGGCGCCGCCGCGCACGAGACCGACGCCCGCCCACAGGTTCGGGTAGATCTCCAGCGAGCCCACGTCCCCACCGAACGCCCCGTCGTGCAGCGCGACCATCCGCTGCTGCCCCACCGACTCGCTCGCCGCCAGCTGTTCCTGCGCTCGCCGCACCTGCGCCGGATCCAGTGCGTCCAGCAGCTTCTGCGCCTCCCGCCACGCCTCCTGCGACGTGTCGCGCGAAATGGTGTGCAACCGGATGCCGAACCGGATGTCCCGTCCGCCGGCCAGCTCTCGCACCCGCTGGATCTTGTCCGCCACCTGCGCGGGCGGCTCGCCCCACGTCAGGTACACGTCAGCGTGCCTGGCGGCGACCGGCAGCGCGGCAGGCGACGAGCCGCCGAAGTAGACCCGGGGCAACGGGTCCGGCACCGCCAGTGTCGTCGCCCCCTCAACGGAAAGATGCTCGCCGGCGAAGTCGAACGGCGTGCCGCTCCACACACCACGCACGATCGACAGGAACTCGTCGGTCCGCGCGTACCGGGCGTCGTGGTCGTGCCAGTCGCCGAAACGGCGCTGTTCAACGGCATCCCCGCCGGTCACTATGTTCAGCAGCAGCCGCCCACCCGAGATCCGCTGGTAGGTGCCGGCCATCTGAGCGGCGAGGGTCGGGGAGATCACGCCGGGCCGGAACGCCACGAGGTACTTCAGCCGCGATGTTTCGCGAATCAGGGCGGCCGTCGTCAGCCACGCGTCCTCGCACCACGTTCCGGTCGGGGTGAGCACACCCTCGAACCCGAGCTGCTCCGCCGAGCGAGCGATCTGCGCCAGGTAGTCGATGTCCGGCTGGCGTGCCGCCGACGGACCGAGGGACCGGTTGGCGTGGAAGCGTTCCACGATCGTGCGGCCGTCGCCCGAGGTGGGCAGGAACCAGTGCAGGTGAACGGTCATGGTGTTATCCCTTGTCTATGTCGCTGGCATAACGGCGGTCCACGAACTTCGCGAAGTCGACCTTCCCTGGCAGCACGCCGTCCTCGGAGAACGCGTCGGCGAGTTGCTGCTCGGACTTGACGACCTTGTCGTCGAGCGGCACCGGCAGGTCAGGACCGGCCTTGACGACCGCCCGGGAGACCTCGATGGACAGTCCGGTCTCCTTGGCCCAGGCCTGCGCCCATTCCTCGCGGTGCGTGTCGGCCCAGCGTTCGGCCTTCGCGTGCCGGAGCACGTAGTCCCGGATCGCCGTGTTGACCCCGGGATCGGACAGCGCCGAGGTGCCGGCGACCTGGAACGTGTAGCCGTTGGCGGTGCCCGTGCCGTCGACCAGCACCCGCGCGTCGGACTCCAGCAGAGCCTGCGAGGTGTAGGGATCCCACACCGCCCAGGCGTCGATCTGGTGTTGGTTGAACGCCCCGTACGCGTCGGCCGGCTGCAGGAACGACAGCTTCACATCCTTGGTGGACAGGCCGTACTTGCGCAGGTTGTACAGCACCTGCCCGTGCGCGGAGCTGCCCTTCGAGACGCCGATCGTCCTGCCCCGCAGTTCCTTCACCGACCTGATCGGTGAGTCCTTCGGCACCAGGATGGCGTCGCTCGCGACATTGCCCTGGGAGCTGGACACAATGGCGATCTTCGCGTTGGCGGCCGCCGCGAAGATCGGTGGCGTGTTGCCGACGCGTCCGATGTGGACACCACCGGCCGAGATGGCCTCCAGCTCCGGCGGGCCGGACGTGAAGGTCGACCACTCGATCTTGTACGGCAGGTCGTCGAGCAGTCCTGCGGCGGTCAGCAGCGCCTTCGAACCGCCCTTCTGGTCACCCACCTTCAACGTCACCTTGGCGAGCTGGTCGGCGCTCACCGGCGCCGGCACGGTCGCCTTCTGCGACTCGGTCGACGTGCCGCAGGCCGCCAGGGCCAGCAATGCCAGGACTGGAACTGCATTACGCAGGCGCATGATCGGTCACTCCAAGATCGGTCAGCACGCGGGCGCGCACGTCGAGGTGGTCGTCGAGCCTGCGTGGGCGGGGGCGGGTCAGTACGTGTTCGGCGACGATCGCGCCGCTGTCGAGGATCAGCACGCGGTCGGCAAGCAGCAGCGCCTCGTCGACGTCGTGGGTGACGAGCAGAACACTCGGCCGGTGGGTCTCCCACAGGTCGACGACGAGCGAGTGCATGGCGAGCCGCGTGAGCGCGTCCAGCGCGCCGAACGGCTCGTCGAGCAGCAGCAGCTCGGGCTCACGGACCAGCGCTCTGGCAAGGGAAAGGCGTTGCGCCTCGCCGCCGGACAGGGTGCGTGGCCACGCGTCGGCGTGGTCGGTGAGCCGCACCTCGGCGAGCGCCTGCTCGGCGAGTTCACGGTCGGCGCCGCGGTCACGCAGCCCGAGCACGACGTTGCGCCACACCTTGCGCCACGGCAACAGCCTCGGCTGCTGGAACGCGATGGACACGGTGCCCAGCACCGAGAACTTTCCATCCACTTCGGAGTCGAGACCGGCGAGCACCCGCAGCAACGTGGACTTGCCGGAGCCACTGCGGCCAAGCAGCGCGACGAACTCGCCGGACGCGATGTCGAGGTCGAGGCTCGACAGCACCTCTCGCGGTCCGAACCGCTTGGTGAGCCCACGAACCTCGACGGTCAGCCCTTCCGCCACCGCAACGCCCTCCTCTCGATCAACCGGACGAGCGCATCGGTGACGAGCCCCAGCACGGCGTAGACGACGAGCCCCACGACGATCACGTCGGTACGCAGGAACTCCCTGGCGTTGTTGATCAGGTAGCCGAGGCCGGCGTCCGCGTTGACGGTCTCGCCGACGATCAGCGCGAGCCAGGCGATGCCGAGCGACTGCCGCAGCCCCACCAGCGTCTGGGGCACGGCGGCCGGCAGGACCACGTGCCAGAGCCGTTCCCAGCGGGTGAAGCCGAGCGCGGTCGTGGCCTCGATGAGCTGGTCGTCGACGTTGCGGATGCCCGAATGCACGTTGAGGTACAAGGGAAACGTCACGCCGAGCGCGACCAGGACGATCTTCGGCTCCTCCCCGATGCCGAACCACAGGATGAACAGCGGGATGAGACCGAGGAACGGCAGCGTGCGCAGCATCTGCACCGGCGGGTCGATCAGCACGTTGCCCCAGTTCGACAACCCGGCGACGACACCGAGCACGAGCGCGACCCCCGCGCCACACACGAACCCGATCCCGACCCGGGTGATCGACACCGCGAACGCCTCTCCCAGCTCACCGGACCTGGCGGTGTCGATCCCCGCCCGCAGCACGGTCCACGGCGAGCTGAGCCTGTCCGGCGGCAGCAACCCGGTGGCCGACGCCACCTGCCACAACGCGACCAGGGCGATGGGGCTGATCCAGCGCCGCAGATCCGGCAGCCGTCTGCGCCGCTTCACCCGCGTTGTCGTGACCGGCGCGGCCACCCGGTCCAGAAGTTCCACAGTGGACATACGTCTCCCTCACGAGGGCATGCCAGGACGGCGCGGCTTGGCGCGCGGCGAAGTGGGTGTGGCGGCTACTCGGCTACCGGGGACACGCCTGGGCGCAGACCCGGACGAAGTCGACATGGCGTCGCTTGGTCAGGGCGGGAGTCACGCCTCACATCGCAACACCCGTGGACATCACGGGTCAACGGGCCGGGAAAACCGTCCAGAACCTGGGATCAACCCGCCCTTTGAGCGACCCACGCGTCGTACTCGGTGTTGTCCGGCGGAGTCGCGGCGATGACGTCGTCGAGCAGCGTGCGCGCCGTGGCGAGGCCGTCGATCGCGATCGTCATGCGGTCGCGTTCCTTCCGCAGGTGTGGCAACAGCTCCGGGCAACCCGGCGCGAGGCCGTCGCCGGTGTCGACCATGCAGGGCAGGACGTTCCTGATGAACTCGGTGTTGAGACCGGCAGCAAGCAGCATCCGCACATGTCGCACGACGTCCACATCGGACTCGGCGTAGTGGCGGTAGCCGTTCGGCGTCCGCGTCGGCAGCAGCAGGCCCTGCTCCTCGTAGTACCGCAGTGACCGCTCACTGACGCCGGCCCGCTTGGCAAGCTCCCCGATCCGCACGACTTGACCTTAACACCGGCGTCAGGCTTTAGCGTCCAGCCCATGACTGAACCTGTGACTGTGCTCGGGCTCGGCCCGATGGGCCACGCGATCGCGTCGGCGTTCGTGACAGCGGGCCACACGACGACGACCTGGAACCGGACGGCGTCGCGCCCCTCGCCCGAGGGCGCCACCCGCGCGGACGACGCGACGGAGGCGGTGACGGCCAGCAAGGTCGTCGTGGTGTGCCTGATCGACTACGACGCCGTGCGGGCGGTGCTGACGCCGCTGGCGGACACGCTGCGCGGGCGGCTGGTGGTGAACGTGACGAGCGGCTCGCCGGACGCGGCCCGCGAGCTGGCCTCATGGGCGGCCGAGCACGACATCGCCTATGCGGACGGCGCGATCATGACGCCGACCATGACGATCGGCACCCCGGCCGCCGTGATACTCCACAGTGGACAGTCGACGGACGTGCTGGCCGCGCTCGGCGGCCGCCAGTCCTACCTCGGCGCGGAGCCGGGGCGGGCGGCGGCGTTCGACGTGTCACTGCTCGACCTCTTCTGGACGTCCGTGGCCGGGATGACGCACGCGTTCGCGCTGGCCCGCAGCGAGAACATCACCGCGACCGAGCTGGCTCCGCTGGCACACGGCATCGTCGAGGTGATGTCCGCCGTGATCGACAACCACAGCACCCGGCTGACGGAGGACAACCATGCCGGCGACTTCTCGAACATCCAGTCCGCGGCGGCGGGCATGGCGCACATCATCGAGACGGCGCAGGCACGCGGGATCGACGCGAGCGTCATGAAAGCCGCCCACGCGCTGGCACGGCAGGCGATCGAGGCCGGCCACGGAACCGACGGCATCTCCCGCCTGACGGTCGAGTTGGAACAGGTTGCCGCACAAGGGACCCACCAGTAGCGTCCTCGCTGAATGCGCATACAGGTATGCGCTTACACGGGAGGCCGCTGGTGGGAGCACCCACGGTGTACGACGTCGCCGAGCGGGCGAACGTGTCGATCGCGACCGTGTCGCGGGTCTACCGCAACCCGGACTCGGTCCGGGCGCAGACCAGGGACCGGGTGCTCGAGGTGGCCCGCGAGCTGGGGTACGTGCCCAGCGGCAACGCGCGCGGGCTGGCGTCGCGCACCACCGGGGTGCTCGGCCTGTGCTTCCCGGACTACGCGGACCCCGACATCGAGGACGCGGCCGGGATGGACGTCGACGACGTCGAGCAGGCGTTGTACGCCGACTGGATCATCCGCGGCATGGAGCGGGCGGCGCGGCGACACGGGTACGCGCTCGTGATCGCCGCGTCGCTGGCCGGCGGGCCGGAGAGCCTGGTGGCGCAGATGGCCGGGCGCGTCGACGGTTTCGCGGTACTGGCGAGGACGGTCGCCACCGAGGACCTCGAACTGCTGTCGCGACGCCTGCCGATCGTGATGGTCGCCGGCCCACGCGAGGTCGACCACCTCGACCACCTGGAGGTCGCGAACCAGGCCGGCGAGCGTGAGCTGACCACCCATCTGATCGCCGACCACGGCCTGCGCAGGCTGGCGTTCATCGGCGGGGCCGCCGAGTCCCCCGACGCCAACGCCAGGTTCCTCGGCTACCAGGAGGCACTGCGCGCCGCGGACCTGCCGGCGCCCGACGAGCCCGACGCCCGAGGCGACTTCACGCAGTCGGGCGGCCGGGCCGCGACGAGGCGCCTCCTCGACCTCCCGCTGCCGCAGGCACTGGTGTTCGCCAACGACCAGATGGCGATCGGCGGGCTGGAGGTGCTGGAACGCCGAGGGGTCCGCGTCCCCGAGGACGTGGCGGTGGTGGGTTTCGACGGCATCCCGCTCGGCCGCGTGGTCCGCCCCGGCCTCACGACGGTGACCCAACCCATGCGCCTGCTGGGCGAGACCGCGGTGGATCTGCTGGTCGAGCGCCTGGCCGACCCCACCAGGGAGCCGCGCTCCGTCATGCTCCCCGTGACCCAGACCCGCCGCGCGAGCTGCGGCTGTCCCCCTCACTGACGCCCGCCGGCCGCCTTGCGAGGTGCGCCGCACGCACCTAGTGTATGCGCTTACAGACAGCGCTTACATCGTGGTGGGGGCTCATCGTGACCGCACGCCAGGACTGGGAGCACCGCATCGGTCGACCCAGTGACCAGCCATTGACCGGCGCCACCGCACTGCCGCCACCCGACGGTCTCACCGCGACGCCCGGCACCGCGCTCGTGCACCTCGAGTGGCGGCCCGTCGACGGCGCGCTCGGCTATCTGGTGCACCGCGCCGCCAGCGCGGACGGCCCGTTTGAGCCGCTCGACCATCTGGGCGGCGACGTGCTCGCGGTCCCCCACCCGCCCTACGCGGACACCATGGTCGAGCCGGGGCGGACCTACCACTACAAGGTCGCGACCTGGAGCGACAGCGGCGCAGGCGACCTGTCGGCCGCCGTGTCGGCAGGCCCTGACCCGAACGGCACCCGCGCGGTGACCGTGGCCGTGGACGCGGCTGCGACACCCACCCCGCTCCCGGACGTGTGGCGACGCATGATCGGCGCCGAGCACTTCTCCCTGCTGATCTGGGACGAGCCGGGACCGGGCGGCACGAACGTCGCCGCCGAGTACGCCGAGGCGCTGCGGATCATGCGGGACGACCTCGGCGTGCGCACAGTCCGAGCGCACGGCACGTTCCTGCCGGAAACGGTGTCCATCCGGTCGGACGGCACGTTCGACTTCGCCGGCCTTGACGAGGTGTACGACCGGTTCCTGGCCACCGGGCTGAGGCCGGTCGTCGAGCTGTCGTTCATGCCGAGAGAGCTGACCAAGGACCCCGGCTACACGGTTTTCGAGTACCACGCACAGGTTTCGGTGCCGAGGGAGTGGAACCGCTGGGCCGACCTGGTGCGTGCGGTGACCGAGCACCTGCGTGACCGCTACGGCGCCGACGAGGTGGCCACGTGGGAGTTCGAGGTCTGGAACGAGGCCAACCTGGAGGTGTTCTGGAACGGCACGCAGGACGACTACCACCGGCTCTACGAGATCGCGGCACGGGAGATCAAGGCGGTCGACCACCGCATTCGCGTCGGCGGGCCGGCGTCGGCCGCGGCGGGCTGGGTCGGCGCCCTGCTCGACCACTGCCGCGAGCACGACGTGCCGATCGACTTCGTCTCGACGCACACCTACGGCAACGCGCCACTGGACATGCGGCCGCTGACCAGGTCGTTCGCGGAGCTGACCGGTGAACAGGAGCCGGAGATCCTGTGGACGGAGTGGGGTGTCACGCCGACGCACTTCCACCGCGTGAGCGACTCCGTGTTCTCGGCGCCGTTCGTGTTGCGGGGCATGCGAAGCGCGCTCGCGTCGACCGACTGCCTCGCATACTGGGTGTGCTCGGACCAGTTCGAGGAGTTGGGCTGGCCGCCTCGGTTGCTGCACGGGGGTTTCGGCCTGCTGACCGTCGGCAACCTGCGCAAGCCGCGATTCTGGGCGCTGTACCTGCTGTCCCAGCTCACCGGCGGCCGGGTGCCCGCGAGGTGCACGGGGGACGGCGGCGAGTCGCTCGTCGAGGCGCTCGCGACCCGCACGAACGACACGGTGGATGTGTTGGTGTGGAACGGAACCCTCGACCAGTCCAAGATAGACGGCGCACCTGACCTCGCGCGGACCGTCACCGTGACGGTCACGGGACTGGCGCCGGGGAGCTACGACGTGACGACCTCTCGTGTGGACGAGGAGCACGCCAACATCGGCCGGGCATGGCAGGAGTTGGGCGGCGGGGACTGGCCGGACGCCGAGCAGTGGGCAGCGCTGCGCGCCACCGACACCCTGCCGATCGAGTACCTTGCGAAGGTGGCGGTCGGCGATGACGGGGTCGCGTCGGTCGCCGTCGAGCTGCCCATGCCCGGGATCCGGTCGCTCTGGCTGACCCGGGGCTGACCGACGCGAGGAGTGTTCATGGCCGTACCAGCGTGGCTGGCCGATGCCGTGTTGTACCAGATCTACCCGCAGAGCTTCGCCGACAGCAACGGCGACGGCATCGGCGACCTGAACGGCATCGAGTCCAAACTGGACTATCTGGCATGGCTCGGCGTGAACACGGTGTGGCTCAACCCGTGCTTCTCCTCGCCCATGCGGGATGCCGGCTACGACGTGTCCGACTACTTCGCGATCGACCCGCGCTACGGCAGCCGCGACGATCTCGCCAAGCTCGTGGACTCCGCGTCCCGCAAGGGAATCCGGGTGCTGCTCGACCTGGTCGCCGGGCACACCTCCGACCAGCATGAGTGGTTCGTCCGTTCGGCCGACGACCCCGCCGACCACCGCTACATCTGGGCGGACCGCCAGGCGCCGGGCTTCCAACCGTCGCCGGGCCGGCGCCCCGGGTTCTACCTGCCGAACTTCTTCCCAGTACAGCCAGCACTGAACTTCGGCTACGGCCGGATGGACCCGGCCGAGCCGTGGCGGCAGCCGGTGGACGCGCAAGGCCCGCGCGAGAACCGGCAGGCGCTGCGGGACATCATGGACTACTGGCTCGGCACCGGGGTCGCCGGTTTCCGCGTCGACATGGCCTCGTCGCTGGTGAAGGACGACCCCGGCAAGCTGGAGACCGCCGCGCTGTGGCGGGAACTACGCGGGTGGCTCGACCACGCACACCCGTCGGCGGTGCTGTTCAGTGAGTGGGCGCAGCCGCAGGTGTCCGTGCCGGCCGGGTTCCACGCGGACTTCTTCCTGCACTTCGGCAGCAGCCAGGCATTCCGGTCGCTGTTCCACAACGGCGCGGTGCACGACCCCACGTTCCGCCCACGACCGTGCTACTTCGACGCCGCC
>Ga0307512_10006749_pt1 | contig 11542 bp, 17 predicted proteins | sample 14_EM_MG_FD_200267 | JGI IMG/M metagenome (GOLD analysis project Ga0307512, IMG submission 200267) | Populus trichocarpa ectomycorrhiza microbial communities from riparian zone in the Pacific Northwest, United States - 14_EM | ecosystem: Host-associated > Plants > Roots > Unclassified | place... | reverse complement strand
TGCATACATGCATACATACATACATAGAGTACATACATATATATAAACATACATACATCCATACATCCATACATCCACCATACATCCACCATACATCCATACATCATTCTCAACTTGAACTAATATCCATGGCATCTCCACCGCCCAGGTCCGCATCTTCTAGGTTGTTGTTCTGCTCTTGATCCTGGCGTTGAGCCCCATCCCCTTCAGCATCTTCCTCGTCTTGAGATTCTGGAAATTTCTGCAGCATTTCCGCAATCTGCTCCTCACTCTCATCGTCCAGGTCTCTCTGTTTGGGTGTGCCAGGTAGATCATCCTCATCATCCTCCTCGCGCTCCACCAAGCCATCATCTTCGCCTACGTCCTCGTCAAGGTTCGGAGTTTCAGCAGCTGCAGTCAATGCTGATAATCGGGCCTTGATTCTCATGGCAAGGTCTATTCACTGACGTCAGCATATGCCATTGATTAGAGATCATATGAACGAAAATAAGAACTTTACAAATCATTGCGCTCGAGCGGCGGTACCGGAACCCACATCATCCTTATAAGAGATGCCACTCCCCGAAGCCCATGGAGTAGTAAGCGTATAAAGCATTTCCTTGTTAAGGTATCTTGGGGGCTTGCATCTAGGCAGAGTTGGATGATGTTGGTGTGACGCGTTAACCATAACCTCATCCTTCCGTAATGGTGCTGCAGTTGCACGCGCTCTTCCTCAACTCTCATCAGCGTGAAATGCGAGTCGATTCCTTCTCTGACATATTCATGGATCGCCCAGTCTGCCCGTGATTGCATGTGATCCAAATCCCATATCTCTTCATTTCTCAGGCCATCCCGTTTCAATGACTGGGAACTAAGTTTTGGTGGGATATCTCGAACTCCTAGCCCCTCCACTCTTGTAGCCTCGTCGTTATACTTTTTGACGGTGTCGTCCAACCGCTTCCACCGTTTGTTCAAACTCTCCAAAACATCTTTGACTCTCGTAGGCCTCTGACATGTTTATGGAGCATCGACTGTCCCGCCATACGTTCTGTAACCACATGGATGATTTTTCCCTGTAGCTTGTGAAGCTCTTTTCGAATGAATCTCCTCTGATAGAAGCCATATAGCTCACCATCGACACCCCAGTCATCACGATGGGTCTCATGCATTTCCAGTTGGTGATCGGTGCGATTCATGGCCTCCAGTTCATCGGTAAAGGTTGCAAGCTCGTCGATGTCTCGACTGGCAGCTGGTTGACGAAGTTTCGTGCCGTATGTTGGATTACTCTTCTACCAATTTCCAATTGTTGTTCTCATTTTGGCAAGCTGGCGTCGCTTCATTGATTCTCGCAGATCAAAGCATAGTTCCTCCTCCTTGTTGAGAGCTTCAAAGATTTCGTCTTGCGGTGTTGTTCCGGGCTTTCTGGATCCTCATCAGCACTGCTATTGCTTGTCTGAGATCATACATACTTGTATGTTCTGTAATACAGCAATTGCTGGGCATACTGTTCCTCCAGATATTCTTTGGTAATCGTGCTCTCTGGCCTGGAGATACCATCGTCATCTGTCCTACTCGGAACACGCCTTCCGATCATTTTTTCCAGATCATCTATGGCATCCTTTCATATTTCGTTCATCCTTTTCCATCTTCTTTGTAAATTGAGCCCCATTATCCCCCTCATCCTTTGCGCTAGATACAGCAAGCATGAATCCAATTTTTGCCACTTTCTTGAGGAACTAGAGACTCTGCCAGATTGTATAAGATGTTGGATATACGACCAGAGTTGCTCCAACTCTTCGCCTACCATCAAGCCGAATCCAGTAGTCCTAGTTGTGTTATTGTTTACCTGGTACGAAAGACCATGTCCAAGTAGATGGAAGCGTCCAATGCATGGTGTGATATTCTTTCCGGGGAGCAGCGTCTTTGCTGCGGTTTCAAATTTGCATCCTACATCATAGCAAAGCCGGATGCGGTGAATATCGCTGCACTCCTTGTAGATTTCCTTGAGGATTGCGACAACATGTGTATGACACTCTCCTGTGCCATGAATGTTTAAAAACCACAATCCGATGCCATGGAAGCTCACTGCTCCTAACAAACCAGATTTGTCCAAAACTGCTTTCGAAGTGCATTTTGTAGTCGTTGCATTCCATCTTTGCCCAGCCGTGAAGGTGTTTGTGCCCCCGCCGCCTTTTTCCATCACCGCCTTGTCGGCCTCTGCGATATTCTTCTGGGCGTCGGCGGCCAGTGAGAAGCTTCGCACTTGGATGCGCACGAACAGTTTCGATCTCAATACCTCAAACTTCCATGGGCTTCGGTCTCGGAACCGCTCGTGTTGCATGTTGCCATCAACTGAAATCCCAACAGAGAAATCGCTAGGCAACTCCCGAAAGTTGAACCAACACGGGCATATATTCTCTAGCCCTTCTTCCTGCCATCTGGCCGGTGGCCGTGCTAGACGTTCTTGAGGGATATCAGCATCCGGAGGCTCCCCTTGCGGCGGCGGTAGAGGTTCTTGAGGAATATCAGCATTGGGAGGCTCCCCTGGCGGCGGTGATATCATATCTCTCTCATATGCCTCTAAGCATTCCTATTGGCGCGTCTTCTGTTCATAATCAACTGCAATCCAGTGGTGATACGCCTCTAACAACTATTGATGTTAGCTGTTAATCTCGACAATAGTGTGGTATGCATACGTTTCGGTCGAAGCTGGGGATAATCCGGCCCAACTCTTCTTCAAAGAACTTGCGCCTGCCCTCTGCCCAGGCCAATTTGGATATTGCACCGTGTACGCATTGGTAGTGGAAGACTTGCAGAAACCTCATCCCAAAGACCGTCCGAGGTTTAACTGGTGTTGATGGAAAGAATGATGAATCCTGTAGTAGTTGGGCGCTCGCTGATCCGCAGACGCAGTAAGAGACCTGTTTTAAGTAATAAACTTTATGACGTTAGATGATGGCCAGTCAACCCAGATCAATATACGTACGGCCAAGGTCGATGTGCCTTACATCCACGGTTTCTCTCGATGACCAGGTGCACAGTGGGAGCCCGTGGCCAGAGACGACATCCGCTAGCCTCCGCTCCGCTTTCTGCCAATTCTCCGCAAGCCTGCGCCTCTCCTGCACCCTGTGCCGCTGTACTCTGAAATTAAGAACAGCTGGATCTTGCAGTATGCCGCCGTCTCTACCCTCGAAGTATTCTTCGTGATCGCTGAACAGGTTGAGGTTGAAGTCGATGAGATCGTGCACTTCCTGGTGCCGTTCTCTGCAACCTGGCTTTACCCATATGGCTGAACTCAGCCGTGTATCCTCGTCTGCTGCCCACTTTTTTGACTGTTTCTCGTTCAACTTCAACACATTCTTCCTCATTGTTGGACCGCTTGTCACCACACGTGCTCAATATTCCCCTCATCTGCGCCTTTTCGGTGGAGGGGCGTGGAGTCTTTTTGGTGCCGTTGCGTCGTATGTGCGGTACGGCGTTCGACGGCCGATATGGAGTTGTTATGAAGGCGATGTATAAGGTGGTTTGAGGACAACTGGTGGGCGTTGTGGAGGCGACGCGTTATGATGGCAATGCGTTGATGACGACACTAGGGTGTTGCTACAGCAACTTCCTGAGTCTGAAATATGACTGTAGGAAGTGCTACATACATATATATACATTTATATATACATATATAACCTTTGTGTGTTTTTGTGTGGTTGCGTTTCTGTGCAAGAGGGTCTAAATACATTTATATGCACATATCCGCAATTACAGGGAGTTATATGCCGAACTTGCCTGGTTCAGTGCATAGTGGATACAACTGTAGGTATATGGCCATATTTGTATTTATAGGCTCATATCGATGATTGTTAAGAATAGCAACCTGGAAAACAAATCCATGTTTATTATGCAGAAGCGATCTGCAACAAATTCTATCTACGAAGGTGAATGGGCTCGAGTGATGCAGCTTTAAGGGCAGCATTCACAAGCTTCATATCTTCAAGGTCGGTGGATGTCAACCTTTTCTCTAGATCAACGTCATCCGCCCATGGATACTTCCACTTCATCTTCCTCTCCGTCATCGCAGCTTTCAGTGCAGCAACCTTCCTTGGTAGCTTTTCCACCGGAACGATATTCGGTGTGATATTACACTCGTCTATACAGGTCCATTAGCTCATGGGTATGCCACCGGAGATATTGAGGGTACATACTGATCAACGTACAGAGCGTTGCAGGGAGATCCTTCCTCAATCTGTCGCGGACCCTTCCGCCTTCCTCTTCTTCTCGAGCAAGGGTTCGTATTAAGACGATTCTTCGCCTTTTCAGAAGCTTTGGCGCCAGCTTTTCTCCCATCCCGATTGATCAAACCTCCTCTTGTAGCACTGACAAAGACATCGTGATTCAGATTATCCTTCGTCAGGAGGTGCCCGAAGGTTTCGGCCGGCCCACCAGTACGGTAGAGGAATGGTTTCAACTTTTCACTTGGTGTAGCCAAGCAGATGATGTGTATGTTTCTTGCCGCCAGATCGACAACCTAGAACAGATTTCCTTAGATGTATCAATCGATAGGGATCATATCTTGAAACATACAAGCTTCTCAACCTCCCGTAAGCCCCTCGCCTGGTGTAGCTTCATGTCGATCAACCCGGCAGCCTCTCGGTCCGGGTCATCGTTGATCATCTTTGCCTTCTCTCAATAGTAGGTGTTCTTTTCCTCCAGATCGAACTGCGTCATTACCCACTTGGCCTACCTGCCATCTAGACCTGGCTTTCCATTCTTCCTCACTCTGGGCTGCAGCTGCAATATGTGGACAGGCGCATTGTTCCTCGCATCCTTCAGCGCTAATCCGAACGGCGTAACAGCTCCCTTCTACATCCTTCTGATTGACGATGGAAGGATAAGTTTGGTGGCCATGATTATATCGCGGGCCGAGTATTTCGTACTATTGTTGGCTTTTCGTTGCGTCAGTAACAGAACTTCATATGTAAACTCCTTGATATTCGGATCTGAGATATCAGAAATCGTTAGGATGTCATCATCATCCTCCACCCCTTCGTGATGTTTGCCTTCATCGTCAGACCTTTGCAGTTTGGGATGGCTTCAGGATGCAGAGCAGTCGGAAATTGTAGGTAGCAATTTGGGCAGGCTGACGACACCATTGCAGCAAATAGTTTGTGTGATCCCATTCCCGAATAGAGTTGATGCCGTTCCTTGCGATGTAAAGATGGAAAGGTAACCTGTTGACTGATGTACGCATTAGTGGTGGTAGTGGTGGTGGTGGTGGTGTAGAATGCCGGGTAACGTGGGTAATACGTTATTTGAATATACATGCTCATATAGGCCAATACAGCGCATTCTGGGCTATTACAAGCGCCAAATTAGGGAAATGTATGATAACTCAATTCTGTGCAAGGTGGTCCTGGTGAATATACAGTCGGATGGTTACATACATGTATAGATATGTATGGACTTAGATGGCCATGTACGACGCATTCAGGCACTGGCGTCGTTGTGGCGCGGGCATGATTTTCATGGTGAGTATATGCGCATATATAAGCATCAATGTTGGTGGATGAAAATATACGTGGAGTTCACTTGATTTTTTGGTGGGGTGCAGGTGCTTTACGTTGCCAAGATTTGCTTGGTGAGCCATACCTGCGCATATGGCCCTCTACATACATGGATGTCACTGTACGTGGATCTTGCCTAATTTTAGGTGGGGAGTGGACGCCCTCTGTACGCCTCATTTAGGAGTTGTAGGGCAGGTGTGCTGCGCCCCATATAGTAACATATTGAGGGTTAGCCCCCTAGTGGTGACATCTCTAGCGATAATCTTACCTATACATCTACATCTAGTATCACTCGCATCCACGTTTGCAACCGTATCCTCTAATCACTATACGTATGCCTATCAGGCCGAACGAAGGCGTACGTGCCCTTACACTATTATTGCTTTTTCAGTAAACAGATACGTTTCGCTCACGGGATTTCGCGAGTTTACCCCTTTACCGACGCGCCACATCATAAAGTCAACAATTGACGTTACTGCCTTCAAATCGAGATAACGAAGGCCATGATTACTGCGAGCACGGATCTTGATCATGTCGTCATTCAATTGAGCCCCTAATGGCAGCGGAGACGAGTTCAGAGACCAATTGGTGCACGAGACGCGTCACCGCCCGCAATGATGACGATTATCACGTGTACAGGACACGACTATTCGACCCTGCCTACAAGAGAAATCGAATACGATAGACATATTTGAGTTCGAACACCATCCCTACGAGTCTATTGAGCACGATCATCAGTCGGAGAACCTACAATCAATGGCGCGATCTTACCCCTGAATCGGCAATACCGAGAAGCAAGCCGACATCCAGCGATGATTTACCAGTCAGCACTGTTACGACTACATTCCTTCCAATTGAGCGAAGTGCATCAATTTCAATTGGCTTGTACACCTACAGATCTAGCAACCTCGAAGAAGCCCACCGGTGCAGCCATTCGACGGCCACATACACCCAGAGGAGGATCAGCCTGCGAAACAAGCACTCTTACCGCCGCGAACGTCTGCTCGAGCAAACTGCACTTACAGAGTATTACCCCACGATGGAAGCACTCCCTCGCCTGGAACAAAATTACAGCGGAGAATCATTGCACAGCGGAAGTGCACTTACGGTCGAGACCTACTATATCAAACCTACTATATCAATCCTTTTCGACTGCAATTTCAGTAATGGCAACTTTGGTTGAAATACAACCGCACCGGATCGCGATGAAATCGAGTGTGACTTTGGAACCTTCCCCAGCATGTCAAGTCCATATCTATATGGATACACTACTCCAGCGCAACCCACCTACAGAGGAGGATCAGTCTACAAATTAAGCCCTCTTACCGCAGTGAACATCTGCACGAGCAAAGTGCACATTCGGAGAAGACACCCCTTGATGTGCACCTTTCCGTCAATCGAAGCGAACTTATAGCGGCTATACATTGTGCAGCGTGAAGTGCATTTACGAGCACAATTGTTATGGACAATCGAAGTGCACCCACCTACTGTATCTCGCAGTTCATGAACTCTAGGTTCGAGACGTACACGGAGAGACGCAACGCATTCGAGCTCTGATCGATTGCGGGGCTACCAGCCTCTTCATGGCGCCCAGACTGCTTCGGCGACTTGGACTGCCATCAGAACCGACATACATCGCCACTTTCAGACTTGGTAACCAGGTAATGATGTCGGCGTAAGATAGTCGGAAAACGACAATCTCGTGTTTGTTTATTTGTTTTAATCATACTGTCTTCACTCTAATTAGAGTATGACAGGCTACGAGCCTCTTCATGGCGCCCAGACTGCTTCGGCGTCTTGGACTGCCATCAGAACCGACACACATCACCACTGTAGGCCAGGGTTCCCAACCGTCCGTCCGGACTACAGTCTTTCGGGACCCGACATCGTCGTCCCGTCTAGGGCATGAGTACGCAAGGACTAGTCCGTCCCGGGCAGAAATCTCCAGGACCAGGGCCCGGTACAGATGACTTTAGTCTTAACCAGGGTCAGATATACTACATCCTGCTCGGGAATGAGAGTTCCGGGACACCGTATCTCGGAACAAATCTTCAGCCGAGGTGAACTTGTACCGAATCGGGGATTCTAAGATTCATTAAATCGGATATCAATTTCTGAGTGGGGGCCAATCAATGGACTGTAGGGTCCCGCAGTCCTGTAGTCTTGTTATGGAGCGCCCTGGTCCTTCCAGTCCTGAAATCTTGAGCCCGGAATACTTTAGTCCAGTCTCGGGCAAGGTTTTGGACGGACGGGACGGACTATTGGGATGCCTGCTGTAGGCCTTGATAGCCGGGTATGATGTCGGCGTAAGATAGTCGGAAAGCGACAATCTCACGTCTGTATATTGAACATTAGGCACCGGTTGACGAACCGGATGTCCTTGTTGTGCCTATGACGGCTTATGATCACGTACTTGGCCTTCCTTGGTTCCAATCTAGGAATTCTGAAATTGACTGGTCTAAAGACCTGTTAGGTTTGCGGACGCCGGTTGGGAATTACGGAAATGAGCAGACTATCACTTCGCTACCCCAGGGAGATGGAAGTGCGGAAGACGGTGCTTGTGAACTACCCCCAGCTGTATATATTCAGTTCTTGGGGGCCACCGCATTCGATGACCTACCCGCTAGAGAGGTTGTCGCAGCCCTCGCCATACGAATTGACGAGGGCACCGGTCAGCTGGGAGCATCAACAATGTCGGAAGGCGTCACCTCATGAAAACTAGGTCGGACGAGCCCCGGTCAATGGTGAATGGACGAGCAGGGAGCAGCGGCGGTAGTTGTGGCAGAAGGGGGTCCGCAGGGGAACGCTGAATGACTGCTACCGGCTCGCCGAGACACGAAGGGAGTACTTGGACGACGGGGCTTGGCCCTATTGTGGCGAACCGTTCTGATCCGGGCTCCTGGATTTTCCCTTCCACTGCTTCCACCCTTTCTTTCATCCATATGGCTAACACGGATGGAGCAGATTCAGAGCCGTACGAATCCGTGCGGGTCTGCAGTTGGGAGACTATCCCCACAGACATATGACAATTCACAGCGGTGAAACGCACTTAGAAGAGCCGTATACTTATAAACTACAATTGGAAGCCCGGGCAAGATATAATGTCCCCGATACGAGAAAGGACAGTCCTGCGGAAAGCTACTTTATCGAGAAAAGAGCTATTGTTGAGAGAATGGGAATTGGACTTACGAGCGCCGATATGCCTATCCCGGAGATGCTCGGAGATGGATGACAATCAGTCTTTCGACTATTGCGATATACACGAGGTTATGTGAAATTCCACCCCTTTTCAGATCTTAACTTTCGATGATAAGCTACAAGACTAGCAATTGAGAGTGCAGAGATGCAGATAAACGATGTACCGGCGGCATGACTCCACCGAGTACAATCCCGAAAACCATTGCAAGATGCCAAATCAAGCAGCCTTATGGCAGAGATTACAACGCCGAATCTGTTACGAAGTTAAGTTACCCAGAAGACAATCCGGAATGAGATCCCGACCCAGACTCGGCGATCCCGAGCTTCACAACTACCATGGCAATTGACAACTCCATATCGGCTTCCGAAGCGAGCCTTCCAATCGATATTCCCTACGAAGCCATATGAGACTAGTCGCCGGCGGAGCAACGACTTTCAAAAGAGGGTGATGACCGTACCGGACTCTCAAACAACCCCTACCGCAAACTATTACCGTACCGGAAGTGCAGGAACGAAGCACCGTGAGATGCATTCACCAATTGAGAAGGCTAACAGCGGCAAGTGCACCTGGAGATGAATCGACTAGTGTAATCAGAGAACGACGATAAGTGCACCGAGTCAAGTGATGGCAAGCACACCTACAGATGAATCAACAAGCACACCCAGAGGAGAGCCAGCGAGCGCACCCCGCGATCTGAGACGATAAGCTCACCTAGCATACGACGGACGTCCGGTATACCTGCAAGTGCATCGGAGAGATGATGAGATTATCAACCTCGCGTGATCCATACCGAACGAGTGCAAATACGGATACCGAAGCAGTTCCGAACGAGATTCCGAATGACTGCAATATGGCTACCGAAGCAGTTCCGAACGAGATACCGAATGACTCCAACACCGCTACCGAAGCAGTTCCGAATGAGATACTGAACGACCGCGATATGGCTACCGAATTGGTCCCGAACGAGATTTAATATGACCACCGAACGTACTGAATAGCCTACCGAATGGCATCAAGAGAGACAGTCGAGATAACTACCAACAGATGATCACCGAGATCTCACAGCGACGGATATCACTGCCGAAGGACTTCCCATAGAGATCAAACGAGAGGATTACCGGGAGCCCTACCGTACCAAGCCACTGACCAAGACGCTTACCGAATGGCGTACCGAAGGATCAAGAAACTATCGCCGAACGGCATACCGAACTGAATGCCAATCCACCTTACTAGAGGCCTATCAAATGACTACCGAGAAGCAAACGGATATTCTACCGAGGCTGCCTACAGAGATGGCCACAGAGAAGTCGAGCAAGAACGCACCAAAGCTATCATCCTAATGACTTTCACCGAGAAGCGGTCCACCGAGACCCTACTGAATGCTGAATCAAGAGATGGCGAGATCTGCAAATGCAATGTACAAAGCAGCTTTCCCAGAGCAGAAGCGCTCTTGTTACATGGTGAGTATGATCTACCGAGATGTCAACGTGTTAGAGTTGGATCAATGATATGATATGCCACCCACGCCCGATACAATTGGCGTCAATTCTGCCACCCCCGAGTGGTCACCGCAAGTGCTATATGCAATTCACAGTTACGATGCCAGGAGCGGAAGCTCACATCGTTGTCCAACGTCAAAACGAGATCCTTGTGATGATCGACTATTTCACCGACGTTAACCTGACCAATTCCGATGATGGTCTATACCTAGAATCAACTTTACGAAACCAAAGCCAAACAGAATCACGTGTCGAAGCACCAATGAATCCCAATTCCAATTCGATTACAATCCCGAATCACGAGTACACTGCTACCGAGCCACGATGGCAATCGACAATCAATACGATGGAGAAGTCGTCGACGGAGCAACGAATTTTCAAAAGAGGGAGATACCTGTGTCTATACAATAAAGTCCTACAGAAGAGTTGAAAGCCTACCGAGAGGCAGTCTACCGAGACACGTACCGAGAAGTCAACAGACAAGTCTACCGAGAAACCTACCAAGAAGTCGACCGGATGGTCACCGAAGCGGACTTCAAAGATGATTACCGAATCAAGATGGATCTACGAGTCAATGCTGAGTACCGATGACTACCGGCTGCAAGATATACTCTACAGAGCATGCGGAATCACTGCACAGAGCTCACACAGCGCTAGCGCGCTTGGACTTGGTAAGTATAACCATTTTAGAAAAGCTTACGTGTTAGAGGTCGATGAATGAGATGTGACTTCACACGATGCAATTGACATATACGATCGATGATCGCCGAAGGCTACGAACGATGCCGGCAGCGGAAGCTCCCATCAATGCCGAGTCATGAGCGGAAGCTCTCTATCACCCTGACGACTCCAATAACGACTTATGCCGAGATATATGAGCTACGAGTATGGATGGTCGGTGGAGTATGGGTTCGGAAGCCGAGATATGGAGACGGGATCACTTTGGATGTTTCTTATGTCTCATCTTCTCTTCTTTGGACATCGGCCCGGTACAAATGGCGTCGGCATGGGTTTTTACCACCGCCACTGGAGGTGGAGTTTCCCCGTGCGCCGGATCCGCCGAAAGGTCGCCATTGAGCTGTGCCGATCCGTTGTGGGACTTGTGGGTTCGTACGATTGCGTACGTAGGATGATTGTTTCATTCCTTGTTGACGGACGGCAAAGACGGCCGGGGACGGTGAAGTCCCCATCCCCGGCAGTCATCCACCGTCCCCGGCCGACAACGGGCGGTTACAAAATATATTTAGATGAAATTGAAAATAGCTCTGAGAGCGCGTTGTAAGAGATATAAATAGATGCGGTGCCTGAAA
>Ga0307512_10006748_pt1 | contig 11543 bp, 14 predicted proteins | sample 14_EM_MG_FD_200267 | JGI IMG/M metagenome (GOLD analysis project Ga0307512, IMG submission 200267) | Populus trichocarpa ectomycorrhiza microbial communities from riparian zone in the Pacific Northwest, United States - 14_EM | ecosystem: Host-associated > Plants > Roots > Unclassified | place... | reverse complement strand
GGTATATAAGCTGCGAGAATCTTTCCACTCATAGCTCATTACTCGAATAGCATTTTGGAACCCCAAAGCCTGAGGAAAAGCGGGCTTTTACTCGCGTCCTACAAGGTCATGTTGCGATTGACACCGCTGTTTTCCCCTGTGGCACAACAGGGTTTATGCTGTATGATCACCCTCTCTTTCTTGACACCAATTAACAGTTCCATCAGCGACTCGTGGGCTCGCAGATCACTATGGAAAGACGGGCTCGGTGGGTTTTTTGCCAATTATTAGGTGGTTTGATAATATGCTCACAGTAATCTTGGCTCGCAACCAGATTATCGGTAAAATACCTCACCAAATCGCCACCGATTCTTACTGATCAACTATTTTCTCAAAGACACGGGACAGGCAAGTGTTGTGGCTCGCTACCGTTGTGCGCACACTAATACTCACTCACACTGAGTAACCAGGACACGGAGTTGGTTCCTTTTTGAACGTCCACGAAGGCCCTCAGGGGATAAGCTACAGACTCAGTACGAGTCGCTCACCAATGCTACCATCTTTACCGTACCTTAACATTCTGCTGCAGCGTCCCATACTCCCATACGATCCGGAATGACACTTTCAAACGGTATTCACCTTCTCAAACTTAGCGAATTCGAGTGGATTGCTGATCATAATCATGATCGTACCTCCCAGAGCCGGGATATTATGAAGATGGCAAGTACGGCATCAGGTACGGCTGTCGATTCAGGAAGTTTCGTGTCCTGCGACATCAATACCTATCTTCCAGGATTGAGAGCATCGTGATCGTGCGCAAGGCGGACACGCCGAACAATTTTGGCCAGAAGGGATACCTGAGGTTCGAGAATGTCACCATGGTTCGTCTAGACCTATGTTTCTTGTACAACATTGATACTGATACGAAACAAGTGCCCGATACACAAGGGCCTGATCGACGTTGGGTTACTAGAGGCTTCGGAAAAGGCTTGGGTTGACTCGTATCATCGGGAAGTCTTCGAGAAGGTGTCCCCGTTGTTGGTTCATGACACCCGAGCATTGAAATGGCTCGAGCGAGAGACTTCCCCGCTGTGATATAGTCACTAAGTACGCGATTCATCCTCATCGAGATAACACCTCTAGGTCCGGGTACAGCACATGGAATATCCAAGTAGATCCTCTTAGACTTGAAACGAGAGTGAATTCTTGAACGACCATTCTCACCCGCAACTATCAATGTCTGAAGTTCACTTCTGATGCAACTCCCCATAACCCAGTGATTTAGAGTCTCGAACGCAAAGTTGTGCCTATGGTGTCACTTCAGAAGGCTTTGGAAAGCTATACAGCGTGATGAATAATACACCGACGGCAGAGTCGAATAGAGTGTTCAATAAGGTATCAGCTGGTAGACGACGTGCAAAACGTAGCAAGCTGAGGAGAGAGAAACGGGATAAGCATTATGTTACATCACTTAGTGAATGTGTTTGCTCGTGCAGTCTCCGGGGTAATCCGGGCCGGAACTCCGTGCTCATCCTCCCCCACAACGATCATGTAAGTCATTTGTTCAACCCGCGTATCAAGCCTTGATTACCCAAAGGCCTCCAAAGGGTGGTTTCAAGAAGAAAGCTGAAGGGTCCGAATCTTCAACTCCTGTGTGCCCTACCTTCATTGTCCATGGCATTCATTCCCAGCTGATCGGAAAACACTTCCAAAGACCCTCGTCGAGCAGTTCTCCTACCTCCATGTCCCTAAACCGTTCAAGAACCCGAGTTACACGAAAAATCAGAACAGAAGAGCCAAAAACCTGAAGACCGTGCTCACTCAGGAACGTGAACGGGAAAAGCAAGACCGTGAACGACGGAGATTAGAGAAGGAGGAAGCAATGGATGTCGATGGCGTGCCGCCTGCGGCCCCTTCGGATATCCCATACGAAGAGGACACTCCTACGTGTAGGTTGAGTTACCCGTGAGGGTTGTGGTCGTTTACTGAGTTGGTTGCGACAAGATACGTCCATTGAGGCACCCCCCTCGCTGCTTCCGGCGCGGAAGTATTGTGATATCACCGGTCTCGAGGTACGCATTCCCCCTGCCTGTGGTCTCAGCCCGCGTTGAGAGAAGGTTTAGGCGCACTATACTGATCCTGCGACTGGGCTGCGTTACCATGATAAGAACGTATACCAGTTGATTAAAGGCTTGGTGGGTTTCCTAAAAGCCCATGTCATCGTGACGCTAACCCTCGCCACGCGTTAGAACATGGCTGCAGCGCGAGATTACCTAGCGGCACGCGGTGTGAACCCTATCGTGAGGTAGCGCCCCATCTCTCCTCAGGTGTTTGAGGAACGGTCGGTATCAAGGGAGAATTTCATACTGTGCGCTGTACACTAGAAAAGTACACTCAGGTATTGTAGCGGGATATGAATAACTGAATTGAAAAAAAAGAACACTCGGGTATTCCACTACAGGAGATGCATGGGCGATTCAATATCGGTTTATAAGGTCTTCGTCCTACACGGAACAGCATTAGTTCTAGGTTGAGTTCGCAGATTGGTAGTTTCATATCAATGGGATGCTCCAGCTCACAGCGCCAATGGACGCCAACTCCTAATATGTTAGAAGCCGAAGGAGGTTGGGTCGCTGATATATGGCACTTCTCTCTGAGAAATCAAAGACCGAGGACACGGAGGCTATAGTGTAGTTTTCGCTCATGTTGCTGAAGACCCAGTAGTCGTACGTGGCGACTGTGGAGTACGAGCAACGAGCTTCCTTGCAGGCCTCGTAGACCTGATCGGAGTCAACCAGTGGAAACATCGGCCATCCGAGGGTTTTTACCTACGATTGCCCACAATATATGCGCCTTCGATGTTCTTATTCCACCTGGAATAAGGTCTAGTTCTTCATCAGCGAGCTGAAACCAGAGTTGTTAGCGGTGTTTATTTGGGCTGCTCATCACATACTTACAGTCCCCGGGGTAACAAAATCTTTAAGATCCAGTCTAGACAAGTCCCAGGGTGGGATGGAAATAATGACCATCCTGGGACCTTTGGGTTTCTCAGGTTCACAGGACACCTGAGTGTCGTGTGGCGTAGTTGCAGACTGGGTTCGGACGTACAGGAAAATGTCCCAGCGTGCATTGTGAACCAGGTTTATCATAGAATATCTTGAATACCTGTAAGATCCGTCGTATGGACCCCAAAAAGAAGACGAGCCATCTCCATGGCGGTCGCAGTGAGAGATCCGTAGATAGCCCTGCGGAACGACCGTAAGTCATCCACCTCTTCCTGAATCGCGCCCAAGATCCCATGAGCTTGGAACCTGATGTTATTCGATTCCGCCATGGTCCAGTCGATAGTGAGTTCGGGCCTGGCGTCTTGGAAGCCTAATAGGCGATGAGTAAGTTGCAACAATTCTCGAGCGTTTCCTTACTGACACATAGCAGGCGAGTTCCAAATTCTGACCCAGGCCCTTGAAACGATAGATCTACCTCAGGGCTCGAGACACGTGAGGCATAGCCAACTCAATTGGAATTCCTCAAACGGGTCAATGTTGATCTGAGCCGGAGACGAGAGGTGCGCGTACCCCATACCTGGGTATAAAATAGTTAGCCACTCAGATTTAGGGTCATGGAAGGAAAAGGCAAACCGAAGTGGAACGGTTCTTGCGGTTTCGATATAGCGCGTGTATGGTGTCTTCGACTTGATGCCGTCTCCACACTCGGATTCCATCCTGCAGTCGGTTGATAGCTTACTGTGAGGAGAGGATTACTGGCGATTGACGGCTCCCACTGCCTTGTAATGGTCTTTGAAGGCATATGACCATCGGGTAGGGCACGACAACACCTCTGAGGGACACCTTACAAATTTGGTACAGAAGACGGTCCGGGAGAAGCAATTGGCCCCCCGGTGGTGAAGGCCATGGCTGGGATCATGTCCCATTGAAAGGCGCATAGTTATCAAATACTTAGTAGGGGTGCTCTCACATGCAATGATGAGGAATGTGAACCCGGCTTATGTGGAGTCGGTTTCCGGGGGAAGCCGCGGGTGCTCCTGATGGCACTCCGCTAAGGGTATCACCATATCGCTCGCTTGGATGAGTCACGGCACTCCAAACGTCGGAGGTTGTGGTATCGAACACAAACCGACAAACAGCAAATTCTTTCAGCGAGCGAAGGATACGGTTAGGAGATGATCGATGATCGGCTAATTCCGAGCCAAGCTCTGGATCTACGCAATACGCATGAGATGGATGAGCATTCCAATGCACAGTCCCCTCAATCCTCCTCTTCCGTCAGCAGCGTAGAACATGCGACAGCCGCCCTTCGCTTATCAGTCGACAGCGACCGTGACTCCCAAGGCTTATCCCTTACGAACGGAAAGCCGAATGGCCACGCTGCGAACGGTTCTGAGGACTCCGACGACGCTGACCTTGATCCTGTCGGGAGGTTACAGAAGGAACTCGAGCGCACCAAGGAGGAGAAAGATGTTCTCGCTTCTCAGTATCGGACATTGCTCTCAAAGCTGACGGCAATGCGTACAACATTGGGGAACAAGCTGCAACAGGATGCTGTGAGTCCCCCTCGGCACACACTACCGTTTGTTCCGCATTCAACCAGTTGCGGTTTAGGAAGAGCTCGACCGGCGCGAACAACTGATTCAGCAACTGACAACGGAAGGTGACGACCTTCGATTAACCGTGGAAACCCTCAAGGTGGAACTCATTTCCTCCAACGACGAGGCTGAGAGAGCAACAAGGGAACTTGAAGCTCTCCGAACCCGGGCCCTTCACGAGAATGCCCAAGAATCTATGCTCAGAGAACGGGAACTTCGAGAAACTCAATCCGAACTTGAGCGGTGTCGGATAGAGCGGGACGAATGGGAACGAGCATTGATGCAAGAGCGGGTTGTGTTGAATGAAGCTCGCGTTTCAATCGAGGCACTCTCTCGCGATTTCGAGATTGAGCAAGAGACGAGGCGGAGGGACGTAGAGGCATTAGAGGCGGAACGGGAAAGGGCTAATAATCTTCAGTCTGTGCTAGAAGATTTCCAGGCCGGTGGGTTGTTTATCTTTCGAGGCGTACTTCTTTATCTGATGCATATACAGCAAAGGATCACGAGATTCGCCAGGCGGTCTTAGACCTAGAAACCCGATATAACGAAGTGACAGTGTCGTTGGCAGAGTTCAAGCACAGGGCATTAACAGCTGAGGTACGTGCATAAACTATCCGATAGGTTGGGTTCATACTAATCCCATACAGCTGCAACTCGAGGAGAACCGATCCACTTCTTCCAAAACCCAGGATTTGGAGAAGGAGCTGAAAGAGAAGAACCTCCTGATTGGAAAGTTGAGACATGAAGGTAGGTCACTGCATCTGAAATCTGTATCCTATCCCTAACCATTCCTAAAGCCGTCATCATGAACGAACATCTTGTTGAAGCGCTACGCCGACTACGCAGGTCATCGAACAACACCAATGTCGACCGCAGGCTCGTGACGAACGTCCTCCTGCAATTCCTCAACACGCCTAGAGGGGACGCAAAACGATTCGAGATGCTCACTTTACTGTCTTCGATATTGCAGTGGACGGACGATGAGCGAGAAAAGGCTGGTCTGCAACGCTCGGGTTCACCAGCTACCAGATCATCCACGCTGTCGACCCTATCGCCTACCTCAAAGACCAAGGCTTTGGAGCTTGAGAAAACGGACGAAACGGAGGTGGGTGGTTACTCCTCATAATCCAGATGCAGACGCACCTGACGCACGTTACTTTCTCTTCTAGTCGTTCTCTCGCCTATGGGTTGAGTTCCTCCTGACGGAAGCGGCGGGGGGTGAATCTCCTTCCAAGTCCAACATGTCCCTACCAGGAACTCCGACACAGTATCCCAACAACCTCCCATCACCCTCAAATGCCGGTTCTCCGAGGATGCTTATTGGTGGGATGCGACGGCTGGCCTCCCTCGGTGCTTCGATGAGTTCACCAAACCTTCACACGAACCCGTCACCGCCACCCCCTCTCCCACCAATGTCATCAGTTGATAAGGGCAAAGGCAAGGACCTGGGTTAATTTTCGGAGATCGCATGCCCACACTTCGGTCATTCAACTGTTCATTTGGTTTGATATCGCCGTCCAAGTAATCTGAACCGTCTACCTCTGGACTCTTCCTTTCTGTATACATCATTCATTTAACTCGGTAACAATCCCATAATAAACATTATATGACACTCAACATAACTGCAGAGAATAAGTCAACAATACGCGGGAATGAGTTACACGGGGAGAAAATTTGAAGGGCAAAAAATACCCAGGGGGGGGTTGAAATTAAAGGTCGCAAGAAACGAGTGGATGTGTGAGGATCACGATCGTTGAAGGAATCCAACATCCAGACCGGCCATAACCTTCACTCTCTCGGGGTAGGCCGAGTTACTTTCCTTGAGGAGGCCGGCCAACACACGACAGATGTCTAGTGGATAGGATAAGTGTTCCGCTTGTGGGAAACCTGGGTGTCTGGAGACGATACTGTTGGGTAGAAGTGTCAGCATCTCAGATGATGTTGAGTACATGTTAGCCTACCTGGCAAGATCCGTTGGAGCGGTCTCCGGACCCAGTATCTTATACAATACCTTCGCCCCGCGGATACTTCCCACCTTCGACAAGAGATACTGGGTTGGAGCGGAGTACGCGATCTGCATGCTCGACTTAAATAACCAAATCTACGACCGGTATAAGGTTCTGGTGGACTCTAGATGAGCAGCGGCGTACCAAAATTCTTGGTCGCTCCTCTTCATCGTCATGAAGAATAAATCTATACGTTGCGTGGGCCCGGACATACTCCATCATATCTTCAACGATGAACGAAGACAGAGGTATCCGCAGAGGCCTGTAGATTATACCAGCCGCCGAGTGAGTTTTGTATCGGCGAGTGGATTCCACAATACGTACTCCGCTGTTGGACTGACTGGTTTGATCGCATACTTAACCAACCGGTAACACATAACTTCATCTCCATCAGGTGAAGGCTGCTTTCGCGTGCGTCCCACAGTCGCACCGCAGATACACTTGACGCTGGACCATTCCTCCCGCTATACACAAACAGAAATCAGCACAAATTCAAATATCAGGAAGGTAGTTAAAGATAAGGGATTTGCCCTCGCGAGTAGCCCCAGGAACAGTGGTCTCTTCGTCCAAGAGTTGTTTAGCAAGGTAGGCGTTTCTCTTGGATGTCTTGTATCAGCCAAAGGTACATTGTACCTGCCGTCAACACAACAAAGTCCACTCAAACCTTCAGAACCCGCCAAAACCAACGAGGGTTTCCACGGATCTGGCGGCCGGGGAACCCTGCTTGTATCGGGCCGCGGGTGGGTGACAGCCCGACGATGGCCTTCTTTGCATCCGGAGTATTCAGGAATTCAGCAACACGTCTCACCTCTCGAGCTTGGAGTTGACGAAGGTGAGTCTTGACAACGCCGCTATCTTCAAACAAAATGTAGCTTCCTCCAACGAGCGCTTCGCCCTCCTTCGGCCAAAATCCACTTTTCGCGTGTTTCATCACCTCCGCGTGTAACTTCTGATCCGAGTGACACATCCACGCATCCACAAGCTCCTCCCAGTGTTCCGAGGGCAGGTCCTTATACTCCTTAACCTTCGTTGATTGCACTAGAGGCAAAGAACATGAGGAGCAGATAAAAGTAGTGGGCAAGGACTTTGATAGAGTTGTGGCATCGTACAACTCCACAGCAGACGGGGAGGGAGGATCAGGTGTACCGACTGTCGAGAGTCTGAGTTCAAAATGCCCGCTCTGAACCTTGACCGTTGGCTTTCCGAGGGAGACACGAGCGGGAAGGGGGAACGGCAGAGTGGTCTTCGGACCAGAAAGCACAATAAATCGTTCCATGTTGTCGGCGCTGGATTGGACGTCGACTTCGAGGTTTATCCCCGGGATGGCACCGGTGACGTTGAAGAAAACCATCACGTGCTGAAGGCTTTCGTGGTGCTCGGCGACGTAACTCAGCTCAAGCGAATCTGCTTGGGATTGTATTGAGAAAGAAACGATGTAGGAAAATTAAGCACATACCCGAGCCAGAAATCGATTGACACGGACTCTTGGTCCGCTTGAGCGCCTTGCGCTCAGGAGGTGTTTTTGTGCCGGGGAAGATCCAACCCAACGGCGGTGCAGAGAGACTCCTGTTTCTAAGCTTCTTGAGAGACCTTTTCTTCGTCACCGCCTTTGGTGGGTCAATGTCAGGAGGGACAGGCTCCTTCATAAACTCAGGCAGCGTGAGAACTGCGTGTGGATCCGCCTTCACAATTTCGGGGGGAACTGGCTCGCGTATGAACTCCGGAAGAGTGAGAAGGGCTTCCGGACTTTTCATCCTGTTATCGAGGACGGCTTCCTGATCGTGTAGCCTGCCCGAATCAGAGTGTCCAGCCAACTGTTCGACAAACGCTTGCCGCTATGTAACCAAGGGTTCAGTGACTGACAATCCTGTTTAAGTAAGATCTGTTACCTGTTCATTTTCCCTCCGCCGTGCTCTCTCCTGCCTCGCTCTAGTATCACCGTCGATGACGTATGTCTGTTCGATCATCTTCCTTCCCGAAGCCCTCCCAATCATCTCCACCATGTGCTCGAGCTCCCTCAGATCTCCCTGTTTTTTCTTACCCTTGTTATTTCCAGCCTGCCTCGCCTTCTCCAACTCCGCCATCTTGGATTCCTTCAGTTCAACTCGTTGGTCAAGTAACTGTGGTGCGACGAGGTAGAGTCTGTCGATGGCGATCGTGACGGTTTCCAGATCTAGTCGCATTTTCTCATTCTGGATTGTTGCGGAGGTAAGTCGCTCTTGCGAGAAGGATGGTCTCTTCGTATCCTTAGTTTCATAAGCAAACGGAGACCGATGACCATCGTATGCGGGAAGGATGTCGTCGGTAGGGGAACCGGTAAGATCGTACTCCGGAGGGAAAACATCAAAACTACTCGAAGATGGCAGTGATTCCAAAGTTTTTTGCCGCTGTCGGCATAGCGCCATCACTTGCTCCAACGTGGTGTCTATTTGTGACCATAGGAGCGCATTCTCCACCGTGGAGACAGGGTTGGAATGAAGAGGTGTGTGGAGGTTTCGATCGTTCTGTAATTCGGTAAGAGAATGTTTGAGCGTATCGTAAACATTCGGATTCGCGGGGGCTGAAGTTAGAGGGGTCGTTGATAAGGAAGGGGATGGGATGGGATATCGCGCGCGTGCCGATAAGAGTCGCTGCAAACAGCTCAACAGGGATACCAGTGTCTTCGCGAGTTGAGCATCAACAAAAGGTGATTCATCAGATGATTCAAACAGCCGGTCGACGCGACCCTGGAGTTCCCGCAACAATGCTGCGTCGTTGTGCGCAGGTGCAATTTCGACCATCGACTCTCCTGAATCGAGTTGCCGTAGTTTGGATATCAGCGTGTAGAGAAGAGAAGTCGAAGACCGGCTCGAAGTCGCATCGTGTGTTTTGGGTGCCACAGCTCCACAGAATAACTGTGAAGAGAGAACGTCATCGAGGATCATAAAACACGAGTTTTGGACGTTATAAATGGACGGAACGATATCTTGCTAACATACATGAGCCTCTGAAAAATCGAATAACATTACAAGCCGACCACTCACCATATCTTCCTTAGTGGGTTCATGTTGTACATCCTGAACAGGCTGTTCGGCGGTAGAGGTCGAGTTGGTGGTGACAGATAACGCTGGTGCGGTCGCAGGTCTTACAATGTCCTCCCGCTGGGTATGTGCCAACTGGAGAAGTTCTCGCGGAAAGGGTGTGGGAATCGCAGTGGTGAGTAGGGGATTTACTGACTGAGAGGCTTCCCTCGGTCGCTCGATGGTCGCCATCCCACCTCTATGTGAGATGTGTGTAAAGGAATGACGGTCGCCGTCTCGACCAGTAGCGACGGTTGTGAGAGAGACTGTTGGATCGTAACGCGAGTAGTGAGGTGGAAATCCGCTTCTCTCACGTGCCTCGGTGATTGTCCGGGAAATCCGCCACTCATCTTGTCCTGGATTAAAGCCTGTTTATTGTCTGACTCTCCTTCCAAAAAGCCCATCATGTCCTTCTCAGACAGTGCTCTACCGTACTCTCAACGTCCAGAGTGGCAGGATATCACACCGCTCCCGCAACACGAGTCGTTGAGCCCCCTGGCGCCAATCTTCTACACCGATGAATGTATGGTTCGTTCTACGCACATCAGGATGTCCAATTTACGGTAGATTTTACTGTGCAGATAGGGAATGCACCGACTATTTCCGTGGAATAGTCAAAGCGGGGGAAATGAGCAACCGCGTCTTAGAATTGACGGAGGATATAATCAGGCTCAACCCCGCACACTATTCTGCATGGTGAGTACTGTCACGTCGGTTGCAAAAAAAGTCACCGAATCTGACCGCTAAGCAGGCAGTACCGGTACAAGACTCTTATTGCCATAAACTCGCCCCTTGACCTTGAGTTGTTGCTCATGGACGAGATCGCAACGGTCTATCTCAAGAACTACCAAGTCTGGCACCATCGTCGTCTCCTCCTGACGTACATTCACTCCAGAGACCCCGCAACTAAAAGTTCCGACTTGCTTCTCAAGGAATTGAAATTTATTGAGAAGGTCTTCGAAGAAGATTCCAAGAACTATCACACCTGGTCATATCGCCAGTGGATCCTTTCTAATTTCAATCGAGACGAGCTTTGGGCGGTGGAGATCCCGTTCATTGATAGGATGATAGATGAGGACGTTAGGAACAACTCTGCTTGGCACCACCGGTTCTTCGTCGTGTTTGATTCCGGCGTCAGGCAAGGGGACGAAAACAGGGAGGATGCCCTACGGCGCGAGATTGTGTTCGTGCTGTTCTCCCCTCACACAGGTTCAATCGCTAACCAACCGGCGTCAGGTACACTAAGGGGAAGATCTCCCTTGCACCGAACAACCTTTCACCATGGAATTATATGAGAGGTGTCCTTGATCGCACGAAAACGCCGTATGAGTCGATGGAGGAATTCGTCATCCCTTACACTAAATCCGAAGAGGGTCCCGACTCTGTTGTCGACCTGGATAACCCACCACCAAGTAAGGGTGCCCAACTCCCCGCTGTCCCAGCAGTGGAATTCCTCTCAGATATCCGAGAAAGCCAAGGTAAAATTTCGGAGGCTACGGAGGTATGGTTTCCCGCGAACCGTTTTGACTGCTCTCATCGCCATTCCCATCGCCACAGCTGTTTCGACTATTAGGAGATAAAATCGACACGATCCGGAAGCGGTGAGTTGTTTTGCATAAACTCTAAACTAAGGTTCAACCAACTGATCTCCCTCGCTTCACCAAGATACTGGGACTTTAGGGTTAAGGAACTATCTCAGAAATCTTGACAGCCAAACGATAAGGTTCACGATTTTACTTGTATACGTCATGGAGAGAAATCAAACTACAGGGTTGCATTTTATGGGAACGTATAGAGGCCGTAGTGAGTGGAAATGTCCAAAACAGCAAGAAAGACGAGAAAGCGCGACAGCAGGTCAACAAGCTAAAGTTACACACTAAAAGGATCGAAAGATAC
>Ga0307512_10006746_pt1 | contig 11546 bp, 18 predicted proteins | sample 14_EM_MG_FD_200267 | JGI IMG/M metagenome (GOLD analysis project Ga0307512, IMG submission 200267) | Populus trichocarpa ectomycorrhiza microbial communities from riparian zone in the Pacific Northwest, United States - 14_EM | ecosystem: Host-associated > Plants > Roots > Unclassified | place... | reverse complement strand
GCTATCGTTTGCGATGGTAAGAGAGAGAAGTAGGGTGAGTTTATGCGGGGGTTTGCGAACCTCGCGTTCATGAACTCGGTAGGCTTGTCGGATCCCTTCTGGAAGTGCCAGGCGTCTTGTTGATTGTGCATGATGAGAGATGAAGCGGATTGTGAGGGAGAGGAATACTGGGTTAGAAGATTGCTCGGGATTGGGGGAGGGGTGGTGAGGAACATATCACTCATCCGAACGACTTATATTCTCCCTCTCGCCGGACGTGAACACCAATCTGCACAGAGATAAAATCCATGGCCAAAGGACTGTACGGTCCGTGTATCCAAAGGAGCAGACGTGCTGTCGGTAACGGCGGTCCCGTTTCTGCAGTCAGGAAAGCCGATGGAATGGGAATCGCAATTCGACGATTAAAACCACGACGGCTCGAGAATGTCCAGCCAGTGTGTTCAGATCCACGGTCCTGGGAGCGGAGCGCCAGAGGAAGCCACGCGTTCCGCATGCTTGCGTTATTGTTTGTTGTCCAGTAGGACCCCCGAAAATAGGCGGGGAGGTCTGTTTGGGCGCCTATTTGGCCGTCCGAAGTCCGAACGATTTTACTCGGGCTTTTCCCGAGGTCAGTCCGGGTCCGAACAAATTTGGGCCCCACGATGTTAAAAAAGATTTCAGTCCCAGAACCACCTACCCCCCTGTTAGGGCGTAAATTACTTCTACACCAAGAAGAAATTCTTCCAGATGTGGACCCGACTTCAAACGCGGTAACAAAGAATACAGCCGTGTCATGTACTTAGAAATAGACATCAAACCGTGCGGTAGCCGTTCAAACGTTCAGAACGTTCATTAGTTACTAGAGAAATAACCATCCTCATTCCCCGAGCTCAATTCCTCTCGCAGGATTGGCAGCTCCAACCAAACTGCATTGGCTGTCGACGGTTCGAACGATGGCGACCATACCTCCCGCGATAGACATCGACCCCGACACATCCTCAGGCTTCAGGCTGTTAGTAGCAGCAGCGCTCCAACAAGAGAAGAACATCCCTGAAGAGGTCCTTCGCCGAATTCCTGTGGAAACAATCTCGGTGTCTAACCTCGTAGCGGCTGACCTTCCGTGGCGTTTACAAGATGTTCTACGCTCACCAGAGTCCTGCTTGTCAGAACAAACACCTATTTGGACTGATGAGAAGCCTCGGGAAGCCTATGTACCACCAACAACCTGGCTAAATGGCCTAGACATTGGGTTGGATCGCGGGTGGACCAGTGGGATCGTTTCAATCGGGGGTTGAGACTATGGCCACTCGCTGGACACGACCAATCCATGAGGGCGGGGTTTCTTGCAGGTCTGCTCTCGAATCAGTGGCTTGCAGAACAACACATTGATATACTTGCTTTATATCTTGACAACCAGTTCCAGAAGGGTGACCAACCAGGTGCCACCCTCATTGTTGGCCAGTACCTTGGCTCTCTGCTGTCACGAAAGCAAGGTGAAACCATGGCAAAACTACGAGAAGGTCGAGAACTCAGAATGTACACAAACAAGATTATGGGTGCCCATCAAGAATGTCTCCTGTTCCCTGCTCACATTAGGGGTTCCACATCTGGTCACTGGATCACATTGTCTGTTAATCTGAGGGAGCGAACAATCTCTTATGGTAAGTTCTCATGATTGGGTAATCGGCATATTGACTCACTAGACACTCCATGTCGAAGGTGACTCTCTTAAACCTTCTGTCATAAGGAAAGACCTGAAACCGATCTATTTGGGTCTGGATAAGTGGTTTGAAGGCTATATTTGGGGTCTGTTTTATTGACAGAGGCCAGACACCTGCGATTGGAAAACAGGAGGATGGCCATTCATGCGGGATCTGCATCATAAACAGCTCGCTCAAGCACAAACTTTTTGGGGCCGTGCTGTTTACACATGGCAACTGCAATGTCCTCCAAGTTCATTACTTCACGGAAGTGATAAAGTTCCTCCTAAAAGAAGTGAGAATGTATCCCATCCAGAATGGGGGATTAACATTAACACTAACATCCGTTGTAGCCATTTACCCAGACTACTTGACTTGCCAACCTGGCTTGCTCAGTGCAAAAACTGTTGTAGTGCCGGACCAGTGTAAAACGTCTCCTGTTAACCACAGGAACCTGGGCATTCATGTCCTCTGGTGGTAATATGTATGCTGGCAAAGGTATTTGATTTCACCTCATGTTATATCTGTCATGAACTTGTCCATCACTAATGAATAACCACCCAGTTTTGATGTTGTACTCCAGGGAAGCTGGTGCAGGGAGCCAACATGGTTGGCAAGAGTTGACAACCTTGGTTGGTGCCATTTCATACCTCGTTGTTCATGTGTTCAAGGTCATTTCTCCATCTCACAATTTGCTCAGCTTAATCCATTCCACCCAAGCAAAGACTCGAGCAAAGACCTTCATGCACATTCTGTCATCCCAGTTCCTCTGCAGAATTCAAGAGAGCCCAACTTTGGATGGCTATGGCAATGTTATTCTATCTGAAATGACTGGTCCAGATTTTGAAAGCTGGCCAGTGACTCCAATCGCCGGAAGCTGGAAACGGCAATAAAAAATCTCAACATTGCCAACCAGAAGGGAAGAAGTGAAGGCGGTCACATTCGAAAACCAGCCTGATCCATAGACTGGCTTTTTTCGGAGGTGCAGATTCAGAATATTAAAGAATATAACAGTTATTCTGATATCATCTTTTTTTCGTTATGTATCTGCACAATTTGGCACTCGATGACTGTTTCTACGCACTCCAATGGCCTGGTTTTGCCTGCATGGCGCACCCAGGAATTCTTTTCACTTTTTAGCGCCCGAACGAACAAATTTAGGCCCATAAAACAGACCTCCCCGCCTATTTTCGGGGGTCCTTGTCCGGTGCAAAATCAGACAATTAGATGGTACAAAGGCACATCTGCCAGTGCAGGGAGTTTGAAACATACCACCCTTAGGAATAATTGTCTAGTTTCACGATGGTTTCAACAAGAGGGCACATGTGCCACACCTCAGAACCACGCACCGGGGGTCACTTTCTCCGGCCATGGCGACTGACGTGTCAGGACTGCACAGATGATTTGGAAGACGGGGGGTATGAGGAGGCTAGGTACGACGGTGTCGGTGTGCGCCATGCTGAATTTTCGCGTGTGGTGAAAAAAGAGGACAGGAAGCATTCGATCGTCCCAAAGCGGTGGGGAACGTCTGCGTCTGCCTTTCTTGAATTTACCGTCATGGCCAATTCCTGTCCTCGCCCTGTACGTTCCCCATCTGTCCTCTTCCCCGACGGTTAGGATGACGATTTGCAAGAATGATCATGGCCTTTTTTGCACTGGAACTCGCTCACCCGTCCAACCGTTCAGCAAAGACTCGGCCTGACGAATCCTGTCGGCATCCAACCCTCTACCCAAGCGACTGAAACCAAATTACCTTCGACGAGGCAGTTCGCAAACATGGTCCTCCACTTCACACCAGGAGCCTTGGTCAAGGAACATACGTTTGTGGCGGTCCTAATATTCGGGATCTAGAATACGTTGCGACCCGTTGCGACCCGACGAACGCGCCATAGGATCCCTTCTGGGAGTCAGGAAAATTCGTGCCGCATCCCTGTCGTCAGCTCTCCGGCAACACTGACCCTCGAACGGTCCAAAATCGTGGTCAGCCAGCACCGACAACCACCGGCCACCGTCAGACTCACTCCATCGAACAGCTTTTGCTTCTCTGTGCGTGGCAGCGCATAATCCTCGACCTTCTCTGGTTTAGCGATGACAGTGTCACCGGTAACTCTACCCCAACAACGCTCCTGCGCCCGAAAACTACCACCCACCCACCAAGACCTAGTGCCTATGTCGACAGGCATACCCCAACGTGCCCGGGAAAGAATAATTGACTTTGGTCAGGGGCCACCAAGCGACGTGCATCGAGAACGCTACGGACAGGACTGAGGTAAACCCACGAATGTCATTCATTTTTCAGACGCTCCTTACAGGTTATTTCTTTTTCTGTTATCATTTAGCATCGGCACGCAGCACCTGGGGGATTCCAGCCTGATACATACGTGCCGCCCAGCACCTGCAAGGATTCGCAAACGCCGGAACATCACCTCCACAGCGTTTTCATTCGCAAAGAAACACATTTCGTTGACTCTTTACGCAGAGGACCATTGAAGTTTGCTCAAGCTCGCTGTCCTGGCTGGACATTGTTTGAACTCCGCGAATGTGGAACATGGCCTTCTCCACAACCCCATTTGTTGTTCGGAATATTCCGGTGGATTGTGAGTCGTGGGTCGATCATGCCGGCTCACAAATTCCGCTGCAGTCACGAATGTGCTCTCCGTTCCGACGAAGTCGTTCACTCGTTGGTTTACATTCAATATCGGAAGAACACCCAGAACGCAGACGAGGATAAGGTAGAACTCTTGGACGAAAAGATATTGGGTTGGGACGAGGTCTTGAACGGGTTGGGGACTCAGATACACCGAGAAGTTGGAGATCGTCGTGGGAGACGATGCCTTGAATTGGGATGTTGGCGGATATTTCCTGGGTGGACTTGAGCACCTTCAGGAGGATCAAGGTTTAAGACAGTACGTGTGTTGACCAGCCAGTACCCACTCAAGGCTGATTTTAATTATTCCAAGTGTGATCGGCGCGCTGGTCATAGAGATCGTATATTGTTTGGATATCAAATCTCACTAAGACAAATCCCCGGAGGCTGCGGAACACGCGGTGGAGTATGCAGAAAAGGCTATGGTTCCTGGCGGATTCCTTGTTGACATGTTCCCAACACGTTCGTTCTGTCCCTGGTTTCTTGGCTCATGCCCTCCGTTGTTGATTCACACCGAAGTTAATTATGTTCCAGAATGATTCCCTGGTGTGGGGTTCAAACATTATGCGAAAGAGGGCCGGTGTGTGTCGATGAATTCGACGCAGTGCTATCTCATGTAGCGGGAATGCACTGTGGGTCGTACATTTTGCATCGAGCTCGATATGGAGTTCGGGTGGTACTGGTCATCCGGGCACACTTAGTTAATATGAAATTCGCCCGACCTCCGTCTTGATGTTCACTCCCGTCGTGCGGTAAGCTTGCTTCCACGACGGCGGACGGAGTGCAAAGTGGGATACAATACACAACGCCACCGCTACTGGCCCTCTATGACCAGGCGATCCCCTTGAGCCCTGTGGGGACTTTACGGTGATCCTTCATTCGCACCTGTAAACCGTGCTTCGACTGCACATCGTTGATGAAGGCTGAACTGACACGGAGGATAGATCGGAGGAATAGTGGCTCAGGGTCACCGGGGAAGGCCGAACCCCAACACAGCAACAGGTTCCGCAAGCTAGTCACCTTGTATTGAGCTATTGGAATATGTCTTTTTAACCTTTACGACGGCCGGTGTCTCCGGATGATTTGTTGTCAACACATAGTTGTTGATTGTATTCGACATTAGTAGATGCTTCGGCGCAGCAACGGTTACCAGCTTCAAGGCACTCGCCACATTAGAGTCGAGTGATCCTGCCGTTCAGGTCGAGATGTGAACACGAAGGGTCTGCGAGCAGCTCGGAGGCGATTGTCGTGGTCACTCCCAGGTTTGGTGTGAATATAGAGGAGTTTCCCGCTGAGCGGCAGCATGGGAACGATAATGAGACAGGCGTAGAGTCACGAAGATCTTCCGAGGGGAGTTCAATGGGCTCGACAGCTCGGACAAAACAACCCCAGATATTTCAGTACGGGCCTTCTCAATCTTGGGGAACTTCTGCCTCCCCAACACAAACGGCTTTCCTCTCCACGCAACCCCCGCCTTCTCTTCCGCAATCCTGCCACCATATTCCCGAGCAACTCTTAGCTTGATGATTCAAATCGGTGCTGGCAAGAGCGGATACAACGGTTTTTTCGGGTATCGTGTTGGTCGCGTCCAGTCTCCCGCCCATCCCGACCTCCATCACCGCGATATCCAACTTCACCCTCTCGAATATCGTCGTTGCGGCACTTGCCAAGACCTGGAATTTAGTGGCTTGGGCTCCGAGTTGCTCGTTCAACGTTCAGCTTTCGACTTCATCTCAGACTTGATCATAAATGTTGGCGGCGACAGGCTTGCTGTTGATGACAGTCGAGTCTCGTATGCATAATAGATTTGGACTGTTGAATCGGCCGACGGAAAGTGAAGGGGACGAGGCTTGGAAGATGGAGGAGAGTAGAGCGGAGACGCTGCCTTTGTTGTTGGTCCCAGTGGTATGACACGTTAAACAGAGGTTTTGGGTGTGAGTCTTCAAATTCAAAAGTTGCGGTCGTGATACAACTCTCTCCGATCACACAAGGCAGACGATGACGACATGGACGCTCGTCTATTAGGGTTCTGATTCTTGCCCACGGCCTGCATCCCGCACTGCTTCCTCGCAACTACCCCGAGTTTCGACCATGGCCACCAAGTCCCAACGACCAAAGGGACAGGATGGTGTTCTCTCCTCGTTGAATGTAGCCATTGATGCCCTTAATCTCGCGAAGAGTGTCTCAAGCATCACACCTGCCGAGGCTGTATTCGACTCTACTAGCGTCCTTCTAAGCACGATTAGAGTGGGTCTCCCATCCATGTTAGTCGATTGCTGGCTAATGTATACAGGACTCGATGACCAACGAAGCGGACTACGTCGAGCTGGGGCTAGCCTGCGCTGATGTCTGTGGAGTCCTTGACCAGGGGATAAAAGGGAGACGAGTGGATCAGCTCACTCGGTCCGTCCTCAGGGCGATCGAGCAATTGACGGTGTGAGCCGAACCAGTGATGCTTACGCAGGACAATTTGCTCACAAAGTTCTCAATCGCAGGACTGTGACCGAGATTCAGAGGAACATCATCAAATGGGGTAAACGAAATGCGATCTCTCAAATCTTCCACAAGAAGAACGAAAATGAGGCAATCGCATCCTGGAGGCTGGATCTAAATAGGATCTTTCATGTCTTTAACGTGCGTTCTGTCACTTTTGTATGACCACCACTAACTCTAATCTTCCAGACCGAGCTCGAGATAAAGACACATGTAACCAATTCTGACATTCGTCATGCCGTTGTGAACACCCACGCCATTGTTTCCCATGTTCATCGCGACATTTCGGACGCAAACAACATCGTTCCCGACCTCAACCACAGTTTTTCAGATACTCATGTCGTCGCCCCCGACATTCACCGGAATACGTTGAAAGGCCGTGAGGATACCGTTGGCCAAAATCCTGCGGTAAGTACCTCTTATACTCTGTCTGTCACCGAACAACGACTTACGGCTTTCTAGCCTCACGCCAGGTCAGCAATCGGAAATATAAATGAATCCTGCGTCTAACGTTTGCATCCAGCGCGCCGGGGGAATCACCTCCGACACCGAGACATCCACACAGAACCGGCACAACCATTTCTGAGGTTCATCGCAATGTTGTGAATACCCAAGCCATGGTCCGTGATGTACTGAGAAGTCAGCAAGAGACTAGCGGTCAAGGTTGGTCGGTGAGTGACGTTCGTGCTCTTTTGCCGCCAGATAAACACTAACCACCACCTAGGCTCAAAACAGAAACAGGTTAGCGATTTCTACTATTAAGGAATCCAGCATCTCATTTGCGTCTAGGGTACCCGGGGAGTCACCACCTCCACCACCGGGGATCTTCTTTGGACGCACCAAATTGATTGAGGAGATTGTTGATTTCACAGAACGTTTCACACCAATCGCTCTGGTCGGCGCTGGCGGGATTGGCAAGACGTCCGTCGCTCTGACTGTCCTCCATGACGATCGCATACAACGGCGGTTTGGTGCGAATCGTCGGTTCATCCGCTGTGACAAGTTCCCACCCTCGCTCGCCAACTTCCTCCGCCGGCTCTCCAAGGCCATCGGTGCAGGCATTGAAAATCCCGAGGATCTGGCCTCCCTGCGACCATTCCTATCCTCGAAGGACATGTTCATAGTCCTCGACAACGCAGAATCAGTACTCGATCCACATGTAACGAGCGCCGAGGATATATATGCGGCGGTGGAGGAACTCAGTCAGTTGGGCAACATCTGCCTCTGTATCACGTCCCGAATCTCGACTTTCCCTCCAAATTTAGAGTGGCTCGACATTCCAACGCTATCGAAGGAGGCCGCATGTGATACCTTCCATCGCATCTACAGGCGAGGGGAGCATTCCGATCTGACCAACAACATCTTAGAACAACTCGACTTCCATCCACTATCGATCACCATACTCGCGACGGTTGCTCATCACAACAGGTGGGACACCGATCGGTTGGCCAGGGAGTGGGACGAGCATCGGACGGACATGCTCCGGACGGACCACAACAAGGGCCTTGCGGCCACGATTGGGCTGTCGCTCTCATCGTTGATGTTTCAAGAACTCGGCCCCGATGCCCGGGATCTTCTTGGAATCGTCGCCTTCTTTCCTCAGGGGGTTGACGAGAACAACATCGAATGGCTGTTTCCCACGATTACCGGGAGGAAGAACATATTCGACAAATTTTGCGTTCTCTCTCTGGCGTATCGAAGTGACGACTTCATCACGATGCTGGCACCAATCCGCGGCCACCTCTCTCCCAAAGATCCAACATCAGCTCCACTCCTCTGTTCGACCAAGGAGCGTTACTTCAGCCGATTGTCAGTTTATGTTGAACCTGGCAGGCCCGGGTTCGAAGAAGCGAGATGGATCACATCAGAGGATGTGAATGTCGAGCATCTTCTCGATGTCTTCACAGCAATTGATGTGACATCTGATGATGTGTGGAGTGCTTGTTGTAATTTTATGATTCACCTCTTTTGGCATAAAGCACGGCTTGTCACGCTAGGGCGGAAGATAGAGGCACTCCCAGATGACCATCCCTCCAAGCTGGAATGCATACTCCGTCTCTCGCTGTTGTTCCAGACGGTTGGAAATTTCCCGGAATGCAAACGGCTTCTCACTCACGCCTTGGGGCTCTCCCGAGAGCAGGGGAATGATTATCAACTCGCTCGGATATTGGGGGAGCTATCTGCTGTGCATTCCCGGATGGATCTCTTCAAGGAAGGAATACAACTGGCGAAAGAAGCTTCGGAAATTTACGGACGGCTCGGTGGACCGGTGGAACAAGCAAAGTCCTCGATGTTCCTCGCTCAGTCTTTCCTTGACAACAAACGGCCCGACGCCGCAGAAGAAGCCGCATCCCGCGCGATCAATCTCTTCTCGGAGAAAGGCGAACAATTCATGGTTTGCAAATGCCAACACCTTCTCGGCGTTATATATCAATCCAAGGGCGAGATCGAAAAGGCTGTTCACCATTGCGAGGTAGCGCTCGTAATCGCGTCCCTTTTCAACCAATTCAATACGCTGGTTTGGATTCGTTTCACCCTGGCGCAACTGCTTTTCAGTGAAGGCAAGTTTGATGAGGCGCATGCTCACGTTGAACACGCCAAGTTGCACGCGACCGACGGCAATGACGGATACCTTCTGGCTCATGCGATGGAGTTGCAGGCTTGGATTTGGTATGGACAAGATAGACTTGGAGAGGCGAAGTCTGGGGCGCTATGTGCTGTTGATGCGTTCGAGAAGTTCGGGGCCGCCAAGGACGTGGAGAGTGTTATGGAACTCCTCCGGCAGATTGACCGTGCAGAAGAAATAGACTAGTTACCCCTAATGAATTGGATAACGACGGTGAGCTCTTCACAATAGTGCTACTTGTTGTGTTCATTGACTCCTCACGTTCAAACAGGGTCACCGAATCCTAGTGATGACATCATCGCTTGCCTTGAGTTCCTCAGATGTATCCCTCCGCAGACCAACAGAGCCTCGTCCCTTCGCCCGTCTCTCTCCGAGTCCTCTAAAATCGATACCGTATTATGCTTTCCTATTTCTCCCTCTTTTCAGGAACGTCCTTCCTTATCTACCTCTCCACCCACACATGTCATCTCATATTTGTTGTCCCACTGTTCGTCATTGATCTGGTACCCGTGTTGTGTCTCTCTTTCCCCGCGCTGTACCTGTTTTGTACGTCTATCTCGTAAATCCTCTGTCACTACTCGTATTCTGATGTATATTGTGGTTAGTAGTGTTGATAAGCGACGGCAGGAATAACGAAACGACCCTTTGGGTCAGGATCAGTAGATCTCTCAATTCTGGAAGGAAGAAATGTGAGGATGATGGAATTGGCGTGATTGCTGTTACAAAGGAGCCCCGTCGGGAAGACAGCTTCGGGCATGCGCAGCCACAGTTGTAAATGGAGTGGGGACTTCAGGTTCACGAATATCATCATCGCGGTGCTCGTCGAGATCCAAACTTTAGAGCCTCGTGCTCCAAATTCCCAATTTAACCTTTCGACCTTAACCACAGACGTCAGCGGCAACTGGTTCGTTGTTGATAACGATCGAGTCTCGTATGGATAAAAGGTGTGATCCACATAATCGCCGACGGAAAGCGGAAGATACGAGGTTTTAAAGGTCTGGAGGGAGTGTTTTTTGAGCGCAACACGTACCACACCTGTTGCGAAGAGAATGAGCAATCGTGAGAATTCCCTGGCCGGCTTGCCAGATATGCCGACGCGCAAACTAAAGATTGCAACACGCGGCCTCGATATTTGAACGCCCCAAGCCAGATAGAACTAGGGATGAAGCGACTAATTATCTTAGCAGCGGTAAACGGTATCGGGTAAACAAAGCGGCAGGGGAATCTTAGGGTCCCAGGGCGGAAGAGGTGATGGATGACGGTGCAGTCAGAACGATCGACCAAAAACCCCCCGGGTGCTCGACTCATCACAATCAAAGTCATGTCACCAAACGGTTGGGTGACGAAGTACAGGTGTTGTGTGTGTCAGGAAAAACCACAACTTCAATGCTCGTTCGTGCGTCGTGCGCGAGAGCGTGGCAGTCCTATACGTTTGATCCTCAAGCCTTGGTGCGTGGGGGTTGGTAACTCACGGGTGTCTGGAGTGGCGTATCACATCCCTTCAGGCACTCATTAACGAACTTACGAAGATGCGGAAGGCAGAAACGGACAAAAGTACGCTCCCGCGCATTCGTTGACTGTCCACTTGGTGTTGTATGCGCTGTTTTCTTCCCGTTTCCGTCCTCAATAAAGGCAGCATAGCTGTAAATGCGAGAGAATCTCACTTTCTCCATCCCATGTACCAAACCTTTGTCGAACATCCCAGGATATCACTTCTGGCACAGGTGAATCAGAGAACGATCAACTGTGACGCAAGCGTGTAGCCCCTCCAAGGAACCAGCTTCAGCGGTTCCCTTTGTCTCCGTTAATGCGGTAGGCCTTATGGAAGGGGCCCTAGACTCCGACGCCCCGGATGACTCTGCACCATTACGAGGTGAGCGGATTGGTTCGTGGACATACTCGGTGCTACCATATCTCAATTTCGAACGAAGAGATGGAGGAACCCGTAATGTTTACTCCCGTGGTAGCGGAGAAACATCCCTTGCACTCCAAGCCCCACGCGAAACGCTTTGAGCCAAGCGGCAGGAAGTAAGAATTGGATCCTTGGCGGTCCTTTTATGGGGCTCATTCTACATAATCCGCTTTGTCAACGTGATCCAGC
>Ga0307512_10006745_pt1 | contig 11547 bp, 12 predicted proteins | sample 14_EM_MG_FD_200267 | JGI IMG/M metagenome (GOLD analysis project Ga0307512, IMG submission 200267) | Populus trichocarpa ectomycorrhiza microbial communities from riparian zone in the Pacific Northwest, United States - 14_EM | ecosystem: Host-associated > Plants > Roots > Unclassified | place... | reverse complement strand
GTGCTGGGTTGTCGGTGGCTTGTCGTCACCCACACTTCGTCATAGGTTGTATCTCATATAGACGTACGTGAGCTGTGCTGTCGTTCTCGTTATAAATATGTTGTAGGGTATCAGGCATCCAATGTGGAATATTTATTGCTTATCCGGGCTCATTTTGCTCCTGTTGTTATCATCACTTATAAGTTGGAGTGAAGTGAAAATTAAGGTCGTTCTCTGATCTTCAGCTTATCTGGTTAACTGAATCTTATCGCCAAGATCATATCTACTTGATCTAATCTTATCTGTCTCTGCAAATTTGGCGCAGCGTTCGGGGACCCAAGGGCTAACCTTGTCGAATGGTGGAAGGGCCAGGGGCTCCGCGGCCGATCTTATCAGTTTGTGCAATGTCCGAGTAGGCGGAAGTAAAATATCCCATACAGCCCTGAGGGAGAACTGCTAATGGGGCGGCGGGGGCCGGTCGAAGCGGGGCGACGAGACAACGACACGGAATTCACAATTCCTCGGCTCATTTGTTCAAGTTACCTTGGTGCGCCACACCGGCTGCCCGTGGATGATGGTAGTATCTATATTCGAAGAGAGGTTGAGGCGGGGTAGTGAACCCGACAGAACGATTTAATTTCTCGGGCTTGCACAAACGAACTAGGTCAAGTACCTTGTGTAGCAATGTTTTGGTTATGCCTTGAGGGGTTGATTCTACGGGAGTTGGTGGGGCGGCGGCGGGGTGCGACTTCAAGATGAAGTTGTATTTGACGCATGTCGCTGAGCACCAGCTGCCACGAGCAGGGTTTGATACAATGGTGCGGGCACAGGCAGCAAGAGGAAAGGTCATGATTTTTTGTGGTTGAGAAGCGAGAAATGCATTGAGATATGGTGGCAATAAAAAATATATGTAATGAATGATGATCGGACAACCACGGCATGTCGTGCCTTCCAGCCGAGTGTGGACACCTTTTGCAGCTCTGTAGTGGCGTACTCGATGGTCACGGGGTGGCGCGGCGCAAGGTGGTTTGTATTCCACAGCTTCTTCCGTTATTTATTCAAGCTATCGAACCGATATATGCCCCTTTGAATAGCTGTGTTCGTAGCCACCAATATCTACCGCATTAAGTAATCATCCAAACCTGCCCCGGCCCCGTCATTGTGCCTGTTAGATACTCAATCTTATCGTCCGTCGTGATGTCCGACGCCTCAACGAGGGACCCCGAAACATGGTCTACCACCTCAACCCAGTAGTAGACATTTGCCGGCCACTCTAGGTCTTGGCCATGATCATGCATGGTGTACCCCTCGAGGTTTACCACTGCACCAACAAACCTCTTCGCTTCCATCTGAAAGATCAATGCAGGCTGCTGCGGCAACGTGAATGACTTGGGCGCCTTTGCGGCCATACAGCCATCAGCCTGAACGACATATTCGGCACCCGTCCCAAGGTCTTGCACGATGCATCGGGTTCGCGGTTGCATATTGGCCACGCTGCCATCGACGTTGTCGAAGATGAACCCCTTATAAACGACACATAGCCCACCTGTGTCGCAAGACCCAGCTGGTTTCCACCGGCACTGCAACGTGGCAAATTCGCTGCTGAGGATGGAAGCCGGTGCCCAGCGGAACGGCGCGGTCTGCAGCTTCGTCATACCCCGCACAAAGATCAAGTCGGCCGGGACCTGTCCCAGCATGGTGTAGAAAAGCATCATTCTCTCCTCGGCAGTCTTGAGCTGTAGAATGGCCGCGACATCGAAACCCATCAGGCCGGCCATGCACAGGGGCTCGTCCCTCGCTTTGCTCGTGGAACGATGGGCGACAGCTGTGGCGATTACTGAGAAGGGCGTATTGGTGTCGGAAACCTGTGGAAGATGGTGGACGGGCGGTATGCGTGTCCGAATAGTGCACAGGAGACTGTCGTAGAGAAGGACCTCGTCGACGGCAGAGGGCCAGCCTGCAGTTCTGCTGCCATAGTATGCTTCAAGTCCGGTATCGAGCGCCGCATGCGCCAGTGGCCCTTCCTGGAACTGGAAGTTAAGCTTCCATGGTTCCCTTTCGCTGACGAGGGAGGCTTCCTGCAGCGTCCACAGACGGCGCATCCAGCCGCAGCAAAGCACACGTATTGCGATCTCTAGCTTTGAACTGTCGCGGGAGACCTGTTGGAGATCGCGATCCAGTACAAGGACAGCTCGCGCATCGGTATATGTCCTTTTCATGAGAACTATTGCCTGGTTACGTTCGTCGTGAAGTCTTGGGTCGACGGGGATGCAGAGGGTGTCGATCCAGAGCGCCACCCCTCTTCCATCTTGAGAGCTAGGCATTAGTTCTTCAGTGAGAAGATTCTTGAGCCACAAGAGCCGACATTTCGGGAGGGCGTTGTCGAAGGAATTGCCGAGTCCATGTGACCCTGGAAGGCTCAGTACATATGTAAGAAAATGCCTTCACTCGTTGGTCATGGGTGCAACCTGGCGGCTCATGTCGGTATGTACTTACATACATGGGATATGGCTACGTATGGGGTTTGTTCATCGACATCCACCTGAAATTCCCCTTCCATCCCACCATTGTTGCTTATCAGAACTCGCGGAACCATTCCTCTCCGTAGAACTGCAGCAAGCTCATCGCCGCTAACCGATATGGACGCACATTTGCATTCTGGGCGGATATGCAACGTCTCGTATGTATCTTCAGAGGTCTGGTCCCCCCAGCACCTGCCGCAAATCGTTAGCTAACGTGAATATACAATATGTAAAGCCATTGTGCGTGCTCGGTAGCATACCTCTCTTCGTTGCAGCGGTCATGATCTTGAATCACCCCCTTCCTCTCTAGCACGCTCGCAAAAAAGTGAACATGTCGTTGCCTAGACCTTTCTAGCATTTCCACCTCACTCGGACACCAGCCCGCCTCACGTAACCGAGGTTGCGAACCCTGTCTTAATTTTAATTCCAGCTCTCCGGGAACATCAAACCTGAGTCCGCGCTCTTCGTCCCATCCTAAAACGACATCCAAGCCGCTTATCCTCGTTGCTCTACCCGAGTAATATTCTGCCGTTAGAATGATCACGCGACGCAACATCCCGATAGACAGCAGCATCCTGCACTCCGGAACCGTCAACCACCTCCCATCTTTGCCGTTCCTCACATTCTTCCAGTTCCTCAACATGAAGTCGGCCTGCTCGTAGCACGCATACACCTCTGCGCCGCGAATCTTGACGTCTGCAGATGGTTGGGTTGTCTTGTCCGCCTGCACCCACCGCCGTGCCAGTCCATTGAGTGCGGCTGTGGATACTTGCTTCTCATCATCAACTAGGAACTCGGCGTTGACAGAGAGCACCAGCCCGGAGATGCGCGAAATTTCGGCGACGAGCCCAAAGAATAGCCAGGACTGTAGGAGTGCCAGCTGTGAAGACAATGCAATCGATCCGCTGCCATCTTGGTGGCTGAGCAGCGCCCCCGAGACCTCCCAGCCGAGCCGGGAAGGGATGTCGTGGAAGCCTAGGCCATCGTAGGGGAGGTGGGAGCAGGTAGGGACATGTAAAAGGTGGAAACCCGGGTCGGCCGCTCGTAGCCATTTAGTGTTGGGCGACAATGCTATCTACGCACAACGGCAAAGTGTGGAGCGGCGGCGAAAAAGTGGGTAACGGCGGCAAAGAGTGGGGTAACGGCGGCAGAACGTGGGTTGGCGGTAATATTTGGGGCGGCGGCGATATACGGAGGCGGCGTCAGCCTAGTTTGATTTTCAAGAAGTGCGAATGTAGCGTTGGTGAAGGGGAGGCCGGAAAACAGGTAGGTATATGCAAGCTACCTGCGGGGTAGCTGCATGATTATTCAGTAAAGAACCTGGTACGTACTGCGTACATGTTGCCGTGGCCACACGTGTGAGGCTCAACTCTCTTCAGAGTCGATTGCAAGCCATGCATGCTAGCTAGCTAAGCATCTTGTTCCGATCAATTTCTAGAAGGCTCATTTTGCGCTACACGGCCGACGATGGACCATCTTCCATCCATCCGATCTCCTGTGCGACCCCCGCTGCAAGTCCCATATCTCACGGAACAGCAGCCAAAATGCGGGTACGGCGGCTTCGATGACTTCCCCGCACGATGCGGCGTCAAAACGTCGGAACTTCAACACGGCAACCTCGGCGGTATCGCGATCGATGCTATCCTTCCATTCTTGCAAGAGTGGCTCTTTTTCGGCTTGCTACAGGAGATCTTCGGACACGCCGGTGTTGTCTTCAGGCGGGGCGATTTCATCCGCTCGAGCCCGTCCGGCCAACTGGTTCTGACAACGGAGCCCCTGCAGCGGTATATCTGGTACTGGGCCGCCAGCATAACCTGGGCAAGAGACACATTGTCCGGACCCAAAAGTCCGAGCGAGCAAAAAAGGAGGGTTGGGCGGATTCTTGAGCTCTGTAATAGGTGTCTCAACGGCGTTGCTCGGAGCCAGTCCGAAAATGGAGTTCAAGGGGCTAGTTCCGGACGCGACATCGTGCTTCTTTCGATCACAATCCTGGGAGAGACGTTGGATGTAGCACGTGATACGGTATTCTTTTCTGGACGGGAGGAGTTCTACGGGGTTTTGAGCTGGGAGCTTCCGCACGTTGGCACTAGGCTTCTCCGGGACGCCGGTTGGTGCACTGGCGAGATCGCCGCTCTTCGTCGGGATTTCCCCGATGTCTCGTCGCTCCATTATTTCAGCACATGGAATCGGTCGGTGCTGGGGAAAAATCATACCTCGTGCGGCGACAAGTGTCTCGCGAACCAAATCGACGAGAAGACCTACGAGACCAAACACACGGACCCAGAATGCGTGTTTGCTGCGTGTGCACATGTTCCGGTGAAAAAGCGGCAAGTCTGCCTTTCGATCTTGGATGACGGCGGAATTCCCGTTGTTTGGTTTTCCGATGATGGGGAGATTCACGTCCAGAGGGCAGCGCCAGCCGAGAACCTTGAATCTGCAGCCACCACCCCCTACGTTGCCGTCTCCCACGTGTGGTCGGACGGCTTGGGGAACGCGAGATCGAACACCCTACCGCGGTGCCAGCTTCGGAGGATACAGCGTCTTGTCAATGCCCTCTACTCTGATTTAGTGGGAGAAGGAGAGCATCAGCAGCCTGTCTTATTTTGGATCGACACACTCTGCGTACCACTCGAGCCAGCTTATCGAAAGCTTGCCATACGACGCATGTCCCAAACATATCTGGATGCGGACAAAGTATTAGTTCTCGATGCTTCATTTAGCCTCGTCAGCGTGCACGAACCCATTCAGGAATGTATGATGCGGGTATCCACCTCTCCGTGGGCAACGAGACTGTGGACATTTCAAGAAGGCGTGTTGGCGCTTCAGTTGCATTTCCAGTTTAGCAATGGCACGATCACACCCAGCGCGATGGAAATACGATCACGGACTGAGGGTAAAGGCCACACCACACTCGCCTCCTACCTCGACCATACCCCGGAGCGAATGCCCCTAGAAGATTCCACAACTCTCAAGCTAGTGAGGGCTCTTGCGGCTGGTTTGCAAACGCACCCTAGCGAACCTATTCACCTCTCGGTGGGACGGGAAAGCCAAGAGTTGTGGAAATCCCTAGCCAACCAGTGTCACGACTTCCCCGTTTATCACGACAACGCGCTATTCAGCTCCCTGAAAGGCAACTTTTCCAATATAGTGCTCACCTCGAGTGTGAAGGCTTTCATGAAGGTTCTCGGTGGCAGTTATCTCCGGGATTTGTACAGGCCTGCTGGGCCGGCCCGGCAGCGGTGGGCTGATCGCCCCGGGAGCACTCTCTACGACTTTCTCCCCGTGGTGGGAATCAGGACCTCGAGCAAGCCCGACGATGAAACGTTGTGCATCGGTGGTGTCCTGGGACTGGATATCGCCCCGCTTCTGAAATGTCGCGAAGCGGAAAGGTTGAAAACGTTTCTTTCGCTTCTGGACACCATTCCTCCCGACCTGATCTTTGCTCCTGGTCCGAGGATGCAAGACGCCGGATACCGGTGGGCACCAATGTCACTTATGAATGCTATCCTCGAACCGTTACCACAGTTACTCCGGGCGGTCGACCCACCAAAACCAGCCCATCTGCATCCGAGAGGATTGCTCGTCACATTGCCCGGTTTGAAGATTCGAAGAGCGGCATTTCCGGAGAGGAGCACATTGTTTATCGTCGGTACTGGATTCGACGACCATGTACGCCTGAAGCTCGAGCTGGTCGACGGTGGGCGGTGGAGCGATTATTCTGACCTCGACTCACTCGTGGTTCTCATGTCTACTTACACCGATAGAGCGGCCCTTGCATTCTTACGGGAGAAAGTGGAAGGCAGGCTGTTTGCCGAGTTCCGAGCTCGGCTAGTGGCGGAGGAATATGGAGACGGCTTTGACTCCGATGTCAAGGTGAAGGTGATGGATGACGACGTTAGATGGTGTGTTGACTAATTGGATTCTCTCTATCTTTGCGTTGCTGCTATTATGTGGCGGAAGGTGAAGCGAACTTGTAACATGCTTTTTTCCTTTTCACATCTGTCCAATTCCTGCGACTTAAGCCTGCTAGTACACTACCACAGTGGCTATTCAGCTAGATAGTGCCACCAGTCATGCGAGCCTTATCTGTTTCCTCTTCACCACGGATGCGGGGAGACGGGTCCCGCCCCCGGCTGAGGACGATGCGCAGTGAGGCGTCAAAGTGTGAACTCCGGGAGCGGAGGGAAAGGGAAGAGGAGAGGAGGCAAGAGGCTAAGGGGCCGGGCGCCGAGGTTGAGGGGGAGCTACCGCTCTTTCTCCCCACGCCCTCCTTCATGGCCACTGCGGAAGAGGCGAGGGCGGCTTTCCTTGGTCTTTCCCTTTGCCTCTCCTTTTTGCTATCTCCTCTGTTATTTCGCTGGTGCGTTTTACCATTCTTGGGACAGGGGCGGAGGGCAAAGGGGAGCCGGACAGCGGACAGGAAACGGACAGTATGTAATTCGCCATGATCTCTAGATAGGTCGCATATGAACAATGACAAAACCAAAAAAAAAAAAACCAACCTTATCTGTGTCACGTGAAGCGGCGGTCAGCGTAGCCAAGGCTTGGCTACCGGGATACTCGACTTTCGCGATTAGAGGATGAAGAAGCAACGAAAGACAGCAAATGAGCAGTAGCGCTGAATAAAAGAGGGTTAGCTCACAGTACGCGTTCATGATGGAGTACTCACGCAAGACTCGATGGTAAGCACAAGATATTAGCCGTGCTGTTCATAGAATTGCGCTGGTTGGTCGGCACGTAGTTGTCCATTCTGCCTGACGTTCTGTACCGTCTTCTGATCAGCCATCTCTTCAAGAATGATCCTATTAGGCTTTGGCTGCCGGGCAGATCTTCGAATGGGCTCAGGTGGGAGTTCTGTTCGCTGTGTACTTGGTGCAGAACGGGTGGGAGCACTTCCTCGTTGATTCTTACCTTTTGCAGCGCTAGCCTTTGATAGTCTTGCCCGTTTCGTAGTTGTCGAATGAACAACGATATCGAGATTCTTTCAGGCCAATTGATTAGTTCATGTTTAACAGGCACGCATGCGATGGGGAGGATTAATGCGGAAGTAGGTGTAAAGAGTGTCAAGGCGAGCGGCTTGAGGGAAAACTACTTAAGCAGCTGAAGACTTCATTAGCAATCGTATTTATACAAAAGAAAATTCTGTTAGGTAGATAGGAGAGTGATCAAGTACTGGAACGGTGACGACGTAGTAGCGATGTAGTAGCAAACGATGAAGGAGGAAGGACTAGAACGTTTGCAGCGAGATGAGAGTGTAACGACCGAGGACGAGACTGAGGTCAAGACTGAGGATAAGACAGAGGTCACGGCAAGAAAGAGGGCAGGACACGGCAAGGCGACGGCAACCGTGGTATTGCTAGACTAGACCTACAAGTTGCTGCGTAAAGAAGAAAGGAAGAAGAAGTGTGGCGAAGTTCCTCATAAGGATAGATGCTCACATACATTGTATCCGTCGCCCCGCGCTAACGACGCTTACTCATCCATCCCCGGCGGACCGCATTCCTTCTTTCCGCATTCCCCAGCCAAGCCGACGCCGAGCCGTGACAGAGAGAAGATGTAAGTTGTGAGTTGGTTTCTGGGATACAGATTTAGTCGAGCGCTTTGACGACGGGTTCGACGGAATTGTCTCGGGCGTCGGCTCGGGCGCTCGACGAAAGGAAGTTCGGCGAAAGGTAGTCTGGTGCTAGTCGATATCCACAACGGAATCATCTTAAGGTGTTCGGTTCGATATCCGGTTCGATGTCTGATTCGATGCTGGCGCCCGGTTTCCTCACGGCGAATCGCTCCTGATAAGGACTCTGCTCGGCGAAGTCACAGGATCCGAGTAGCCGGCCGCGAAGGGCTTTTTGCTCTCAGCAATACAGTTGTCGTCGCCTTCCGTGTCTTGTCTTCTGTCCTGACCTCTGTCGTGTCCTCCGTCTTTTCATCGGTCTCATTGCTCGTGCCCGCACGTCGCCCGCACGCTCGCCGCTCGTCGCTCGCCGACTCGCCCGCTCGCCCGTCGCTCGCTCGCTTACTCGTCCTGTCCGCTACCTGGAGCCCGCCGGTCCGTGTCTTTCCGTCGACCGATTGAGCCGACGCTGGAAACACCTCGGAAAACCTGACTAAGTTCAATATTATCCGACTCTGTCGTCACCGGACGGCCCAGTCTCACAGGTACACTGTAGGAGGAACGTTGTGAGATGGTGGTTTACTATCGGTTGTGTATTGGTTGTAGTGGGAAGTGATGGTTTAGTGTCGATTGTGTATTTGGTGGAGTTGTGGGACGTGTCCTCCATTAGATAGATGATAATGTGATGACACGAAGAGCTTCCCCTTACTAGCCAACATCATCCCACCACCATCTCACTCCCGGTAGTCTCTGTTACACCACACCCCGCCAAAACCTTGTACCCTAGGGGCGCCTAGGCTCTGCCATTTCCTCAGCCGACAGTGCATCAGCTCCGATCTCTCCTGCCCTGTGTGTGCCTCACCAGTTGTAGCGGCGTTGCCTATGATAGCCTGGCAACGATCCCCGTAAAAACAGCCCTTCGCAAGTGTCGCACCGCGGCGCCCCTCACTGGAAACCATTATATATTCAACAGGCAGGATAACCCCAGAGTGTGCCCGATAGGGTGTCACCGGGACCCTTACCCAAACGCCCCGGTCGCACCTGGGTTATTTTCCACATAGAAGCCGGTCGAGAAAACAGGTAGTCTATATGACATGCCAGAAATACGGTCCTTGTCCCTTTCTTATCCTATCGATCCCAACCAATATCTGCAAATACTAGTAAGCACCGGCGACAGTTTTGCAGCTACTTATGTATACATTCAATTCCCAATAACAGTCCTAATGCCCCGGTACCCACGCCCGTGCCCGCCAACTCCTACGGTTCCTCTAGTTTCTCCGACTCCTCTCGTCGGGTCACTGAAGGGATGCGCAGCACGCATACGCAAACTTAACTCTGGCCTCACAGAAGCCATCCCCCAAAGCCGCCCTTCGCACAGTAGCTACACCTGTCCTGTGCCACAACTCGGGGTCGCGGTTACAACATTCGACAAACACCAAAACCGTATCCGTGGGGCTAGCGAACGTAGCAAGGACTTGCATACAATGATATCCTCCAACAATAGCAGCATGTGTTCCAGGGACCCCACACATCGTTGCTTCGGATTCGCTAACTTTGTCTCCTTTGTCGTCAAGAACTTGTACAGAGCCCCACGGTTGGAGTCCTTTCCCCTTCGCATTCGGATCATAATCCGAAGGAGTCGTGACCTGAACCCTTGCTATAGGCAGTACCATCGTCAATGTCCCATTATCCTCGAGAACACCCCCGGGAGCTCCGGCCAGGATTGTGTCGGAATCTAGCCCGAGAGCATCGTAGACCTCCACGATACGCCCATCCGCGGTCACATGACCCGGTCTGCCGATCGTACACGCGTTCGGGAACTCCGGAATTGGTAAAGTATTCGAGAGCGAAGAAAGAATCCAGTTCGTGCGGCCGCCCCTGGCCAAAATGGCCTGTGTTAGGCCAATTGTGGCATCGAGGCGAGTTCGGTATCGGCGTGGGTCGAGCTTAATGCCGAAAAGGCCCATGATGCTGAAAACCATGTCGACTTCGTGCTTCGATGTCCTAAGTAGCGCGCTGCGCCATATGTTGTTCTCCAGCTTCTCTTCATCATTGCGAAAATGAATCAGATACATGAGGACACTGACCGACTGGCGCGCGGCAACCCTGGAGCCAAATATCTTCACGGGAACCTTCTGGAAGTCCGTATCACCTTCGTACTGGTGGCTCATGTATTGGCTCGCCGCTACTTTCAGCATGTCGTTCAGAGGAAGTTTGCCGCTGCGGCCTGTCTCAATCGATAGAACTCCCGCATAGCCGGTAGCGACTACAATGACCCGCTCCCAGCGAAATATACATTCCGCTTTTGCTGGCGCCACTGCCTCCTGTAGAGTCCACGCTCTGTGGATCCAGTCGGTCTCTTCCTCGACTCCGACCAGTCGTTGGAGGCCACCAGGAAAGACTAGACATGTTTTGCAGGAACTGTAAACATCCCCCATATTCATGATCTGCCAGCGTTTGTCGTCGCGGTTGGCCTGCATGACGCACAACCGGTCAAGCCAGAGATACTCCGCACCGAGATCCCGGGCTGCAAAGGCGGCGGTACGAAGTAGGTCGATGCTGATCGGGTCGGTGTCGTCATCCATCGCGCCGAAGACATGAAACGTCCCAAGACAGTCCGGGGAGCAGACATGCGGCTTCCCTCTCCAAATGTACGATATTGCTGCGTAGGGAATATCACCGATGGTAGGTTGGTCGGACTCCACGATTCGAAGTTGTCCATCGATCAAAGAAGCGACATCGATCCACCGAAACCTTCGAGGGGTTGCGCAGTCTGTGATGTCGACGATACCATTTGAAAACGTTCGCAGCGGTTCGAATACGATCTCTTTTCTTTGGTGCATCGTAGGGTGCGGGGAGCAGACGAAATTGAGGGTTTGAGACTGGGTATTGAAGCCGGAACCTGTGCGGACGAAAGCACAGGAAATGGGGACCGGGCAGGAGTGTTAGGAGGTATCACGCAGCTCCTTAGGTTCCACTTTACGCGTGATTCCATTATCCTTGTCAGTCCTTGCTTTCAGCTCCGCGCGGAGCGGGTGCGGGGATATGCAGTTACCGCATTGGCTGGGGTTTCTTTCTGTGCTCCCGGTTGTTCCGTCTGGCTGGGTACTAGCACTTCAAACCGTTAGCTCCAACAATTAGACATGGATATCAGTATATACTATAGACTTCATCGCCCCGCTTCGACCACCCCGCCGCCCCCACGCTATCGTAGTTCGTACCCCGCTCGGTTGCCTATGCCCGCTTATGCACATCAGACGCCTTACGTGATACTGATCCTCCAATCACCGCCCGAGCTGAGAGCCCTATCGATGTGACCAGATACGGGGCACTGCGGGGTCATCACAGTCGAACAAACAAATAGCAGCTATCGCCAGTGCATTGAACACTTGTCTTCGATTGATACAACACCACTCATACATTCACAGTCGCTCT
>Ga0307512_10006744_pt1 | contig 11547 bp, 7 predicted proteins | sample 14_EM_MG_FD_200267 | JGI IMG/M metagenome (GOLD analysis project Ga0307512, IMG submission 200267) | Populus trichocarpa ectomycorrhiza microbial communities from riparian zone in the Pacific Northwest, United States - 14_EM | ecosystem: Host-associated > Plants > Roots > Unclassified | place... | reverse complement strand
TCAAGCAGGCTGGGAGTGTACAGTCGAGTGCAATCAGGTGTGTACTTCAGAGCGCATTTGGGAGCGTGCAAAGAAGTGCATTTGGCAGTTTGGTTTCAAGTTTGTTGAATGCAGCATGATGTATAGTGTTCTAGTCCATTCACGGAGGCGGTTCCTCCGCGGAGTACCTAGTCAGTTCACGGAGGCCCACCTTCCGTGAACGAACCGTCCGTTCACGGAGTCCGTACCCCACCTCCGTGAACTGACTAGTTCATTCACGGAGTCAGTCAAAAATTCAAATACTCTGCTCTGCACGCATATATGTTCACTCTGCTGCCTCTATCCAGCTGAATTCAATCAGCGCAACCGCGTACGTTCAGCGCAGCGCAATTGAGTACATTCAAGGTGTAAAGGCAACTGCACTACTGTTTGTTGCAAGTTTTTCAAAGCAAAAGCCGAGTGCACACTTCATTGCCATGGCCGAGATGGCGGTGCACAGTGCATAAATACTGGAGCTTCTGCTGCGCCATCAGGTACTTTCAATCTCAAACGAAATTCAAGATCAGTTCCACCGGAGCCAGGCCCCAATCAAAAACGCCGTTGAGCGAATACACACGGTGATGCTTGCGCGCATACTGATCCCACATCTGCGGAGGATACTGCCAATGATAGCAGTGATTTGACAGAACTGGATACTGAGGGTGAGGAGGTTCTCGAGGAGGAAGAGGTCACGGGGGAGGAAGAGGATGAGGATGAGGGGGAGGGCTACGAGGAGGGAAATGAGGAAGATGAGCCGGTTTCAAACGATGACATGGAGCACAGTGTAATAGTAGTTGCGTCAGGACTTCCAAGACGCATCCGAATGTAGGGATCACGATGATGTATAGAGTATGTGGTTCAGCTTGACCGAGGGCTAGTGGAAGCGAATTGGTGGGTGGGGCCTGACGGATGGCTGGCGGCGGCGGAAGGTAAACCCTGAGTTTGAGTTTGAGCTAGAGCTTGAGCTTGAGCTTGAGCTTAAGTTTGAGTTTGGGTTGGAGGCAGTGCGGGAGGAAGTCAGGAGCAAGGAGAGGAGTATTTAGGAGAGGCAGTGGGGCAGAGTGGCAGAGGGGCAGAGGGGCAGAGGTTGGGCAAGCAACGCCTTCAGCATCAACCCACCCACCGGCACCATGCATATATTGTGTTTTTTTTAAGTACTTTGTTTTCGACTCTACACCCAGTAGAGGGCGTCCGGCCTAGAACGGGAGAGTCTAGGCGGCAACCTTGTTTATGCTTCGTTTACTATTTCGTTTTGGTTTTTTTTTTCAGTGTCCGTTTTTGTTCTGCAGTTATTTGTATATGACTGTGAATGTAAAAGTACATGTCAGAGGGAAGAGCGAGCCTACTAGTTATAATTTTTCGTTGACTCCGCGAACGAACTAGTCAGTTCACGGAGGTGGGGTACGGACTCCGTGAACGGACGGTTCGTTCAAGGAAGGTGGTCCTCCGCGAACAGACTAGGTACTCCGCGGAGGAACCGCCTCCGCGAATGAACTAGAACATATAGTATCAAGCGCACATAATTGCACGCGTATCATAGTAATCTAGTCAATGCGCAGGTCCATAGGACTTCATAGTGTCACGCGTCAAATATGCTATGGATCACAGACCCAGAGACAGCTTCTCTATGAGTTACGCGTCGCGTAAGGTCATTTTTCCCGGTGTGGAAATCAGTTGAACCAACAAGAGTATGCACCGCAACGAATTGGCAAGTCTTTCGGCAATCTACTTCTCAAGTTGAACGAGCAGCGTTTAACCCACACATACCGTTTCGTATTTCGTTTCTGTCAACTCGAGATTATCGACTACCTGGTGCTGGGATATCTCGACTCCGGATCATTACCATACGAGGAATTTTCCGAGCAGTGGTTGTTCCACGGGGAAGTTTTGTCTTCACATATATTGGAGACGGGCTTTGCCACTGGTTTGATTTGGACGCTCTTGCAAGATGGTCGCGAGAGGTTCAGTCTCAGGAACAGACGATGAGAGAAAGTGTAAATTAGATAGGCGATTGTACTTAATTCAATAAATGTTGTATTGATTATTGGGATTAAGCACCCCCGTAACATCTGCAGGGTTGATGTTGTGTTTGATATGCAGAAGGATCTGGTCAGAGCATCCCATGTAGTTGTTGGATTGGTCGTCGTGTCGTCGTTTTCGCCAGTTTCGCAGTTCGGTAGGACGCACCCGGGTTTTGCGTTCTGGCTCAGGCTCTTCTCTAGTCGTGATCTCTTAAGCGTCTGCTCCCATGATTACTCGCCGCAGTTCCTCATTCCACATGCGGTAGTTATTCTCCGTGAACTTAGGGATGTTGCCGTAAACACTCTTGAGGGTTTCGGTAGGCATTGTGCGGGTGGGTGGTGTTTTCGAGGTTTTAGAGGTCTTGTAAGAGCGGGAGGACAGTGTTTTCGAGGTTTTCGGAGGTCTTGGTAAGAGTGGGAGGGCGGTGTTTTCGAGGTTTCGGAGGTCTTGGTGATCGACGAGTTTTTTGGCAGGTAATGGAAATGATAGAAAGAAAGAAAAAAATAGGTGATTTTAGTCAGGAGCGACCGCTGGACTCATAACCTGTTGATGTGATTCAGTGAGTTGATTGTAGGTACAGGAGAGACGGACAAAGGTGCGTCTTAAATATGATGAGCATGAGGGCGAGCATCGTGTGAAGTCTAAAAGGGCAGTCATGGTGTAAAGTCTAATGAGACAGTCACGATCATGAACCTTAGGGTTTCCTGCAACAGGGTATTCCAACAGCAAGGGATGTATGAAAAGGCGCTGGAATGGTACAGGCGCACCCTCAATGGGATGGAGCAGACTGTCGGAATGGACCACCCGTCCACTCTCGCCACCGTCCACAACATTGCCAGGGTATTCAAGGAACAAGAACACTATGAGAAGGCGTTGGAATGGAACCAACGCGCCATCGATTGCATGGAGAAGACCCTCGGAAAGGATCACGCACAAACCCTCCGCACAATTCATAACATGGTCGAGGTGTTCCAGCAGGAAAGGAAGTACGAGGAGGCACTGGAATGGTACCGGCGCGCCCTCGATGGTAAGGAGAAGATCTTCGGAAAGGACCACCTTGACACTCTCGAAACCGTTAATAGTATGGCCTATGTATTCCATATGAAACGACAGTACGAGAAGGCACTGGAGTGGTACCAGCGTGCACTCCAAGGCAAGGAAAAAACCCTCGGAAGTGACCACCTGTCCACCCTTACCACCGTCCACAACATGGCCTCGCTATTCAGAGAGCAAGGACTGTACGACAAAGCGCTCGAATGGTATCGGCGCGCCCTCCACGGTACGGAGAGGACCCTCGGAAGGACCACCCACAAACCCTCGGCACCGTCGGCAACATAGCCATGGTATTCAAAGAGCAAGGGCAGTACGAGAAGGCGCCGGAGTGGTACAGCCGCGCTGTCAATGCCAAAGACAAGACCCTCGGAAATGACCACCCGTCCACTCTCGCTACAGTCCACAATATGGCCTGGGTATTGAAAGAGCACGGACAGTATCAGAAGGCGCTGGAGTGGTACCGGCGTGCACTTGATGGCACAGAGAAGTCCTTAGGAAAAGACCATCCCCAAACACTCTGCACCATCACCAACATGGCCGAGTTGTTCCAACGACAAATGCAGTACGAAACAGCGCTGGAGTGGTACCAGCGCGCCCTCGATGGCACGGAGAAGACTCTCGGCTGAGATCACCCTTCCACCATTGCCACCGTCCACAACATGGCCTGGGTGGCCACGCTAAAGAAAAAGTTCAGACTACCATATTGGCCGACATCATGATTTTGGCTAACATACGCCGCCTGCCACACGCCACACGTCGCCCGCCAAACACTCCCTGCCATACGACACCAGCCCCACGCCTCCCGGAGGCTGGCGTCTGCAACTCAGCAAGTCTCTGGATCCAGCATGCAGTAGCATACATGGGAGCATATAGTCAAGTGAGATTGGGAACATCTTCCCTCTGTTGAGCTGATTGGAAGTACGGATATCACTATGCCAAGGACTATGATGTAACTTGCCTCTTTTGTAGTTAGCGCCATTAGTCATCGATCGACCTTATGTCGATGCGACATGTCTCGTTACACCATACAATAGACACACCTTCGCATACGCCCGCGCACACTCGACTACTCGAGCACACGCCACCGTACAACAGGTTATGAGCCCTTGCGTTTAAAAAGGGAACCGACGATCAATACTTCCATTTTCGTTTGTCGAGTGGAGGTCAACATCGCCACGGAGAAGCGTCTCCACAAGCTAAGCAATTACCCCGCATTCCGCCGTGTTTCTGACGGCGGCTGCTGGACGTCTCCCGTAGAGTCCGAGAGACTACTATAACTGACGATTGCGATACAAGATGAGTTCGACCACGATCACCATCACCAAGTTCAATGGCACGAACTATGCACAATGGGCAACCGAGATGGCCCTACTTCTCGAGCAGAAGCAAGTGTATGGTATCATCACAGGATACGACGACAAGCCGGAAGAGCCAGCAGCAAACGCGACCGCTACAGAGAAGGCCGCTTTCAAAGACTGGATGAATCGCCATAGTGTTGCCAGATCGACTATCCTACTGGGCATGGAGCCGAGAATACAAGCGGATTATACGGTCGTCGACGATGCGAAGACGCTTTGGGAAAAGCTAGCATCAGCCTACAAGTCAAAGTTGAAGCTCAACATCTTCGAGATTAGGGAAGACCTGTGGAGCATCAAGCTACAGGACTGCGGAGATGTCGACAACTACGTATCGCGGATCGATCGGAAAGTCAAGGATTACCATCTTTGCGCAGGACCGACAGCACCATGGACCACTGATGCCACCGACACCGACGCGAATGCAAAGACAATCGCCAAGATGAGTGAGCAGGAGCACATCTTCTACCTCCTTCGCGGGATCCCAAGGAACGACGAGTGGCAAGTCTTCCTGGAGCTCATGATGGACAAAAACGCCACGATGACCGCCACGCCCGATGAGATTGTCACCAAGCTCGTCGAAAAGGAAGCTGCAATTAAGAGAGAGAATGGGCTCGCCCCAGAAGCTCTGCTCTTTGCAAAGAAAGGTGGCAAAGGCGGCAGAGGCGGCAAAGTCGGCAAAAGTCCAAAGAGGGATAAGAGAGATGATGACAGAGATAATAAGGACGATAGGAAAGAGAAGGATCTGCGGAAGTGCTTTCATTGCCAGCGGCGAGGGCATATCACCGAGAACTGCCTGAGCAAGCAACGCGGCGATCCTCCAAAGGCTGCCGACACTGCAGCAAAAGGGTCGACTGAGACTACTTCGACTCTCACCACGTCGATCGAGAACTATTGGATGGTGGCCAGCTCAAATGCTTCATCCAGCGATTGGTTCATCGATTGCGGATGCACGACTCACATCTCCGGCCGTCGATCAATGTTCATCACCTACACCGAATATCCTCCGAATACGAAGAAGGTGAAGGGATACACTGGGGTCACATCGTTTGCATCCGGATATGGAAGTGTTAGGTTGATTTGTCAACTACCAGATGGAAAGCCGGAAACGATCATACTCCAAGAAGTGGTGCATTTGCCGGGATCGTTCAATCTCATCTCACAATCTCAGATCATGGACAAGGACGTCAAAGTCGAACCGGTGAATCACTACAGTCTCAACCTCTACAATCGCCATGGCAAGTTGATTGCCACTGCACCTCAGGTCGATGGGCTATTCATTCTGGATTGAGCTCCGGAATCGACTGAATACACCGATATCGACGACAGCTGCCTGCTGGCACTTAGGACGACTGGGCATGCATCTCGGCACGATGCAGAGAAGCGGATGTTATGGCACCGCCGCTTGGCACACGTCGGTCTGAAGGCTTTGGAGATCTTGCCGAAGGTCGTTGCCGACGCTCCGAAGATGACCGGGAAGTGCGATTGAGAGAGCTGCATCAAGTGCAAATTAGCTCGAAAGCCCTTTACTCCCACGACCTCCCGTGCCACTAAGCCTCTGCAGCTTGTGCACTCGGACATATGCGGTCCCCTAGAAACAGCCATCGAAGGAGGTCGATATATGCTGCTCTTCATTGACGACGCCACAAGGCATACGGATGAGTACATATTGAAGTACAAGTCGGGAGCCCTGGAGAAATTCAAAGAATGGAAGGCTCTTAGAGAAGAGGAGTCGGGCAAGCAAGTGAAGCGATTTCGTACAGATGGAGGCGGTGAGTATACCTCCAAGAAGTTCGCAGAATACCTAAAATAAGAGGGCATACTAAAGGAAACGACTACGCCCTACACTCCTCAGTCTAATGGACTCGTCGAACGGGCGAACCGCACGATTATGGAGCGCATACGATGCATGCTGGACGATGCCGGACTTTCGAAGAAGTACTGGGCATTTGCAGTCTCAGTGGCGGTCTATCTCAAAAACCGCACTCCGACGCGATCGGTAGTCGGCAAGACTCCGTACGAGGCCTGGCATGGGTCCGGAAAGAAGCCATCTTTGAAGCATCTCCGTGTGTTCGAATGCTTGGCTTTCGTGCACGTTCCGACAGAGAAACGAAAGAAGCTGGATTCCAGAGCCACTCCCGGCATATTCGTTGGGTACAGCATATCGACTAAGCAGTACTTCGTATACGACCCATTGGCCAAGAGGCTTCACCGCTCCAGAGATGTGGTATTCAGAGAAGGAAAGTGGTACACAGCACGGAACGCTGCAGACGAAGCGATCTTGAACGAGCACTTCTACAGAGTTGTCATCGAGAAACCCAAACCCACTCCCACTAAGAAGGAATGGGAAACCTCGCAGCCAACCGGAGATGGAAATTCCGAACGTCAAACGGAGGAGCCATGGGATGACGAATCACCTCCGAAGCCAAAGAAGAAGTCACGAGAATTGGCTGGCCTTGAGACGTCACTTGGAGATGCATGGAAGCCGCCGGCCGAAGGTAGTCGCCGAAACCGCGCAGGCAAGTTGGCAGAGTCTGCAAAATTGGCTCTCGAAGATGAGGAATTCGAGGATATCATTCCCATCTACGCTGCAGCTGCGATCTCCGACGATCACGAGGATGTGATGGATCCAAACTCTTACAAAGCAGCAACCGAGTCTCCGCTCGCCGAGAAATGGGATACAGCGATGAAAGAAGAGTTAGATGCAATTGGTCAGCATCAAGTCTTTGGAGATTTCGTGGAGCTTCCGGAAGGGAGAAAGGCTTTGCCAAGCCATTGGGTATACAAGATCAAGCGCGATGGAGCAGGCAATGTGCAGCGCTTCAAGGCCAGGCTAGTCTGCGGAGGAAATCACCAAATCAAAGGCATCGACTACCAGGCCACGTATGCACCGACTGCTCGCTTGGGACACTTTAGGCTGGCACTTGCCATCGCCGCCAAGTACGATCTCGAGATCCATCAAATGGACGTCTGCACGGCTTTCTTGGGAGTCGACTTGCAAGAAGAGATCTCTATGCACCCGCCGCAGGGATATTTTCGTTTGGTCCAAACTGGGAGCCGATACAACGATCCAAGATGAACAAAGACTTCGCGGCAGATGGTACTCCGCTTGAGAAAGTCTCTTTATGGCCTGAAGCAGTCCTCGAACATTTGGTACGGCACATTTAAGGACTTCGTGATCTCGATTGGATTCGAGGCATCATGTGTCGACGGAGGACTGTTCGTGCTTCATGACAAGGAGGATCATGGCACAGTCATTGCCGCAGTCGTTCTGTACGTCGATGATCTCCTCATCATTGCTAACGAGGGCTTGATTGGGCAGATCAAGGATCAGATGAAGAAGATGTTCCAGATGCATGGTTTCGGGAGTGTCTCCTTCTATCTCGGCATGAACATCGAATGCAATCGGGAGAATCACATCATCGACATCCATCAGCACCGCTACATTCGGACGATCTTGGCGAAGTTCCGAATGGACGAGTCCAGACCAGTTGCCACGCCAATGGCAATGAAGCTTCACAAGAGGAAGCCCGACGAAGAAGTCTGCGATCCGACCTTATACCAATCGATGATCGGAAGCCTTATGTACGCAATGACCGCCACTCGGCCCGATATCGCATATGCCATCGGAGTCATCAGCCGGCACAATCACGACCCGAGCAATGAGCATATGGTAGCTCTCAAGCACGTGTTTCGGTACCTTAACGGCACGAAGGACTGGCGACTGCGTTTCGGAGGAGCACTCGGAGGAGCACTGGGAGGAGCACTCAGAGGAGAAGCAGAACGTGCACTTGGATGTTATGTCGATTCGGACTATGCTGGATGCCCGGATGACTATAAATCGACAAGTGGACTGGTCATCACCTTCGGAGGAGCGGTCGACTGGAGATCGAGAAAACAGAAGTTGACTACCCAGTCCACGACCGATGCCGAATACTATGCCTTCGGAGTAGGCTGCATGAGACTCACACAGATCTCGCATCTCTTGAACGAGCTCGGCATCCCGACCATTCCTCACATGTTCCCTGATTCACAGTCACTGATCGCAAGCATCAAGAACAGAATCTACCGCGGAAATGCAGTTGCACACATTGCAACCAAGTACTATCTTGCTGCAGATATGGCTAGAGATGGAGAGATCGACTTGAGCTACGTACCGACTGCTGAGATGCTCGCCGACTGCTCCAGAAAGCCACTGCCGAAGCCCGCCTTCTTGAAGCAGTGTGCTGCGATGGGAATGATCAGAATTGGACTCGGGAATGGCCTCGGAAATGGCCTCGATATACACGGGAATGGTCTCGGAATTGGCTTCGGAATTGGCCACGTGAATGGTCACGGGAATGGTCACGGAAATGGTATCGGAATTGGAATTGGAAATGGCATCGGGAATGCCGTCGGAAAGTAAATTGATTGGGCACGTTTGTTTCGAGGAGATCCACAATGCTTGATTAGCTCCTCTTCTCCTTTGTTTACTGTTTTTGTTTGAAACGGACGTGATAGCAGTCCTGGAGGAGTGTTGAGCTGATTGGAAGTACGGATATCACTATGCCAAGGACTATGATGTAACTTGCCTCTTTTGTAGTTAGCGCCATTAGTCATCGATCGACCTTATGTCGATGCGACATGTCTCGTTACACCATACAATAGACACACCTTCGCATACGCCCGCGCACACTCGACTACTCGAGCACACACCACCGTACAACACCCTCTTGAGAGTGTACTTGGGAGCGTAGAGCCAAGTAGGCTGGGAGTGTACCATCGAGTGCAATTGGGAGTGTATTTGACAGCGTGCTTGGGAGTGTGCTTGAGAGCGTCTTGAGAGCTTACATGGGAGCGTACAGTCAAGCAGGCTGGGAGTGTGCCATCGAGTGCAATTGGGAGCGACCTTGAGAGTGTTCTCGGGAGTGTACTTGAGAGCGTCTTGAGAGCTTACTTGGGAGCGTATAGTCAAGCAGGCTGGGAGTGTGCCATCGAGTGCAATTGGGAGTGTATTTGAGAGCGTACTCGGGAGTGTGCTTGAGAGCGTCTTGAAAGCTTACTTGGATGCATACAGTCAAGCAAGCTGGGAGCGTACTTCAGAGCGTACTTGGGAGTGTGCAATGAAGTGTGTTCTAGTCTAGTCACGGAGGATGTCCCTCCGCGGAGAGACCGGTCCATTCACGGAGTCCCACCCTCAGTGACTGGACTGGTTCATTCGCGGAGTGTACCACTGCACCCCACCTCCGTGACTGGACTGGTTCAGTCGCGGAGCATACATACAAAGTACTAATTTCACTCAACGCCGTGGTGCAACTACAATTGCACTATGCTCCATATCCTAACTTGAAACCGGCTCTTCTTCCTCGATGCCTTCTTCCTCTACATCGTCCTCTTCCTCCTCCTCCTCGCCCACATCCTAGTACTCTTCAAGACCCTTTCCTTCCTCAATATCCAGTTCTGTCAAATCACTTTCGTCGTTTTCCTCTGCGCCATCGTAAAACCATACGAGTCGCTTTCAGGCTCTTTCAGGCTTGTTGTTGTTTAATCATACTGTTTTCACTCTAACTAGAGTATGACAGGACCTTAATAACCCCCTCCGCCTCCGGGCGAGCCGGCTAGATGGCGGAGCTCCCCCCCCGCTACCCTTCGTCCCCGTTGACAAAAGAAAGATAATAGAAAGACAAAAAGAAAGGTATAACCCCGTTACCGCCACTGTCGCTCCTGAGCCCTGAACCCTGAGCCCGCTCCATACCGCCACTTCATTTGGGCGGAAACTTCCCGACTTCAGTAGCCGACAGGAAGTCCACTACCGCTTGGTCGCACTCTTCCATGGAGAACAGCTCAGAGATCTGCACGTGTCTGCATCTGCCAGCTTTCCAGCCTGTCACCTTCCCCACCGCCTTCCAGAGCGCTTTCTGCTGGTCTCTCCACCGTCTGCAGTGGCGGAAGAGGTGCTCCCGCGTCTGGGACACTGTCCCTCCACACCACCAGCATTTGTCGTCATCTCGGTAGCCGAACCGATTTAGGTAGACTCCAGTGGGTGCATGCCCGGACTTTTGTCGGTAGAACCTGGCGGCCAGCGACTTTACGCTTGTCATCGGGATAGGTCTCTTGGTCCCCGCCTTGCCCTTGAGTCTGTAACTGAAGTGCTTGCTGCACTTGTCGGCCTGCCACTTCGCCTTGGCTGCTGATCTTCCCTCGGAGATTCGTCTAGCTCTGTTCGAGGCCGAGGAGTATGGCCGCTCTATCACTGTGCTTCCGCCTGCGTCTCGGGCTAAATTCGCCTGACGGTCTGCTTCTTCGTTTCCGGGGATACCGGAGTGTCCCGGGACCCAGTCGATCTCGGTTGCGATGCCGTGGGCGAGGAGGGTCCGCGCCCGCTCTTTCAGGCTTTCACCGGTGCGAAAGCAAACTCAGAAGGTGTCAGGACTCAAACGGGAGCCAACATTGAATGTATGCCACTTTCAGGCTTTTCGCCGGTTTTCGCTGCATATTTCCTTTCGCGCAGATACACTTTCATACTTTCTGGCAGATTAGGCTGTAGCAGTATGCTCAAGGTTATCCGGCACTGTACACTCAAGGTTCGGCCACCAGCAGAGAGGTCAGAAGCTCTGGTCTGCAAGCGAAGCTCAAGTTCTGGCCCGCATCCGAAGCTCAAGCTTTGGCCAGCAGTGCAGCTCTGGCCAATGTGGAAGCTCTAGCCAGCGTCAAAAGTTCTGGCCAGCAGACTAGCCAGCAGACTAGCATGCGGACTTAACTCATCGTCTGATCTCAACTTAGAGTCCTAGTGAAGTGGTATACTAACTATCGTAGGGCCATCAGTGTCACCTCCATGTTCATGTTCGCACTCAACACTCGCACTCACGCTGGCACACACACCGGCCCAATTACCCTGAAAATGAAGCTGCGGATTCTGCTGGCAAATCTGATTAGGAGATCTGCTCTCTCTATGAGTCCAATATCGCCATTAACTCAGTACCATCGACTTAATGTTGGAAATGGTAGCGGGCGCTGTGAGAAAGTCCAAAAGCGATATCGTTCTCTCTACTCTAGCGGTCTCTCTATATACAGAATGACAAGGCCACATTGGCCGCTCCGCCATCGGGCGGACTCGGGC
>Ga0307512_10006743_pt1 | contig 11547 bp, 11 predicted proteins | sample 14_EM_MG_FD_200267 | JGI IMG/M metagenome (GOLD analysis project Ga0307512, IMG submission 200267) | Populus trichocarpa ectomycorrhiza microbial communities from riparian zone in the Pacific Northwest, United States - 14_EM | ecosystem: Host-associated > Plants > Roots > Unclassified | place... | reverse complement strand
TCCTCTGATCTCTCTCTTTCTTGTGCTCAACTCTACCATCACCTAAGAACACGAAGTTAAGTCATCCCTCTCTATCTCTCCATGCCATAATCATGAGTTAACACCGAGTACAGCATACACCAAGTACCGCATCATCCCATGATCAACAGACTGCCGTTCCCAGCCAGTCCCTCATCTCTCGGCGGATGTTGTACTCAACTCTCTACCTGCCCACAATTTCAAGTTAACCAATAAACAGAGTCTCAGCTACCATCGCGCCTCCCTCCAAATCGGCCGCCTCCAAGTACTCCTCCAATCTCGCTAGATCATAGCCTACAAGTGCATCTCCAAACTCGCTTGGTCACAGGCTCAGAGTGCATCTCTGAGTTCAATCAATCTCGGCCTCCAAGTGCATGTCCAAACTCGCGCAATCACGGCCTCCCAGTGCATCTCCAAACTCGCTCGGTCACAGCCTCAGAGTGCATCCCTGAGTTGACTCGATCTCGGCCTCCAAGTGCATCTCCAAACTTGCTCGATCACAGCCTCCCAGTGCATCTCCCAACTCGATCAATCACGGCCTCCAAGTGCATCTCTCAGTTCACTCAATCTCGGACTCCAAGTGCATCTCCAAACTTGCCCGATCTCGGCCTCCCAGTGCATCTCCATACTGGATCGATCACGGCCTCCGAGTGCATCTTTCAGTTCACTCGATCTCGGCCTCCAAGTGCATCTCCAAACTAGCTCAATCGCGGCCTCCAAGTATATTGTTAAGAAGCGACAGTGGGTGTACGGAGATACAGGGGTAACGGAGGTGGAATGACCGACACGCAGTATATATTCAGGAGACCCCGGGCTAGATAGACAGCATCTCATTTTCATCTCATCTTGTCATACAACGAAAATACACACTCTATCTTTCCTAACTTTGGGTCTCACTCGCTCTTTCCGAGATATCGTGGATCCACGCAATTGCGCGGATCCTCACGGCGAGTGAGTGTTTACATTAGGATACCGACAGAGCGAGAAGAAATGGCAAAACAGCGATCGGAGGGCAATATGCAACGTGACCTGTGGCATTGACACCGGGCGTGGAGTAATCCGCCACTGGGGTGTCTCTGACGGCTCTGACGGAGCGCATCACCTCTGACGGAGCCATTCCGCCCAGACGGAAATGTTTTTTGCTGATGAGGACTACAAGTACAAGCCAATCTGGTTGTTCGTGCTTTCATACCACAACCTTACACCAAAAAGTAAGTCATATGAGGAAGTTTCTCAATGAAATGGGAAGGAGATGAAGGAAATGAGCCGGTACGTGCCTGGCGTTGTAACCCAGTCTCTACGAGGCAACAGCCCCTGTCAGCCTCCCATATTCAATCGTGCAATTGAGTGCACCTGGGCATTATCAGAATTCGATATGTATGCTCTATAAAAATCTCCCGATACTGAAACATTGAGCTACATGTAGGACACCTTCCATCATTGTCACACCGTCAAAGATGTTATCTTACTTGGGTGAGCCGGCAACAATGTCAAGGGCAAAGCCAATTCCGTGAGAACCAAACTCGTGCAGAATCACAAGGTCAACGACGAAACAAATGCTGAAAATTGAATGCCGTCCAGGAAGCAGCGCGAAATGCACACCTAGCGGGATTATATCACTCATCAGATAGATATTTCCAAGGAGTTAGATGCCGATTTCGACTGTCTGAAGCTCCACTTGATGTCTGATTGGGCCGAACAAATTCTGGGATATGGAGCCTTGTAATAGGATTCTGCCGAGAGACATGCACAAGCACATAAAACCAACCCCATGACGGTTGGAACGCCTCCAATCATAATCTCAACTACATGCCGCAAGAAATCACCATTTAAAGTCGCATTCTCTTCTTCGAAATCAGTAAGCTCAATCTTCAAGCCCTCACTCTGCATTGGGAGAACAGCGCCGCCGCCTGCAAAGTCATCCCTTCCAGTTCTAATCTGGCTGCCCCCCTGAGCTCCCAGTCCTATGCAAAGCCCAAATTCATCGGACCCCAAAACCGCTGGTGTGGAAAGCATCCTGACGCGATGATCAAAGATATCAGAGCATAACTCGACAATACACAGGACGAAACACACCACGTGGCAATCTACAGTGGCATGGGGGAATTTATAAAGCATAAGAGTCATAACAAGACATATACATCGGATGAACAACTGCCCGCAATGGAGCTCTGTATTTACCACGGTATCAACGCTCAAGTTGAGGGTTTAGATGGTGAACCCATATCCCGGATTTGTCCATGGACTGGAAGCCAGAGCTGCCGCCAAGGGGATCGACGGAACGACTGGGTGTGGGTAAACCAATGCACGTGGAGGTGTTATGGCATACACAATGGGCGTCTCCTGTTCCAAAATTCAAAGAGAATTAAATATCAAGCTCCAAAACGCGGATGGAGTTTTCGTTGAGTACTGGTTAGCCCTGGCTGTCACCAAATACCTCAAAACTTGGGTAACTTGAATCCGGTCTCGAAAATTGTACAACTGAGAAAAGCACTGGCATCTGATGATTTGCGAGCTTTCAGTATGGGACACATCCTCGGCTGCACACACGTGATTCCTGATATAGCTACTATTAGTAAGACAGGAGACAGACGGAATGAGCGATGGATTGTCAATAGACATCTAGATCTGGCAACTTGGAATGGTGTGTATAATTAGTAAAGAGAGATTTGCATTTTGCGCGCAGATAGTGGGATTGCGAGGAGAGATTTGTGCAACGTCATCCATCGCATTGCCATCCCGATGCAAGCACATACCCAATGAACCCATTCAGATATATGGTCACAGTTGGCCACAATGCCAGAGAGTTCGTCTATAATAAGAGACCAACAAAGCCAGAATAAATCGTGAAACAGCGATCGGAGGGCGATATGCAACACTACCTGTCATATTGTGGCCGGGCGCAGAGTGATCCGCATCCGGGTTGTCTCTGACTGCTCAGATGGAGTGTGTCCACACTGATGTAGCCATTCTGCCCGGATGGAAATGTTTTTTGCTGATGTAATTTCTATTAATTCTATATGACTATAGTAAACATATTAGAATCAATACAACCTATAGTATGGACTTATTCTATTAAAATATACATTGAACTAATTGTAAACTATCATTCTACCATTATCTGAGTAATTATTCACCACTTTGAATAATATCTATAACTTGAAATGAATTAATATACATTCTATAATTCTATAGAATATCATTTTACTTGAATATCCACTTTTTCTTTAAGCTAGATATTATCTATAGTTATTTTACATAGTATATAACTCAATTACCATACATGTATATTATATAATACTCTGCAGTTATTTATAACTTCAGAAAAGATTTATTTACCAATGGTATAATACTTTTCTAGTAATTTTTCTAGTACTTTCATCAATTGAACACTTGTGAACATCTTTCTTTCTCCTTTAAAATACATTAATTTACTATAAAGTTATTTAATACTAAATTGAAAAAAATATATATTCTTAGTCTTAGCAGAGTGATGCGCACATGGATTTGTGGCCAACAATAATAAAGCTTTACTAAGCAATAATTTCCTTGTTTATTTCCAAGCCGCTAAGACTCCAAGATGGCTGAGCGGGAGACTCAGCGGATGTAAATAATACTGCTCTCCTTCACCTTTTGAGCAGAAAGCACAAGCACTCATAGATAGACTTGAGAAAAATTTGCGTCTTCCTCCTGCGACTCTAATCATTGAGATTTAGACTTCTGCCGATAGCGCAAAGTTCCAATTTCCCGAGCGCTTAGAGAAGCTCAAGTACTTTAAGTACCCTATATTTATGCAGCGATCAGTCATCTGAAAAGAGCCTCATCATAAATCTTAGCACTAAAATGATCGTGCGGGGCGATTCCAGAGCTCGGTTTGACCAATAAGCCTCCCCCAGCACGCAGTGTCTCGATCGCACAACCACGCATGGCAGTAACCCAGAGAATCAGTGCCCAGTACATCCACTTTGATGATCTATGCCACTGTATGGATCTCCTCTTTGGTAATCACTACAATGTCGAGGTATGTAACCGATTTCACTATTCCCTCATCGTCTCGAGATTGTAGTACCAGCTAACATGCTTGTGTAGGAGAGCTGGGGAGAATACATTGTAATAGTACCAAGGAAACTCACAGCAGTAATCTATCTCCAATACGCTTCCGTACAAGAGACACCTAGTTAAATATAAAAAGGGAGAGTTGAACGATATTCGGCGCCGATACAGATGATTCATCTCTTTACGCGTCGCGATCGATAATCTTGAGTACTTCACTGCAAGCCCTGCATTTTACGTTCTTTTTGGACATTTAACTGACTTCAAGCAGACGGAAGCGACGCTTTGTCACCACATCAATGAGGTAGTTTCTTAGAGGGTTTGTGTTCTTGAATGTTGGTTTTTGGAGGAGGAGGATAATAAGTTTTACTACTTCTGTACTGTCGTATATAGGATTTCTGGGTCTGGTAACAAGCTTACCCACTGAATTTGCGAAGTCCTTGAAACGGATAATATCCACCGGTGTCCGCCGCTGGAACCCACCTCAGCCACAGCCGCCTGGTGCAAGAACTGGATGTTTCGCCGGACATAGTTAATGAGCTTGAGTCTGAGTCTTGGCGCAATGCGGGGTGGCAGTTACTAGTTGCTAGATAGATGGTAACTACTGTAGGAAACAGTTGCAAATTTTGCAGACGGAAGTCGGGCGTTGGGAGAGATGGGGGAATTTCGGGCCGTATTTCGATTATCTTTTCATTACATAATAAGCGTACGTAATCACAAGTGGGCGTTGGGGGAGAGTGAAGTTTTTTCGGGGAGCGTGGCGGTTGCGACTTTGCCGTGTGGGAGTTAATTTCGGAGCTTCGGGTTTTGTCAGATTCTTGGGGTCTTTGAGTTTTCATTTGCGCGGAAGCGGCTGCGGAGGGGAAAACTGTAGCATTATGCCATGGCCGCTAGCGGCCGAATGCAATATGATTAAAACAAACAAACAAAAAACGTAATCACAAGCGATTATTTATGGTACAGAGCAATTCTCTGAGCGAAACTGCGAGCACTAGCGCTATACCATATCTACCTTCCTTCTATACTCTCCCCATACGTTCTCCCTTCTTTGAGGTTTGTGGACCTCTTTCTCGCCTCTTCGAAACGAGGTAGTTCATCATGCTGGTAATTTGAGCCCGAAAATTCCACGTTACCTGGCTGAGCGCGAGGCTGGCGAAGGCCCAATAGACTGAAGGTCAACTACCATCTCCACTAGTCGCTCAATAATTCTACTCACTATGTCGCAAACCTCACCATCACCGATTAATTCTCGTCACTCTCGTCAATCTCGCGCCTCTCCTCTTCCGGCCTTCAGCCAACCGTCTCCATTAAATAAAGTGCGGCAAGCCTTGAATGGCCTGCGAGATAAATTCGGCTTCATACCGAGAGATAAGCTTGATGACCTTATGAACAGGGAAGTCGTTAAGGAAATCACTATGAACCTCGGACTTAACGACCCGTCTCGACCTCTCCACGCAAATGCCTTACTCTATGAAGAGGACTATGCCCAGGTTCATGAGAAATACCGAGTCATACTTGCGATCCTTGTCGAGTTGAGCTGGGAGGAACACTTTGTTAAATTTCACAACTACGGCAATGACGATTCAAAGCTACCACTCTCAAGGCGAATGCTTGAGCATATCGATCGCGAGCAGATAATATGCAGCCTTTTCCTGAAGAGACAGTACGGATTTATCCCACAGACCATTGGTGGGGAGGGAAGACATTCATGGCCTCCCGAATTTGTTCTACCTTTTGTTGGAGACTACAAACAAAACGAGATCGGAGATGGAGGTTTCTCGAAGGTGTACAAGATTGAGCTGTATCCACTGTACGATAACATCAAGTGGACTAATATCAAAAGCGGCCAAGATGAGGTCAACATCTATCCCTCTACTTCCTGTATGAATTTGCTGATCTAACCTACGCTGTACTTGTAGCACATCTATGCCCTCAAACAGTTGTATGAGTCGGATGAAAACGCTTTCATGCTAGAAACGTTTGCCTGCAGAGTTCTAGGCAAACGACATCATGCCAATCTATTACCGTTGCTCGCGTACTTCAAGCATGGGTCATCCTTCAACATGATCTTTCCATACGCAGACTGTGATCTTAGGACGTACTATCACACTCACTCTCCACCAAACACTGCCGCGGAGAGGTTACAGTTTATGAAGCGAATCCATAAGCTTACCTCGGCGCTCAAAGCCATCCATATCGGAGGTTCCGACCAGTCCGAACATCTAGTCGGTTACCATCGAGATCTCAAGGTTGCTCCCAACTTCTCAGCCCTTATAACCATGAACTAAAGAAAGAAAGAAATTGTTTAGCCTCAGAACATCCTAATTTTCAATGAGACATTCATGATTGCGGATTTCGGTCTTACACTGTTTCAAGAACGTGATCCAGGTGGTAAGGAGAATTCGGGCTTCGAATGGGAGTTTGGAGTCTCGACTTATCGAGCACCAGAATGCGACAAAGCAGGGATGAAGGTTGGGCGGGCCGGGGACGTGTGGTCGTTAGGTTGCATCCTCGCCGAAGTTATCACTTTCGCTTTTACTGGTCTTGGGGGAGTACTGGCATTTATAGAGCACAGGAAAGCGGGCACTAGGGAGACACAGATGCCAGGCAATCAGCGGATGCGAGATTGGTTCCATGATGGGGAGCACGTCAAGCCCCAAGTTATGGACTGGTTTCAGTACCTTGTTGACTCAAAAAATAAGGATCTCTTTGTGACCGAGTTCGTTTGTCTACTGGAAAAGATGCTGCAGAGTCATCCGGATGATCGTCTCAAGATTTCCGATGTCGAATCTGAGTTCAAAGATATTCTTCGCAGAGAGGCGATAAGACCCAACACAGGGATCTCCACCGCCAACATAACATCGGGCGTCATCCGCGTGGGTAGTAGTGCTAGATCCATCATCGGGATGGTCACTCCCGAACGCAAAAACACCGAATTTGTATCCACATTGTATGGAGAATCCTTTCCCATCGAGAGGATCACTACAGGATCCAAAACGACTGAATCCACATTAGTGCCTCCACTGAACCGAAGGAACCTGGAGGAGTACCCAGACAACGGTAATGGGGCTATTAGTCATTTTGTTCAGCAAGGTTCATTGGATGATTCCATTTCAGCACCGTATAGAGAATCCCTTTTTAGTAGGTTGCGTGTAATAATGCCTTGGGGCTGGGCAAATCAACCGGTAGCTCCTTCCGGCGTGGAAAATCTTAGTGTCCGGCGGCGAAAGACCTCCAACGCTGATGTTGCTGAGCTGTTAGCATCACATCATCGGTCACATTTCGCTCCGGATCACGATTTTCAGGACAGGGACGATCAGGAATTGACGCATGATCTACTACTACCCGCAAGTCGATACAATACCTCTCTACAGAAGACCCGATGGGAGTTTTTTAGCAGTTCCATATGCGGGCCTGCCGACCTTCAAACACTAAATCTACTAAACCATTGGTACCCGCAGGAAAACCTATCGCCAAAATCCGCATCGCGCCCCTCCAACCAGTCATTATTCAAACCAGAGAATCAAAAGAAATTCAGGTATCTCGCCAATCAGGAGGATCGAGAAGAATACCGTTGCGAAAAGTGCGAAACCCGACGTATAGAGCGCGAACAAGAAATCCAACGCATTGAACGGGAAAATCTACGTCTTGGGCGTAAAAAGACTATTAAGATGGGTGACAAACCTGTCCAAGATATGGTTGGGGTAACGGTTTTGACCATTATGGCCCTAATCTATCTGCTATTAACACTTGTTGTAGTAAGTCTCAAATGTCATAATCAGTGCATGAAATGCTGACTGATTCTGTTCAGACTTTTTTGCAAGCGGGTATCATAACCTTCAAGAGGGATGGCGATACCGTCCCCACACTTGCAGAAATACAGTTCAAACCACGACTGCAATACTCTCGGGAAAGCTTGATTTTCTTTATTACTGCTGTGCCACTCTCTGGTTTAACGTTGGGAGTATGGTATATCCTAGATAAACAATACCAGAAACGTTTCAAGAGGATGCGAGAGGAGAATAATATTAAACATATAATTCGTTAAAATGCTACCAAAATTTCTTCTATTTCATATCTGTTTATTAAATTTAGTCGCATGAAATATTTAGGCTCGAAGTGTGGTACACATTCCAAGACTAAACACGTATACGGATAGACTAAAGTACTTGAGTATTTCCTAGATAAGTATTTATTTATTTATTTAGTATTGCTAGTTTTGGGAAAGGCTTTTCTTAGCCTTTTCCATTTGTCGGCGCCGGCCTGTTAGTGGAGGATTGACCCCCGAATAAACCCCCCAAGTAGAACCTAGCTCTACCTATTTGATAAAAATTTTGAACTGAAGGAGGGGTATCCACTCCGCTACTTAAATTTTCTATTTAGGAGTTCTAGAAAATAGCGTTCCTATACGTTGCTATAGACGACGAAAGTCCTCCAGTGAGTTTTCTGCCTTTTAGATGTGTTGGTCCAGTTAACAGGCGACTGAGCGAGGTTCTTAAGAGAGCAAATATTACTACGTATAAAAGTCAATACCATTAGAAAAAGGGCAGTGTTAAGACAAATATTATATCGTTGTTGGGTAAGTAACTACACGGTGCCATCCCTTGGATTACTGAGAATCAAGCCCCAACACCCAGCAGAGGGGGTCAGCACCAAAACTGACCACGTCATGATCTAGAAAGGGCCTAAATTTGCCCATTTTATACCTAATCAAATATTCAGTCCACAACAGTCGAAGAGAATCGTGGACTGGTCCGATCCTAGTCCAAAAAATCACTGGACTGAACTGGACTCGACTGGACACAGACAGTTCCCTGCCTGGACCGTTGAAATCATTGCTTGCCTCGCCATAATCAGCTGGATGAAGTTGCCATACTTCCTTCGAAAACATAGATCTAATTTTGTTATTGGAAAGATTAGAGAGAGGCCCCGCAATTGTCCGTAGCTATGTCAGGCTTTATGTTAGCAGACGTCTCATATTTATTCAGATGTATATGGTAAAAAACAATTTCAAACGTATATTGAGACTAGCAATGATGCCGCTTAAATACAAGCACCGTATGATAGACTAAGGCTAGTTCACAGGCCTCAGGTTTAAGCAGGGAAGTACTCGAGTAGGTAAGAATACTACTTTATGGACTATTTTGTCCGTATTAAACCCATGTTTGCTGTTAAAAGCCTGTCTGCCAACAAGATTCACCCAATTGGGAAGTTGGCTTAACCCTTGTCGCATTCAGCGGCTCGTTGTGATGAAGCTTCTTAACCCCACTTTAGCTAACTACCGACAGTATCTCAACTCAAACTGGAAACAATATCTTCGAGCGACCGGGTCAATAACATCGAAGCTTCACTGTATTGAACACTGCAAGTTTGTCGTGTACCCAGATTTCTAGAGACCAACTACAAGTTACGCGTATACTCCTTCGCGATGCTAGACTTTCGAACATATCCCGAATGCCTCCCGAATCTAGACGCTTGTGATGATGCACAATTTTACAACAGAAGACTCTCGGAGTGCAGCAGAGACCTCTTCACAGAACCTACAAATGTCTCAGTGGAGGTCGAAGAGTCGTCTGTGGAAAATAAGGGCAAGGCGGCTGGTTCGTTCTCTGCCGGGGTAATAGACTAACGAATGGCAGAACCCATATCAGCAACAATCACCAAAGACGAAGACCTCGATAAATACCTAAGTCTTCAGCCCACTGACGACTTTTACTATCGTTTTTTGTGAGCATTCCTTAATATTCACTTTTTAGTCTATCATACTGACATTAAGGAAGCATCCTAAAACCCTCGAACCCTGCAATCACGACACAATGTGAATTGCATATCTCAGAAGCGATGATTCGAAGACTTTTGACAGCGTATCAAGTAATGCCGACGTTCCTGGATTTTGTACACGCTTTTGGTACCAATCCTGATCGAACCTTCGGCGGTTGCAAATACAAACTTCATTTTTCCGGGGGGCTGTCTAGCTATGAAGTATGTTATAATTTCAAGTCCGCAGTTCGCAGGCAGGGAATTCCACCGCACAACTGGTCCATCCGACAAACGGTTAGTATTCTATATTGTGCGAGAAAGAATTTGACGGCTGGTTCTAATCCTATACAATTTTACAAGGCTGTATATCAGAAATTCACTTACGATGGGAGCAAGAACATCTGGATCTTGGTGCAGCCAGAAACTCGTATTCGAAAACGTATGTCGGGCTTAATCAAATGCAGCAATCCCCTGAAACACCATATCCTTTTCATGTCAGCGGCTGCAGTAAACTGGAGAGCATACTTCAACGACTTGGAAACCCTATTCCTAGACATGGTAAGCCGCAATCTTTCCTTTAGGGGAATCGCTGACATCTGTAATTAGACTATGAACGCGGTAGAAAAGCCTGTGGGGGCAAAACTTGAGGATGACCTTTCCCAGCACCCTCGCAGAATAGGAGGAGTTATGGTTGGTACGGAGGGCCTGATAGTGGAGTTTCGGAGTGTTCAAATACTGCAGAAATTTGAGGTACATGTTCGACTGTTCAAAACAGCTCTCGAGATCAATGAGGACATAATCACATCACTCAAGGCGCTCAATTCGGATCTCAGGGAACTTGCCACCGTTCAAGATCAGGATGGGAAAATAGCCTGGCGCAGTGTCAACGCTTCCCTAGAGCAACAGCAGGCAGATATTTTATGTCATAAACGCAATGTGGATTGCCTTATTAGCCAAATTCAAGGTCGGTCGCAGTTAGTAAGGCATCTTTTTATAATTTAACGGCTGGCCGATGAGAAGAAACTGAAATCATCAGGTACACAATGTCCTGGACTATCAGACGAAATTTGAAGTAGCAAAAATTGGGCAGGAACGGGCAGAGCGCGAGAGAGAGCGCGAGAGAGAGCGCAATGAGCGTAAGATGACTGAAAAGATGTTTAAGATGAATCGAAAGGCCGTCCAAGATACAATTGGGGTAAAGATTATGACCATCATGGCCCTGATCTATCTGCCATCAACATTTGTCGCTGTAAGTCTCAAATATCATCTCCAAGCTAGCACCCGAATTGCTGACTATGTGTGGATTCTCTTCAGACTTTTTTACAAACGGGTATCATAACCTTCAAAAGGGATGAGAATAACCCAGCACTTCCGGGAGTACAGTTCAAGCAACGACTGCAATACTCTCGGGAAGGCTTGATTTTATTTTTCATTATCGCTATACCACTAACTGCTTTGACCTTGGGAGTCTGGTATTCCTTGGATAAAAAATATCAGAAACTTCTCAGGAAGATACAAGGGGAGGATAACCGATTGAAGCCGCAGGTATGATGAACACACAAAAGTTACTTCTCTTTTCAATTCTTTCTGTCAGATTATAGTCGCTTGAACATGTGTACCTATCCCTTTGCCGGTAGTGGGCCCACAAAAGGGATGCGCTGCGCCTTGTCGCTTATAACAACACAGCCACCCACCTAACCCCCCCCCCTAGAATAT
>Ga0307512_10006742_pt1 | contig 11548 bp, 8 predicted proteins | sample 14_EM_MG_FD_200267 | JGI IMG/M metagenome (GOLD analysis project Ga0307512, IMG submission 200267) | Populus trichocarpa ectomycorrhiza microbial communities from riparian zone in the Pacific Northwest, United States - 14_EM | ecosystem: Host-associated > Plants > Roots > Unclassified | place... | reverse complement strand
GAGCCCTGTGGTTGCTCATATGATGGCCACTGGAGGTTTACATGGTCGTTAACTTCAGGGCCCGTGGGATTAATCGAGGTACGCGCAAGCTGGCCCGGACACCCACGTTAAACTTAAAAAAAAAAAATTCAAATGGATTAACGATGTTAACTAAGAGTTAGATATATAGATTTTTAGATATGAAAATATTTTTATGGATACGAAAATATTTTGATATATATTTTTGGATTAAATATTCTCTTAGAAGGGGTTTTGGTAATTTTCTCAATTTCTTTTTTGTGTAAATTATTGAGATTCTAGCATGATTATTATGTTGCAAATCTTTAAAACCCATTTGTGTATGTAGGCCCCAACGTCTGATGATCCAGCAAAAGCAAAAGCCCAAACCATCATAATCAAATCGGATTCGGGTCAAAAAAACTCCCTGCCCGACTGCCCCTGAAAAATAGATCCCGCGGTCGCCAACCTAATCGCGATAGCCAAACAAGACCGATACACACACAAAATAATGCAGAAGCGGGACCTGAACAAGTCCGGTGGCTCAGGGGGCGGATCAGCAGCCCCAGCACCTAAGAGAGGGCGCCCCTTCGGCAGCACAAGCGGCAGCGCCGCCGCCTCATTTGCTGCAGATTTTGTAGCACCGTCCACTCTCCTCGGTCCTTCACTTCAAGTTCACACCTCATTCGCCGGTCAGTTATCCAAAAAAAAGAAAAAACCCTAACTTTTAGTGTTAAAATTAACATATCTTTGATTAATTTGTTAGCTTCAGATCAGAATAATAAAAGAATAGTACTGGCACTTCAAAGTGGATTGAAGAGCGAGTTAACATGGGCACTCAACACTCTCACATTGCTTTCTTTCAAAGAAAAAGAAGACATGCGCAAAGACTCTCTCGCTAAAATATCTGGCTTGCTTGATGCTCTTCTTCAAGTCGTATGCATCTCGCTTTACTCTCTCTCTCTCTCTTAAAATCTCATGGTTTGTTGAATTATTTTGTTTATATTTTAGCAAAACTTAATTAGGTGTATGATTGCTTTATATTTTGCAATTTGGTGCTAATGATGATGTGTTAAAACAAAACAGATAGATGACTGGCGTGATATTGCGCTTCCCAAAGAACTCCAGAAGACTCGTAGAGTAAGAACATTAGGTTCTAATTCGCTTGTTACAGGATTTGGTTACGAGTACGAGGCATTGGGATCAAATGACAATGTCAAGCAATCTGGGTAAGTAGGATTTTTATTAAAATCTGGTCTTGGTAAAGTGGGATGTGAATGTGGGGTGATGTCTTTGTGGCAGATTGACGGATGCTTCTGTGCAAAAGAATGTAGCCAAATTTCGTCCTTCAGAGTGGTGGTATGACGAGGATGGTTTGTTTAATTTAGATGATGAAGGGAGGGCAGAGAAGCAGCAGTGTGCTGTGGCTGCTTCAAATATCATACGCAATTTCTCTTTCATGCCAGAGAATGAAGTTATTATGGCTGCCAATCGGCATTGCTTGGAAACAGTGTTCCAGTGCATAGAGGATCACAGTACTGGTGAGGACTTAATAAAGCAAAATGCTATTTCTGTTATTTATCATCCAAGTTGAATATCATCATCCTCATCAAAATTTTTGGAAAATTTACAATTGTTTCTCTGAAGCAATCGAGGGATAATTTGAGATTTCATACGGCCAGTTGCAAATAAAGATTGTGTGAACTATATCTAGCAAAAAACTGCAGAATATGGTAGACCAAGACACTAAAATTTAGGTCATCTAGGGTCATAAAGCTGATGCTCAGATTGATGAGAAGCCTCATGGGACATCCTTGTGCTTTAGAGCTAACTTTGAGGGCAGAAAACTTGATGGACGTGTAGTTGCTCATTTGAATGTGGAAAGTGAAGACTGTGTTGTATGACCTAGAATTCAGGAGTTGATATTGATGTGAATTATTTTTCCTGTTTCCATTTTCTTTTCTTTTCTTTTTTTTATTAGTTTTACATTTCTTCCCTGATCTTATTATTTTGTTTCACCTTCTACCAAAATGTACTATAATGATAAGGGCCATTGCTGCTAAGGTACATGCATGAAATTTTAGGTTCGTGATCCCTGAATGAAAAGAGAAACACCCATGCCTCCTTTACATGTCATGTGTATATGGGAGGTTCTGAAATAATGATCTAGTTCTTCTCTTAGTGCAGTTCATGCTTCGGTATATTGGAGTTTGCAGGGATTGGGAGCGTATAAATATGTGATTTAGCCTTGAGTTCGTGATCTTAGAATTTGGTTGAGAAATATAGAGATATCAACTGTACTCGCTGAGTCAGCAAATGTCCTTGGAGAATAGCACCAGAGAACTCTACATATATATTTACATGTACATAACAGAAGGAAAGAGTTAGATTTTTTTAAGTTGGCTTACTTCTCTTGATTCTATTTTATGATATTAGGGCTGGCTATTCCTTTTAGTTTCTCATTGTTGATTCTAATGGAGTGATTTTTCTGATGTGAGTTCACCAGTCAGAGAAAAAGTTCTTTTATGAGTTTAAGATATCTTCAAAGCCTAATAAACTGGATTGGGATAGTGATACAATGCAAACACTGCACCTACTGGAATTTTAGCATATTCGTTCACATTGAATCATCAAAGGTGGTCTGATAATTGCTGATTGTTGCCATGCTAAACTAAATCTTTTTTGCCCTTTTCTGTCTGCCATCTGTCCCTTGATCACAGCAAAAGAAATTGTTTTGCCGAAATGCTTCACAAATACACAAGTATAGTCTATGAAATCAAACTTATTTTTGGTGAAGGAAGTAGGAAGATGTTTAGAAAGGCTATTTCACGTGTTATGCTTTTGAAGACTTGAGAGAGGATGCTGAGCTTGTAGATTCTGTCTTATGATTCTTAAAGGGTAGAGTTACATTTGTTCTTTGTATGACGTTGTGCAAAGTCATTTCTGTTTTCACTATTCTTGTGCTGCTCTTATTTTCATGTTGTTAGAATCCCATTGTCTACTACGTGGTTTAATATTGTTAGAGAAATTTGGATTTTGATGTTGCTTTTATTAGCCATTTCCCTGTCCCTTGTGCACAGCAGAGAAAAAAAAAGGTTGTTTATGATAAAGTGCTTCTCAAATACACAAGTATAGCTTGTGAAATTGAACTTATTTTCGGTGATGTAAGTAGGAAGATGTTTAGAAAGGTAATTGCACCTGTTATGCTTTTGAAGACTCAAGAGAGGATGCTGAGCTTGTAGATTCTGTCTTATGATTCTTAAAGGGTTGACTTACATTTGTTCTTTGTTTGAGGTTGTGCAAAGTCAGTTGCGTTTTCACTATTCTTGTGTTTCTCTTATTTTCCATGTTGATAGAATGCCGTTGTCTCCTACATAGCTTAATATTGTTAAAGAATTTTGTATTTTGATGTAGCTGTGATTAGACATTTCCTGAAGGCACACAAGAAATTGCGGCAGCTAAATGTTGAACTTCTAGGTGGAGTTACGTCACTGATTATATTCCCGACATAGCAGCTTGAGTTATATAAATTGTTTGTCCTGTCCCTTGTTTCTTTGATATTGGCTGTGAAAGTTTAGGGGCAAATATAATGTCTATAGGATATTACTACTTAATGAGGGAAAGTTCTATTAGGTCTCCAAAGGATCCTGTGTTGCTATAGCATTTAGAAGAAAGAAGGTTGATACAACATTATTAGTTGGGAATGTTGAGGGGACTAAGTTATGGAGTGACTAGCGATGTTCTCCGTGGCTCAAGGCCCTTAACGATCATCATTTTGTGGCTTTGGGAAGTTGGGACAGATTTAGGACCAGCCTCACTAAATGTAATGATATTAGGGTCCTCCATGAAATTTGTAAATCATCATCATGGATAGGTTATTTTTGAGGTACATCGCTATGTTTCACCAACTATATACCGTGCCCATGTTTCATTAGACTTATCTTAATTATGTAGAGTTGCAATGCTCCCTTTGTACTTATTGTTCCATTAAATATTTTTCATGTAAGTCTAGACCTTATTAAGAAACGCTGAATCCCGAAGCAACACGAAGGACATCACTTTTTCTTATTGCTCATAATTGCCTTATAGTTTAGATAATCCGTTGAATCTGATAAGATATGAGATGAGTTTGGACCTCTGAGTCGTTTGAAGAGGTCATTATCCTAATAGTTGAAAGGCTCAAGTTACCATTAATGTGATGATATTAGATTCTAGCTTCACCATTACTAGTTTAGGATCTGATCTCAGAAAAGAAGGGTTTTTTTTACTCATTTAGCATCATCGCAGACTATAGTAACACTTTCATTTTCTTTTATCCTCAAGAAACACCGTAAGATTGCTTTATGTTAATGGAGAGGATATCAGTGTGGATATTCTTGTCAAATTGCAAATTATCTATAACCCTGTTCTTCCCCTCTAGCAGCTCCCTTGTGTTATTTCATCAACCTGCCACTCCCATTTTGTCTCTCTGTTTTTCTTTGTGAATAATTTTTTTCCCTAAAGTGCAAACAATTTAAGTTTGTAGCTTCTCTTTGCTTGCTTGTTTTGTTATTGACAGTTTAATTGGACTTCCTTGTATGGAGCTCTTGAATTATGTGAAGTTTGTAGTTCTATCTTTTCTCATTTGTAATGAGGCTTTCAATAATTTGAGGACCTGCTATATTCTAGCCTTCTTTTCCTTGCACCATACAATGCTGATGCAGAAATTAGATGCATCTGTTTCACATGTTGTCTTAAATGCTTCTAAAAGTTATTGACAATTACAGAGGATGAGGAACTTGTTACGAATGCCCTCGAGACAATTGTAAATTTGGCTCCGTTGCTTGATCTCCGAATTTTTAGCTCCTCAAAGCCATCTTACATCAAAATAACGTGAGAAATCTTATTTATTATTGCCTCAAAGATTAAATTTTTTATTCTAACTTATGGTTGATAAGTTTGTTAATTTCTTTATTGAGCAGAGAAAAACGTGCGGTACAAGCAATCATGGGGATGCTGGGATCTGCAGTTAAAGCCTGGCACTGTGCAGCTGCTGAATTACTAGGGCGTTTGATTATAAATCCTGACAATGAACCTTTCCTTCTTCCCTTTTTCCCACAGGTTGATTTTTCTCTGTTGATGGCGCAAGTTATATAATGTCTTTGCATAAATTTATAACGATGGGCCAAATGACCATTGCAGATACACAAGCGTTTAGTAGATCTTATGAGCTCACCTGCACTTGATGCCCAGGCAGCTGCTGTTGGCGCTCTTTATAACCTTGCAGAAGTTAATATGGACTGCAGATTGAAGCTTGCTAGTGAGCGATGGTAATTTTTCTTTTATTTTTTATTTTGGTTTCATAAATTAGAATAATATGAAGGAAGAAAGAAGGCTGTGGCAAGAAATTTTATTGTCAACGGGTTTACTGGGTTGCAGACATGACATTTTTGGTGTGTACAATTTATAAAATTCAGGGCAGTTGATCGATTGCTTAGAGTGATTCGGGCGCCACATCCTGTACCAGAAGTTTGTCGGAAAGCGGCGATGATATTGGAGAGTCTGGTCTCCGAGCCACAAAACAAGGCTTTGCTACTAGCTTACGAGAACGCATTTGCTGAGATTCTCTTCTCAGATACAAGATATTCTGATACATTTGCCAGAATATTATATGAACTGACGTCCAGACCAAGTAACAAATTCACAGCAGCTCGTGGTGTTTGGGGCATGTGATTGGAAACCGGCATCATTTATAGCTGATCCAGCTCCGAGCTGCCAGAATGTTGTATTGAAACTTTTTTCAGCTTAATGTACTAAAACTTGATTAAGACTTAGATTTTTTAGTTGCCTACTTGCATTTAGGGTTCACTTTATAATCGGATTGATGCCTTCACATCCTTGTAGTCTTTATTTTGTATTTAAAAGTATTTCTGCTATTTTGTTTTAGTATCAACCTGCACGTTACTTATACCCATGCGTTATTTATATTATTTTTTGTTGGTGTATGTTTTATCTCAAAAAAATTTACTTTGGTCTCTATATTTTATTTTATTTTTGGCAAATAAGTCCTCAAGTGAAAGTGAAAGCCTTTTTCATTGTATTTTATAGAAAATAAAAGGTTGGTCCACGATGTTTGAACATGTCAAATAAAAAAACTGATTAAAATTAAGCAAACAATCTTTTCGCATAAGTGAAGATATCCTTCCACAATCCAAGATTTTCTTCCTTCTCCCCTTCGAAAGAATAGAGCGATGCATCTCGAATAATTAACATAATTTTACATTTAAACGTGATCCAGCTTTCGTTTTGTTTTCTAAATAGTCCAGCTCCAGCCCATAGAGTGTTAAATCTCGGACCGCAGGCCCCGAGTTTGAACCTCGGTCTTGTTTTCTTTAATAAGGTTTTATTTAAAATCTTTAATTGAAATAATATAAGAGTAAAACCATAAAACACATTTGGATTGAACTTCTAATCTAATTAGGATCCAAATCCTCTGAGTTTGATTTGTTAGATCATAAAAGGTTTGGATTATGAATTAGAGTTAGCAAAATATTTTGATGCCCATAATATTATATACTTGTTATTCATTTTAAAAGAAAAAAATATCAATCTCGTTTGTTATGGATAGAATCACTCTTTTTATTAATATTAAATGCATCCATGCTCTTAATTCATAATAATAATAATAATAAAGTGATACTTGATGCCTTGTGTTTAATTGATCTGATTTTTCCGAGTTTAATATGTTTATTGAAACCCTAAATATATAGATGTTTATTAACATTGTTTGGAAGTTTTATTTAGAAAGGAGGAGAAGTTTTATATACTATTAATATTTTACCACTCAACACCTAACCCATATGTTAGTCTTTAATTTTCAATCCCGAAACGAACATAAGCAAGTAATCTTAAGCAAAATAGGGTGTGCCTGTCGCCATCAATTTAGATTCGTAAACCACGATCATTTAGAGTTAAATTATGATGGAAATCGATATACTTGCACCCAACCTCTAACTTATTTGACAAGACACTTTGCTTGGTTCACTGCATGCCCTACCTCCAGCTTAATTGACTCTAGCCTCCGGCGGTGGAGGTGTATACAAGCAAAGTTAACAAAGCCCACCAACCTCTTATTAAAACGAATTTCAGTGCACCTTAGCTGTGCAAGTAAACAATCCAATTGGTGCCCTGGCACTTCCTTCTACGAAATATACATGTAAATAATGCCTCAATCGGGAATGTATATCATATATATGAAAACAGGACAATCGACCAAATTGATGCTTGGCATTCTCGAGAATGCATTTGGGAATTGACAACTATGGATGGGATTAATGGGATGGCTCGATTTTGAGATAGCCCAAATGGATCTTAGAATTGGTTGTAATTATCAAAAAAGAAAAAGGAAAAAAAAAAACAATGGAACCATCTTCTTGGGTTGGTGTTATGATCCAAGAGGCTCCTTTTCTTTATTTTTCGGTTTCCTTTTCTCCTAGATCAATGATCCAACAGAGGCTGAGAGGCTTGATAAATATTTCGAGAGAAAAAAAACAGATGGATTAAAGAATGTTCAGCTTTTCAGCCATCTTGAACATGAATGACATTCGTTGATTAACAACAAAATTAAAATACGAAGAGAATCAGAATTTAACCATAAACAATTAATTGTCTTCACTTGCACATAAATTGCACTTACATAAAACAATTGATAATCCGTTCTCAAAAAAAAGAAAAATCGAAAGAAAAGAAAAGAGTTGTAAGCAATTGACATTATAACTATCTCCCTCCGAAAAGGGGAAATTGTCGAGCTTCAAGAAGCAATGGACACCACTTTAGGCACATGAACAGGGAATTCGTCAATCTCATCAATCCAGGGATTCTTCTCTTTTGCCGGATTGATCGTCCTCAATGCATACCACACCGCACTGTTACACTTGAATCCTGAACCGAAAGCAATCTGCCAAGTTCTATCACCCTTCCTAATTCTTCCTTTGGCCTCAGAGTAAGCCAATTCATACCACAACGAACTACTAGAGGTGTTACCAAACCTATAAAGAGTCATTCTTGAAGGCTCCATATGCCAATCAGAGAGCTCAAGGTTTTTCTCTAGTTCATCTAACACAGCTCTCCCTCCAGCATGAATGCAGAAGTGTTCAAAAGCCAACTTGAAATCAGGAATGTATGGTTTTATGTTCAGTTTAAAGATCTTCCTTCCTACTAAAGTTGCAAAAAATAGGAGCTGTTCTGACATGGGAAGTACCAATGGCCCTAGTGTAGTAATATTGGTTTTGAGAGCTTCCCCCGCAACAGCCATAAGGTCTTTAGAAAGTGAGACACCAATTCTTTTGGTGTCATCCTCCTTTTGGAAGACACAATTGTAACACTTGTCATCGGCACCTTTGTGTGTGCGAACAGTGTGGATTAGTTGATACTTTGAGCGGCGGCGATCGGATGGTCGGTTGGAGAGAAGGATTGCGGCACCACCCATACGGAATAAGCAGTTGGAGACAAGCATGGAGCGGTCATTGCCGAAGTACCAATTAAGAGTGATGTTCTCCATACTGATCACCAGGGCATAGGAATTGGGGAGCACCTGTAATTAATTAAGATAATATCCATCAGTTAACTTATACACGGGAGCATTGTATATATGCAGAACCCACCTTGTGCGCTTCAATTTCCGAAAAAGAGCATAGCATACAGCTGGATCATCAGTTTAACGTTCACCCAACTCAGCCAGCAAATATTTGGAGGTTGATTTATTGCAATTTGTAGTACTTTCTCTTTTCCTATTTATTAAGGACATATGAACTATTTCCAAAGCTATAAATGCAGTACTGTGAAGGACAAGGATAGAGTTTGAAAGGGAAACTATTTACCGACCTAAGGTGGTTGTGTGCATGGGACCAACATTTATGTTGTTCGGACACTCCTTACTACCTTTTATTTTTTAATCAGAGTACAACTCCTGTCTGTAATTCGAAGTTCAATGAAACTCAGCATGGTATGGGTCGATCGCTTAATAACAGCTGGACATCAGCTTGTGGATGTCACCAAATTAATTACTGAGCCGTTTCATTAAATTGCATCACCCTATTTTTTTCTAGTCCAAAACAAAGGGACGATACTTGATTTTTCATACCTGCAAAAGCTGCTTGGCGAGATCGATGGAAATAAGCCCAGCACTGCAACCCATACCGCCAAGATTGTAGCTCAATATGTTCCCTCTAAGCTTGTAATGATTGATTACCATAGCAGAGAGAGAAGGGGTTGGGTTGAACAAACTGCAGTTCACTATAAGAACACCTATATCCTTAGCTTTAACCCCAGTTTTGGCCAAGAGCTCATCAATGGCTCCAAACATCACCATCTCAGCCTCCTTCCTTGCGTCCTCCATGCACGGCCTTGGTGTGACCCGCATCACAGCCTCGGGGAAGTAAGTGTTCTGTCCTAAACCAGACCTCTCGAGGATCTTCTTTTGAAAGGCCAGGTTCTCTTCACTGAAGCAGCCTGCTACTGCTGATTTCTCCATGAAAGTTTCTCTGGTGCACATTCGAGCAGGTTCAGGCTTGTAACATGCAAAATCCACCAAGAATATTTTTCTAGGACGGCTCATGAAGTAGAGAGTAGCCAAGAAAACTACAAGACCTGAGCACAGAGTTACTGAGACAAAATTGAACTTGAGGTGGTTCCATAGCTGGACAAAATCTCGGATAGTGAGTGTTGAAAGATGAGCTGATGCAATGAATAGGAGTGGAACAAGCAAGAGATACATGGCACTAGAGATTAAATAATGATAACCAAGCTTCACATATTTGAGTCTAACTGATAAGAGAAAGTATGGGAGCCTGTTTCTCTTGGTCTCAGCATCAACTGTGACTGATTCTGGTTTCGGTTTTTGTTTGCTCTGATCCTCTGCCATTTTATTGGAACTTCAACGTATAGCCTAAGAAATTAAGTCGGAGTTCTTACTCTTTTTATGTGGTTAAACAAAAAGAGGAGAACCCACAAAGCTATAGAGAAGGAATGGAAAGATCTCTGATCAGTGTGGAAATTATAGCTAAGGGGGCCGGATTCTGTGAAATGAGCACAGAAAAAAAAAAAAAACTTGAAGGTGTGCTTGCTTTGTTGTATGATAATTGAGAAGAAAGAAAAATGGCTTGCAAAGAGGGAAGAGATGAGTTGGGATTTAAAGAGTATGGGTATAGATAAAGAAGGGAGAGTTGTACTCGGGAGGATGCAACTACCCCAGCGAACTTTTAATTGTTAACCCGCCATGGAATTCAATTTGCCAACCAGGAAAATACATGTATTAGTTTTGTACACAAGTATTTTCCCTTTTTTGTTTGTACAATTAGGTCTACTTGTACGCATCTAATTTTGAACCTTGCCTCTCCTATCCTATGATGGCAATACAGTCAACACGTCCCCTGTTGGGACATATTTCTATACTGTGATATTAATTATTTTTTAATATATTTTTTATTTAAAAATATATTAAAATAATATTTTTTAAAAATTTTATTTTTATATTAATATGTTAAAACGTTTTGAAAATACTAAAAAAATTAATTCAAGATAAAAAAAAATTTATATTTTTTTAAAAACATTTTAAAACACAAAAAACAAACAAGTTGAAATAATAATGGATAACAAACTAACACTTCAAACATGTGAATCATGCATGAACGCTAGGGGAGGCTAGGGTGGTCCAAGGTAGGATTAAAAGGAACAAAATTCAAAGATAGGGAACTCAGATAGAAAAAAAATGGTAAAAAAATTGTTTTTCTAAACTTGGGCTAAACATACATTTTGGTCCTCTAACTTTTAAAATTATAAACTTTTAGTCCCTAAAAATATATGAAATTCAATTTTGATTCCAAACTTCATTTTTCTTATTTTTTGGTCCACATATTCATAGAAGAGAGAGAAAATGACCGGATTTTAGTGATAGAGAAAGAAAGTATTGATTGAAACCGATTTCAACAATCAAAACAAGTGGTTTTGGTGTTAATGGTTCCTTTTAATAATGAAAGTTTGTACATGGTGTTTTTTCCACTTTAAACTTGTATGAAATGGTAGATCTGAATCCGAGAATAATTTTTATTTTGGGTTAATTGTGGTTTTGGGAACAAATTTCTTATTTGTTAAAGGCTATGTATATGTTTTACAAGATTTTTAGGGTCGCTGAAATTTGGATAGTGTCAGCATCGCGTCACCTACTTTTTTTTCAAACTATTAAGGGGTGAACTCGCCCCTTAAGAAAAATTTAAAAAAATAAGAGGCTTTTATTGCCCGAGAGAATAGGCCTTTTTTCTTCTTTTTTTTGTTTCAGTTTTATCTATTACAATTGCATTTGTTTTCTTGTTTTTTTTTCTTCAATCTCATCACTTAATATTTAGTTGATTATTAATTAAGTAACATAATTTGTTTTGGTTTGGTTTGGTTTTTTCAATCACTTTGATATTTTATTGGTTCTTAATTTTATAAGTATTTATTTTAAATGAAAAATTATATATATTAAAAAAAATTGAATTCAATTGAGTCCATAACTTGGGTCACATGTTTGGCT
>Ga0307512_10006741_pt1 | contig 11550 bp, 15 predicted proteins | sample 14_EM_MG_FD_200267 | JGI IMG/M metagenome (GOLD analysis project Ga0307512, IMG submission 200267) | Populus trichocarpa ectomycorrhiza microbial communities from riparian zone in the Pacific Northwest, United States - 14_EM | ecosystem: Host-associated > Plants > Roots > Unclassified | place... | reverse complement strand
TCTTAGCTAGGCGGTATCGAATATGTACATAGATCGGGCGGTCACTGGTCCAAGTTTCGCTGGGTACTTTGGAGGTTGATGGTTGTGCCCCCGGGCCGGCACCAGTGGGTTACCACGCTGACACGCCTTCGGGCGCAGCCGGAAGCCGATGGAAGTGATCGGATCACGGACCTCGGATAATCCCGCAGCCCTCGACAGGCAGAAACCCGATGATACCAGCTCTAAACTACCTCTAAATAGTGTAAAAAATGACGTCGCAGACCCCCTACTCCCAGCTCTGTCTGGGCCGGGACAGAAAACCTCTCCCAGGGAAAATCTGGGTATCCGCGCGATGAGCGGGAGGTGTGTGCGATGTGCAATACGGGGGTGCGATGTGTGATGTGGGGGTGCGTGCGCGCGGCTTACGTATGTGCGATGTGATTTATTTTTCAGCATTTTGACCGTCATAGTTGACAGGGTTCCCGACGGCTCAGCATCGAACGGAAATACTGTGGAAGTGCCCACGCATTTTCGCTCCGCACGGAAGGGGGAACTCCCCGGGCTCCCGGGACACTCTGATACGTGATCTCGGACTGTGCCGAGGACCGGATCTAGAGGACCTCGACCATCAGCCACGTCGCAATTCAAACCGAGAACTCGTTCCAATTGAGATGAGGCTGATATTAACCTACAAGCAATAGGGTCGAAACCAGGGACGTGGGAGTGGTGTTTTCAATGGGTCTAACGCTAGATAATATCATATATATCGTAGAAGGGTGCCATTAGTCGCGGTTTACTGTTCAATATCCGAGAACTACTGCGTCGTGTACACAGGATTAAGCGTCGAGGCGACACCAGCATGTGGTAGGGTTGGGGTAGGTGGGATCCCTGTCCTTCGTAGTTTGGAGGATTAACTGGTTTCGAGCGAAGCTACTGAGGCATTGTGATTCCAGATGCGCGGTTTGGAGACAATATTCATGACCCGATGCAACGGCCGGGGTCCTGACAGTTCCCTTAAACAGCTCTGGGGATTCATCTAGACTCATGTGTACACGGTGTAGCCTTACGGATAGTCACCCACTGCCACGATAACTTGTACAGTAAGTGCTCGTACTCAGCCCCTACTTGCTTACGTGCGGTACACTGATATAGACTAGTGAACTAGAACGGAATCCCCCGGTCACCGTTTCTTGTCCCAGGCCCAAGCTGCATGAGTTAAACGATCGATCACAGTTTTCACATCTGGCCTTGAGTCAGGATCCCTTAACCAGCAACCCTTGATAGTCCACCACAGCGCATCGGTGAATCCGAGCGTTGCAGCCGCCTCCGGTTTGCTCGGTCGTACATCGTTGATTATCGCCAATGATACGTTGCCTTTGTGGTCCGCATAGGGCCTCTTGCCGCACAGGACCTGATGATGCCCGTTAACTTCGGAAACCAGACCATAAGTGTGTGACGACAAACCTCATATACAACCATTCCAAGTGCATAGCAGTCGGACTTTTTTGTTGGCCGACTGTCATCCAACTCGAAAGATTCTGGGCTCAGCAGCTCCGGACTCATCCATCGTTCCGTCCCTCCGGGTGTGTAGGGCATAAGAGATGTTCCGGAGTCCGTTGCGATTTTGAAAGTCTCGGTGGACAAGGAAAAATCGTTGGAAGCATGGGATGCAACGGAAACAATAGTTGAGAGTCCGAAATCTGCAAGGCAGGCGCGATGATCTTTTTTTATCAGGATATTCGGCTAGGCAATCAGGTCAACAGACGATCTGAGAATAGGAACCGATTTAACGAACCCCCTTCAGGTCCCCGTGGACAAAGTTGATGCCATGAAGGTATTCTAGCCCATGCGCGACATCGACCAACTTTGGAAACCGGTCACATCGGTCTCAACTAACAACAAACATGGTAACTCACAAGTTGGGCTCGGTTCACATCTTTATGGCGCACGACGAAACTGGTGATGTCGCCATTGTCCATCCATTCTGACACCAACGCGTATCTACACTTAGAATTTTTTGTCTCCAATGTTGCACCGAGCAACGGTAGAATGTTCGGGTGTCGTAGGTGTCTCCATGAAATGGCTTCTAGACAGAACCTCTACAAGTGGCGGCATCGGGGTTAGTTGTGGGGTGTATGAAGTGGAGCACTCACACTCAGGCAATGCTCACGGTTGCTGCTGACGTAGAGTGGCATGACTTTGATCGCGACTGCACGTCCACGATGTTCACCTTTATACACAACCCCGAAACCTCCCCCATACTGGGGAAGATTGTCCTCCGAAGGTGGTATGAGTTTATTCTCTTCAATGACCATTATTCCGGGGAGGCTACGTTGTTCGTCACACATCTTGCACAAACGATTTAACAACCAAGACCTCTCTTGAGGAGATACCAGGCCCGTGTCCAACATCTGTTGGTCACCGGTCACCGATCAGTCTGGGCGAAATGGGGGAGAGTATTTGGCGACCTCCCTTGTCTAGATCATCAATACTTTGCTGGCTTGGCTGGTCCTTTCCTTGAGCAATGACAATATTCGAGTTGTATGAACCGGAGCGTTTCTGAGGGCTTGGGTCATGCAGCGAATCAACAGAAAGTACTCGTGCAGTAAGGTCAGGACTCACAGATATTGTAGCACGCTGAGTGCTTCGGAGGCCGAAACGCGGCCAGCTGGGTCCTTTCCCCAGCACTCTGAAAATACCCTCCACAACTCTTGGATCAAATCGTGCTTCTTTTCACCCTCTGGCCTATGCGGGCGCTCTCCGTTGAGAATCTTAGACCTCACTTCCTCCTCGTCAATGTCATCCCATAAGTGACTCCCTGCGAATAACTGGGCGAGGTCGGTTGCGGTGATATGGGGCAACGGTTGGGAAGACATACCTCGGCGGAGACGAATCCATAGGTGAATATGTCGGATTTTTCGGTCAACTCGCCCGTCCGAAAAACCTCCGGTGCTGTCCATTGGCAGCCTGTGGCACCGACCTGAGCCCAATCGAATTCTGATTCCCCGGTGGGTACGAGCCTGGCAAACCCAATGTCGGAGAGGCGGGCATGGCCTGCGGAGTCCACAAGGATGTTTTGCTTGACACGCTTCATGAGGACCGCGCAATACTTTCGGGAGGATTACTGACCTGTTTCAAGTTCCCGTGTACCACCCCATGTGAATGGAGATAGTCCAGTCCACGAGAAATTTCGATCAGCTATGTCGTGAGCGAGGGTTGAGATTGTACTTCTCGGGCAACAGGGACGAACTAGGAGCTTACTAAACAAATGCGATCAGCTCGTTTGTCTTTCTGTACGTAATTCATCGCTGCTCTCCTTGGCATCCACTCCATCACGATTTGAGGTTTGTCAGTTGTTACGCCAAAGCACCTGAGGATGTTTGGATGATTTAGTTTCATCCATAACGCAACGTCCCCATAGAATTCCTGTGGGACGCTATCAAACAAGCCCCCTTGCAAATGATGAGAGCATTCGCCTACCTTATGAACCCCCTTCAATTTTATCACCTTGATGCAGACATCCATCACGGAGTCGTTCCCTTCTTTAGGGTTTCGCTGACCATGCCATACTTCGGCGTATCTACTCACGGCGAGAGGCCGGTCGGATAACCTGGAAAACTGTAGTGGGAGCTTGCATGCCTCTGGAAGTTTAGCCTTCTCGCCGCATACCTCTCGTAGGTTGCGTAGTGTTCGCTGTAGCAGATCCTCGTTAAGCCCCTTGGTACGCGGAACCTATACGACGAAAGGTCACAACCAGGATCGCGATCAAAAGGACTTGAACAGATCTCTTACGGTATACAGGAGGTTGACGAACTTCTCCAACTCAGTACCACGTAGGCGGTTTATAAACCTCTTGTATTCGGTGCCATCGTAGAATTGGTTGAGAGCGACTTGGAATTCGGGTGAGGCCTCGACAGGTGAGAGAAGACTCCGGAATAGGCTTGGAGTTAGGTCTCGAAGCACTTCCCTCATTTCAGGGCGTTCGTACGGGCTATGATCCCAACATTTTCGCATCAACCCCCACACGTCGTCAGGCAGAGTTCGATTGGCTGGTCGATCCGGTCGCTCCCCATTTCCTATTCTTATGGTTGCCGTAATGGATAGAAATTTGGGGAATGGAACTGCGCCGGTGAAGACCTTCATTGGGACAACAATTTATTTAGCCGGAAGTCGTTGCGTGGCGTGCGCTGAGCTCACCTCGACCATGAGCATTGCAAAGGAAAAGACATCGGCCTTCCCCGTAAGTGGCGTTATCTCATCCAAGACCTCCGGTGCTGTCCATCGTGTACCGCTGTCCACTAAATACGAGGCATTGCAGGTTGAACGGTGATTTGGATGGATTGTAGTGAGGGAAAAATCCGTGACCTGCGCCCGACGAAAATGGTCCACTAGAATGCTCGTCTGTGGAGTGTCAGCCAGGTTACCGGTAAGCATGGGGAGCGCGTACCCCCTTGATACCCCCATGAACAAAGTTATGTGAGTGCATGTAGGTCAGTGCCTCAGCAACGTCCTGTAACTAACGAACGAGTAAGGACTCTAGAGTCGTGCCCGCGCAGTGGGAAGAACACGTACAAGGCCGAGTCGATTTGCTTTTGGATACGTCTGTAGAAATATGGGTAGGTCCCCATGTTCCGGCCAATCCGAGATGAGCTGAAGAGGGTCGAGGGTGGCGCCATGAAATGGAACGATGTTTGGGTGACAGATGCGCTTCCACACGACCGCTTCCTGGTAGAAAAACTGCAGGGTGCTTTAGGAAGCGAGGGTCGGGGAAGAGGACGTCTCGAATATGCACCTTGAATTTATCTGGGCTGTCGTCGGGATAGGTCCGCACCTTTTTAACGCAGACATTCACGCCTTCAAGGACCCCCCGGTGCATATTGACAAAACTTCCGGAGGAGGTTGCTCTGTCCTCCACGTCCCAAAGGGCGGCGCATGAAATCATATGTGACGCCGGCAGGATCTTGCAGGTACCACAGACTCTCTGAAGTTCGAACAAGCAGGGGTCAAAAGCATCATCGGCGGGGTCGAGAACGGTGAGACCCTGTAATACTGTTTAGCAGAAAGAGGATGAAGGCGATTTGCACAGACATAGTCCAGGTTTTCAACCAGCCTTTCTGGGTCTTGGCTTGATAGTTCTTCAACCTGATTTTCCCAGTCCTTCCTTAGAATGATCTTGCCGAGTTTAACCGGGAACTCGGAGGAGGACCTGTCGAGGTCCCGAAGCTGCAAAGAAGTGTACAAAGACATGAGGATGGCTTTTGGACGGCAGCCGACGGAGCTCCCCTATGGCAATATGTAGCATCTGCCTCAATGTATCTGTGAGGAGCAATTATGGACGGAAGAACTTGAGTCGAATGAATTCAATCCATTGATAGGGAGGGAATGGTCCTGGCCTGTGGGTGGGTAACGCCCAGGGAGGGTCACGAGTGTCCCATGGATGTCCGTATCGGCTGGACTGGATTGGCTCGCGGAGGACGAGTACATAAAACTTCCAAACCGCCAGTCCCACATGCCGTAGTTCAATTGCAATGCTTGTCAAGGTCATGTCACCCCCTGTCTGGAAAAATCATGACATACAGGCGCTCTATGCATTGCCGGGGGCACGGGATCCACACCATCGTTATCCAGAAACTTCGACTAATAGAATTATCCAGGATAGCGCACTGGAGAACGGCGGATGCCGTCACCCTGTGGATGATTTTCACTTGCTAGCGTGAGGATTAAACAGATTGTGAACTTGGAAGCGAAGAGAAAGATCTTAGATTTGTTGGGTGGGACTCTGGAGACGATACGCCGTGTTATCCACTGCCTTTGTGTTTTGTTTTTTTTCAAAAACCGCGAGCATTCAAAAGATTAGAGCATATTCCGTAATCACAGTACCAAACCCCCAGGGGTAATTGTGTACCGGCGTAGGAAACCAAGCTGGGTGATAAGAATGGAGAGGTGATAAAAGTTTTAAAGGTTTCACGTTCGCGAGACATCTGAGTTTCGGGTTTTCAAATCCCGATCATCCTGAACACCGTCGCCCGGTCTCTTTTTTTCCCACGTCCCCCCTTCGCTCTTTGCAGATCTGTCATTGTTTTAACAAGGTTTTGTACCTCCATCTCGCCGCAATATGAAACTAGTTCGGTAGTCAGCCAGGAGATCTATGGCAACAATCCCTCCGAGCAGTCCAGCACACGAGAATGCTGACAACCTGGTTGTACTCTTGATGCTCTGACAGTCAAACCTCCTGGATCCCCTGGGTTTTGTGGAACACCTGTACCATCCCTGTACCCTGTTAATTTTCTGCATCATACTTTGGATTCTAGGGATTTCTACCAACAGGACAAGTGTACACCGGGAGTCTTATGACTGCAACTGAAATATTGGAGAGAAAATAGCATGGAGAGTTCATGTCACTCTGTCTAGTCTGTGAATTAGAATGTCCAACAGAGGGTGTGGGAAAATGGGTCCCCAGCAGCATAAGGAGGAGGGTTTTGTTAACAATGAAATAACAGTAGTTCCTAGCTGATTAATGGCTCTGGTCTAATCCAACCAATACAATAATTGTGCAATTGCAGATGGAAAGGATCAACCCACAGTGCAAAGTCCATGAGGGGCTCTCAACCCCGCTTTTTTCTCTTTCTCTCTTTCCTGAGGCCTGACAAAAGTGGTTCAGTCACACAGTCACAAGAATTTACCATTCCACAGACACTGCCCTTGAGCACTCACTACAAAAAAACTTCACCTTTAATCAAGATCAACTGAAATTACAACTTTAGTTGGGGTGAGAGCACAAAAATTTAGGGATCTGAGGATAGCCATAAGAAAAGATATCTTGTATGAGACATGCCAATGACCTCATGAAAATTATTCCCTGCTTCCAGAAACTGCTTTCTGGTATCTGAAAAGTTGATGTAATGAAGGTTTGAACATGTGAACAAAAAGAGGACCAGGGGAGCTGTTGACTGCTGCACAATTATAGACTTACAAGTTTAATGGACTTATGTTTAGATCCTGACATAAAGTCTGGCTCAACTGAACTTGGGTGTAAACTAAATGTATCTATCTATTATGAGGTGAAGATGTACACAGGGATAAACAACTCTCCCAGGTGGCCTCATACTGTTGAACAAGATTTGGTACCAGTGGATTATGTCATGTTCTGTGGAGATTTTGTGTTACTTCCTGATAACTAACTTATTTTATCATTGATTGAAGCTTTTGTCTTCAAGAAGACAGTGGAGAAAGTACATTTGGTTCAGTTGAGGCTTGGGCCAGACTACAAAATATGTGACTGGTGACTCTGGGTATAAATTCTAGCCAATGGGTCCCTCTTCTCCCCATTGCCACTCTTTATCTCCCTCTTTCCTCAGTTCACAGTACCACTGCCACTCACCTTTGGTTGTCATTATGACTTCATCTTATGTGCTGCTGTTTAACATATGAGTATGATTTATATCTCCCTCACCCATATTCATCTTACACTAGGGAGCAAAAGGGCATTTATCCAGTGGGTATACTGTGAGTTTATTGTGGATTTGAAACAATTTGCCTAGCAAATACCCAGTGGGTAAGCAGTGGATCCTTTTAAAAAGTATCCACCTCAATATCCAGTGAGTATGTTGTGAACAAGCTCCTTAAGTTCCTTTGCAATATACACACCAAAATACCCAATGAATATTTTTTAAGCAAACTTCTAGGGTTCTTTGCAAAGTGCCCACAATAAACTCTCAAAGAACTCAGGGGGTTCTTTCACAAAGTGTCCATTAGGTATTTTGTGGATGAACCCTGGGAGTTTGTTTGAAAAATATTCATTGGGTATCTTTGTGGGTATATTATAAAGAGACTCAAGGGGCTTCTTCACAATATACCCACTGGGTATTGAGGTAGATACTGTTTAAGAGAGCCCACTGCTTACCCACTGGATATTTGCCAGGCAAATTGTTTCAAAACCTACAGTAATCTTACAGTATACCTATTGGATAAATGTCCCTTTGTCCCCAGTGTTAACACCAATTCCTTCTGTTGTGTAATTTCCAAGTATTTTTGTCCTGAGTCTGTAAGTGTTCTTTTTATTCACACATCTCCCTCATTGTACTGTTGATCAATCAATCATTATTACTGCAGCAATGTTTGAGGTGAATATTGAAGCTGAGTGTTGAGGTAAGGGTGTCCTCTAAGTCTACTATTATACATAATTTGTGTAGTCGTACCCCTATAGTAATTAATCAAAATGAATGGATTTGAATAAGCCAGATTGAAATATAATAAAATCTAAATACATCCACACCAGAACCCCCAGATCACTGGTGAGCAAGTTAAATAAGCTAACCAAACCAGTTAAGTATCTTGCTCTGATGACATTGGCCAACTGCATTCTGGGAATTTCATAAGTATGAAATTTCAGTCAAGGGATAACTGAGATTCAGTCTTGGTACCTATATAAAAGATGACAAAAATCAACTTGATTTCAGTCAGTGTGGGGTGACTAAATTTCATGCTTGGCCCCTCCATTCCAGTTAAAAATTAATTTATATTTGGTCACTTTTGGATTAAAATAACTGCTGAATTAGTTGCTGTTGTTTTTACAGTGACTGTTGTCCAATATTATCTGCCTCATATAACATGCTCCTCAGTGGTGTTTACAGGTTCTGTGCTAGCATTCCTAGCAGTTAGTGGACAAGGTCTGACCTCAAAACTTATAATGGAAGATTTTAGACAATAGGTTAATCAAATAGTGTAACTGTTACCTGAAGATCTTTGCAAAATTGTTTCCCCCCCACTGTCCAAGATTTCAGCTCAGCTATCTCTGCTCAAATGGGGGCATGATAAACAATAAGATAACACTCACTTAGATCCTCAATGGGGCTAAGGGGTGATTTGCTGCTGTAATCAAAGGGGCAGCTTTGAGATATAGAGACTTTACAGTACCAGTATAGTACAAGCACCCTCTAACTTGTCCTAGGTCTCATAACAAAACCTAAGGTAGAGGAGAAACCTATAATATTCAGCTTACTCTGGTAAAGTAGGAAAGACAGCTATTTAGGTACTATAGTGACAGTACATGCTTTAGGCATGACTAAAGCCATCCACTAATGTAAACTAAGGCAACTCTTACTAAAACCAAATGCCAGTTCTCAGGTATGAAAGGGGAGATAAGAGAACAATAAAGAATGTGAATTGGGAAAGAGTGGGTTATGACAAATGCCTACAGCATTGATCCATTGAGGCCAAAAGATAATGGTCAAATGACCATTAATGAAAATAGAACAATAATAAAAGATAGGGGTGGGAGTGGAACAGAAAGGAGCACACTAATAAAATATCAAATGAGCAGAAGTGGGTTAAGGATAAAAATAAAAAACACAAATCAAATAAATGGTAAGCCAGTGACAGTCAGTCTCCATGTGGGGTGTGGATAGGGGGTCAGAGTTCCATCAGTCTGTTGGAGCTCTGTCTTGGTAATCAATAGATTCCTGAAGAGGATAAGAGGACAAGGTCCAAAATCCAAAAACACCAGCAACTTTAAGTTAGCTTTATCTGTTTTCCAACTATCCTCATATCATACCTCTGTCTACCACTAACTCTACTCATCCAACCTACTCCATTGCAGGTATGACTACTTGTAACATTACCTGGTTCAATAGTTGAATGCATAAGACCACTCATTCAGATGGTCTCTGTCCATACCCAAGTCTTTATTAGGTAAGACCTAGCATTGGGGCACCCTGCTAGGTGACAATCTATTGGTCACTGGCCAGTGCAGATTTGTCAGTGCATGGATCCAATATGCATCAATCCAGGGGACAAAGGTCTTGATGCAGTGGGTCACCAAGAGCATTGGAGGAATGATATGGCCAATAATATCCATAACAATAACATGCTTTGGTTGTGGGCCAGCCAAACAGCTCATGACTGGATGGATTGGAGACAAAGGGGTCTAATAGATCTGGTCCTTCACCATCTGTTTGCTATGGGACTCTTCAACTGGGAGAGGATGTCCATCTTAACCAGACAACACCAGCCATGTGTCATGCTACCATGATGGGCTGTTGACTTTTCCACCATATTCTTGACAATGACATTAAGGTACTTTGTCATGTCTTCAAAATACATCAGAAAAGTGACAAAATACTCTCCTAGTGTGATAACTTGGAGCAGGAGTTCCATACAGCAAGCAAGGAGGCCAATACTATCTTCAAGTATATCAATGATGACTTGGCAATGAGTAACAGTCACTTTGACCATCATTGACAAACTCTTAGGGTACATGAAGACCAGTTGAAGGGACAGAAAGATCTGTTGACAGAGTTCCAAAAGGATCTTGGTTTGTCCTGTATGCAACAGGCCAGTATGTGGGTTCAGATTGCTGAGTTGGAGGAGGGGGCTCATGTCAAGGATGCTCACATTGATGGGTTGACAAACTCATTAGATAAACTTTGTGCAGAGGTCAACAGCATGGAGGATCACCTCTGTTATTGTTCTGAAGGGATGGGGAAGGGGAAGGAGGTCATCAAAAGATAGGAGAGTTTCCTCAGGTTGGAACATGACTCTGACAGGTATCAAACCACTCCCAACACTGATGGGGCCATTATCACCAAACTCTTTCCCATTGGGCAAGACCTGGAGGGCAGAGAGGCCAAGCAAGAAGAGGTTGAGTCTTGTGTGTGTGGAGCAGAAGAACATTCCATCCTGGTTTCTGATACTGAGCTGACGATTGTCAAAAACAAGATTCCTATCTACATCCAGGTTGAATGTTCCTTACCAGAGGATCATGTCATGAGTGCACAGCATACCATTTGCTCTTCCAGTTCCATTCACTCATCTTGCCCTCATCATATTGCTGGAGTAGGAGTTTAAACCATCAGTAATTATCAGATGGCTAAGGCAATTGAATGCCATCAGAGAGGAGAGGCCAATGTCCTGTGTGAACATTGCATATCTATGGGATTCACCAGTGATGAGACTATTAGCAGTGACAATTGGAGAGACCCTTTGAAACCTTGAAGATCTCCAGTGCAGTGTAAAGCACCCATGCAGTACATGCATGGATACACAATAAAAGGCACACAATAGATAGAGAGACATTATCTCCAGAACTTGGCTCACAATACTATGTAGATAACTATTTAAGTCAATACCATCTGGAGTGCAACCCAGTGTGTTTTCCCCCCAGTTTTTTTCATTCATCAGTCTCGCTCTCTCATTGTTTCAGCTTGTCTCTATAAAAACACATTTGTTGTCAATCTCTCTCTCATCCTCTCTACTTCCCCTATCACTTTGTTCCTTATTGCTATCTCTGACCATCACTGGCTTGTTGTGCAATGCTGGAACCCTCACATCAGAACCAGCTTGTTACGTTTCTAGACTTCGAAACCCTTCGTCAACGGCTAAGTCCTAAGCGCCCGACGTCAGAAAACACAAAAACAATGATCTCTAAGTTATTTCTCATAACTTATCTTATCATATCTCACACTCGTTTCTTATCTTTTATCTTATCACACAAGACATAAACCAAAGACAAGATCACATTCGTTTATCTACTCGGTATAAGCCGGAGCCGGATCTATGGCCGCTATCTCTATA